>Ga0123332_1001538_pt1 | contig 22578 bp, 20 predicted proteins | sample BioC12SIPDNA_4_FD_89958 | JGI IMG/M metagenome (GOLD analysis project Ga0123332, IMG submission 89958) | Anaerobic biogas reactor microbial communites from Washington, USA - Biogas_R2_A C12 SIP DNA | ecosystem: Engineered > Bioreactor > Anaerobic > Unclassified | place: Washington, USA... | reverse complement strand
GCGGGGGCGTGGGGGCTGAGCCAGGGCGCGGCGAGCGCCATGACCAGGTAAGCCGCCAACCCCAGGGCGCCAAGCAGCGCGGGCGGCGTGACGCGGCGGCCGAGGAGCCTCACGAGTACTGGATCCTCGGGTCGATCACGGCGTAGAGGACGTCAACGACGAGGTTGGCGACCATCACGACGAGCGAGGAGACGATGACGATGGCCTGCACCACCGCCATGTCGCGCGAGTTGATCGCCTGCACGGCCAGGAGGCCGATGCCGGGCCAGGCGAACACCTGCTCGGTGACGACGGACCCGGCGAGCAGCGACGCCATCTGGAGCCCGAGCACGGTGAGGTAGCCGAGGATCGCGTTGCGCATCGCGTGCTTGACGAGGACGACGCGCGGCCGCGCGCCCTTGGCGTGCGCGGTGCGGACGTAGTCCTGGTTGAGGGCCTCGATCAGGCTCGAGCGCAGGAGGCGGGTCAGCACCGCCGCCAGGCCCGCCCCCAGGGTGATCGCCGGGAGCACGAGGTTCGCCACGGAGCCGCGCCCGGAGACGGGGAAGAGGCGCAGCTGCACGGCGAAGACGAGGATGAGCATGATGCCGAGCCAGAAGTTCGGCATGGCCTCGCCCAGCACCGAGAACGTCGTAGCGGCGTGGTCCGGCCAGCGCCGCCGCCTGACGGCGGCGATCACGCCCGCCGGCACGGAGATCAGCAGGGCGACGAGGATCGCCGCGGCGGCGAGCTCGAGCGTCGCCGGCAGGCGCTCGAGCACGATCTGCAGCACGTCCTGGTTGCCGTAGCGGATCGACCTGCCGAAGTCGCCCCGCAGCAGGTCGCCGACGAACATCGCGTACTGCTCGGGGAGCGGGCGGTCGAGGCCCAGGCTGCGGCGCAGCGCCTCGACCTGCTCGCGCGGGGCGTCCTCCGGCAGCATCAGCACCACGGGGTCGCCCGAGACGCGCAGCAGGACGAAGACGATCAGGGTGATCCCGAACAGCACCGGGACCATCTGGACGAGCCGCCTCAGGACGTAGACCGCCATGCCTCGCTACCTACCGTTCGCCGCGCCGCCGGACCGCGCCGACCGGGCCCGCTCCGCCCCGCCTCGCGTCGCCCTCCGGTCGCGGCGGGACCCCGGCTCTCCGGCAGCCGGGGTCCCGCACGTCATGCCCACCTCTTACTTGGGCTTGGCCTCGAACATCCAGAGCAGCTCGTCCGCGCGCGGCCGCCAGTCCACGGACTCGGACACGCCCACCAGGTTCTGCTGCTGGAAGAGCGTGATCCAGGGGCGCTCGGTCGCCACGATGTGGGTCGCCTCGTGGAGCATCTCGGCCCTCTTGGCGGGGTCGACCTCGGTCTCGGCCGCCCGCATCAGCTCGTCGAAGCGCTCGTTGCACCAGCCCACGCGGTCGGCGTAGGAGCCGTCGCAGAGGAGGGCGCGCATCGCGAAGATGTTGTCGCGCATCGAGTTGCCGAGGCCGGTGACGACGAGGTGCTCGAAGGCGGCGGCGTTCCACACCCGGCTGGTGTAGGCGCTGAACTCGAGGACCTCGATCTCGGTGTCGATGCCCACCTGCTCGAGCATCGCCGCGATGATCTCGGTCTGCTCGGGGAGCAGCGGGTGCCGGCCGGAGGAGCCGTAGAGCTTGATCGTCAGCTCGCCGGGGCCGTAGCCGGCCTCCGCCAGCTTCGCGACCGCGGCCTCGGGGTCGTAGGGGTTCACGCCGAAGTACTGGTCGACCGGCGCGGCGTTGATGCCGGGGTTGAGGCGGGCGGCGGTCACGGCTCCTAGGCCGCCCATGACGCCCTCGACCAGCAGCTCGCGGTCGATCGCCAGGTCGATCGCCTCGCGCACGCGGGGGTCGGCCGTCTCGGTGCCCTCGCGGACGTTGAAGACGATCATGTTGACGAACGTCGAGGGCTGCAGCTCGACGCGCGCCACGCCGCTGGCCGCGATGCGGTCGCGGTCCTGCACCGGCACGTTGCCGGCGACGTGGACGCCGCCCGTCACGAGCTCGCCGACGCGGGTGGAGTCCTCGGGGATCGTGCGGTGCACCAAGCGGTCGAAGGCCGGGCGGCCGCGCCAGTGGTCGTCGAAGGCCTCGAGGACGACGCGGTCGTCGCGGCGCCACTCGACGAAGCGGTACGGGCCGGTGCCGATCGGGTTGACCGCGAACTCCTCCCACCCGACCGCCTCGACGTAGTGCTTGGGGGCGATGCCGGAGTTCAGGCGCGAGAGGCGGCTGATCAGGATCGGGTCGGGGCCGTGGGTGTGGATGATGACCTCGTGGTCGTTGACGACCTCCACGTCCCTGATCTGCCGGTAGTTCTCGTACTCGGTGAGACTCTCGTCGCGCGAGATGCGCTCGAGCGTGAACTCGACGTCCTCGGCCGTGAACGGCTCGCCGTCGTGCCACAAGACGCCCTCGCGCAGCGTGAAGCGCCAGGCGTCGGGGGCGATAGGCTCCCAGCTCGTGGCCAGGCCCGGCTCGAAGTCCCCGTCGGCGGTGCGCCAGACGAGGTAGTCGAAGATGTTGACGAGCACCGACTCCTCGGCCGTGACGCTCGAGCCGTGCGAGTGGACGTCGAAGCCCTTGACGTCGACGCCCTGTGCGATCACCAGCTCCCGCCCCTGCGCGCCGACCACCGTCAGCGCCAGGGCCGCCAGGAGCGTGCCTGCCGTTCTGATCAACCTCATCTGCCTTCCTCCCTATCCCTCACCGTCGCCGCGAACTCGCGCCGCGCCTCCGCGAGCAGCTCTGCCGAGACCAACAGGTCGTGGCCGGTCATGGCCAGGCAGCGCGCCGCCAGGTCCATGGCCCTCAAGCCGGCCTCCGAGGCGGCCGCCGCGGCGAACTCGGCGGTGTGGGCGGACACGCCCTCGGGCACGATCTGGACGTACGGGTGGATCGCCGGCACCTCCTGGCTGAGGTTGCCGAAGTCCGACGAGCCCACCCCGCCCGTGACCGGTGGGTCCTTCACCGCCTCTCCCAGGCTCTCGAGGTGCGCGCCGAAGCGCGCGGCCATGGCGTGGTTCACGACCCGCTCCTTGTACGTGACCCCCTCCTCGAGCTCGACGGTCGCTCCCACCGCGGCGGCGGCGTGGCGGGCGGCCGCGAAGACCTTGTCCCTGACCTCGAGCATGTAGTCGTGCCGGCGGTGCCTGATGATGAACTTCGCCTCGGCGTAGTCGGGGACGATGTTCGGCGCCGCGCCGCCGTTCGTGATGACCCCGTGGACGCGCGTCTCGTCCTTGACGTGCTGCCTGAGCGCGTTGATGGCGTTGAACGTCTGGATGCAGGCGTCGAGGGCGTTGACGCCCAGGTGCGGGTTCGAGGCGGCGTGCGCGGCCTTGCCCCGGAAGCGCATCGTCACGCGCGTGGCCGCGAGCGAGCCGCGGACGACCATGGTCCGGTTGCCGGGGTGGAACATCAGGGCGGCGTCGACGCCCTCGAACGCGCCTCGCTCCAGCATGATCACCTTGCCGCCGCCGCCCTCCTCGCCCGGCGTGCCGATGACGGCGACCTCGCCGCCCACGCCGGCGCCCTCCAGGGCCCCGGCCAGGGCGGTCGCCGCCGCGACCGACGCCACGCAGATCAGGTTGTGGCCGCAGCCGTGGCCGATGCCGGGCAGGGCGTCGTACTCGGCGATGAAGGCCACGCGCGGTCCCGGGGAGCCGAGCGGCTTCCTGGCGAGGAACGCCGTCTCGAGCCCGGCGTAGGGGCGCTCCACATCGAAGCCTTGGCCGGCGAGCCACGCGGTCAGCGTCTCGGCGGCGAAGCGCTCCTCGAACGCCAGCTCGGGGCGTGCGTGGATCGCGAGGCTCATGCTCCTGAGCTCGGGACCCAGCCGGTCGAGGGTCTCGGCTATGCGGCCGTAGGCGGGTGTGTCGATGCGGAGCCTCCTGTCGCGCTCGAGGCGCTCTGTCGCGCTCTGGGCGTTCTGCCAGATAGAATGGCGTTCTACTTTGAGTTCGAGGGGATTATATGCTGACGCCACTCATGGTCTGTCAAGGCCCGCGCAGGCGACGGGGTGCGAGGTGAAGGGCGGCGTCGCGGCCGTCGACCGCGCGCTTACCGTGCTGGCCGCGTTCGACGAGGGCGCGGACACGCTCGGCCTCGCCGAGCTCGCCGAGCGCACCGGGCTGTACAAGAGCACGATCCTCCGGCTCGCCGCCTCGCTCGAGCGCTTCGGGTACCTGAGGCGGCTGGAGGACGGGCGCTTCGCGCTGGGGCCGAGCCTCCTGCGCCTCGGCGAGCTCTACCGGGCCTCGTTCGACCTCGGGCGCCTCGTGCTGCCGTCCCTGAAGCGCCTCTCGGCCGAGACCGGCGAGAGCGCAGCCTTCTACGTCAGGGAGGGCGACGAGCGGGTGTGCCTCTACCGCGTGGCCTCGACCGCGCACCGCGTGCTGCACTACGTCACGCCCGGCACGCGCTTCAGCCTCACCACCGGCGCCTCCGGCCAGGTGCTGAGGGCGTTCGCGGCCGACGCGGGCGACCTCGAGCCGGAGCTGGCCGCGGTCCGCGCCAAGGCGCTCGCCGTGTCGCTCGCCGACCGCAAGGCCGAGACGGCGGCGATCGCGGCTCCCGTGTTCGGCGCCGCGGTCGCCGACGGGGCCGTCGGGCTGATCGGGTCGCTCAGCCTGGCCGGACCCGCCAGCCGCTTCACGCCGGAGTCGTTGGCGACGATGTCGGAGGCGCTCACCGGCGAGGCGCGGTCGCTGACCGCGGCGCTCGGCGGGGCGTGGCCGGCGACGAGCGCCGGCGGCTAGCTCGCCCCGGCGACCGTTGGCCGGCGACCGCGGGACGGCGACGAACGCGGGCGGCTGGCCGGTCCCGTCGCCGCCGGGCCCGGCGCGCCCCCACGTACGCGCTGTCGCTGCCGGCCTCACCGACCCCGGCGCCGACCTCCCGCGGCGATCGCCGCCACGATCAGCCTCACGATCACGAGGGCCGAGAGGCCGTTCACGTCTTTGTCGGGGTAGTGCTCGGCGAACCCCAGGCCCACGATCTCGCCGCGCCGCTGCAGGCCGGCGACCAGGTCGAGCCCGTGCCAGTAGCTCAGCCCCCCTGGGGCCAGCGCCGCCGTGCCCGGCACGACGGACGGGTCGAAGCCGTCGACGTCGACGGCCAGGTAGTACCGGCCGCCCTCCGGCACGCGCTCCAGCGCCGCCGCCGCGCCGCGCTCGTGGACCTCGCGCGCCGTGACGATCGCGTTCCCGCGCGCCAGCGTCGCCTCCACGTCCTCGCGGCGGGCGCTGCCGACGCCCCTGATGCCCACGTGCACCACGCGCTCCACCCACGGCATCTCGGCGGCGCGCCGCATCGGGCTCGAGTACCCGTGCCTCTCGCCCCCGACCTCGTCGCGGTAGTCGACGTGCGCGTCGACCTGCACGACGGTCACGGGACGGTGCCCCGCGTAGGCGGCCAGCGCGAAGGGCGGCGTCGAGTCGTCGCCGCCCAGCACGACCGGCACGACGCCGCGCGCCAGCAGCGCCGCGACGGCCCGCGACGCGCGCTCGCGGTTGCCGGCGGGGTCGGCGGGGTCGGTGGGCACGTCGCCGACGTCCACGACGCGGACGCCCGGCGGGAGCAGCGGCCCGCCCGTGTCGAAGTCGTGGTGCTCCCGGAACGCCCCGTAGCGCTCGGACCGTTCCCGCACGGCGCGCGGGGCGAGGGACGCCGTGGTGACGGGGCCCTCCGGGTCGTAGGGCACCCCGTGGGGGATGCCGATCACGGCGTAGTCGGCCGCCAGGCCGTCAAGGTCGGTCACGACCGGGGCGCCGAGGAAGCTGGCGCCGGCGGGAGGCACGGTGAGGGGCATCGCCCCGTCAGGCTACCCGGCCGTCGGCGGGGCGGCGCGGCGACGGCCGGCTACCCGTCCGCGTCGCGGTCCGCCCGGCCCGCGTCCGTGCCGGCGGGGGCCGCGGCGTCACGGTCCGCCCAGCCCTCGTCGGCGCCGGGTCGGTCCGGGGCGTCCCGCCCGGCGGCCTCCCGGTCCGCGGCGCCCCGCCCCAGCCCCGCCTCGAGGGCCATGAGCATGAGGCGGGCCCTGTCGACGGCCTGGAGCTTCGCCAGGATGTTCGAGACGTTGTTGCTCACGGTCTTGCCGCTGATGCCGAGCCGCTCCGCGATCTCGGCGTTCGTGAGGCCGAGGGCGATCTGCTCGAGGACCGCGCGCTCGCGGCCCGTCAGCTCGGGGAAATCGGGGCCGGGCAGCGGCCGGCTGGCGGCGGTCAGGTACGCCATGACCTTCGCCGCGATGCCGGGGCTGAAGATCGCCCCGCCGCGCGCCACGGTCTCGACGGCGTGCAGGAGCTCGGTCCTGCCGGCGTCCTTGAGGAGGTAGCCGCGGGCCCCGGCGCGGATCGCCGGGAACACCGAGGTGTCGTCGGCGAAGACGGTGACGACCAAGATGCCCACGTGCGGCTGCGAGCGGTGGAGGCGACGGGTCGCCTCGATGCCGTTCAGTCCGGGCATCCGCAGGTCCATGACCACGACGTCGGGCTGCAGCTCCTCGGCCAGGGCCAGGCACTCGGCGCCGTCCGCGGCCTCGGCCACGACCTCGACCCACGGCTCGGCCGCGAGCATGCTCCGCAGGCCGCTGCGCGTGATCTCCTGGTCGTCCGCGATGAGGACGCGGACGCGCTCCACGCTCACGTCTCCGGCCACGGCAGCGTCGCCCTCACCACGGTGCCGCCGCCGTCGGGGCTCTCGACGACGAGCGTGCCCCCGACCTCGCGCGCCCTGCCGCGCATCGAGACGAGGCCGAGGCCGGCGTGCGGGGCGTCTTCGGCCCCGGGCGCGCCGCCGCGGGACGCGCCGCCGCCGGACGCGCCGCCGAGGGACGCGCCGCCGTCAGGCCGGCCCCGGAAGCCGCGGCCGTCGTCGCGGACCTCGAGCTCGAGGTAGCGCCGCGCCAGCGCCGTCGCCCCGGCGTCGCGCGGCGCGTCGACGACCCGCACGCTCACGGTGCAACGGCTCGCGCCGGCGTGCTTGACGACGTTGGAGAGCGCCTCCTGGACGACGTGGTAGGCGGCCAGCTCGACGGCGGCCGGCACCGCGCCGAGGTCGTCGGCCTCGAGGGCGAAGGCCGCGCCCCCGGGAGCGCCCAGCGCCTCGACCCTCTCCCGTATCGCGCCCACCAGGCCGAGGACCGCGAGCTCGGGCGGGTGCAGCCGGTGCGCCAGCGACCGGACGCGCTCGGTCACCGACCTGACCTCGGCCTCGAGCGCCGCCAGCGCCGCCTTGGCGGCCTCGGGGTCGGGGTCGACCAGGGCCGCGGCGTCCCGGGCGCGCCGCGACAGCAGCGCGAGGCGGTGGCCGACGTCGTCGTGGAGGTCGCCCCCCAGTCGCCGCCGCTCCTCCTCGCGCACCTCGAGGCTCCGCAGGCGCGCCCTCTCGAGGTCGGCCTCGAGCGCGAGGGCGTGGGCGACGGTGCCGACCTGCGCGGCCAGCGCCGACAACAGCCGGCGGTCCGCCGCCGAGAGGCGCCCCTCGGCCTGTCGCGGCGAGACGACGAGCTCGCCCAGCACCTGCCCGCCGTGACTGAGCGGGAACGACTCGCTGACCGGGCGCGGCTCGCCGTGGCTCGTGGCCGTGACCGCGCCGAGCCTGACGGCGGCGAACGGCAGGCGCAGCGCCTCGGCCACGGCGCGCGTCACGTCGTGGAGCGCGGCGCCGACCTGCGGCGCCGCCCGCAGCCGCTCGCCCAGCCGGGTGAGGACCTCGTAAGGCTCGTCGCGGAAGCCGTAGAGCAGGCGGTTCGCGGCCCGCTGCAGGCGCCAGCGCAGCGGGGCGAGGAGCAGTGCCGCGGTGACGGTCGCGAGCAGCGAGAGGGGGAGGCCGGCGTCGACCGCGAGCAGGCTCCCCACGCCGCTCACCAGGGCCACGTACACGCCGACGACGGCGACGGTGAGACCGCCGTAGACGAGGGCGCGCCCGATGACCGCGTCGGCGTCGAACAGCCCGTGCCACAGGACGGCTATTGCGAACCCGGCGACGTAGGCGAGGTCGCACAGGCAGTGGTCGATGACGACCGCGTGGACCAGCGGGACGTGCGTGACGAGGCCCGACTCGCCGAGCCAGAACAGCGCCGAGAGGAGGTTCGAGACGCCGAACGCGAACGCGAACCAGCGCACCGACGCCCGCTCCGGTCCCGAGCCGTGCCGGCGCACCAGGAGCGCCACGGCCGCGAAGCCGAGGGCCGAGTAGGCCCCCGTCATCAGCGGCACGAGCGGCACGAGGCCCCACACCCACACGACCGCCAGCACCGCCCAGGGCACGAGGTAGACGGCCAACAGGGCCCAGGCCGGCACGGGCCGCGAGCCGGGGAACGCCAGGATCAGGTGGAGGCCGAGAGGGGGCACGAGCAGCCACGTGAAGAGGTCGCCGGCGAAGCGGGCGGCGTAGAAGAGAGCGGGCGAGAGGACGTCGGCCACGCTCACCGGGGCCACCGTGTAGGTGACGACGACCCCCACCATCACGGTCTCGAGGAGGAGCAGCAGCTGGGCGCTGCGCAGGTCCGGGCGACGGAAGAAGACGTAGGCCGCCAGCGCCCACGCCAGCCAGCGGTAGACGCCGCCCATGGGCGCGTCCGAGACGGCCCGCCATGCCGCGAGCGCGATGCCGGCCGCGTCCCAGCGCCTCGGCGTGACGGCGACGTCGACCGCGGCGTCGCCCCTGAGCACCGTGTAGGTGGTCTCGCCGCCGACAGCGAGGTCGAGGCCGGGCCGGCGCAGGCTCACCGCCTCGAGCATCAGGAGCGGGAACGGGACGCCGTCCACCGCCAGGAGGCGGTCGCCCGGCAGGACGCCGGTGCCGCCTCCCAGCAGGTCCTCGACGAAGACCGGGGACTCGACCGGCGGCGCGAGCCGCCAGCCGTCGGTCGGCAGGGTGAACCGGTAGGCCTCGAGCCCGACCAGGCTCGCGAGGAACAGCCCCGCGCCCCAGAGGACGGCGCGGCTCGCCGGGCCGAAGCGCCCGACGCGAGGCTGCGCCGCCTGGCGTCCAACGACTGCGGAAGCAGTCACCGTGCCCCTCCCGTGAGCGACTGCGCCCACGAACCCTCTGCGGCCCGGAAGGAAGACGGGGGTCCCTCGGCGCAGTCTACTCGCGCCCCGCCGCGCGGGGCCGCCGTCGTCACGGCGAGCGGCTCGCCAGGATCGTGACGGCGTCGGCGGGCACCGGCCCGCAGGCCGCGGCCGCGGCGCCCAGCGCGCGGTTCCAGGCCGCCACGCGCGAGGCCTGGTACTGACGCTGCGCCGCGACCAGCGCGCGCTCCGCCTCCTCCGCGGCCGCGGCCCGGGCCGCGCGCCAGGCCGCGGCGCGCGCCTCCTGGTACTCACGTTGGGCCGCCACGATCGCGGCCTCATCGGCGGCGGCCTCGCTGGCGGTGGCCTCGTTGGCGGCGGCCTCGTGGGCGGCGGCCTCGTGGGCGGCGGCCGGGTCGCTGGGCTGCGCGGAGCCGGCGCCACCCAGCGCGAGCGTCCCCGGCGCTGCGAGGCCGCCGACGACCAGCGCCGCCGCCAGCCAGGCGCGCGGGCGTCCCCGTCTCCCTGCTCCCGTACGGCTCGTGGTCGGTGCCATGCTCGCTCCCTCCCGCGGCCTCCGCCGCTGACGAGGCCGAAGCTAAGGCCGGCGAGAACGGGTCGCTAGAGGCGGCGTTCCCGGCCTCCGGCGGGAAACGTTCCCGGTAGGGACGAGGAGGACCGGAGGAGGCGCGCGCGTCGTCGCCGCACGGCGCCCGGCGCGACGCGAGCGGGCGCACCCGGCACGAGGCGCGCGGACCCGCCGCGTCCCGCCCCGCGTGGTCCCCTCGCGCCCGCGGCGGGCTGGAGGCGGGGCTCGGCCTGCGGGATGATGCGAGGCGCCTACAGGTCCAGGGGCGCGGCCCCGCAGCCCGTCGTCCCGCACGAGGAGACTCGCACGAGGAGACACGCATGAGGAGACGCGCATGACCCGGTACGCACCCGTGAGGGCGCCGCGCGGGGCCACCAGGACGGCCAAGGGCTGGATCCAGGAGGCCGCCAAGCGGATGCTGATGAACAACCTCGACCCCGAGGTGGCCGAGAGGCCAGAGGAGCTGATCGTCTACGGCGGCCGCGGCAAGGCGGCGCGCTCGTGGGAGGACTTCCGGCGCATCGTCGCCACCCTCGACAGGCTCGAGGACGACGAGACCCTGCTCGTGCAGTCGGGCCGGCCCGTGGGCGTGTTCCGCACGTTCCCCCAGTCCCCGCGCGTGATCATCGCCAACAGCAACCTCGTGCCCCGGTGGGCGACGTGGGAGCACTTCGACGAGCTCGACCGCGCCGGGCTGATGATGTACGGCCAGATGACCGCCGGGAGCTGGATCTACATCGGCACCCAGGGCATCCTCCAGGGCACCTACGAGACGTTCGCCTCCGCCGCGCGCCGGCACTTCAGCGGCACGCTGGCCGGCACGGTCACGGTCACGGCCGGACTGGGCGGGATGGGCGGGGCGCAACCCCTCGCCGTGACCCTCAACGGCGGCGTGATCGTCGCCGTCGAGGTCGACAGGGAGCGCATCGAGAGGCGCATCGCCACGCGCTACCTCGACACGTGGACGTCGGACCTCGACGACGCCCTGGCGCAGGCCGAGCGCGCCAAGGCCGAGCGGCGCGCGCTGTCGATCGGCCTCCTGGGCAACGCCGCCGAGGTCCTGCCCGAGATGGTCAGGCGCGGGTTCACGCCCGACCTCGTCACCGACCAGACCAGCGCCCACGACCCGCTCTACGGCTACGTGCCGCCCGCGGCGCCCGACGAGGACCCCGCCGCGGCGCGCGCCGCCGACCCCGCGGCGTACCGCGCCAGGGTGCTGGACGCGATGGCCGAGCACTGCCGCGCGATCGTGACCCTGCAGCGCCGCGGCGCCGTGGCCTTCGATTACGGCAACAACCTGCGCGCCTTCGCACGGGAAGGCGGATTCGAGGACGCCTTCGCCTACCCCGGCTTCGTGCCCGCCTTCATACGCGACCAGTTCTGCGAGGGCCGCGGGCCGTTCCGCTGGGTGGCGCTCTCGGGCGACCCCGAGGACATCTGGCGCACCGACAGGGCGCTCCTCGAGCTGTTCCCCGACGACGCGCACCTCCGGCGCTGGCTGACCGAGGGCGTGAGGACGTTCGCGTTCCAGGGCCTGCCGGCGCGCATCTGCTGGCTCGGCTACCGCGAGCGCGACAGGGCGGGGCTGCTCTTCAACGAGCTGGTGCGCACGGGCGAGGTGAAGGCCCCCATCGTGATCGGCCGCGACCACCTCGATGCCGGCTCCGTCGCCTCCCCCTACCGCGAGACCGAGGCCATGCTCGACGGCACGGACGCCGTCGCCGACTGGCCGCTGCTGAACTTCGCGCTCAACGCCGTCTCGGGGGCCACCTGGGTGAGCTTCCACCACGGCGGCGGGGTGGGGATGGGCTACTCGCTCCACGCCGGCCAGGTCACGGTCGCCGACGGCTCCGACGACGCCGCCGAGCGCCTGGAGCGCGTTCTCCTCAACGACCCCGGCACCGGCGTGATGCGCCACGCCGACGCGGGCTACGAGCGCGCCAAGGCGGTCGCGCGCGAGAGGGGCCTCGACCTGCCGAGCCTGTGAGGGGCCTCGACCTGCCGAGCCAGTGAGGGGCCGAGCCTGCTAGGGGCCGAGCCGGGCGCGTGGGCGGCCCGGCGGCCGAACTAGCGCCGCGAGCGTCCGCGCGCGGAGCGCGTCGACGGCGCCCGCCCGCGTGGCGCGGGGCCAGACGGGCGGCGCGTGCTCGCCCGCGCCCCACATCGTTGCCGCGGGTCACTTTCCCCGCGGGCAGAGCGGGTCTAACTTCACGCCATGTCGACGCCCGGGCCTACGCGCGCCCGGCGCCCCTTCGCCCTCCCGCTCGCTCTCGGCGCCGCGGCGCTGGCCGCCCTCCTCCCGCTCGCGACCGCGCAGATGGGCTCGCCAGGGGACATCCGGCTCGTCGTCACCGGCGGCGAGCACGAGGGCGAGTACGTGCTCTCCGACGTCACGATCTTCATGTGCGGCTTCGGCCTGCCGGGGCCGGGGTGGTTCAGCGCGCAGTACTTCGCCGACGACGAGAGCGCGTGGCCGAGCAGCGTGCAGGCGGCCCACCGTGACGAAGGCGCCGAGGAGGTCGACACCCCCGACCTCGTCGTCGGCTTCGGCGACCTCATGGAGGACGGCGAGGGCTACATCGTCTGGGAGTCCGAGGGCGAGGGCACGGTCCACACGCAGGTGACAGACGAGGGAGACACCGCCACGCTGACGGTCGAGGCCAGGACCGCGACCGGCGTCGGGCTCAGCCTCGAGGTCGTGTGCCGTGGCGTCACGCGCTTCCAGGGCGGCGGAGGCTGACGCCGGGCAGGGAGCGTCACGACGCCCGGGGGCCGCGGGAGCGGGCCAGGCAACGCTGCAGACGGTCGCGGGGCGGCCGTCACGCCTCGGCCGCCCCGCGGACGGGGTTCGCGGTGGGCTCGCTCTAGGGGACCTTGACGACGACGTGGCCGAACCCCGTCGTCGAACTCGCGGCCGTCGAGCAGCGTGAGGGCGCCGTCTTCCGCGACCGCGAACAGCTCGACGCCGCTGCCGCCGCTCTCGTCCCACCAGGCGGCGAGCAGCCGGTCCTCGGCGCCGGCCAGCGCCACGTCGCGGTACTGGCGGGTGCCCAGGCGCCGCTCGTACGCGTCCAGCGTCGTGTAGCCGGCGCCGTCGAAGGCGAGCGACACCACCCGGTTCCGGCCGACGGTGTAGAAGCGCTCGAGGGAGGCGTCGAACACGACCTCCCGGGCGCTATCGCTGTCCACGTACTGGCTGACCACCTCCACGGGAGCGTCGGGGGCGGTCAGCTCGTACACGGCCACGGACTCCCCGTACAGCGTCGTGATCAGCCCGGGCGTGCCGTCTAAGTCCACCAGGACCGTGCTGTTCCCGCTGGTCCCCGAATGCAGCGTCGTCACGGCGTCACCACTGACGTCGAACACGTGCGTGCCGCTCTAGACGTACGTGCCGGTCGGGCCGATCGCGAGGCCGTGGGCGCCCCTGTTCCCGCCCTCCGTGATGAACGCGAGCGACCCGTCCTCCGCGACGGCGAAGCGGTCGATGCGCGCGTTGCCCCGCTCGTAGAAGTCGAAGGACGTCACGTACAGCCACGGCTCGCTCGGGTGCATCACGGCGCCGAACACCTTGTGGTTCGGATGCAGCCCGCCGCCCGGCACCTCGGCGCTGTCGACGTGCACGATCTCGTCGTCGAGGAGCCCTATCAGCGCGAGCGTGCGGCCCGAGCTGACGACGTGGAGGTCCGTCGGGTCCGGGGGCGTGAGGTCGGCGTCCGGCTGGGAGCACGCGGCCAGGAAGAGGGCGAGAGAGCGCGCGTTAGAGGTCGGAACGCGAAGTCGGATCACGTCATCCCTCCGACCCTCGAGTCTGGCGCAAGTCGGCCGCGCCGTGCCTACCCCCGCGGGTCGAGGGCGTCACGCAGGGCGTCGCCGACGAGGTTGAACCCGAGCACGACGAGGACGATCGCCAGCCCGGGGAACGTCGCGACGTGCGGCGCCACCGCCAGGTACTCGCGGCCGCGCGCCAGCATCAGGCCCCACTCAGGCTGCGGCGGACGCGCGCCCAGCCCCAGGAAGCCGAGGCCGGCCGCGAAGAGGATCGCCACGGCCATCTGCAGGGACGACTGCACGATGATGGGAGCCAGCGAGTTGGGGAGCACGTGCCTGGCCAGGGTCGAGAGGCGCGCGCGGCCGAGCGCGCCGGCCGCCTCGACGAACTCGCGCTGCTTCACCGACAGCACGCTGCCGCGCGCCAGGCGGGCGTAGACGGGGATCGACGCGATGCCGACGGCGATCATCACGTTCGTCAGGCCGGTGCCGAACGTCGCCACGAGGACGATCGCGAGCAGGATGCCGGGGAACGCGAGCAGCACGTCGACGACCCGCTGCACGACGAGGTCCCACGCGCCGCCCAGGAAGGCCGAGACGGCGCCGAGCGGCACGCCCACGACCACGCCGATCGCGACCGCGATCAGGCCGATGAACAGCGAGATCCAGGCGCCGTGCACGAGGCGGGAGAAGAGGTCGCGCCCCTGCTCGTCGGTGCCCAGGAGGTAGAAGCGGACCGGCCCGTCGACCCCGAAGAGCTTGAGGTCGGACCTGACGAGGCCGCCGAGCCACTCGTAGCGGTCGCCGCGCACGAACAGCCTCACGGGGTAGGCGACGCTCTCGTCGACGGTGACCCCTCCGACCGGCGTGCGCGTGGCCGGCGAGACCCACAGGCCGAGCTGGCCCTCGGGGCCCCGCAGCTTCACGCCGGTGCCCGGAGGCAGGTAGGTGGTGCGGAGGTTCTGCTGCGCCGGCGGGTAGGGCGCGATGAACGGCGCGAACGCGACGACGAGCAGGAACATGCCGATGATCGCGAAGCCGAGGACCGCCAGCGGGCTCCGCGACACGCGCCGGAACCACTTCGGGCCGCGGCGGCGGCGCGGGGCGGGGTCGACGCCCCGCGGGTCGGAGGGCGGGCGCTGCGCCGGGTCCACGGCGGGCCCCGCGACGGCGCCGGCCTCGTGTCCGTGCCGGTCGTCAGTCATAGCGGATCCTCGGGTCGATGACGGCGTAGAGGAGGTCGACGACGATGTTCACGACGATGAAGCTGATGGCGATGAGCAGGACGGCCCCCTGCACGACCGGGTAGTCGCGCGTGAGGATCGAGTCGACGAGCAGGCGGCCGATGCCGGGCCACGTGAAGACGGTCTCGGTGAGCACGGCGCCGGCTAGCAGCTGGCCGAACTGCAGGCCGCCGATCGTCACGACGGGGATCAGCGCGTTCTTGAGCGCGTGCTTGAGCACGACGGCGCGGTCGTTGAGGCCCTTGGCGCTGGCGGTGCGCACGTAGTCCTGGCCGAAGGTCTCGAGCAGCGAGGAGCGCGTCATGCGCGCGATGATCGCCAGCGACGACGTGCTGAGCGTCACCGCGGGCAGCACGAGGTGGGCGAGGCCGCCGCGCCCCGCCACGGGGAACCAACCGAGGTTCACCGAGAAGAACAGGATCGCCAGCAGCCCGAACCAGAAGACGGGCATCGAGACGCCGAGCAGCGAGAGGAACGTGACGGTGGCGTCGATCCAGGTGTTGCGGTAGACGGCGCTGAGCACGCCGGCCGCGACGCCGAGCACCGCCGCGACGACGATCGCCGCGAACGCGAGCTCCAGGGTCGCGGGGAAGAAGCGCGCCAGGTCGTCGACCACGGGCCTCGTGGTGCGCACCGACGTCCCCAGGTCGCCGCCGGCCACGCCCGTGAGGAAGATCCAGAACTGCTCCAGGGGCGGCCTGTCGAGGCCGAACCGCGCGCGGATGCGCTCGACGGTGGCGGCGTCGGCGAACTCGCCGGCCAGCAGCAGCGCCGGGTCGCCGGGGGCGAGGCGCACCATCGCGAAGACGATGACGATGACGCCGAGCACGGCGGGCAGGGCGCTGAGCACGCGCCTGAGGAGGTAGGCGAGCACGGCCTAGGCGCGGGCCGACCGACGGCGGGCGCGGCGCGGCGGCGCCGCGGCGGTGGTGAAGATAGGTGACGTCATCACGGGTCAGATAGCGCCCGTGGCCGCGCGATAGCGGCCACGGGCATGAGGTTCTCGAGAAGCGCTTACCTGATGCTGGCGTTGTGCGCCAGGACGCGCTCGGTCGGGTGGATGACCAGGCCCTCGACGGCCGTGTTCACGGCCACGAGCTGCGTCTCGCTGTGGAGGAACAGCCACGGGGCGTCCTCGTGGATGATCTGCAGCGCCTGCCGGTAGAGGCCCTCGCGGGCGGCGCCGTCGGTCGTCGTGCGGGCCTCGTCGAGGAGCGCGTCGACCTCGGGGTTGCTGTAGAAGGCGCGGTTCGAGCCGGCCGGCACGTGCTCGCTGGTGTGGAAGAGCGGGAACAGGCCGTAGTCGGCGTCGCCGGTCACGGTGCCCCAGCCGAGGAGCGCCATCGGGACGACGTTGCTCTCGGCGGGCTGGTTGGTGGCGCTGAGGTAGGCGGACCACTCGAGCGTCTCGATCTCGGCCTGGATGCCGACCTCGGCGAGCATGCTCTGGATCGCCTCGGCGATCTGGATGTCCTGCAGGTAGCGGCCGCTGGGGCTGTAGAGCGTCGTGCTGAAGCCGTCGGGGTAGCCGGCCTCGGCGAGCAGCTCGCGGGCGCGCTCGGGGTCGTAGTCGTAGCTGCCCACGGGCGTGTAGCCGAAGATGCCCGGGGCGATGGCGGCGTCGCTCGGGCGCACGGCTCCGCCGGTCACGAAGTCGGCGATGTCCTGGTTGTTGACCGCGTAGTTGACGGCCTGGCGGACGCGCGCGTCGGTGAACGGCTCGATGTTGTGGTTGAAGTAGATGTAGATCGTGCGCACGCTCGAGACGTTGTGCACGTCGATGAACGACAGCGAGTCCAGGCGCGCGATGTCCTGCGGCGGCACGCGGACCGCGACGTGGGCCGCGCCGCTCTCGACCATCGCCATGCGGGTGGTGTTCTCGGGCACGGCGAGGAAGCGCACGCCCTCGACGCCGGGCTTCTCGCCCCAGTAGCCGTCGTAGCGCGCCAGCTCGATCGCCTGGTTCGGCTCCCAGGAGACGAAGCGGAAGGGGCCGGTGCCGACCGGGTTGCGGGCGAAGCCGTCGCCGAGCTCGGCCGCGACGCCGGCGTGGACGATCGCCGTGCTGCTGTGGGTCAGGTGCCCGATCAGCGGCGCGAACGGCGCGTCGAGGCGCAGCTCGACGGTCATGTCGTCGACGACGACGACCTCCTGGATCGGCTCGAGGAGGAAGAGGAACGTGAACGCGTTCTCGGGGTCGAGGAAGCGGTCGAGGCTGGCCTTCACCTCGTGCGCCGTGAGGGGCGTGCCGTCGTGGAACGTGACGCCCTCGCGGACCTTGAGGGTGAGCGTCAGGCCGTCGTCGGAGAGCTCGTAGCTCTCGGCCAGGCCGGGGACGACCTCGCCCTCGGGGGTGAGCTCGAACAGCGTCTCGAAGATGTGGCTGGTGACCGTGGCGCTGGGCGAGTCGGTCGCCGCATGGGGGTCGAGCGTGACGGCGTCGGTGCCCTGGGCGACGATCAGGACCTGCGCGCTCGCGAGCGGGAGCGCGATGGCCGCGACAAGGGATAGAAGTAGCCTATGCGGACGTAGTCTCATGCGTTCGCTTCTCCTCTGGACCTGTGATGTCCGGGTAATCGAGGACGTTCGGGCCGATGGCCAGGGCCGTTCCCGGTTGTCCTCGTTCCAGCGAAGATAACTAGGCGTCGCGAGGGGCGTCAACGGCACGTGCCCAACGCGCGAGCAGCCGCGCCTCGCGCGCCGCGTCCATGCCCGTCGTCGGCGCCGGGGAGCCGGACGCCCGCCACCACGCGAGCGTGTCGGCGACCGTCCGGGCGACGGGCGTGTCCTCGAGGCCGGCGGCGTGGGCGCGGGACGAGTCGATGAGGAAGACGTTCCCCATCTCGCCGGGCAGCCACAGGGGGACGTCGACGAAGGGCCGCACCCCCTGCTCGAGCAGCCACGCCTCCGCGACCGGGACGGCGCGCGTGCGGGCGGGCGCGTGGGCCAGGCAGGCGTCGATCAGGTCGCCGAGGGTGAAGCGCCACGGCTCGGTGGCGACGTTGTACGTGGCCGTCAGCCCGTCCTCGATCGCCTTGAGGGTCCACGCCGCGAGGTCCCGCGCGTCGACCCACTGCATGGGGGCGTCCCTCCGGTCGGGCACGAGCACGTCGCCGCCGCGCGCGAAGCGCGCCGGCCAGTACGTGAAGCGGTCGGTGGGGTCGTGGGGCCCCACGACGATGCCGGGCCTGATCACGAGCGTGGGGCCCTCGAAGCGCTCGGCCAGGGTGCGCTCGCACAGCGCCTTGAGCCCGCCGTAGTTGCGGTTCGTGACCTCCTCGGCGTCCTCGTCGTCGACCTCGGCCAGGGCCGCGTCCTCGTCCAGGTGCGGGAGGGTCTGGTCGGCGTAGACGCTGACCGTGGAGACGAGCGCGTAGAAGCCGACGCGGCTGCCCAGCGCGTCGACGAGCGACCGCACCTGCCGCGGCAGGTAGGCGCTGGTGTCGAGGACGGCGTCCCACGTGCCCTCGGCGAGAGCCGAGAGGTCCTCGTCCCTGTCGCCGCGCAGCTCGCGGGAGACGCCCCGGGGAGCGGGCCGGTTGCCGCGGTTGAAGAGCGTGACGTCGTGGCCGCGCGCCACGGCGGCCTCGACCATGTGCTTGCCCACGAACCTGGTGCCGCCGATGACGAGAAGCCTCACTCGCGCCCTCCGCGTGCCGCGTCCCCTCCCGCCATGCGGACGGTGGCGCAGCGTGTGCTGCCACCACGCTAGCCTCTATCCTCGCCCCATGGACCTCTGGGAGGGCGTGTGGCAGCCGGCGGTGCTGCTCCTGTTCGTCATGGACCCGTTCGGCAACGTGCCGCTCGCCCTCGCGCTGCTCAAGGACGTGCCCGAAGAGCGGCGCAGGCGGGTCGTCCTGCGCGAGCTCGTCATCGCGCTCCTCGTGCTCCTCTTCTTCCTCTACTTCGGGCAGGCGATCCTCGCCTTCCTCGGCCTCGAGGAGGAGTCCGTCGCGATCGCCGGCGGCATCGTGCTGGGCGTGATCGGCCTGCGCATGGTGTTCCCGCGCGCCGAGGGCGTGATGGGGTACCAGGTGGGCGGCGAGCCGTTCATCGTGCCGCTGGCGATCCCGTTGATCGCCGGCCCCTCGGCTATGGCCTTCGTGATCCTCCTCGCGCGCAGCCAGCCCGCCGCCATGGGGCGCTTGACCTTGGCGCTGCTGCTGGCGTGGCTGGGGACGGCCGCCGTGCTGCTGGCGGCTCCGCTGCTGCTGCGGCTGCTGAAGGAGCGCGGCCTCCAGGCCGTCGAGCGCCTGATGGGGATGCTCCTGATCATGCTGGCCGTCCAGATGGTCCTGAACGGCCTGCACGTCGGGGACGCCTGAGGACGCGCGGTCGGGCTCAGCGCCAGCCGGCGGCCTCCGCCTCGCGCACGAGGCGCTTGGGCGCCTGCGCCCGCCAGGCGAGGAACACGAGCTCGCGCAGGCGATCGCGGGGCACGCCGGGGAGGTCGCGCGCGCGCGCAGCAGCACCGCGGGCCAGCCGCGGAAGTGCGGCGTGGTGAAGAGGGGGAGCGAGGGGTCGGCGAGCAGGTCGTCCTTCACGGCCAGGCCCGGCGTGCGGAACATCAGCACGTCGTCCATGCGCTCGCCGGTCTCGGCGTCCACGGCGTCCGGACGCGGTTCCCTCAGCAGCAGGAAAGACTTGTCCCTCACCCGGTACTCGGGACGCCCCGCGCTCGTCAGGCGCGCCTCGACGCCGGGCAGCGACCGCGCCAGCTCGTCGAGCTCGGCGAAGGTGGCCACGTCGCGATGCTAGCGGCTCGCCGGTGCGGGCGGGGTCGGGTCGAGGCCCCGCCTCGGCGCGGGGGCGGCCGATGCCCCTCCTCGGCTCGAGCGGGGGTCGCCGCCTCGCCTCAGCGCGGGTGGTGGTCGATGCCCTCGTAGGCGTCGATGAAGCGGCGCATCGCCTCCTCGTCGATGTCGTCGAAGCGCTGCATGCGCGTCCAGGCCGTGAAGACGTACTGGCTGCCGAGGTTCTCCCGCGGGACGATGATCACCCGCCGCCAGCCGCGCGACACCTCCTCGAGGGCCGCCACGCGGGCGGCGTTCTCCTCGGGCGTGCCCATCTCGTACCAGAGGACGACGCCGGCGTCCTCCATGTTGTGCACCAGGTACTCGTCGGCGATCGGCTCGAGGTAGGACCCCCAGGCCGCGATCGTCGGCATGTGCGGCCCCGACGTCGGCGGGTCGCTGTTGTAGGGCACGTGGGGCGAGTTGATCGAGACCAGGTGGAGGTTGCCCTGGCTGGGGAAGCGCTGGCCGGGCCGCGACGCCTCCCTGATCACCTGCATCGCGATCGCCGCCACGACCATCGTCGCGATCCCCGCCCCGACGGCGATGTTCAGGCGCTGCTGCCTGCGCTTGCGGCTGCTGCGCACCTGCGCCGCGACGTTCCCCGGCTTGGGGCTCCGCGCCTTGGCGCCGGCCTGAGCGGCGCTCGGCCCGGCGGCCTTGGCGCCGCCGCCTGCCCCGTCACCGCCCGCCCGAGCGGCGCTCGGCTTGGCGGCCCCCTCTGCTACCGTTGCGGAGCCGGACGACCCGCCCTTGGCCCTCTGCTTGGGCTTCTTCTTCGCCATGGGCCAGAATCTAACCGCTCGACGCCCGCGGCCACGTGTGACGTCCACCTGGCGCGCGGCCGACCGTCAGTCCGCGTCGGCGTGCCGGTTGAGGTACGCGATGAGCCCGGCCGTGGAGGCGTCGACCTCGCCGGCAGCGGGCGCCTCCTCGTCGGCGCCGACCCGCAGCCGCGGGAGCACCTCGGCGGCCAGCTCCTTGCCCAGCTCCACGCCCATCTGGTCGAACGAGTTGACGTCCCACACGACGCCCTGGACGAACACCTGGTGCTCGTACAGCGCGATCAGCGCCCCCAGCGCCTCGGGGGTGAGGCTCGGCATGACGATCGAGGTGGTCGGCCTGTCGCCCGGGAAGGTCTTCGCGGCCGCGAGCAGGTCGGCGTTGGGGCCGCTCAGGCGGGCACGGGCCTCCTCAGTCGTGCGCCCGCGCATCAGCGCCTGCGTCTGCGCCACGAAGTTGGCCAGCAGCGCGCGGTGGTGGTCGAGGTGGCCGTGGTGCGGGCGGGCGAACGCGATGAAGTCGGCCGGCACGAGCACCGTGCCCTGGTGGAGGAGCTGGAAGAAGGCGTGCTGGCCGTTCGTGCCGGGAGCGCCCCACACGACCGGCCCCGTCGGGTAGCCGACGGGCGCTCCGTGCCGGCGCACCCGCTTGCCGTTCGACTCCATGTCGAGCTGCTGCAGGAAGGCGGGCAGGAACTCGAGCGACTCGTCGTAGGGCAGCACCGCGCGGCTCTGGGCGCCGAGGAAGTCGACGTTCCAGACGGCGAGGAGGCCGAGGAGCACGGGCAGGTTCGCCTCCAGCGGCGCGTCCCTGAAGTGCACGTCCAGCGCGTGGGCGCCCCTCAGCAGGCGCTCGAAACCGTCGTACCCGACGGCCAGGGCGATGGGCATGCCGATCGCCGACCACAGCGAGAAGCGGCCCCCGACCCAGTCCCAGAACTCGAAGACGCTCCCGGCGGGGATCCCGAAGCGCGCGGCCTCGCCGGTGGCGGCCGACAGGGCCACGAAGTGCCGCGCCACGGCGGCCTCGTCGCCGGCGGCGCTCAGCAGCCAGGCGCGCGCCGTCCGGGCGTTCATCATCGTCTCCTGCGTCGTGAACGTCTTCGAGGCCACGAGGAACAGGGTCGTGGCGGGGTCGAGGCGGGCCAGCTCGCGGGCGATCGCGCCGCCGTCTACGTTCGAGACGAAGCGGACCGCGATGCCGTCGACCGCGTACGGCTCGAGCGCGCGCACGACCATCTGCGGTCCCAGGTGCGACCCGCCGATCCCGATGTTCACGACGTCGGTGATGCGCTCGCCGGTGTGGCCGCGCCACGCGCCCGAGTGCACGGCCTCGACGAAGGCGCGCATCCGCCTGCGGACGTCGCGCACGCGCGGCATCACGTCCTCGCCGCCCGAGGTGACCGGCCGCCCGCTCATGTCCCTGAGGGCGACGTGCAGGACGGCGCGGCCCTCGGTGACGTTGATGCGTTCGCCGCCGAACATCTCGTCCCTGGCGCGCTCGAGCCCGGAGGCGCGGGCGAGGCCGAGGAGGAGGTCGAGCGTCTCGTCCGTGACGAGCTGCTTGCTGTAATCGACGAGCATCTCGGTGGCGCCCAGCGCCAGCAGCCGGGTGAGGCGCTCGGCGCGGCCGGGGTCGGCGGCGAAGGCCGACCTCAGGCTGAAGCCCGCTCGGGCGTGGCGGTGACGCTCGAGCGCGTGCCAGGCGGCGCGCCACGCCGCCTCGTCCCGCCAGCCGGCGCCGCGGGCCCCGTCCCCGTCGGCCGCGGCCGGCTCGTCCTCCGAGCGGCCCTCGGCTCGTGGGCCCTCAGGCACGGAGGTCCCCACGGTCGTCGGCGCCCGGCGCGGCGTCCGGCTCGGCCCGCCCTACGTCGCCCAGCTCGGCCCGGAGCCGCTCTAGGGCCGGCGGGTCGATGAGGTCGGCCATGTTCACGCTGGCGAAGGCGTCGTGCACGAGCAGCGTCGTGCGCACCCACATGCCGTTGACGTTGCAGTAGCCCTTGCGGAGCTGGGTGGCGCAGCGCTGCCTCGTCTGGCAGGTGTCCATCAGCACCGGGCCCGACACGGTCTGGATCACGTCCAGCAGGGAGAGCTTGGCGGGGTCGACGACGAGGCGCACGCCGCCGCTGCGGCCGGGCTTGCTCTCGACGTAGCCGGCCCTGGACAGGCGCGCCAGCACCTTGGCTAGGAACGCCGGCGGGAACTCGAGGTCCTCGGCGATGCGGGCGGCGCTGGCCCCCGGGTTCTCGGCTACGTAGACGATCACGTGGACCGCGTAGCTCTCCTCCCGGCGCAGCAGCGTGCGCACGCCGTCAGGGGGGCTCTCGCTCCGTCGCTCCACGGCCGGATGCTAGCACCGGCCGCCGCACGCTCCGGGTCGCGC
>Ga0123332_1001535_pt1 | contig 22593 bp, 22 predicted proteins | sample BioC12SIPDNA_4_FD_89958 | JGI IMG/M metagenome (GOLD analysis project Ga0123332, IMG submission 89958) | Anaerobic biogas reactor microbial communites from Washington, USA - Biogas_R2_A C12 SIP DNA | ecosystem: Engineered > Bioreactor > Anaerobic > Unclassified | place: Washington, USA... | reverse complement strand
TGCCGGCGGCGGCAAGGCGGGATTGCCATGACACGACGGAGCCAGCGGCGCGGATGTGACCGGCCGGCGGCGTCCCTCGTCGGCCTCAGGCCAGATCGACCCGCTCGAAGTCCACCCCGTGGTCGGGGTGCGCCGCCCACAGCGCGCCGATGCGCTGGCCCGACACGGGGTGGCGCGCGTCCGGGGCGATGTCGGCCAGCGGCTTGAGCACGAAGGCGTGGCGCAGCTCGTCACGCGGCACCCGGAGGATCGGGGTGGTGCCGGCCGGCGTGGCCGGGCCCGGGCCTTCGGCGACCAGGTCGTCGAACAGCACGATGTCGATGTCGAGGGTGCGATCGCTGTAGCGCGGGCCGCTGCGGTCGCGGCCGTGGGCGTCCTCGAGCGCGTGCAGCCAGGTGTTGAGCGCGTGCGCGTCCAGGTCGGTCTCCAGCGCCGCGGCGGCGTTGAGGAAGTCGGGGCCCGCGTAGCCGACCGCGGGGAAGCGGTAGAACGGCGAGACCACCACCCCGGGGAAGCGCTCGCGCAGCGCGCGCACCGCCGCGCGCAGATGCCGCCCGGGCTCGAGGTTGCTGCCGAGACTGAGGTAGGCGGTGTGCATGGCGCGCTCCGGGAGGGCGCACATGATCGCCGATCCGGGCGCGGCGCGGCGAGTCCCCGCCGCTCAGCCGGCGGCGGGCGGGACGGGCTGCACGGCCGGCGGCCCGCCGCGCAGGTCGACCTGCAGCGGGCCGTCGCCCATGCGCTGGAACACGCGCAGGCCGAACTCGGGCAGGATCGCCAGCAGGTGGTCGAAGATGTCCGACTGGATGCCCTCGTAGAACGCCCAGCGCACGTCGCTGGTGAAGCAGTAGATCTCCAGCGGAAGACCCTCGGCGGTGGGCTGCAGCTGTCGCACCAGCAGGGTCATGCCCTGGTTGATGCCCGGGTGGTGGCGCAGGTACTGCTCGACGTAGGCACGGAAGGTGCCCAGGTTGGTGACCCGGCGCCGGTTGACCGGCTCGGCACCGCGCTCGGCCAGGCGCGCGTTCCAGTCGCGCAGCTCGGCCGCCTTGCGGTCGAGGTAGTCGTCGATCAGGACGAAGCGGCGCATCCGCGCCACCTCGCCGTCGTCCAGGAAGCGCACCGAGCGCTGGTCCAGGTACAGCGCCCGCTTGATCCGGCGCCCGCCCGACTCGCTCATCCCGCGCCAGTTCTTGAACGACTCGCTGATCAGCTTCTTGGTCGGGACCGTGGTGATGGTCTTGTCCCAGTTCTGCACCGTCACCGTGTGCAGGGCGATGTCGATCACGTCGCCGTCGGCGTTCTGCGACGGCATCTCGATCCAGTCGCCGATGCGCACCCGGCCGTCGTTGCTGATCTGCACGCTGGCCACCAGCGACAGGATGGTGTCCTGGAAGATCAGCATCAGCACCGCGGTCGCGGCGCCCAGGCCGGTGAGCACGTGCAGGAACTGGACCCCGGCCAGGGTGGCCACGATCGAGATCGCGACCAGCGCGAACATGATGATCTTGGCCACCTGCAGGTAGCCCTTGATCGGCCGGTTGCGCGCGTCGGGACGGCGCTCGTAGACCTCGTTGGCCACGTCCAGCGCGCGCGAGACCGCCAGCGCGATGGTCAGCACGATGAAGGCCTGGCACAGCGCGCGCAGCACCGTGGTCAGCTGCGGCGGCAGGTCGGGCACCATGCCCACGCCGACCGCGATCACGATCGCCGGCACCACGTTGGCCAGGCGCGGGATCACCCGCATCCGCACCTCGCGGCCCTCGGCCTCGCCGCGCGCCGCGGTGGCGGCCAGCAGGCGCTGGATGCCGCGCAGCAGGATCCGCTTGGTCACCCAGTTCGCCAGCCATGCCGCCAGCAGCAGGGCCGCGACCACGGCCAGGGTGTAGGCCCAGGGATACGGCGCCAGGGCCGTGCGCAGGTGCTCGAGCTGTTGTTGCAACTATCCGTTCCCGTGTGGCGCGTTGCCGCGTTCGATGATGACGCCGACCGCGCGCGCGCCGCGCACCGCACCCGGCTTGCTGAGCTTCAATCGTAACCAGGGCACGTTGAACTCCTCCATCACGATCCGGGCGCAGCGCTCGGCCAGGGTCTCGACCAGGCCGAAGTCCGACTGCGAGACGTACTCGATCAGGCGCTTGCTCACCGCCTTGTAGTTGAGCGTGTGGGCGATGTCGTCGCTGGCCGCGGGCGCGCGGTTGTCGAAACCCATCTCCAGGTCGAACACCAGGGTCTGGCGGATCCGCCGTTCCCAGTCGTAGATCCCGATCAGTGCCTCGATCTCGAGGCCTTCGATGAAGACTTTGTCCATGACGGGGATTGTCGCCGACCTCTTCGTGTGGGGGTGGGACGCCGCGGTGCCGGCGCCCGGCAGTCACCGGACGCCGCTCACGCCGCCGCGGCCACCGGCGGCAGCGTGGCCATGTCCCAGCGCGGAACGGCGTTGATCTCCAGGCCGTCGTGCTGGCCCGCGACCAGGCGCAGGGCGCCGGCGAAGGCGATCATGGCGCCGTTGTCGGTGCACAGCGCCGGGCGCGGGAAGCAGGCGCGGCCGCCGCGGGCCGCGGCCATCTCCTGCAGCCGCGCGCGCAGGCGGCGGTTGGCGCCGACGCCGCCGGAGACCACGATCACGTCGCTGCCGGCCGCATCCAGCGCGCGCTGGCACTTGATCGCCAGGGTCTCGACCACCGCATCCTCGAAGCCGCGCGCGATGTCGGCCCGGGTCTGCGCCGACCGGTCGGACTGCTGCCAGGCCAGCAGTACCTGGGTCTTGAGCCCGCTGAAGCTGAAGTCCAGGCCCGGGCGGTCGGTCATCGGCCGCGAGAACCGGAACACGCCCGGCCGGCCCTGTTCGGCCAGGGCCGCCAGCTGGGGGCCGCCCGGGTAGGGCAGGCCCATGAGCTTGGCGGTCTTGTCGAAGGCCTCGCCGGCGGCATCGTCCAGGGTCTCGCCCAGCAGCCGGTAGCAGCCGATCCCGTCCACGGCCACCAGCTGGGTGTGGCCGCCGGACACCAGCAGGGCCACGAACGGCGGCGACGGGGGGTCGTCCTCCATCAGCGGGGCCAGCAGGTGGCCCTCCATGTGGTGGACCCCGATCGCCGGCACCTCCAGCGCCCAGGCCAGCGACCGGGCCACCGCCGCGCCCACCAGCAGGGCCCCGACCAGGCCCGGGCCGGCGGTGTAGGCCACTCCGTCCAGGTCGCCCACGCCCAGCCCGGCCTCGGCCAGGGTCTGGCGGACCAGCGGCAGCAGCTTGCGGACGTGGTCGCGGCTGGCCAGCTCGGGCACCACCCCGCCGTATTCGGCGTGCAGGGCCACCTGGCTGTAGACCGCATGGGCGCGCAGGCCGGCCGCGCCGGGCAGGGCCGTGTCGTACACGGCCACGCCGGTCTCGTCGCAGCTCGATTCGATGCCGAGGACCTTCACGGGAGGGCGGGGGGCGGCTTGCGCCGTTGCGAGTCAGGCAGTTATCATACGCGGCTCGCCGGGTCCGGGGACCAGGCGCACGCGAACGCCAGCGTTCGCCCCAGCCCGGTCGGCCGGCCGGTGACCCAAGAACCGAGATTCCTATGCCAAGCGTCAAAGTCCGCGAAAACGAGCCGTTCGAGTTTGCCCTGCGTCGCTTCAAGCGCACCTGCGAGAAGGCCGGCGTGCTCGCCGAGACCCGCAAGCGCGAGTACTACGAGAAGCCGACCCAGGAGCGCAAGCGCAAGGCGGCGGCCGCGGTGAAGCGCCAGGCACGCCGCGTGGCGCGCGACGTCACCAAGCGCCAGCGCCTGTACTGAGCCGCTGCGACGCCGCCGAAAGCCGGCACGCGCGAGCGTGGCCGGCTTTTTGCGTTTCTGTCCCCCGCATTTCCACCACCCCCGCCATCCGCACCGGAGCGCACCATGTCCCTCAAGCAGCGACTGACCGATGACATGAAGGCCGCGATGAAGGCCGGCGAGAAGGACCGCCTGGGCGTGATCCGCCTGATGAACGCCGCGATCAAGCAGCGCGAGGTGGACGAGCGGATCGAGCTCGACGACGCGGCGGTGCTGGCGGTGCTGGAGAAGATGGTCAAGCAGCGCCGCGACTCGGTGGCCCAGTACGAAGCCGCCGGGCGCGAGGACCTGGCCGCGGTGGAGCGCGCCGAGATCGCGGTGATCGAGGCCTACCTGCCGGAGAAGCTGGGCGAGGCCGAGATCCAGGCCGAGATCGACGCGGCCATCGCCGCCACCGGCGCCAGCGGCCCGGCCGACATGGGCAAGCTGATGGGCGCGCTCAAGCCCAAACTGGCCGGCCGCGCCGACATGGGCCAGGTCTCGGCCCTGGTCAAGAAGGCCCTGGCGGGCTGAGCCCGCCGCGCCAACCCGCGCGCGGCGCGCGCCTGCCCCCTCCCGGCCTTCCCCCGCCGCGCGGGGGAGGCGTCGAATCACCGCCGCACCCGGCCCCTCCCCCCGCACGGCGGGGGGAGGTTGGGAGGGGGGCACCCCAGGACCGCCCCCCCTGTCGCGGCTCGCCCATCCCCCTCCCGACCTTCCCCGCCGCGCGGGGGGTCGAATCACCCACCGCGCCGCCGCATCCGGCCCCTCCCCCCGCATGGCGGGGGGAGGTTGGGAGGGGGGCACCCCAGGACCGCCCCCCACTGTCGCGGCTCGCCCATGCCCCATCCCGGCCTTCCCCCGCCGCGCGGGGGAAGGAGTCGAGCACTCGTCACACCGCCGCACCCGCGGCGGTGTTTGCCGCACAATCACGCGATGCAGACTCCCCACATCGTCCTGCGCCCCGCGCACCGCGGGGACGTGCCCAGGATCCTTGAACTGATCCGTGCGCTGGCCGAGTACGAGCGGCTCGCCCATGAGGTCGAAGCCGACGAGGACAGACTCGCCGACACCCTGTTCGGCCCCGCGCCCTGCGCCGAGGTGGTGATGGCCGAGGCCGACGGCGCGGTCGCCGGCTTCGCCCTGTTCTTCCACACCTATTCCACCTTCCTGGCCAGGCCCGGCCTGTACCTGGAAGACCTGTTCGTGGAGCCGCGCTTCCGCGGCCTCGGCATCGGCCGGCGGTTGATGGTCCACCTCGCGCGGCTGGCGGTGGAACGCGGTTGCGGTCGCTTCGAGTGGGCGGTGCTGGACTGGAACGCCCCGGCGATCGCCTTCTACCGCAGCCTCGGCGCGGTCGGCATGGACGGCTGGACCACCCAGCGCGTGGCCGGCGAGGCGCTGGCGCGGCTGGCCGCCGCCGACGCCGACGCGGCGGCGGACGGCACGCGCTGACGCGGCCGCCACGCCGCGGCCGCCATCATGCGCCGCATGCGAGTGCCTCCCGCGTGGCAAGCCCGCCTCGACCGCCTGCAGCGCACGCTGCCGGCGCAGCTGGTACGGCGCTTCGTCGAGATCGACCTCCTCACCCACGCCGCCTCGCTGTCGTTCTTCGCCCTGCTCTCGCTGGCGCCGCTGCTGGTGCTGCTGCTGTGGCTGTCGGCCTCGCTCTACCCGTCCGCGCAGGCCGAGCTGATGGAGCAGCTGGGCGCGCTGGCCGGCCGCGGTGCGCAGGAGGTCGCCGCCACCGTGCTGCGCAACGCCGAGGCGCGGCCCGACGTGGGTTCGCTGGCGGGGATGTGGAGCACCCTGCTGCTGTTCGTCGGCGCCACCGCGGTGTTCGCCCGCCTGCAGAACACCCTGAACCTGGTGTTCCACACCGATGCGCGCCGGCTCGGCGGCCTGCTGGCCTGGCTGCGCAAGCGGGTGTTCTCGTTCGGTGTGGTACTGGCGCTGGGCTTCCTGCTGGTGGTCTCGGCGGCGCTGACCACCGCACTGGAGGTGCTGTTTGCCGGCTCGCCGACCCTGCCGGTGCTGGGCAACCTGGCCGCGCTGGCGCTGTACTCGCTGGCGTTCGCGCTGATGTACCACTACCTGCCCGACCGCCGGGTGCGCTGGCGCCAGGCGCTGCTGGGCGGGGTGATCACCTCGCTGCTGTTCGTGCTCGGGCGCTGGGCCATCGGCCTGTACATCGCCCGCGCCGCGCCGGGCAGCGCCTACGGTTCGATGGGCACCCTGGTGATCCTGCTGGTGTGGATGTACTACGCGGCCATGGTGTTCTTCACCGGCGCGCTGGTCACCGCCCTGATCGACGAGCGGGTCTCGCGCGACGGGCGGCTGGCGCGGGCAAGGGTCCGGGCGCAGGCGCGCGGCGTCCGCTAGCGGCGGAGGCGTGGGCGCACGCGCCCGGTAAGGGCGACGGCCGCAGACGCTGCCCGGGGACGCGCCGGGATGCGATCATGGCCGCGTGTCCCGGACTGCAGACGCCTCCCCGCGTGCAAGCGGCGCCGCCATGGCCGGCGCGGCGGGCGCGCGGGCGCGCGTGCCGCGAAGGCCCGGCTGATGGCGCGCATCCCCGACGCCTTCATCGACGAACTGCTGGCGCGCACCGACATCGTCGAGGTGATCCAGGCGCGCGTGCCGCTCAAGCGCCAGGGCCGGGAGTATTCGGCGCGCTGCCCGTTCCACGACGAGCGCTCGCCCTCGTTCACGGTCTCGCCGACCAAGCAGTTCTACCACTGCTTCGGCTGCGGCGCGCACGGCACGGCGATCTCGTTCCTGATGAACTACGACCGGCTCGAGTTCCTCGATGCGGTCGACGAGCTCGCACGCCAGGCCGGGATGGAGGTGCCGCGCGAGGCGCGCCAGCGCGCGGCCAATCCAGAAAGCCAGGGCCTGTACGAAGTCCTGGACCAGGCCTGCCGCTACTTCCAGCGCCAGCTGGCCGGCAGCGATCGCGCGCGCGGCTACCTCGACGACCGCGGCGTGGGCGAGGCGGTGCGCGCGCAGTTCTCGGTGGGCTACGCGCCGGAGGGCTTTTCCGCGCTCAAGGACGCGCTCGGCACCGACCCGCGCCAGCTGCAGCTGCTCGACCGTGCCGGGCTGCTGTCGAAGAACGACCGCGGCCACGTCTACGACAAGTTCCGCGACCGGGTGATGTTCCCGATCCACGACCGCCGCGGCCGGGTGATCGCCTTCGGCGGCCGCGTGCTGGGCAAGGACGACGGCCCCAAATACCTCAACTCGCCCGAGACCCCGCTGTTCCACAAGGGCCGCGAACTGTACGGCCTGTGGCAGGTGCGCCAGGCCAACCGCACGCTCGCGCGGCTGGTGGTCGTGGAGGGCTACATGGACGTGATCGCGCTGTTCGAGCACGGCGTGACCCAGGCCGTGGCCACGCTCGGCACCGCGACCACGCCCGACCACGCCGAGCTGCTGTTCCGCAACGCGCCGGACGTGTACTTCTGCTTCGACGGCGACCGCGCCGGGCGCGCGGCGGCGTGGAAGGCGGTGGAATCGGTGCTGCCGCGCATGCGCGACGGGCGCCAGGCCTTCTTCCTGTTCCTGCCCGAGGGCGAGGACCCCGACAGCATCGTGCGCAGCGAGGGTGCGGAGGGATTCGACGCGCGGCTGCAGCAGGCCACGCCGCTGTCGCAGTTCTTCTTCGACACCCTGTCCGAGGGCGTGGCCCTGTCCACGCTCGACGGCCGGGCGCGGCTGGCCGAACGCGCGCGGCCGCTGCTGGCGCAGATCCCCGATGGCGCCTTCGGCGACCTGATGCAGCAGCGGCTGGCGGAGATCACCGGCCTGCAGGCGAAGCCCGCGGCCGCGCCGTCGGCGCCGGTGCGCAGCCATGGCAGCCGGCCACTGGCGCCGCCACGCCGCAGCGTGGTGCGCAGCGCGATCGCGCTGCTGCTGCAGCAGCCCTCGTTGGCGCTGGAGCTGGCGCCGCCGTACCGCTTCGTGGCCCTGCGCCAGCCGGGCATCGACCTGCTGACCGAGCTGATCGCCCTGGTCAGCGCGCGCCCGGAGATCACCACCGGGACCCTGATCGGGCATTTCGCCGACCGCGAGGAAGGCGCGGCGCTGCAGAAGCTGGCCAGCCAGGACCTGCCCGGCGACCCCGAGGCCTGGCGCGCGGAGTTCCTCGACGCCATCGCCCAGCTCGACCGGCAGACGATCGACCAGCGCATCGACGAACTGCAGGACAAGCAGCGCGGCGAGGGGCTGGACGAGGCGGACAAGGCCGAGTTGCGGGAGCTGCTGCAGGCGCGGAGGTAGGGGGCGCCGGCGGGGCGGCGGGTGGCGGCCGCGCCGTGTTGTCCCCACCCCGGCCCTTGCGCGCCCGCAAGCCCCCACGCCGCCACGACAGCCGCGCACGCCCGCCTGCGTTAGCCTGAACCCGTCCTCGTGCAGGGAGCCTGCGATGCACCTGTCTCCGCCGCCCGCCGGTCTGGCCTTCGGCCCGTTCCGGCCCGCCTTCGCCCGCTCGCCGTCGGCCGGCCCATGCGGGGCGCAGGCCGCCCCACCCCGCCGGAAGACCGGCCGCGACTCCGGCCGGGACGATGCGCCAGGCCGGCGGCAGGACCGGCGGCGGAAGTAGGCGCGGACACTCGAGGCGACGGCCGGGACGATGCGCATCGGTCTCCAGACCTGGGGCAGCCATGGCGACGTGCGTCCGTTCCTGGCGCTGGCGCACGGACTGCACGCGGCCGGGCACGCGGTGACGCTGGCGGTGACCTGCGTGGACAGCGCGCGCTACGCGGCGCTGGCCCCGCGGCTGCCGTTCCGGCTCGAAGACGTGGCCTCGCCGGTGGTGGGCGACCGCGCGGCGCTCGAGCGCATCGGCCGCGAGCTCGAGCGCATCCGCAATCCGGCGCGGCAGGCGCGGCGGATGTTCGAGCGCATCCTGCTGCCGGCCGAGGAGGCCATGTTCGAAGCCGCGGAACGCCTGTGCGCCGGCCACGACCTGGTGGTGGGGCACCACGTCCTGCATCCGCTCCAGGCCGCGGCCGAGCGCCACGGTCGCGACTGGGCGGCGGTGGCGCTGGCGCCGGTCGCCCTGCCGACCGCGTACCGCCCGCCGATGGGCCTGCCCGACCTCGGCCGCGCCGGCAACCGCCTGGCCTGGCGGATGGCGCGGTTCGTCCTCGACCAGGGCATGAAGCGCGACGTGGACCGGATGCGCGCGCGGCACGGCCTGCCGACCGCCGGCGACCTGCTCGACCGGGTCTGGAACTCGCCGCGGCTCACCCTGCTCGCCTGCAGCCCGACGCTCTGCCCGCCTGCGCCGGACTGGCCGGCGCACGTGCACGTCAGCGGCGCGCTGGACCTGGCCGAGCCGGTCGAAGGCGGCGTGCCGCCGGCGCTCGAACGCTTCCTCGCCGACGGCCCGCCCCCGGCGTACCTGACCTTCGGCAGCCTGATGGCGGGCAGCGACCTGCGCGAGACGGTCGGCCTGCTGGTGGAGGCGGCGCGTCGCGCCGGGCTGCGCGCGGTGGTGCAGGCGGCCGGGTGGGAAGCCGCGGGGCTGCGCGCGGACGAAGATGTCCTGCTGGTCGAATCCGCGGCGCACGGCGAGGTCTTTCCGCGCTGCGCGCTGGTGGTGCACCACGGCGGCGCCGGCACCTCGCACGCCGCCCTGCGCGCGGGCGTCCCCTCGGTGGTGGCGGCGCACATTCCGGAACAGGCGATGTGGGCGGACGCGCTGCGGCGCGCCGGCGTGGGTGGGCGTCCGCTGTCGCGCCGCGGTCTCACCGCACGCCGCCTCGCCGATGCGATCGCGCAGGTGGCCGCTTCGGACGCGATGGCGCGCCGGGCGCGCACGCTTGGCGAACGGGTCGCGCGCGAGGACGGCGTGGCCACCGCGGTGCGGCTGATCGAACGGCGCTTCGCCGGTGCGGACGTATCCTGTTGAACGCCTGCGCGTCGAGGCCATGACCATCCGCCACGCATCGCGCGCCTGCGGCCAACTCACCGCCACCGTGCGCGCCGAACCGGTGCGCGTGTCGGTCTGCCACGGCCTCGCCTGCCAGCGGCGCAGCGGCAGCGCGTTCGCGGTGCAGGCGCGATCCCGGTCGGCACCTTTGCCGATCCGCGGTTCCCGCCGCCGACGGTATCGGTGTACGAGGAACGCCGCCACCCCTGGGTGGGGCTGCCCGAGGGCATCGAACGCATCGACCGAGCGCGCAGCCGTTACCATGCCCACGCGGCCGCGGGACCGGCGACGGGCCGGCGCGTCGCCACGAGGGAAGCTGGCATGAACACGCATCGCGTCTTCACGATGAAGTGCTCGAACGTCTATCCGCTCCACGTGCGGAAGACCACGGGCGAAGGGCGCCGCGAGGACGATGTGGGCCAGGTGATCCGCTGGCCCACCGGCCGCGACCGGGCGGGTCTGCAGCGGCCGAGCGAACAGGGACACGGGTCGACGGGGGGGCGAAGGGCAAGCCGATGGACAGGATCCTGCCGGCCTGAGCCGCGCGTGCCGCCGCGCCGATGACGAAGATCGACCTCAGGCGCGAGCTCCGGCACCTCTATGCCGCGTCGACGAAGGAGGTGGTGGAAGTGCGCGTGCCCGCGCTGCGCTTCCTGATGGTGGACGGTCGCGGCGACCCGAACACCGAGCCGGCCTATGCCGAAGCGGTGGAGGCGCTGTTCTCGGTTTCGTACGCCGCGAAGTTCATGCTGAAGAAGGCCGGCGGCCCGGACTACGCGGTGATGCCGCTGGAAGGGCTGTGGTGGGCGGACGACCACGCCGTGTTCGCCGCGGACGACCGCGCGCGCTGGCGCTGGAGGATGATGGTCCTGCAGCCGGACTTCGTCGGCGACGCGCTGCTCGAGGCCGCGATCGCGCAGGTGCGGGCGAAGAAGGCCCTGCCGGGCCTCGACCGGCTGCGGCTCGAAGCGTTCACCGAGGGTCGCTGCGCCCAGGTCCTGCACGTCGGACCGTTCAGCGCGGAAGGCCCGACCATCGCGCGCGTGCACGACTTCATCGCCGGACGCGGACGCCTCGCCGGCAGGCACCACGAGATCTACCTGAGCGACGTGCGCCGCGCCGATCCGGCGAAGTGGCGCACGATCATCCGCCAGCCGATGGCGTGAGCGGACGGCGACGCAGGCCCCTGGCCGCTGGAGGAAAGCGATGGACGCAGGCAGGCAACGCGCATTCGCGATCAAGGCCCTTCTCGACGACGTCCATGCGGCGCAGTTCGAGTTCACCGCCTGCAAGACCATGTACGGCGGCAAGGCGATCGCCGCGGGCGACAGGCTCTTCGTGTTCGCCGACGGCCCCGGCGGTGGCCCGGGCCTGGTCGCGATGGGCACGGTCACCTGGGCCGGGCCGCTGCCGCGCACGCCCGGGGTGGCCCGGCAGACGCCGCGGGTCAGCGTCCGGGTCCGCCGCGACGCGCTGGTCCGCCGGCCGCTGGGGCGCGAGACGCTGCGCCGCTTCTGCGACTGGGAGGACGGAAGGCCGGAGACGGAACTGAACTTCAAGTTCTACCGCCAGGCCACGCACAAGATCGCCGGCCTGTCGGACGCGACCGCGCGGTTCCTGCGCCGCCGCTTCTAGCGGCTCAGCCGACGCGTTCGAACCGCAGCGCCGGCGCGGCCGCCGGTTCGAGCCACGACAGCAGCCAGTGGTCGAGCAGCAGGAAGGCGAACAGCGCCATCAGGTACACCACCGAGTAGTTGAACACCTTCATCGCGAACAGCTCGTCCGGCGGTTCGAGCAGGCGCCAGGCGTACCAGAGGAAGGCCAGCCCCAGCACCACCGCGCCACCGAGGTAGAACAGGCCGCTCATGCCGATCGCGACCGGCAGCAGCGTGATCACGCACAGCAGCACGGTGTAGAACAGGATCTGCCAGCGCGTGTACTCCACCCCGTGGGTCACCGGCAGCATCGGCACCAGCGCGCGCGCGTAGTCGGCGCGGCGGAAGATCGCCAGCGCCCAGAAGTGCGGCGGGGTCCAGACGAAGATGATCAGCACCAGCAGCAGGGCGTGGGCCCAGTCCCACTGTCCTTCCATGTTGGTCACCGCGGCCCAGCCCAGCAGCGGGGGCGCGGCGCCGGCGATGCCGCCGATCACGATGTTCTGCGGCGTGGCGCGCTTGAGGAAGCCGGTGTAGACGATGGCGTAGCCGATCAGCGAGGCGAAGGTGAGCGCCGCGGTCAGCGGGTTCACCAGCGCGACCAGGATCGCCATCGAGGCCGCGCCGAGGAACACCGCGAACGCCAGCACCTGGGCCGGACGCAACGCGCCGGTGGCCAGCGGGCGGTCGGCGGTGCGCGCCATCACCTTGTCGATGCGCTGGTCGATCAGGTGGTTGATCGCGGCGGCCGAGGCGGCGGCGAGCCAGATCCCGAGCAGGCCGAACACGGTCTGGCGCAGCGGCGGCAGCCCGGGCACGGCCAGGAACATGCCCACCAGCGCGGTGAACACGATCAGCGAGACCACGCGTGGCTTGGTCAACGCCCAGTACTGGCCGAGGAGGAACGCGCGACCGCTGCCCATCACGCCTCCCCGGCAGGGGTGCCGGGCCGCGGGCGGGCCACGACGCGCGACGCCGGCTGAATGCCCCGTGCCACCGCCATCACGTCGCCCGCCGCAGCCGCGCCAGCAGCGACACCAGCACGAACAGCAGCAGCGCGGCGCCGCCGTTGTGCATCACCGCCACCTGCAGCGGCAGCGACAGCTTGACGTTGAGCACGCCCAGCAGCACCTGGCCGAGCGTGAGCAGGGCCAGCAGCAGCGACCAGCCGCGCATGCCCGGCGTGCGCAGCATGCGCCAGGACAGCGCCAGCAGCACGCCCGCCGCGACCACGGCGAACAGCCGGTGCGCCAGCTGGATCGCGATGCGCGAGGCGCCGTCGAGCACGCCGCCTTCGTAGTCCACGCCCACGCCGCGCCAGAGCACGAAGCCTTCGCGGAAGTCGGCCGGCGGCCACCACTGGCCGACGCACCTGGGGAAGTCGAGGTAATGCGGTTGGGGAGTGGTCCAGCCGCCGGCGCCGCAGGACAGCGCCGCGTAGTTCGCGCTGACCCAGCCACCCAGCGCGATCTGCACGCCCAGCACCGCGATCGCGGCGACCAGCCAGCGCCGCAGCGCCGCCGCGTCGGCCAGCACCACCGGCAGGTGGGTGGCGCGCCACGCCATCCAGGCCAGCAGGGAGAAGGTGAGCATGCCGCCGAGCAGGTGGCCCATCACGATCACCGGCTTGAGCAGCATGGTGACGGTCCACTTGCCGAGCAGGGCCTGGAACACCACCACCGCCAGCGTCAGCACGGCCACCGGCGCCAGGTCGCGCCCGGCGCTGGCGCCGTTGGCGCGCAACCAGGCGGCCGCGGCCCCCAGCAGCAGCGCCTCGCCGGCGCCCGCCACCAGCAGCGCCGGCAGCACCAGCCCGCGCATGTACATCGGGATCGCCGCGGCCACCAGCGCCGAGGCGCCCAGTACCAGGGCGATGCCGAAGCGCCGGCGGCGCGCCGCCAGCAGCGCCAGTACCAGCACCAGCACGCCGAGGGAGGCGGCGAGGTGGCGGTGCACCTGTTCGCGCCAGGCCTTGTGGTCCTCGAACGGACGGATCGCGCTGGCCGCGTGGTCGCTCGCCTCGTGCGCGGCCTGCGGCCAGGTCGCGCGGCCGTAGCAGGTCGGCCAGTCCGGGCAGCTCAGGCCGGCATCGGACAGGCGCACGAACGCGCCGAACACGATCACGCCGAACGTCAGCGCCACCGCCAGCCAGGCGATGCGGTGGAAGTGGCGGTACACGTGCGGGCGCGACGGGACGGGTGCGGGGCTTGCCATCATCTGAGCCTGAGCAGTCGGGCCATGTCCTCGCGCAGGTGGCCCGGGTCGAATCCGGGAGGGTAACGCAGGATCACGAATCCGTTCGGATCCACCACGTACACCGGGGTGCCGGCCGGATCGTCGTGGCGCGGCAGCGTGGCGACGAGCGCGGGGTCGCGCGCGATCCCGCGCCAGGCGGCGTTGCGCACCGCGTCGGCGGGCGCCTCGCCGACCCAGAGGATATGCACGTGGTCGGCACGATGGCCGAACAGCTGCCACACCAGGTCAATGTTCCGCGAGAGCTCCACGCACGACTCGCCGCAGCCGGGCCGCGGCGCGACCAGAATGCGCCAGGTGCGCTCGGCCGGCCGCCATTCATAGCGGCCGCCGTCGCCCAGGAGCAGTGCGCGTTCGCGCAGGTCGACCGGGGGCTCGAGCAGTTCGCCGTGGTTGCGCGTGCCCTCCGGCCGCCATCCCGACAGGCGCAGCGCGCCCGCGAGCAGGGCGCTGCCGAGGAACAGCACGACGATCAGGACCAGCATGGCGCGGTTGCGCGCGCGCTGTTCGGGCGGGATGGGGGCGTTCATCGGCGGGGACGGCGGAAGGTGAGGACGAGTGCGGTGGCAAGCACGGCCAGGGCCAGCCCGAACCACTGCACGGCGTAGCCCAGGTGCTGCTGCGGGGACAGGGTATTGGGCAGGACATCGAGGTCGCGCGCAAACCCCAGCGGCAGCCCGGGATCGAGCTTGAGCACGCGCGGCGGCAGCGCCGGCACCCCCAGGGCGGCGGCCAGGCCCCCGGCGTCGAGCGCGGTCACCACGACCACGCCGCGACCCGGCTCGGCGGCCAGGCGCGCGCGGCCGATGCCGGCCGATGGCGGCGGCGCGAGCAGGCCCTGCACGTCCAGGGGGCCCTGCGGGCGGTCCACCGCGGGCATCGCGCGGTCGCCCGGCAGCGGCAGCCAGCCCAGTTCCACCAGCAGCGGCGGGCCGGCGTCGGGCTCGAACAGGCGGTAGGCGCGCACCCCGGGACGGCCGTCGCGCTGCTGGTTGTCCAGCAGCACCGCCGGCGCATCGGCGAACGCACCGCGGCCGGCCGCCCAGTCGAAGCCGCTGGCACGCCCGGCCTCCCCGGCCGCCGCCAGCGACAGCGGCGCGCGCGCCTCCAGGACGCGGCTGACCGCGTCGAGCACGGCCTGCTTCTCGTGCATGCGCCCGAGCTGCCAGCGGCCGAGCGCGCCGAACAGCACCATCGCCAGCAGCGCCAGCGTCCACCCCAGCAGGCGGCCATGGCGCAACCTCATGCGGCCTTGCCCGCGGGCTGCGATAATGCCCGCGACCCGCGCATGCCGCGCCACGGGACCGGCTGATGAACGATTCGATCAAGACCCTGGTGATCGTCGGTTTCCTGGCGCTGATCCTGTGGAACCTGGGCGCGGGGCTGTACTACATGCTGGTCGACAAGGGCCAGACCAAGCGCACGGTCAACGCCCTGACCAAGCGCATCGCGCTGTCGATCGTGCTGATCCTGCTGGTGGTGCTGGCCCACTACATGGGCTGGATCGAGTTCCACGGCGTGGGCCGCAACCCCGACTGAGCCGGGCACGGGCGCGCCGGGCGCCGACGGCCGCGCGCGCGGCTGTCCGGGAGCGGACCGGTAAACGCGCAGGAGCGCCGCATCGGGCGCTCCTGGCGGGAACGGCGCGAGCTGGCGGTCACCAGCCACGGATCACGGGGCCGACGTCCCTCAGAGGACGTAGACGAACAGGAACAGGCCCAGCCAGACCACGTCCACGAAGTGCCAGTACCAGGCCACCGCCTCGAAGGCGAAGTGGTTTTCCTTGGTGAAGTGGCCCCTGGCGCAGCGCATCCAGATCACGATCAGCATGATCGTGCCCAGGGTCACGTGGGCGCCGTGGAAGCCGGTGAGCATGAAGAAGGTCGAGCCGTAGATGCCCGAGCCCAGGGTCAGGTTCAGGTCGCGGTAGGCGTGGATGTACTCCTCGACCTGGAACACCAGGAACAGGCAGCCCAGGGCCACGGTCGCGCCCAGCCACAGCAGCAGCTGCGGGCGGTTGCCGGCCTTGAGCGCGTGGTGGGCGATGGTGATGGTCACGCCCGAGGTCAGCAGGATCAGGGTGTTGACCAGCGGCAGGCCCCAGGCCGGGATGGTCTGGAACGCGCCGCCCACCTCGCCCGGACCGGCGGTCGGCCAGGCCGCGCTGAAGCCTTCCCACAGCAGGTAGTTGGTGGCCACGCCGTCGCCGGCGCCGCCCAGCCACGGCAGCGCGAACTGGCGGGTGTAGAACAGGGCGCCGAAGAACGCGGCGAAGAACATCACCTCGGAGAAGATGAACCAGACCATCCCCATCCGGAACGAGACGTCGACCTGCTTGTTGTAGTAGCCCGAGATCGACTCGAGGATCACGTCGGCGAACCACTTGAACAGGATCGCGACCAGGCCGGCCACGCCGACGAAGAACACCGTCCGGCCCCAGTCGACGTCGTTGAACCAGGTGGCCAGGCCGAACATCGCGGTGAACAGCGCCATCGAAGCGAACACCGGCCAGCGGCTGCCGTGGGGCACGAAGTAGACGTTGGGGTCGTGTTCTGCGGTGTGGGCCTGGGACATGGCGTGGGTCCGTGGAAATCGTGGGTCAGGGTGCCGAATGCGGCACGGTGGACGACGGCGCCGCCGCGAGGCGTTCGGTGAGCACGTCGTTCTTGAAGATCGCGTACGACAGGGTGATCGTGTGGACGTCGCGCGGCAGCGCCGGGTCGATGATGAAGCGCACCGGCATGTCGCGCGCCTCGCCCGCCTGCAGGGTCTGCGCGGTGAAGCAGAAGCACTCGGTCTTCTGGAAGTAGGCCGAGGCCCGCGCCGGCGCCACCGAGGGCGTGGCGCTGCCGACCACCGGGCGGTCGCTGCGGTTGCGCGCGGCGAACGTGGCCTCGTACTGCTCGCCCACGCGCACGCGCATGCGGGTGTCGTTGGGCTCGAACGCCCACGGCAGCTTCGAGTTCACGGTGCTGTCGAACTCCACGGTGACCCAGCGCTCGGCCGGCGTGGCCGCGGCGTAGGCCGAGGCGTCGGCGGCGCTGTTGTCCATGCGGATGCCAAACACCTTCTCGCAGGCGATGCGGTACAGCGGCACCAGCGAGAAGGTGAACGCGAACGCCGCCAGCGACACGCCCAGCAGCTTGGCGATGCCGAACTTGCCGCCGCCGCTCATCGCCCGATCACCCCGGAAAGGATGAACGCCACGTACACCGCGAAGGCGATCGCGCCGGCGACGATGGCCGTGCGCACGGCGCGCCTGCGCTGCTGCGCGAGCCTGTCGTCGTCGTGCCGGGGCGCGGTCATCGCGGTCATCGCCTGCTAGTGGGTGACGTCGTCGTGGGCCAGGTCGCCGGGCTTGATGACCGGCGGCGTGCTGAAGGTGTGGAACGGCGCCGGCGACGGCACGGTCCACTCCAGGCCGCGTGCGCCTTCCCAGGCGCGCGCCGGGGCCTTGGCGCCGTACTTCAGCGAGTGGGCGAAGATGAAGATCATCATGAACGGCGTGAGGAACATGCCGAACGCGCCGATCGAGCTGACCAGGTTCCAGTCCGCGAACACCACGTTGTAGTCCGGGATGCGGCGCGGCATGCCGGCCAGGCCCAGGAAGTGCTGCGGGAAGAACAGCAGGTTGGAGAACACCAGCGTCCACCAGAAGTGGAACTTGCCCCACTTCTCGTTGTACATGCGGCCGGTCCACTTCGGCCACCAGTAGTAGATGGCGGCGATGATCGCGAAGATCGCGCCGGTCACCAGCACGTAGTGGAAGTGGGCGACCACGAAGTAGGTGTCGTGGTACTGGAAGTCGGCCGGCACGATCGCCAGCATCAGGCCGGAGAAGCCGCCGATCGTGAACAGCATCACGAACGCCACCGCCCACAGCATCGGCGTCTCGAAGCTGATCGATCCGCGCCACATGGTCGACGCCCAGTTGAACACCTTCACCCCGGTGGGGATCGAGATCAGCATGGTGGCGAACATGAAGTAGATCTCGCCGCCCAGCGGCATGCCCACCGTGAACATGTGGTGGGCCCACACGATGAACGACAGGAACGCGATCGCGGCGGTGGCGTACACCATGGCCTGGTAGCCGAACAGCGGCTTGCGGCTGAAGGTCGGGATGATCTCCGACACGATGCCGAACGCCGGCAGGATCATGATGTAGACCTCGGGATGTCCGAAGAACCAGAAGATGTGCTGGTACATCACCGGGTCGCCGCCGCCGGCGGCGTTGAAGAACGAGGTCGCGAAGAACTTGTCGGTCAGCAGCATGGTGACCGCGCCGGCCAGCACCGGCATCACCGCCAGCAGCAGGAACGCGGTGATCAGCCAGGTCCAGCAGAAGATCGGCATCTTCAGCAGGTCAACGCCCGGGGCGCGCATGTTCAGCACCGTGGCGATGATGTTGATCGCGCCCATGATCGAGCTGATGCCCATCATGTGGATGGCGAAGATCGAGAACGACACGTTCGCGCCGCCCTGCAGCGACAGCGGCGGGTACATGGTCCAGCCGCCGGCCGGCGCGCCGCCGGGCAGGAACAGCGTCAGCAGCAGCATGGTGAAGGCGAACGGCAGGATCCAGAACGACCAGTTGTTCATGCGCGGCAGCGCCATGTCCGGCGCGCCGATCTGCAGCGGGATCATCCAGTTGGCCAGGCCGACGAAGGCCGGCATCACCGCGCCGAAGATCATCACCAGCGCATGCATGGTGGTCATCTGGTTGAAGAAGTGCGGGCTGACGAACTGCAGCCCGGGCACGGCCAGCTCGGCGCGGATCACCACGCTCATCGCCGCGCCGACGATGACCATCAGGAAGCTGAAGAGCAGGTAGAGGGTGCCGATGTCCTTGTGGTTCGTGGAGAAGAACCAGCGCTCGACGAAGCCGGGCTTGTGGTCGTGCGCGTCGTGGTGGTCGGCGGTGGCGGTATGCGTGGACATTGCGTTCGGCCTTTCGGAATCGGTCAGGCGGCGCCGGCGGCGTCGGCGGGGTCAGCGGCCTGTTCGGGCGCCTGCGGGGCGGCGGGCCCCTCGCCCTGCCGCACGTCTTCGACCATGTCGGGATCGACCGAGCGCGGCGCGTTGCCGTCGCCGCCCTCGGGCACCTGCGAGGGCTCGGCCGGCGCCTGGCCGGCGGCCTTCTTCGAGGCCAGCCACGCGTCGAACTCCTCGCGCGGCACCGCGCGCACCACGATCGGCATGAAGCCGTGGTCCTTGCCGCACAGTTCGGCGCACTGGCCGCGGTAGACGCCCGGCTCGCGGATGTCGGTCCAGGCCTCGTTGATGATCCCGGGGATGGCGTCCTGCTTCCAGCCCAGCGCCGGCACCCACCAGGAGTGGATCACGTCGTCGGCGGTGATCACGAAGCGGACCTTGGTGTTGGTGGGCAGGACCAGCTCGTTGTCGACCTCGAGCAGGTAGGCCGGGTGCGCCTCGAGCTCGGCGCGGGTGACGCCGCGGGTCTGGCGCAGGCGGTCGCTCTCGCGGTCGAGGCGGCTGACGATCTCCACGCCCTCGCCCAGGTATTCGTACTTCCACATCCACTGCAGGCCGGTGACCTTGACGGTCATCTCCGACTCGCGGGTGTCGTACATCGCCACCAGCTTGGCGGTCGCGGGCACGGCCATGATGACCAGCAGCACCACCGGGATCACGGTCCAGAGGATCTCGAGCCTGGTGCTGTGGGTGAAGCTGGTGTCGGGCACCGCCCCCTTGGAGTGGCGGAACTTGAACATCGCGTAGGCCATCGCGACGAACACGACCGCGCCGATCGCCACGCAGATGATCAGGGCCAGCATGTGCGCCTCGTAGGCGTTCTGCGCGGACGCGGTCACGCCGCGGCCCATGTTCAGCTGCCACGGGACCGGGTCGGCGGCCAGCGCCGCCAACGGCATGGACGCCAGTGCCGCCACCATCCACCGCGAGAAACGCACCTGCATCATTGCTCGACCCCAATGTGGTCGGTCACGGCCGCGGCCGCCACTCAACCGTTGCGAACTGTCAAAACGACCCCCGCGCGCCCGGAACCGGCCGTCGCGCGAGCCGCATCGGAACCCCGCGCGCCTTCGTCACGGACACGCGAAAACTTCCGAATGGTAGCGGCCGCTCCGGTTGAGGGGCAAGCCAAAGCCGCCGCCGGGCGGCGCGCGGGGCCGGAAACCGCGCCACGTCGCGGGGCGCGGGAGCGCCGCGACGCCGCCGCGCGGCGCGGGTTTGTGCCGGCGCCCGCGCCGTGGGCGGCGGTTTCGTTCAAGCCGGGCCGACGCGGCCGCGAGCACAATGCCGGGGTGCCGGTGCCGCCGCGGCGCCGGTCCTGCCGTACCTCCCGCCATGACCGCTTCCGAACCCGCCCCCCCGCCCTTCCCCGGACCCGGCAAGGCCGCGCCATCGCCACTGCGCGCGGCGATCACCGCCGCCTGGACCCAGGACGAGACCCGCCACGTGCGCGAACTGCTGGCCGTGGCCCGCCAGCCGGTGCCCGGCTGGAGCGAGGCCGACCGCGCCGCGATCCGCGCCACCGCCACCGACCTGGTGCGCCGGGTGCGCGCCCGCGCCGCCGACCAGGGCGCGATCGAGGCCTTCATGCGCCAGTACGACCTGGGCAGCGAGGAGGGCGTGCTGCTGATGTGCGTGGCCGAGGCCCTGCTGCGGATCCCCGACCAGGACACGGCCGACCTGCTGATCCGCGACAAGCTCGGCGAGGCCGACTGGCGCCGCCACGTGGGTCGCTCGGACTCGGTGCTGGTGAACGCCTCGACCTGGGGCCTGATGCTCACCGGTCACCTGGTGGACCTGGCCGAGGAGACCCGGCGCGACGTGCGCGGCGCGCTCCGGCGCTTGGCCGGGCGCGTGGGCGAGCCGGTGGTGCGGCTGGCCGTGCGCCAGGCGATGCGGATCATGGGCCATCAGTTCGTCATGGGCCGCACCATCGACGAGGCCCTGGCCCGCAGCCGCAAGGGCGGCAACGCGATCTACCGCTACTCGTTCGACATGCTCGGCGAGGCCGCGCTGACCCGGCGCGACGCCGCCCGCTACCTCGACGCCTACGGCGAGGCGATCGCCGCGATCGGCCGCACCGGCCCGTTCGCCGACCCCATCACCGCGCCCTCGATCTCGGTCAAGCTCTCGGCCCTGCACCCGCGCTACGAGCACGCCAAGCGCGCCCGGGTGCTGGCCGAACTGGCCCCGGACCTGCTGCGGCTGGCCCGCCAGGCCAAGGGCTACAACATCGGCCTGACCGTGGACGCCGAGGAGGCCGACCGGCTGGAGCTGTCGCTGGACGTGATCGAGGCGGCCTGGCGCGACCCCTCGCTGGCCGGCTGGGAAGGCTTCGGCATCGTGGTCCAGGCCTACCAGAAGCGGGCGCCGTTCGTGATCGACTGGATCGCCGACCTCGCCCGACGCCACGGCCGCCGGATCCCGGTGCGCCTGGTCAAGGGCGCGTACTGGGACAGCGAGGTCAAGCGCGCCCAGGTCGACGGCCTCGACGGCTATCCGGTGTTCACCCGCAAGCCCAACACCGACGTCAGCTACCTGGCCAACGCCGTGCGGCTGCTGGCCAACAGCGATGCGATCTACCCGATGTTCGCCACCCACAACGCGCAGACCATCGCCGCGGTCCACCGCATGGCGCAGGCGATGCTGCCGCCGGGCCAGCGCCCGGGCGACGGCGGCGCGCCGGGCTTCGAGTTCCAGAAACTGCACGGCATGGGCGACGACCTCTATGCCGAAGTCATCCCCGCCGACCGGCTCGGCGTGCCCTGCCGCGTGTACGCGCCGGTGGGTTCGCACGAGGACCTGCTGCCCTACCTGGTGCGGCGGCTGCTGGAGAACGGCGCCAATTCCAGCTTCGTGAACCGGATCAGCGACGAGGACGTGTCGATCGACGACCTGGTGCGCGATCCGGTCGAGGTGGTGGCTGGCTTCGACCCGGTCCCGCACCCGCGCATCCCGCTGCCGGTCGACCTGTACCGCAGCCACGGCATCGACAGGAGCAACTCCATGGGCGTGAACCTCGCCAACGACGACGCGTTGCGCGCGCTGGCCGGCCGCATCGACGAGACGCTGGCCGGCGCCGGCCCGGACGGCTGGAGCGCCGCGCCGCTGGTGCCCGGGGCGCAGCCCTCCGGCCCGCAGGTCGCGGTCACCAACCCCGCCGACCGCCGGCAGCGCGTGGGCACGTGGCAGGCCGCGGACCCGGACACGGTCGAGCGCGCCCTGGCCAACGCGGTGCAGGCGCAGCCGGGCTGGGACGCGACCCCCGCGGCCTCGCGCGCGGCGATCCTGGAGCACGCCGCCGACCTGCTCGAACAGCGCATGCCGCAGTTCATCGCGCTGTGCACGAAGGAAGCCGGCAAGACCATCCCCGACGGCGTGGCCGAGGTGCGCGAGGCGGTGGACTTCCTGCGCTACTACGCGGGCCAGGCGCGCACGCTGTTCGCGCCCGAGGCCCTGCCCGGTCCGACCGGCGAGTCCAACACCTTGCAGCTGGCCGGGCGCGGCGTGTTCGTGTGCATCAGCCCGTGGAACTTCCCGCTGGCGATCTTCACCGGCCAGGTCGCCGCGGCGCTGGCCGCCGGCAACAGCGTGATCGCCAAGCCGGCCGAGCAGACCACCCTGGTCGGCTGGCACGCGGTGAAGCTGCTGCACGAGGCCGGCATCCCCGAGGACGTGCTCCAGTACGTGCCCGGCGACGGCGCCACCGTGGGCGCCGCGCTCACCGCCGACCCGCGCGTGGCCGGCGTCGCCTTCACCGGTTCGACCGAGACCGCGCGCGCGATCAACCGCGCGCTGGCCGCGCGCGATGCCGCGATCGGCGTGCTGATCGCCGAGACCGGCGGCCAGAACGCACTCATCGCCGACTCCTCGGCCCTGCCCGAGCAGCTGGTCAAGGACGCGCTGGCCTCGGCCTTCACCTCGGCCGGCCAGCGCTGCTCGGCCGCGCGCG
>Ga0123332_1001519_pt1 | contig 22731 bp, 15 predicted proteins | sample BioC12SIPDNA_4_FD_89958 | JGI IMG/M metagenome (GOLD analysis project Ga0123332, IMG submission 89958) | Anaerobic biogas reactor microbial communites from Washington, USA - Biogas_R2_A C12 SIP DNA | ecosystem: Engineered > Bioreactor > Anaerobic > Unclassified | place: Washington, USA... | reverse complement strand
GGGCCGTGCCCGTTCCTGGGCGGCGCGCAGGTCGCGGCTGACGGCATGCACACCCTCTACGCGGAGGCCATGGACGTCTATGACAACTGGAGCGCGCCGGTTTCGATCAGCGTCCCCATCGATGCCACCCCGCCGGTCTTTGCCGCCTGCCCGGCAGGCGGTCCCTTCCTACTTCACAGCGGGGAGCGCGCCATCGGCCCGGCCGGCGTGGATGCCGAGGTCTCCGGTCTGGATGAAGCGGCCAGCGCCCTGAGCGGCATCGTAACTACGGAGAGCATTGGCCCCAAGACCCTGACCTTTACCGCCGCAGACCTGGCTGGCAACGCCGCGAGCCTGGACTGCACCTATGCCGTGATCTACGACTTCAGCGGCTTCTTCCCGCCGGTGGAGCCCGCACCCGCACTGAACGCGGTCAAGGCCGGCAGCGCGGTCCCAATCAGGTTCAGCCTGGGGGCCAACCAGGGGCCGGGCGTTATCGCCGGGGGCTATCCAATCTCGCAACCGGTGGACTGTGACACGCAGGAGCTGCTCGGCCCGGCCGCAGCGGCAGAGACAGCCGGCAGGAGTGCGTTGAGCTACCACGCGGGGAGCGACCAATACAACTATGTCTGGAAGACGGACAAGGCCTGGTCCGGCTCGTGCCGGATACTAGTCATCCGGCTCGTCGATAGCACGGAACATCTGGCCGTCTTCAGGTTCAGGTAAGCTGCCGGAGACGGCGTAACATCGAGATGGGAAAATGCGGAGTCAGGGAGATTCGCTCGCTGTCCCCCTGTCTCCGCGCCCACAGAGGGGCATGCAATGCAAACCCGACTATTACTCAGTCTTCTCGCCATCTCACTCCTTGCCGTGACTTGTGCGCCCCTGCCGACCTCGCCGCCCACCGCCACTTTGGCGCCAGGAACCGCGACCGAAGAGATGCCCCCGGCGAGTGCAACGCCGGCGATGCAGGGTGCGGCTCCTGGCTGGCAGACGTACACCAACACGGAGGCGGGCTTCAGCATCCGATATCCTCCTGATTGGAGCCAGACCGTGACTTCATCAGACCCGCCCATGTACGGAGTCGCCCTGGAAGGTCCCCAAGGGGGTGTGGAGCTGCAATGGGGCGAGGGCTTCGGTGGCGCTTGCAGCGCGCCCATGGCGCTCCATGCCGCGCAAGGCCAGCTCTCAGCCTGCTACTGGGTCGGAGATGATGGAACGCGCCACTGGGAGCAGATCTACAAGATGCTGCCCACGACCGCCTTCGGCGCGCGGGCCTACACCAAGGATGCGGCGCCTGCCAGCGCGGACCTGGTGCTCGCTGCGTTTGCCACCTTGACCTTCGGGGAAGCCCCGGCCGCGCCCACCCCGCAGCCGGCGCAGGGCCTGGAGATTGTCATCGACAACAGCGATGCCGGCTTCTGGCCGAGGGGGAATTGGTACACCATAGGCGCTAACTTACGGTAGATTGTGTACCTTAACAACAGACAGACGGAGGACCTCTTGGTAATGCTGCTAGGTGCAAACCAAACCAGCCCCAGGAGGTCCCATGACGGAGTTTACCACAAGTGCTTCAGCCACAGATGCCCATCTTGCGGGAACAGTGCTCGCCGGCGAAGAAACCAGTTGGCAGGGACTGGCAAGCCAATTGCCGCAGGATCTGGAAGCCAGTGCCAAGGCCAGCGAGGCATTGCTCCGGCGGCGAGGGGTCCGCTGCGCCGCCGATCTCTTGCGCATGGCCTTCGCCTATGCCGTGTGCGACTGGCCCCTGCGACTGGTCGGGGCCTGGCTGGTGACGCTGGGTCTGGCCAATCTGTCAGATGTGGCCATTCTCAAGCGGCTCAAGCATTGCCAGCGCTGGCTAGGTCTGCTGGTCGGCCAGTGCCTGCAACAGCGGTCAGTCTGGCTGGCCGAGCCGCAACGGGTGCGCATTCGCATCGTGGATGCTACCGTGGTCGCCGATGCTGGACAACGCAACTGGTATGTGCATGCCTGCTTCGACCTGGGCGCCGGCTGTCTGGCGGGCGTTGAGGTCAGTGATGTCCACTCGGGCGAGAGCCTCGTCCGCTTTCCTGGTCAACCGGGTGAGATCTACTTGGCCGACCGCGGTTATGCGCATGCCAAGGGTCTGGGCAGCCAACTGGTCAAGGGTGTGCTGCTGGTCGTACGTTGTCACTGGCAGAATTTAGCGCTGCAGCAGGAGGACGGAAGCGCGCTGGGCGTGCTCAGTTGGCTCAGGAGCAGCGAGGCGAGTTCCTTCAGCCAACCCAGCGAGCGCCCCGTGAGGCTGACCACGCCATCGGGTCGATTCCGCCTGCGGCTGATCGCCGCCGCACTCCCCCAGGAGGCCTTGGCACGAGCCCGCCAGAGGGTGCGTGAAAAAGCCCGCCAAAAGGGCCGCACACCCAGCCAGGATAACCTGTTTGCTTGTGGCTTCATCCTGGTCTTGACCAACCTGCCGGCTGGCGATTGGGCGGAGCCCCAGGTGCTGGCGTTGTACCGCCTGAGATGGCAGGTAGAATTGCTCTTCAAGCGCTACAAGAGCGTTTTTCACCTGGCTAACCTGCGAGCGCATGACCCGCAACTGGTCCAGACCTATCTGCTGGCCAAGTTGCTGGCCGCGCTCCTCGTCGACCAGATGCTGCTGACCACGCGGGAACTCGTCCCAGAGTGGTTCACCAGCTTGGAACGACCGGTGAGCCTCTGGCGACTCAGCAAGTGGATGTGGACCCAGCTAGCCCGCTGGGTGCAAGGTCCGATCACTTGGGCACAAATCCTGGCAGGCGGACCCCACCTCCAACGTTACCTGTGCGACTCGCCCAGACGTCGGCTTCAGCAGTTGGCTGGCGCCCGGGCCTTCCTATCCCGTCTGTCTACTTGTTAAGGTACATATGTCTCACCATAAGTTAGCGCCTATGGAATTGGTACACTCTCCCGCTGTCGTTCCACAAGCCGGCGCAGATGGTCGGGGAGGACTGCCTCCAGGCGCGGCCGGGGCTGGGAGCTTCGGCCGAGGTGCGCCCGGAGCTGCCGGCCGGCGCGTATGAGGTGTACGCCCGGTGGTGCGGGGATCCCGGTGCAACGAACCAGAGCACACACGGGATCATTGAAGTTCACCGGTCGGCCGGCGACGCTGCGCCACAGGCTGTGGGGGTCAACTACCAGGCGGGCGCTGGCCAGTGGCAGAGCCTCGGCGTCTACAACCTGGAACCGGGCGCATTCCTGAACGTCAGGAGCGTACTGGACGGCAGCGTCGTGGCCGACGCCTTCCGCTTCGTCTACCGTTCACCGGCCGCAGTCGAGGCAGTTCCCACACCCCTGCCCACAGAACCCATCACCACCCACTACCCTCCGACGCCATTGCAGCAGGCAACCTCGGGGGATCTCGCGACGCGCCTGGCCCTCGTCGATCCGTTCTTCGTTTCCGTGCCGATGACCGCTACTCAGCAGAGCTTCGATGACTGCCAGGCATTTCCGCGCGAGGGCTGCGGCGGCACGCGGGCCGGCTGGCTGGCGACCGTGACGCACCAGGCCATCTCGCTGACCTATCGCGTGTCGGGCGACTACAAGCTGGTGGCCCTGGAAGGCGCGGACCTGGCGCTCGACCCCTGGCTGATGGGCCAGGACACGCCCCAACTCGTCTTTCTGCGCGGCTCCGGCGGGGACATGGACTTCACGGTTCACGCGAGTCAGGATAACACCTGGCATCTGCTGCGGCCCGGCAGGGGCTCGCTGGGGGAGAGCGACGTAACCCTCACGCATGACCAGGCTGCCATGTTGCGCTCGCTGGCGCCCAAGTACAGCACCTTGCACCTGCAGCAAGCCGGCGGCGGGACGCTCACTTTCTACGGCCTGGGTCCGGCCGTCGCAGCGTCTGATGCAGACCGCGAGGCGCTGCTGACGCTGGGGGCTGCGCTGACGGCTACGCCGCGATAACCGTAAGATCATGGTCTCGGGCTTCACGCCTGGCAGGCGGCTGCCCCCAGGAAGATGTCCGCGAGTTGTCAGCCGTTTAGCCTTGCCAAACGGTGGGCGGAATGCCATAATGGCCGTGTTGGTCTGCCCTATACTTCCCAACACTAGGTGAGGCAATGAGAAGCTCAGGTATTCGCCCCTCTATCAACATGAACGTGATACGCGGGATCATCATCGCCATCGTGATTTTCATTGCGATCGTGATACTGACGAGCAGCAATCTCTTCTACATCATGCAGCGCGTCGAGCAGCAGGAGGTCGGCGTGCGGTTCCGCGGCGGCCGGATCGTCGATGTCGTGGGGCCGGGTCTCTATACGGACGTCGGCTTCTATGTCGAGCTCAAGAAAGTGCCGAGCTCCGCGGTGCCGTTCACGGTGGAGGACGACGAGATCATCACCCAGGACAAGCAGCGGCTGGGCCTGGTGGTGGCGGGCGATATCTTCCGGCCCAATCTGTCGCAGGCAGACATCATGAAGGCCTACTGGGCCCAGTACAGCGAGCTATATCTGCAGGAATCCATCCTCCAGGACCGCGTCGAAGGACTGGCGCGCCAGTCGATGAAAGTCTGTATCGGAGAGCGGACCTTCAACGACAATGTCATCGGCACAGCGCGCGACGTGCTGCGCGAGTGCATCGACACGGAGCTGAGCCGGCTGGCCGAGAGTTACGGCCTGCAGATCTCTAACGTGGTCGTCCCGAACATCATCCTTTCGGACGAAGCCCAGGCGCTGTTGGATGCGATCACCCAGAGCCGGCTCAACACCGAAAAGGCGGCACAGGACCGGCTGAAGGCCGAAGCCGAAGCCTCTGCCGAGCAGGCCCGCCAACAAGGCGAGGTGCGTGTGGCCCAGAGCCGGGTCCAGGAAGAGTCGCGGCAGCAGACGACCCTGGCGGAATTGGAGAGGCAGAAGGCCGAGGCGCAGAAAGCGGTGATCGAGGCGCAGAAGGCCAACGAATTACTGACCGCTCAGCGGAACTTCGAGATCAGCCAGGCGCGGGCGCGTGCGGCAGCCGAACAGGCGAAGGCCGACCTGGCGCCCGAAATTGCCAAGGCCGAGCTCTACAAGGCGAATCCGGAGTATGTGGCGTTGCAGACTGCCTTGGCGAACGCGAGCGCGTTCAAGGCAACCGACAAGATCATCTTCACGCCCTTGGGTACGACGCCCACGATCATTGTGCCGGGGCCGGGCGTGCAACCAACAGTAGAGACCTCGCCGCAGTAGGTCAGGCGTAGGAATCGATGCCGAACGCTGCGTAGAGCGCCTTGCATTCCTGTGTTGCACCCATCGCCGATGCAAGCGATGCTACTTCGACCAGGCCATCCTCCGTCAACGGATGGCCTGCGCCGATGATGTGGGTGAACCAGCGCAACATCTTGGATTTCCAGTGACTATCCTTTGAAGCCGCGCGCGTGAGGCAGATGGCCATCAGCTCCGACTCGTCATCTGTATCATCGGTCATTTCATCGTAGTGGTCGAGGACGCGGAGATAGTCACCAGGCGACAAGACGCGATCAATCAGACGTTCAGCAACAGGTCCCCGGCGCGGATCAACCAGCGCTACCGTATCGATGAGGATGAGCTCCAGCAGCAGCTCATCCAGGCGTTCCTTTGGGACAGGCATCGCAAGGCGATCCCGCAGCTCGGGGACGTGCCTGATGATGATCCGACTGGTACTAGGTCGTTGTGATTCGGGCATCACTGCACCTATACGTCACAAATAGCCAACGGATATGGTTATAGCATAGCCTAAAATAGAATGCAAATCCCGTTGGATAGCAAACACTGCACATGGTACAAGCAAGGTCGGGACACACAATATGCAGACATTTGCTACTTCATCCCCGCACGTTGCGGCAATAGTCGTTGCAGCGGGACTATCCCGCCGGATGGGCGCCTTCAAGCTCACGTTGCCTTGGGCTGGTAAAACCGTCATCGAACAGGTCGTCCTCACTCTCACAATGGCATCGCTACACGAAATCATCGTAGTCACTGGCCACCGCGGCAATGAAGTCGAAAAGGCCCTCGCGAAGACCCCTGCTCGCTGCGTTTCTAACCCACAGTACGAAAGCGGCGAAATGTTAAGCTCTATCCAGGCTGGCCTGGCTGCTGTTGCGCCAGGCGTCGATGCGGCACTCATCTGTCTCGGCGATCAGCCGCAGATGGAGATGTCGACCGTCCTGGCACTGCTCACGGAGGCAGAGCGCACCGGCTGGCGCAGAGTCATCATTCCAAGTTATGACATGCGCGCTGGCCACCCTATTGTACTACCGCGTTCGCTGTGGATGCAAATAATCAATACATCAAAAACCTTACGGGACGTCTTACGATCGAACGCAGATGTGGTAAACTATCTCACTGTCGATACACCGAGCATCCTGGCCGATTTGGACACGCCGGATGCCTATCAACGGGCCAAACCATGACGGCGGCCTGATGGAGATGATACGATTATGCGGATGAGCAGACTATTTGGACGCACCTTGCGCGAGGCTCCGGCTGATGTCGAGGGCACAGGCCACCAACACCTGGTGCGCGCCGCGTTCGTGCGCGGCGCGGGCACTGGCCGGACCGCGTATCTGCCGCTGGGACAGCGGAGCCTGGCCGTCCTGGAGTCGCAGCTGCGCGACTGCCTGTCCGGCCTGCCCAGCCAGGACCTGCGGCTGTCTGCCGCGATGGACTGCGCATCGCTGGCCGAGACCGGGCGAGCGCTTGCCGGGAGCGACATTCAATCCTACCGCCAGCTGCCCACGCACCTGATCGGCGCCGGGCTTCTGAAGGCCAGAGGCACGGGCAAGCGCGGTCCCCTGAACGCGGCCGAGGCGCCGGGTGCTTTCCTCTGCTCCCTCACCGATGGCGAAGCGAGCGGTAGCCAGGCGTACGGCGCAGCCCAGTCCGCATTTGCCGGGCTGTTTGGGCGCTGCGGCGTGCCGGCCATAGCCGCGCGCGACGCGGTCGCGCCGGCCGTCGGGCACGCATACCTCTTTCCGACCGCCGACGGCGGCGAGACCGCCCTGCTGTGCGATGCGTGCGGCTATGCTGCCCTTGCGGACATCGCGGCCTTTGCACGGCCGGTTGCGGACGCGGAGTCGCTCCGGCCGCTTGAAAAAATCGCGACGCCCCACGCGGCCACCATCGCGGATCTTGCGCAGTTTCTCCATGTGCCGGAATCCCACACCGCCAAGGCCATCCTGCTGATGGCGACGATCTCCGGTGAGGAGCGCTTCGCATTCGTGGTCGTGCGCGGGGACATGGACCTCAGCGAGCGCAAGCTGTGCCTGGCGCTCCACGCCAGCGCCGTGCGGCCCGCCACCGAGGCCGAGATTCGCTCGTCCGGCGCGACGCCCGGATACGCCTCGCCCATCGGCCTCAGGAACGTCCTGGTCGTCGTTGACGAGCTGATCCCGCAGTCGCCCAACCTGGTGGCAGGCGCGAATGACGACGGCTTCCACCTGTTGAACACGAACTACGGCCGCGACTATACTGCGACGCAGGTCGCTGACATCGCAGCCGCGCGTCCCGGCGACGGATGTCCTTCGTGCAGTGCGCGGCTCCGCGCGGAGACGGTCGCGGTGTTGGGCCGGTCCAGCCAGATGCCTTCCGGCGCGAAGGGAGCGCCGGCCTACCTCGATGCCACGGGCCGGATGCAGCCGGTGGCCATCGGCGTCCATGCTCTGGACCTGGGGTGTCTCCTGGCCGCAGTCGCAGAGCAACACCACGACGAGCATGGGCTAATGCTGCCCCCCGCAGCCGCGCCTTTCAGCGTTCACCTGGTGGGCATGCCGGGCGCCGAAACTGAAGCAGAGGCGCTGGAGGCCGCGCTGGAGGCCGAGGGAATCCCCTGCCTCTACGATGACCGGAGCGAGAGCGCGGGCGTCAAGTTCACCGACGCGGACCTGATCGGCCTGCCCCTGCGGATCACCTTGGGCAAGCGCTCGCTCCAGGCCGGCGGCGCGGAATTCAAGCGGCGCGACCAGGCGGACAAGGTCATCGTCCCCCTGGACGGCGTCATCGAAGCGGTGCGTGCAGCGTTGGTGGGCGCGCAGGAAGATGTGGTGGACCGGCTCAAGGAATTGCCTTATGGAGAACATTTACGCTGAACTAACCCGGATGCTCGAAGCCGGCGAGACCGTGGCGGTCGCAACGATCGTGGACGTGCGCGGATCGGTCCCGCGTGAGGTCGGCGCGAAGATGATCATCCACCCGCTGGGTCGGCACGTGGGCACCGTAGGCGGTGGCTGCGGCGAGGCCGACGTCCTCCGCACCGCGCTCGATGTCCTGCAGACCGGCGAGCCCGCCACCGTGCACGTCGATCTGACCGAGGACATCTCCATGCAGGCCCTCGGGGTGTGCGGCGGCGTCATGGATGTGTTTGTCGAACGCGTCGCGTCCGATGTCCAGGCGGAAATCGGGATGCTGCCCGGCATGCTTGCCGCGCTGCGCGAGTCGATGCTCAATCGGGAGCCCGTCGCGCTGGCCACGGTGGTTCAAGGGAGCGCGGTGTCTCCCTCTGCGGGTGCAACGGGCCAGCAGGCAGTCATCTGGCTCGACCGCGAGCCGCTGGGCTCGCTCGGGCTCGGGGCAATGGAGGTGCAGGCGATCGAGGACGCGCGCGCGGTGCTCCGCGGCCGGCAGCACAAGCTGTTGAAGTACGAAGAGGCAAGCATCTTCGTGGAGGTCCAGCGACGTGCGCCTGAGCTGATCATCGTCGGCGGGGGGCACATCGCGCTGCCCCTGGCCCAGCTTGCGTCCATGTGCGACTTCTCGGTCACGGTGCTGGACGACCGGCCCAGCTTCGTGACGGAGGAGCGCTTCCCCACCGCGCGGCAGCGCATTTCGGGGCCCCTGCGCGAGACCACTGCCGGGCTCCCCATGGACCAGGACACATTCGTTGTGCTCGTCACGCGGGGTCACAGCCATGACGTTGAGTGCCTTCTCGAGGTGCTCGACCGGCCGGTGGGCTACATCGGCATGATCGGCTCCCAGAGACGAGTCGATGCGGTGTTCCAGCTCCTCGTCGACGAGATGGGCATCGACCCGCGCAAGCTGGATCGCGTGTATGCACCGATCGGCATCGCCATCGGCGCTCGCACGCCCGCGGAGATCGCGGTCTGCATCATGGCCGAGGTAATCAACGTGCTGCGAAACGGGCCCGCGACATCGATCTCGGAGCGCCGGCGGGAGCGCGACCGGCGCCGGAGGGAAGCCAGGTGAACCCCAAACCCCTGCTGGACGGCATCCGCGTCATCGACATGACCGAGGCGCTGGCCGGACCGTATTGCACCATGTACCTGGGCGACATGGGCGCGGACGTCATCAAGATCGAGCGCGTGGGCCAGGGCGACCAGACGCGCGGCTGGGGCCCCCCATTCGTCAACGCGCTGGGCGTTCCCGGTCGCGGCGAGTCTGCCTACTTTATGTCTACCAATCGCAACAAGCGCAGCCTGGCGCTCGACATCACCACGTCCGATGGCCGGGCCATCCTGCACCGGCTGGTCGATGGTGCGGACATCTTCATCAACAACCTCCCCCGCTTTTCGTCCCTCGAGAAGCTGGGGCTCGACCCTGATGCAGCCCTGGCCCGCAATCCCCGGCTGATCCACATCTGCATCACCAGCTTCGGCCACACGGGCCCGCGCGCCGGCCAGCCTGGATACGACATCCTCTCGCAGGGGATGAGCGGCCTGATGAGCCTGACCGGCGAGCCGGACGGAGAGCCGATGCGCTATCCGGTGCCGATCTCCGACATGACCGTGGGGCTGTACGCGCTGATCGGCATCCTGGCCGCGCTTTACGAGCGCGAACGGACGGGCAAAGGCCAGGCGATCGACGCGTCGATCCTCGAGTCGCAGATGGCGTGGCTGACCAACCTGGCGGGCAGCTACTTCGCCACGGGCAAGAACCCGCCGCGGCTGGGCAACATCCACCCGACGATCACCCCTTACCAGCCCTTCCCTACTGCGGACGGCTGGATCATCATCGCAGGCGGCACGGACCGTATCTGGGTGCGGCTGTGCGATGCGCTGGGCATTCCGGCCGAGATCCGGGACGATCCCCGCTACGCCACGAACCCGCAGCGCAACATCAACCGGGCCGAGGTGCAGGCGCTGTTGATCGGGCGGCTGAAGACCGCGTCGAAGGACTACTGGCTGGAGAAACTGCGCGAGGCGGACGTGCCGTCGGGGCCGATCTATCTCCTCGACGAGGCACTGGTAGAGCCGCAGACCGCGGCACGCGATTTCATCGTCGAGCTGGAGCACCCCGTCGCGGGCCTGGTGCGGTCGCTCGGCTTTCCGCCTCACATGCGCGAGGGTGCAATCACCTACCGGCGGCCGCCGCCCACCCTGGGCCAGCACACCACCGAGGTGCTCGCTGAGCTGGGATACGGCGCAGCTGACCTGGCGCGGTTGGCAGAGGCCGGCGTGATTTGAGCAGCGGGCGCCGGGAAGAAGTACGTCTTCCACTGACCGGGCATCTCCGCCTCCTTAGCGCCTATCTCCTGCCACAGCGCGGCCGGCTGATCCTGCTGGCCGCGCTCATCCTGGCCGAGATCGCGCTGCGGCTGATCAACCCGCAGATCATTCGCATCTTCATCGACACCGCGGAGGCCGGAGGCCCATTCAGCGCGCTCACCAGCGCGGGCCTCCTTTACCTCCTCGTAGGACTGCTCGGCCGCGGGGTCAACCTCGGCGCCGCATATGCAGGTCTCAACCTTGGGTGGACCGCGACCAACCGGCTCCGCACCGACCTGGCGGCCCACCTCCTCCGCCTCGACATGCCCTTTCACAAGGCTCACACGCCCGGCGAGCTGATCGAGCGCGTGGACGGCGACGTCACTACCCTGGCCGAATTCTTTGCGGATCTGTCCATCAAGTTCACAGGAAATGCCCTGCTGGTGGTGGCGATCCTGGTGCTGCTCGGCCGTGAAAGCGCGGGTGCAGGCGCACTTCTCGCTGGCTACACGATAGTGGTATTCGCTGCACTCCTCCTCGTTGCCCGGCTCGGGGTACGCGCGTGGGATCTGGCCCGGCAGGCATGGGCCGATCAGATGGGATTCCTGGAGGAACGGTTCGGGGCCACAGAGGACCTCCGCGGCATCGGAGCGGAGGCGCACGCGCTGGCGCAGCTGAGCCGGCTCATGCTGAACCTGCTCCGGAAGGCGCGCGCGGGGTGGATGGCGAACGCGCTCGGCTACGCCACCACCAACTTCCTGTTCATCCTGGGCTACGGGCTGGGCCTGGCCACCGGCGCGCTGCTTTACCTGCGCGGCGATGTCACCATCGGCGCTGCATTCATGATCGTCTATTACATCGGGATGCTCTCGGCCCCGCTGGAGGAAATTCGCGGGCAGATGGAACAGTTGCAGCAGGCGACCGCCAGCGTCAACCGCGTGAGCGAGCTCTTCTCCCTGGCGCCTGCCGTACGCGACACCGGCTCCACGAGCCTCCCAGCGGGGCCGCTCTCCGTCGAATTCGAGCGCGTCCATTTTCGCTACGACGACAACGCCGGTGCAAACGGTCGTGGCCAGCCGGCCTCATTCGGCAACGGCGGATCGCCTGGCGATGGAGAGGCAAACCCTTCAGAGCCGGGTGTGACGCCAGGAGCGGTGGTAACGGACGTGTCGTTCCAGCTCCCGCCGGGACGCGTGCTGGGGGTGCTCGGCCGCACCGGCAGCGGGAAGACGACCACGACGCGGCTGCTGTGCCGGCTGTACGACCCCCAGGCAGGAACCATCCGGCTGGGGGGCTGCGACCTGCGTGAGATTCCCCTCGCCGAGCTGAGGCGCGCGGTCGGGCTGGTAACCCAGGACGTGCAGCTGTTCGGCGCGACCGTGTCCGAGAATATCGCCCTGTTCGACGCACAGACGCCCGAGTCCGCCATCCGGCAGGCGCTCGGCGAGCTGGGGCTGCTCGACTGGGTTCTCCAGATGCCCCAGGGGCTCGACACAAAGCTGGCGGGGGGCGGGGGCGGCATGTCGGCCGGCGAGGCGCAGCTCCTCGCCTTCGCGCGCATCCTCCTGCGGGATCCCGGCCTGGTGATCCTCGACGAGGCCACCTCGCGGCTGGACCCGGTGACCGAGAGGAGGCTGGAGAGAGCGATCGACCGGCTGTTGCACGGCGGAAAGCCGCGCACCGCCATTATCATCGCACACCGGCTGCATACCTTGCAGCGCGCGGACGACATTCTCATCCTCCATGAGGGCCGGGTCATCGAGTTCGGCCCCCGCACCGCCCTGGCCGCGGATCCTGATTCGAGGTTCTCGCAGCTCCTGCGGACAGGGCTGGAGGAGGTGCTCGCATGACGCAGAGCATGGGAGTCATGGCGTTCAACCGGGCGCTGATCCGTTACGCGCGGCGGCCCTTCGCGGTGCACGCGGTGCTCCAGGTCTTCTACCTGGGCTCGCGGGTGCTCCCGGGGTTGGTCGAGAAAGCTGTCTTCGATACGATGACCGGGCAGGCGGGGCTGCGCATCGGCCTATGGGCGCTCATCGCAGCCTACGCCGGCATCGGGCTGGCGCGCATGATATCGACCTATGCCGAGGCCTTCGCAGGGTGGACCTTCCGGTATATCGCCGCGGCCTTGGTACGCCGCAACCTGTTTGCGACGCTGTTGCGGCGGCCGGGCGCGCTGCCCCATCCCATCTCGCCCGGCGAGGCGGTCAATCGCTACCGCGATGACGTGGCAGAGGTATGCGACTTTCCCACCTGGCTGCCCGATGTGGCCGGCAATCTCGTGTCGTTTGTGGCCGCGATCGCGATCATGGCCAGCATCAACTGGCGGATCACCCTGGTGGCATTCCTGCCGATTCTCATCGCTTACGGCGTGGGCCGCGCGGCCTGGGGACGGATGCTTCTCTACCGGAAGCTGGAAGGAGAGGCGGGCGACCGGGTGACCGGGTTCCTGGCGGAGATCTTCGGCGCGGTGCAGGCGCTCAAGGTGGCGGGCCCGGACGCGGAACGCAACGCGGTGCGCCACTTCGGCAGGCTCAACGACGAGCGGCGGCGCACCGCGGTGCAGGCCAGGATGCTCGACACATTCGTCTATTCGATTCACAGCTTTGCGGTGATCGTCAGCACCGGCGTGATGCTGCTGATGTCCGCACGCGGGATGATCGAAGGCTCATTCACCGTGGGTGACTTTGCACTCTTCACCTACTTCCTCTGGTTCACCTCTGAGTTGCCGTCGTACCTGGGTGCGTTCGTGGGAGACTACAAGCAGCAGGAGGTGGCGCTCGCGCGGCTGACCGAGCTGGCGCCTGAGGAGGGTGCGCCCGCTCTCGTCGAGCAGACACCCGCGCTGCCCCCGGACGCGCGCACAAGCTGGCTGCTGGCCACTGCTGCGCAGCGTCCTTCGACTACGCCCCATGACGACCGCAAGGATCGCCCCTACGCTCATCCTTCGACTACGCTCCTTCGGAGCTCCGCTCAGGATGCTTCCGAAGTCATATTCACAGCGGACAGCGACGATGATCTCCGGTCGCTCGCGGTGCGCGGCCTCACCTGCCTTCACAACGGCTCGAATCGCGGGATACGCGATGCCACCTTCTCGCTGGCGCCGGGCACCTTCACGGTGGTGACCGGGCAGGTAGGCGCGGGGAAATCTACCCTGCTGCGCAGCCTGCTCGGGCTGTTGCCCAGGGAGGCCGGCGAGGTGCACTGGAACGGGGAGCCCGTTGCCGACCCGGCAAGCTTCTTCCAGCCTCCCAGGTGCGCGTACACCTCGCAGGCGCCGCGCCTCTTCAGCGAGACGCTGGAGGAGAACATCCGCCAGGGCATCGAGGTCGGACCGGAGGAGATCGCGGCAGCCGTGGCGCAGGCCGTGATGGAGGAGGACCTCCTCCAATTGGAGAAGGGGCTGGAGACAGTGGTCGGCCCGCGCGGTGTGCGCCTGTCGGGTGGGCAGGTGCAGCGCGCCGCGGCCGCGCGCATGTTCATCCGCCGGCCCAGCCTGCTGGTGTTCGACGACCTGTCCAGCGCGCTGGATGTCGAGACCGAGCAGCTCCTCTGGGAGCGCCTGGCTGCCGTTCGGGGGCATCCGGCGGTGCTCGCGGTCTCTCACCGCCGCGCGGCGCTGCGCGCGGCGCACCGGATCATCGTGCTGAAGGACGGCCGCGTCGAGGCGCAGGGCACGTTGGAGGAGCTTCTTGCGACGAGCGAGGAGATGCGCCTGCTCTACGCCGCACACTCCGAGCCCGCAACGTGATGATTTGTGCTACAATAGTACGAAAGGCCCGATCGATCGGCCTGAGGAGGTTGGCGTGACGCAATCCGTACTGCCCGTTGGGATGGCTGAGCTGCGATCCCACCTGGGCGCAATCGTAACAGGCATGGAACGGATCGTTCCCTACGCGGCGGTGCTGCTCTCCGAGCGCGGCGGGCTGAACATCCGGGTCGACAGCCGCGAGGAGCGCATCGAGGAGCTTCCGCGCACCGCGGGAACGGTGCTGACCGCCTACGACGGCCGGACCCTGCACGAGGCTGGCGTAGGTGGCTTTAACCTCGGCCCCGTGGAACGCGCTGCCACAGACCTGGTACGCCCGCTCTCTAGCTCCGCGGGCCGCGATGTCGACCCGGGTGCGGAGCGCTGCGGCGATTTCATTACCCCCATGGAGATTCCGCCGGCCTCGCTCTCGACGCAGGAGAAGCTGGACAGGTGCCGCGATATCCAGGACCGGCTACGCAATGTGGATGGCCGCGTGATCAATGCGGTCGTCAACTACCGGGAGCTGACCGAGCTCTCTGCGTTCGCGAACAGGACCGCAGACCTGGCCCAACAGGTCCAGCGGGTCGCGATGAACATTTCTGCGTTCGTGGAGGGTCCCGACGGCGTGCGCTACAACTATGGTCTCTTCGGCGGAACCGGCGGCTGGGAGCTGCTCGACATCAGCGATGAGGAGCTGGCACGGCTCGTGGGCGTCGCAATCGAACTGCTGGGCGCGCAGAGGATCGAGCCGGGAGAATATCCGATTGTGGCCACGCCGTGGGTGACGGGCACGCTGGTGCACGAATCGTTTGGCCACGGCGTCGAGACCGACATGTTTCTCAAAGAGCGGGCGAAGGCGAGCCAACACATCGGCAAGCAGATCGGCTCGCCCCTGGTGAACATCTGGGACGATCCCTCCTATCCCCGCGGCTTCGGCTCCTACTTCTTTGACGACGAGGGCATGCTGGCCGGGCCGACGATGATCGTCGAAGACGGTGTCTTTCGCCGAGGGATCACCGACCTGTACTCCGCGACCGCGCTGGGCATTCCGCGCACCGCCAACGGGCGCCGCCAGGATTACACGCGCAAGGCGTACGCACGGATGAGCAACACGGCGTTCGCACGGGGCGCCACGCCCGTGAGCGAGCTGTTCAGCCAGGCGGACGACGGCATCTATCTGGAGATGTGGTATTCGGGGATGGAGGATCCCAAGGGGTGGGGCATCCAGGTGACGTGCCACTACGGCCACGAGATCAAGCACGGTCGCGTCACGGAGAAGATCTACGCCCCGGTCGGCATCACCGGCTACGTGCCCGACGTCCTGGCAAGCGTTGCCGGCGTGGGCGATGAGTGGGGGCTGGACACTGGCAGCTGCGGCAAAGGACACAAGGAATTTGTACGCGTCAGCGCGGGCGGACCGCATCTCCTGATGAAAGCGAGGCTGGGGTGATGTTCGATGCGATTACGGACGCGCTGACCAAGCGCACTGACCTGCTCGGCTGGACGCTGCGCCACATCACCCGCCGCGGCTCGCAGTTGTACGCGGTTCCCGGCGCAATCGAGGCCGTGCGCGATGTGGCGGAAGACCGGTATGTGATAGACGTCCTGGCTGACACAACCGTCCCGGGGGGCCAGCCTGCCGCGGGTGCCGGCAACATCACGCTGTTGCCCGGCGCGGACATCGACGCGGCATCTATCGATGCCGCCATCGACTCTGCCAGCCTCCACGCCGGGTTGGTCCGCAACCCGCCCTACGGCCTGCCCGGGCCGGTCAGCCTGCCCGATGTGCCGCTGCTGGACGAGGCCCTCTGCGGTGACATGGCCGGCGCGCTGGCCGCGGCGCACCAGGAGCTGGCGGACGCTGTTGGCAGCGAGGCTGGCGTGCGCATGACTGCGGCCGAGCTGTTTGCCGAAGAGAAGTCGGTGCAGCTGCGCAACAGCCGCGGGATCGAAGCCAGCCAGCGGGGCACCTCGCTGGAGGTGGAGTGGGTGCTCCTGGCCCGCAACGGGGGCAAAGACGGGCACGAGGTCGAGGCCTTTGTCGAGATGCAGCGCCGCCGGCTGGCCGATCTGCACCTGAACGAGGCGGTGACGGAGCGGTCCGGATGGGCGCGCGATCTGCTTGCGGCCCGGGCCCCATCCCAACATGAGGGCGCGGTGATCCTGTCCGGCTCCGCGCTCGCCTAGTTTATGGACACCGGCGTGATCCAGAACCTGGGCTCTGCAGCTGCCAAATTTTCGAAGTCGAGCACCTGGAAGGTGGGCGAGAGCATCTTCCGCGGGCCCGTGCGCGGCGACCCATTGACGGTCTGGGCGAATCGCCAGGCGCCGTACGGGGTTGCCTCAGATCGTTTCGACGCGGAGGGGATCCCAAGCCAGCGGCTGCTCCTGATCGACAACAACCGCCTGGCCGCATTCAGTGCAGCGCAGCGCTACGCGGAGTACCTCCGGGTGCCGGCGACCGGTGGGTTCGGCGTGATCGAGGTCGCGCCGGGCCAGACAGCCTCGGCAGACCTGCGACAGGGGAATCACGTGGAAATCGCCGCGTTTTCCGCATTCGAGGCAGACGATGTGACCGGCGATTTCGCATGCGAGATCCGGCTGGGCTACGCAGTGAACGGCGGCACGCGCGTCCCATTCAAAGGCGGCCAGTTCATCGGCAACTACCTCCATGCACTTGCAGACGCGACCTGGAGCCGGGAGACAGGCTTCTACGGGATCTATCTCGGCCCGGCCGCAGTGCGCTTTGGGTCATTGACAGTGGCGCCCTAGCGGAACCGCACGGCCCGCCAATACGTAGTAATGGCAGGAACGACTATGCACATGGTCCGCATCCGCGCCATTCATGCCGCCATCGCGCTCCTTGCGATCCTCTCGATCGCGGGGGCTGCCGTCTGGGCGCGCCTGCCACGGCTCGACACGCTCCTGCAGAGGACCGAGACCCCCAGCATCCTGATCACCGACCGGCAGGGCCGGGTGCTCTACGAGGCCATCGACCCGCTGGGCAGCAAACACGTCCCGCTCGCACTGAGCGATGTTCCCCGCGCGTGCCAGCAGGCGACCATCGCGACGGAAGATGCCCGCTTCTACAGCCATCCCGGCGTCGATCCCATCGCGATCGTGCGCGCGGCCTGGCTGAACCTGGTCGCAGGAGAGACCGTCTCCGGTGCCAGCACGCTCACCCAACAGTTGGCGCGCAACCTGCTCCTGCCTGAGGGCGAGCGTTACGAGCAAACGCTGGCGCGCAAGCTGCGGGAGGCGTGGCTTGCCTGGCAGCTCGAACGCAAATACACCAAGGACGAGCTGCTGGCGCTCTACCTCAACACGACCTATTACGGCCACTACGCGACAGGCATCGAGGCCGCCGCGCAAGCATACTTCGGGATGCATGCCGCGGAACTCGACCTGGCGCAGTGTGCGCTGCTGGCCGGCCTTCCGCAATGGCCGGCCGGGTATAACCCCATTGAGAATCCCGAGGCCGCGACCGGGCGGCAGGCCACGGTGCTGCGCCTGATGGTCGAACAGGGAGCCGTCTCGGCCCGCCAGGCCGAGGATGCGGCCAACGAAGGCCTCCTGTTCGCCAGCACACCTTTTCCGATCCAGGCGCCGCACTTCGTGATGGCTGTGCAGAGCCAGCTGGAGACCCTCCTGCCCGCGGAGCTGATCGCGGCGGGCGGGCTGCGCGTGGCGACCACGCTCGACCTGGACTGGCAGAGGGCGGCCGAGGACGCGGTGCGGCGGCGCATGGCCCAGCTGCGGCCTTGCCCGATGGTCGAGGAGGGCGTGCCGGGAGTGACGTGCGACTTGGGGGCAGACCCCAGCCGGCGCATCGAAAACGCCGCGCTCCTGGCGCTGGATCCCATCACGGGCGCAATCCGCGCGATGGTCGGCAGCCCGGACTACTTCGACGCGGCCACCCGCGGTGCAGTCAATGCGGTGTTGAGCCAGCGCCAGCCCGGATCGGCCATCAAGCCGCTCACCTACGCGCTGGCACTGGATCCCCACGCCGCGGCCAGGGCGGGGCGAGCCCCCTGGACGCCTGCGACCATCATCCCGGACATCCGCACCTCGTTCGTCACGGCCGAAGGGAACCCCTACGTGCCCAACAACTATGACCGGCGGTATCACGGCCCGGTCACGCTGCGCACCGCGCTGGCGAACAGCTATAACATCCCTGCGGTCCGAACCCTTGACGTGGTCGGAATCGACGCTCTCATCGACCTGGCCCGCAGCACGGGGATTCCCTGGCAGCGAGACTACTCGGGCGGCGAAGGCAAGACCGCACGGTACGGACTCTCGCTCACTCTCGGCGGCGGCGAGGTCCGCCTGATCGACCTGGCGGCCGCGTACGCAGCCTTCGCCAATGGCGGCCACCGCATCGAGCCCTATGCGATCGAACGGGTGACCACCCTGGACGGGGAGGAGATCTGGAATCGGACAGCCGTGGCTGCCGCGGCGCCGCGCCAGCGCGTGCTCGATGAGCGCGTGGCATTCCTCATCACCGACATCCTGAGCGACGATGTTGCACGGCAGCCCGCTTTCGGGCCGGGCAGCGCGCTGAACATCGGCAGGCCGGCCGCGGCCAAGACCGGCACGACGACCGACTGGCGGGATAACTGGACGGTGGGCTATACCCCTGATGTGGTGACAGGCGTCTGGGTGGGCAACGCGGACAACACGCCGATGAAGAACGTGAGCGGCATCACGGGGGCAGCGCCGATATGGCACGACTTCATGACCTCGGTGCTGCGCGGCTTGCCTGCCACGGATTTCTCCGTGCCTGGCGGCTTGATCGAGCTGGAGGTCTGCGCAGACTCGGGGCTTCTGCCGGGCGAGGCCGGCCCCACCGCGGCGGATACCGTCGAGCAGCGCGTGCCGTGCCCCCAGCGGCGGTGGGAATGGTTCATCGAGGGCACGGAGCCTGACAGGGTCGACCAGGAGCACGTGCGCGTCATGATCGATCCCCAGACCGGCCAGGCGGCCGGGCCAGGGATGCCGGCGGCCCAGCCGCAGGTCTTCTGGATGCTAGGTCCGGAATACGGCGCGTGGGCGCGCGAGAACGACTTCCCGCAGCCCCCTTCGACCGTGGTGCTCGGGGGTGCGGCACAGGCCATGGACCTGCCCCCGGGCTTCCAAGGCGGGCTGCGCCTCCTGAATCCTGACCCGAACCGGGTGTTGCGGATCGATCCCGGGCTGCCTCGCAGCGCGCAACAGATCCCCGTGACCGCGCTGCCTGCGTTCGACGTGGCGGGCGGCCTGACCCTATCGGTGAATGGGGAAACCCTGGCGATCGTCGCTGGACCGGATTACACGGCCTGGTGGACGCTCCAAGCCGGGCGATACGTGTTCGGTGCATCGGCTGCACGCGCAGACGGGAGCATCGTGCGCAGCCCGGATGTGACCGTGATGGTCGAATAACGAATAAGAGACGCACAAAGCGGGAACCGCGTCCGCGGCGTCAGCGTCCAAGGATGAGGTGGACGCGGCTTGAGAGAGGTGCCGGGCACCTGGGCTGCGGTTCCTTCCGATCTCTCAGTGGAGGTAGTTATGCCTAATCGAACCGTTCATCGCCTGTTATCGATTGCTGCAATCATCGTACTGGTCACCTTGACGGCGTGCAGCGGCAGGGCGACTCCCGAACCCGGGCCGGCGGTTGCTGCGCCCGTTCCTGCTGCAGGAAGCGCAGCGCCGGCCCAGGCAGCGGGAGCGGCTAGCTCACCCGAGGCACAAACGGCAGCAGCGCCCCAGGCGCCCACCCCGCTGCCGACACCGACGCGCGCGCCCTTGCCGCCCACGGTCGTCAGCGTCAAGCCAGATCGCGGGGAAGAGCAATTCATCGCGGCGCCGGTCGTCGTCACCTTCGACCAGGCTATGGACCCGGCGAGCACCAGCAGTGCGTTCAAGATCGAACCGCAGGTGCCGGGGGAAGTCGAAGTACAGGGAAACCAGCTCACGTTCACCCCGACCGAACGCCTGGCGCGTAGCACCGAATACCGCGTGATCTTGGCAGCCGATGCCGCGAGCGCATCCGGCCTCAAGCTGCAGGGCGATCTGTCCTTCAAATTCGTCACCGCCGGTTTTCTCGGGGTGGCAAGCACGCAGCCTGTGAGTGGCGCGACCGACGTGCCCGCGGACAGTACGCTCACGATCGCTTTCAACCGCCCGGTCGTGCCGCTCACCGGAGTCGATGACCAGGATACCCTGCCGCAACCGCTCATCATCACCCCCACTGTCGAGGGCAAGGGCCAATGGATCAGCACCAGCCTGTACCGGTTCAGCTCAAGCAACGGCCTGGCCGCGTCGACCACCTACAGCGTGACCGTCGAGGCAGGCCTGGAGGACACGACGGGCGGCATCCTGGCGGAACCCTACACCTTCTCCTTCCAGACCACCGATCCGGCGATTCTTCGCTGGACTCCCGAGAACCCGACCAACGTCCGCATCGAACAGCCGATATCCGTGACCTTCTCCATGCCGATGGACAAGGCCAGCACCGAGACCGCATTCACCCTGTTTGACAGTGACGCCGAAGGGATCGCAGGCACCTTCAACTGGAACGAAAACGCCACGCAGATGGGCTTCAAGCCTGCAGAGGTCCTCAGGTTCGGCGTGCGTTACCGCGCAGCCCTGACCACCGAGGCGAAGGCGGCCAACGGAGAAGGGAACCTGCGCGAAGCGGGCGAATTGTCCTTCGATACCGTGACCCTGCCGCGCATCACGAGCACTGACCCGGTCAACGGCAATCAGAAAGCCCGGCCGGACGGGTCGGTTCGTTTTCAGTTCTCCTCCATCATGAATCCTGCGTCTTTCGTGACGGGCACCATCACAGTGCTGCCCAAGCCGACGCGCGTCTTCACCTACTACAACGACTATGACAGCTCGCTGTTCGTGGATTTCCCCAAGGAGCCTGCATCGGCCTACACGGTCACCCTGTCCGGCAAGCTGGCGGATCCTTACGGCAACACCCTGGGCGAAGACTACGTGCTCAAGTTCCGCACCGGCGATCTCGAACCCCTGCTGCAGCTCAACAACCAGCAGCAGTTCGGGACCTACAATGCATATACCCAAACACAGGCCGTGGTCCTTTACCGAAACCTGGCCGAGATAAGGTTCGACCTACACAGCGTGCCCATCGACGACCTGGTGCTGCTGACCGGCCGGGAATACTGGCAGGCATGGGACCGGTACCGGCCGAAACCCGACAATCTCATCCGGGAGTGGACGGTGCAGACCAAGGCCGCGCGCAACGAGCGCGCCTATCTGCGCGAGCCGCTGACCGGCGAGACGGGCGATGCGCTGGCGCCGGGCGTGTACTATCTGCAGGTATCTGGCGCTCTGCCCGATAACCAGCGTCCCCCCCGGCAGCTCATCGTGCGCACCGACCTGAATGTGACGCTCAAGACGAGCGCCAACAGCGCACTGGCCTGGGTAACGGACCTGAAGACGGGGTTGCCCGTTGCCGGCATGCCGGTTCGCTTCACGGACGGGAACAACGACGTGAGTGCGACGACCGACCGGGACGGCGTGGCAACCGTGACGCTCCCCTCGGCCAGGAAGCCGTGGGATGGCTTCATCGCGGTCGCCAGCGGCCAGAATGGCGAGTTCGGCGTCGCATCCTCCAACTGGCAGGACGCCATCAGTCCCTGGGAGTTCGGTGTGCCAGCGGGAGGCGACTCTCCGGCCTACACCGGCTACCTCTACACTGACCGGCCCATCTACCGGCCGGGCCAGACGGTGTATTGGAAGGCAATCATCCGCCGCGATGACGATGCGCGCTTCAGCCTGCCTGCGCCCGGCATGCCCGTTACGGTGACGATCAACGACGACCAGGGCAACATGGTCACGCAGCAACGCCTGACCCTCAATCCGCTCGGATCGGTGGACGGCAGCCTGGAGCTCGGCCCTGAGGCCTCTCTCGGCTACTACTATATGAACGTGCGTCTCACCGAGGAAGTGAACTTCGGGATGGGCTTCCAGGTGGCGGAATATCGCAAGCCCGAGTACGAGATCAGTGCGAAGACCGATAAGCCCGAGTACGTCCAGGGCGAGCAGATGCAGGTGACTACTGAGGCTCGCTACTTCTTCGGGGGACCGGTCAGGAACGCCAGGGTGCGGTGGACCCTGATGGCGTCGGATGCCTATTTCGACTATCAGGGGCCTGGCTGGTACAGCTTCTCCGACTTCGAATGGTGGAATACGTCGGCGGCTGGCCCCTTCGGCGGGATGGTGAGCCAGGGCGAAACGCGCACGGACAGCGAGGGCCGGGCAACCTTCACGATCCCGGCCGACATCAGCAAGTTCAAAGGCAGCCAGAACTTCACCGTCGACATCACCATCCAGGATGCGAACAACCAGGCCGTGTCGACCCAGGCCTCGGCAGTCGTGCACAAGGGTGCGTTCTACATCGGCCTGTCGCCGCGCGGCTACGTGCTGCGCGCGGGGGAAGAGGGCCAGGTGGATGTGCTTACCGTCGACCCGCAGAGCCAGCCCATGCCTCGGACGCGCGTCGAGCTGGTCGTGAGCCAGATCGAATGGCTCAGCGTGCGCGAGCAGATGGAGGATGGGCGTTACTACT
>Ga0123332_1001511_pt1 | contig 22779 bp, 21 predicted proteins | sample BioC12SIPDNA_4_FD_89958 | JGI IMG/M metagenome (GOLD analysis project Ga0123332, IMG submission 89958) | Anaerobic biogas reactor microbial communites from Washington, USA - Biogas_R2_A C12 SIP DNA | ecosystem: Engineered > Bioreactor > Anaerobic > Unclassified | place: Washington, USA... | reverse complement strand
CTATAAATTATAGCAGTACTCTCTGGAGTTGCCAGCCGGGGCGGCCGGCGCTCATATCGTTCCCCCATCTGGTCAAGGAAAGATTTCCCGGGTCCACTGCATGCCATCGACCGGCACGTCCATCACGCGCAGCTCCCAGTGCAGGTGGGGGCCGGTGGAGAGGCCAGTAGAACCGCCCAATGCGACGGGCTGCCCCGGCTCCACGCGATCGCCGACCTGGACATTGATCGCCGACAGGTGGTTGTAAGCGGAAAAGACGCCCAGCCCGTGGTCGATGATCAACGTCTGGCCGCGTAGCTCAAGGGTATCGCGGAAGACGACGGTGCCGGCTGCCGCTGCAAGAATGGGCGTGCCGGTGGTGCCGGCAAAATCGACCCCCGTGTGGAAGATCTCAAACGGGCCGCCGTTGTACGAGCGAAGGCCGCCATAACCGGCCGTGACGATGGTCGTGCTTACGGGTATCTGGAATAAGCCGTCCCACTGCGCTTCTGGCGTAAACCGGGTATAGATATCGTGGAGAAAAGCATCCTCCTCGGCGCGCACCTCCGGCGCCAGCAGCGGTTCCAGCTCGGCGGCGACGTTGATGGTTTGCGTAGGATAGTCGCCGGAGATGATCGCTACCTCTTCGGCGAAAGGCCACCAATCGCTGCTCCCCTCGCCTGCGAGCGCCAGCTCCAGGCGGCCCGGCTCGTTCAGCGCATCCACGCCGGCCAGGGCGACGTATCCAGCGTCGTATGGGGCAAACTGCAGCTGTTGGTCGCCGAAGGTGCCGGTGGGGACGCCCTCCCCGGCATGTTCGACATAGATACTGGCGGTCTGGCCCTGAACGAGCGGGACCGGCCGGACGCGCACGCGTTCCCAGCCGCCGGGTAGATCCTGATACTCACCCGGTACTGGGATGCGCAGTCGCATCCCCTCGAAGAGCTGCACGGGGAGATCCAGGTTGTTGGCCGCGGCAATCGCCTCTGGCGAGAGAGCATAGCGCGCTGCCAGCATGAGCATCGTCTCGCCCGGCTGCGCCAGATGCAGCGTGCCCGTCAACGGGCGCGGCTCGGGCGAGCCTGTCTCGCTGACGATGGCGAGTGTCTGGCCGGCATACAGGCTGTCACTGCTTACCAGCCGGTTTGCCGTGGCAATGGCCTCTACCGTGGTATTAAAGCGCTGGGCCAACGCTGCCAGGGTATCGCCGGCCTGAACGACGTAACCGGCCGGCACCGATGCCCCTTCGCCGCCGGGGATGAGCAGCGTCTGTCCGGGGAAGATGAGGTCGGATTCTTGCATCCCGTTGACGAGAAGCAGATCGGCGACGGTGACGTCATAGAGGGCCGCAATCGAGGTGAGGGTCTCGCCATCTTCGACGACGTGGTTTGGCGGCCGTGTAGGGGTCGCTTCCGCGGTTGCTTCCGGCGTGACCTGGGCGACGCTGCCGTCCTGGGCAAGGGCGAGAGCGGGCAGCCCAAGGAGCGCCCCGAGCAGAAACAGGAGCGAGAAGCTGAGTGCGATGTGTTTCATGGTCGTCTTTTTTACGCGCAAAAGAGAGGAAGGGCAACGAGGGCTAAGCAGCCGCTCAAGGGGCCGGTCAGCGGGCGAGCACGGCAGCCATGTCCGTCTGCCGTCCGGCGAAATTGGCGAAGGTGAGGTCGTCGAAAGGAAGGTCGTAGTAGGCTTTGACCCGCGCCATCAGGTTCAGGTAGTTGTCGAGGATACGTTCCGACCAGGGAAGCTTCAGTAATTCGGCGGCGCTGCGGATGGCGGGCTCCTCGCCCTCCAGCTCGACAAAGGCGCCGAACGGCATCTCGTCCAGCACGACCTCGACCCCCTGCAGGCTGAAGGTCTCGCGATATTTCTCGTAGCTCTGGAAGGACACAAAGCCCAGCCGGCGGAGAATCGCCGCCATGCGTTCGAAGTCGTCCACGGTCACTTCCAGCTCTTCGCGCACTTTCGCTTCGGAGCCTTCGCGGTGTAGCGCCGGCCCTTTGAACGTAAGGCGCACGCGCTCATCCTGCCGGAGACGCAGGAGCCGGCCCCCATGGCGCAGCGCCTCCTCCGGCGTGTCGAAACGCAGGTTGCGCTCGAATTGCCGTGGGTGCTCCTGGATGGCGCCTGCTGCCAGCAGCCTGTCGCGCACAGCCTGGAGATCGGCGACGTAGAACTTGACCTCTACTTCCAGCGAATTGCCGCCGCTCACCGACCGTCCTCGGGGTCGCCGATGATTACCAGAATTTGGTTCTTCTCCACGCTGTCACCCTTGGCAACCTGCACGCGGCGCACGATACCATCCCGCGAGGAACGCAGCTCATTCTCCATCTTCATCGACTCCAGGATGACGACCTTGTCGCCTTTGGCAACGTGCTGGCCCGGCTCAACGAGGACTTCGAGGATCACGCCGGGCATGGGCGAGCGGATGATCAGCTCGCCTGCCTCCTCCACCAGCGTGCCGCGGGCCTGCGCCAGTCTGTAGCTGCGCTCGTCCTGCACGTGCACCGTATACAGGTCGCCATGCAGCAGAACCTCCCAGGCGTCTTCACGGCTGTTCACGATCGCTTCCAGCGAGCGATTATCAAGCAGAAGCGACAATGTACCCGTTTCGGTTAGCTGCTGGAAATCAACCCGGTGCGGCTGGCCGTTGACCAGAACCCTGTCTTCTGCGTCGATCTCGATGGTGTATTCCTTGCCGTTAACCGTCGCAAAGTATTTCATCGGCTGACTTCCTGCTCAGGTGCGCATCCGCCGCCAGCGTCCCAGCCACTTCCAGTTGCTCGTGTCGCGGCCTCCCGGCGCGACGATCTGGCTGGCGCGCTGGCTCTGCCGGTGGGCGACCAGGGCGGCGAAGATCGCTGCCTCCATTTCGTCATGAAGCTCCCGGCTGCTCATGCCAAAGCGCTCTTCGACAAACTGGATGTCGAACTGCCCGGAGAGAAAGCGGTGGCTTTCCATCATATGCTGGTGGAAGGGAATGTTCGTCTTGACCCCCATGATGCGATATTCCTCCAGCGCCCGGCGCATGCGCAGCACCGCCTCGCCACGGGTCTCGCCATAGCAGATTAGCTTGCTGATCATGGAGTCGTAATAGGGCGTAATCTCATAGCCCTCGTAGACGCCCGTATCCACGCGCACGCCGGGGCCGGATGGCATATTGATCGCCGTAATCTTGCCGGTGGAGGGGAGATAATCGTTGTAAGGATCTTCGGCGTTGATGCGGCACTCGATGGCCCAGCCATTCATGCGGATATCTTCCTGGCTGTAACGCAGACGCCGCCCGCGGGCGATACGCAACTGCTCCTGAACGATGTCCACACCCGTTACCAGCTCCGTCACCGGATGCTCGACCTGCAAACGCGTGTTCATCTCCAGAAAGTAAAAGTTCTTGTCCCGGTCCACCAGAAATTCGACTGTGCCGGCATTGATATAGCCCACCGCCTGCGCGGTGCAGATTGCGACACGGCCCATCGTCTCACGCAGCTCCTCGTCCACGACGAACGAGGGGGCCTCCTCGATCACTTTCTGGTGCCGGCGCTGCAGCGAACATTCGCGCTCGCCGAGGTGGATGAAATTACCGTGCGCGTCGGCCAGGATCTGGACCTCAATGTGCCGCGCATCGGCGATCATCTTTTCCAGGTAGACCTGACTCCGGCCGAAGGCGGCAAGCGCCTCCCGGTGGGCTGTACGCAGCGCGTCGGGCAGATCTTCCTCCCGCAAGACTGGCCGCATCCCCTTGCCACCGCCTCCGGCTGCCGCCTTGACCAGAACGGGAAAGCCCATTTCGTGGGCGGCAGCGAGCAATGCCGCGTCGTCCAGCTCTCCCTCGGTGCCAGGTACGACAGGCACCCCATGGCTGACGGCGATAGCCCGCGCCCGCTGCTTATTACCCATCGCCCGCATGGCCTCGGGAGGCGGGCCGATAAAGACCAGACCGGCCTCGTAGCAGGCTTCGGCGAAAGCGGGCCTTTCGGCCAGGAAACCATAACCCGGATGGATGGCTTCGGCCCCGGAGCGCCGGGCCACGTCGATGAGTTTCTCAATGTCGAGGTAGCTCTGGGCTGCGGGGGAGGGTCCGATGTGGTAGGCCTGGTCGGCATAGCGAACGTGCGGCGCGTTCCGATCGGCGTCGGAAAAGACGGCGACTGTCTCGATGCCGAGCTTGTGGCAGGCCCGGATCACGCGCACGGCGATCTCCCCACGGTTGGCGACGAGCACGCGGTCAAACTTCTTGGTCAGCAGGCGGTTATTGCTCATATGTATTCCAGCTGGAAGTATAAAGTTGGAAGCAGGAAGAGACGTATGCAGCTTCCATCCTTCAATTTCGAACTTCCAACCTCCAACTTTCTACAGCGGGATATTCCCGTGCTTCTTGGGCGGGTTCTCGTCCCGTTTGTTCTGCAGCATGTTCAGGGCGTTGATCAGGCGGGGCCGTGTCTCGCTCGGCTCGATAACGTCGTCGATATAGCCGCGCTCAGCGGCGGTGTAGGGATTGGCGAAACGGTTGCGGTATTCCTCGACCAGCTCGATCCGCCGCTGCTCTGGGTCTTCGGCATTGGCTAGCTCGCGCCGGAATATGATATTCACCGCGCCTTCCGGCCCCATGACGGCGATCTCGGCCGTGGGCCAGGCCAGGTTGAGGTCTGAACGGATATGCTTGCTGTTCATGACGCAGTAAGCGCCGCCATAGGCTTTGCGCGTGACGACCGTGATTTTGGGTACAGTTGCCTCGCAAAAGGCGTAGAGCAGCTTCGCCCCGTGGCGGATGATGCCGCCGTACTCCTGGTCGAGGCCGGGCAGGAAGCCCGGCACGTCTTCAAAGACGACGAGGGGGATATTGAAGGCGTCACAGAAGCGCACGAACCGGCCGGCCTTTTCGCTGGCGCTGATGTCGAGCACACCGGCCAGCACCATCGGCTGGTTAGCGACAATGCCCACGCTAAAGCCGCCCAGCCGGGCGAAGCCGACGACGATGTTCTGGGCGAAGTGCTCCTGAATCTCGAAGAACTCGCCGTCGTCCACGATGAGCTTGATAGCCTGTTTGATGTCGTATGGCTTGTTCGGATTATCGGGCACCAGAGTGTTCAGCGCCGATTCGGTGCGCAGCGGGTCGTCCTTTCCGGGCTTGAAAGGTGGGTCCTCCATGTTGTTGGAAGGCAGATAGCTGAACAGCTCGCGCAGCAGATAGAGACAGTCAGCTTCGGAATTGGCCGCCATATGCGCGACGCCGCTCTTTGTGTTGTGGGTCATGGCGCCGCCCAGCTCTTCAAAGGAGACATCTTCGCCGGTCACCGCCTTGACCACGTCGGGCCCGGTGATGAACATGTGGCTGGTATCCTTGACCATGAAGATGAAGTCGGTAAGGGCGGGGGAGTAGACGGCGCCCCCCGCGCACGGCCCCATGATCGCGCTGAGCTGGGGAACGACGCCAGACGCCAGGGTATTGCGCAGGAAAATCTCGGCGTAGCCGCCCAGACTGGCGACTCCTTCCTGGATGCGCGCCCCGCCGGAGTCATTGATGCCAATGATCGGCGCGCCGTTGCGCATGGCCATTTCCATGATCTTCACGACCTTCTGGGCATGGACCATGCCGAGGCTTCCCCCAAAGATGGTGAAATCCTGGCTGAAGACGTATACCAGCCGCCCGTCGATTGTGCCCCAGCCGGTTATCACGCTGTCGCCCAGGTATTTCTGCCGGTCCATGTCGAAGTTGGTCTCGCGGTGGACGACGAAGGCATCGATTTCGTGAAAGCTGCCCTTATCGAGAAGCAGGTCGAGGCGCTCGCGCGCCGTCATCTTGCCCCGCTCTCGCTGCCGCTGGATGCGTTCCGGGCCACCGCCCTGCGCGGCCTGTTTCCTCAGCTCACGTAACTGCTCGATTTTTGGATCGGTCGTCATCAGTTATCCTCGTCGGTTCAGTGTCGGCAACCTTCGCCGGAACATCCCGGCGGCGCCAGTAAGTGCGCGTGGCCGGCCGGTACAACGCCCAGACCAGCGCCACCCACGCCAGACCATAAGCCAGCAGCGCAGCGCCCCAACCCTGGAGCGCCAGCGGCGACGCAGCAAAAACAAGCCGCACGATTAGGTCGTTGAGCGCATAACCGGCCAGAATCAAGGGAGAGAGCCAGCGCAGCTTTCCACGCCCCTGCCAGACCGTCAGGGCCGCAGCCAGAAAGAGAACAGCCCAGAACAGGGCCATACCGGCGCGCCACAACGGATCCAGGCTAACGTCCAGGGCATTCAGGAAAGGCCGGCGGCGCACCAGGACGAAGGCGCGCCACAGGTTCCACCCTCCTAGAAGGAAACCCCCGAGTGCAACAAGGGTTACGCTCAATGGACGGCGGGCATATAGCATCCGCCCGATTATAAAGGATGGGCCGTTCAGGGCAAGGCAGGCGCAAAAAAATGGGCGCGGCGGCGGCGCACGCTATAATGGCTGTCCATGTGGAGCCGTGCGGCGCAGCCGATCTGCTACCCCAGGGGGACATAAATGGGCCAGAACTATTATGGCGACGAGTGGAAAACGTGGCATGAAGGGCCGCCGCGCAACGATCGGCGATGGCTGCTGATCCTGGGCATCGGCCTGGCGCTCCTGCTCCTGCTGGCGATCTGCGGGGGCGGTTACTGGTTTGTCCTGCGCCCCTTGCTGGCTGACCCGACGGCAGTCGCCGAGCCGCCCATTCCCACCGTGCCCGGCAGCGAGCAGACAGCCACAGCGGCAGTCCTGAACACGCCAGAGGCGTTCGTCACCGGAGCGGCGCCGACCGCCGCAGCGGGCACAACGGAGACAGCGGCCCCGACGCCGGCAGCAGAGGTCAGCGTAACGCCTGCCCCAACCGCCCAGGCCGACTTTGTCGCCGGCCGACTTGCCCAGCCTCCGGTCCCGGATGGTTCTCCCGCCGATTGGCCAGACGGTCCGGCCATTTCCTCGGCGTTCCAGGTTTATGCCCGCGCCGGCTGGGACGGCAGCGCCGACCTGGAGGCCACCTGGCGCGTGGGCTGGGATGCCAACAACCTCTACGTCCTCGTCACGGTTATCGACGACCGCCACGTGCAGACCCAGACGGGCAACCAGATGTTTCGCGGCGATAGCGTCGAAATCCAGATTGACACAAACCCGGCAGCGAACGCTCCGCAGGTCAATCCCGCCACTTTCCAGCTTCTTCTCTCGCCGGGCAACTTCGCCGACCTGCCGCCTTCCGCGTTTCGCTTTCAGGGCACCGGCGGCGGGCAGATTCTGGACGCGACCGGACACAGCATCCAGGTCGGCGCGGCCCGCACCGGCGAGGGCTACATGCTGGAGGCGGCTATCCCCTGGCGCGACCTCAACTTCACGCCTGACGAGGGCGATATTCTCGGGATTGCGCTGAATGCCAACGATAACGACCGGCCGGATGAAGCCGTACAGGAGGTCATGATGTCCAGCAGCCCGGGGCGGACGCTGACCGACCCGCGCACCTGGGGGACGATGGTGCTGGAGTAGGCGGCTAGGGGGAGATTGTCTTCAGGGGGATGACGTTCGCCTGGCGCTCCCGGCGGCTGGCGATGGTCGTCACGGGCGGGCATTCCCAGGCCTCCGGCTCCGTCTCGCGGCGGATTTCCTTAAATTTGGGCAGGATGCCGCAGGCGAAGCAGTGGTGGCGGCAGTCGATGCGCGTCTCGCCCTGCTGGCTCATCAGATAGTCCTGGGTCAGGAAACGGCGCGTGACGGCGACGTCGATATGCTCCCAGGGAAATACCTCGTCTACCGGCCGGCGGCGGTGGGTGTAGAAGTCCATCTCCAGCCCTTCGGCGGCGAAGGCCGCTTCCCACAGGCCCATGTCGAACTGCTCGAACCAGGCGTCGAATTTCGCGCCGGAGCGCCAGGCGCGCTCGACGACGTTCGCCATACGCCGGTCGCCGCGGGCCAGGAAGCCTTCATAATAGGACTCCAGCGGCTCGTTCCAGCGCAGGCGCAGGCCGTGCACGCCCATCTCCCGCTGGAGCAGGGCAATCTTCGCCCGCACGCTCTCCAGGCTGTCCATCGGCTCCCACTGGAAGGGGGTGTGCGGCTTGGGGATGAACGTGCTGACGCCGACGTTGACGCTCGCCCTCTGGTTGTGGAAGCGCCGCCCCTCGGCGAGCACCGCTTTGGAGAGGTCGGCGATGGCGCGCACGTCCTCCAGCGTTTCCTGGGGATGGCCGATCATGAAGTAGAGCTTGATCGTGCGCCAGTCGCGTCGGAAGATTTCGCGCGCGGTCTCCAGCAGCTCCTCGTGGCTGACGTATTTGTTGATGATGTTACGCATCTTTTCGGTCGCCGCTTCGGGCGCCAGGGTGAAGCCGCTGCGCTTGCTGTCGCCCAGATTATCCATGAGCTGCGTGCTCACCGTCTCGGTGCGCAGGGAGGGCAGAGAGATGTCCATGCCCCGGTCGCCAAAACGCTCGCCGATGCGCTCGGTCAGCTCGAGGACGTGGCGATAGTCGCTGCTGCTCAGGCTGAGCAGGCTGATTTCCTCGTAGCCGGTGCTCTCCAGGATGCGCTCCATCGCCTCCAGGATCTCGTCTACAGGCCGCTCGCGCACCGGACGGGTGACGATCCCGGCGTGGCAGAAGCGACAGCCGCGCGTGCAGCCGCGCATGATCTCGATGGGGGCGCGGTTGTGGACGGTCTCCACGAAGGGGACGATGAAATCGGTCACAGGCGGCGGCAGCACGGGCACGATCGTCTTCAAGACGCGCGGCGGCGCTTCCGGCACGGTGGGCCTGACGGCGGCGACGGCGCCGTCCTCGTGGTAGGTGGTCTCGTAGAAGCGGGGGACGTAGCAGCCTTCGATCTGAGCAATGGCGCGCAACTGTGTGTCGCGGCTGGCCTCGCGCGTGGCCCGCAGCGCGCCGATGATCTTCAGGAGCGCCTCTTCCCCTTCGCCAATGACAAAGACGTCGATGAAGGGAGCCATCGGCTCGGGGTTATAGCAGGCGTGGCCTCCGGCGACGACCAGCGGATAGCCGGCGTGGCGCTCCTCGCTGCGCACCGGCATGCCCGCCAGGTCGAGCAGGTTCAGGGCATTGGTGAAGAGCTGCTCGTAGGGCAGGCTGATGCCCAGCAGATCAAAATCGCGGATCGGGTGTTTCGTCTCGAGGGAGAAGAGCGGCAGGCCCACGGCCCGCATCTGCTCTTCCATGTCCAGCCAGGGGCAGAAGGTCCGCTCGGCGAGCAGGTTGCGGTGCTTGTTGACGATGTCGTAGAGCGTCATCAGCCCCAGGTTGCACATGCCGATGTCGTAGATGTCGGCGAAAGCCAGCGCCACGCGAAAATCGACTTCGTCCCAGCTCTTGACGACCTGATTGTGTTCGCCGCCCGTATAGCGCCCCGGCTTCTGCACGCGCGGCAGCAGCCTCTCGAGCGATTTTTGAATGTCGGGGGCGCTGTGAAATTGTATTCGCATTAAGTTGGCACTCAACTTAACATAAATATGACGCCAAAGCGGCCTGTCGTGCCTTTTTCGGCGCGGTGGCTGAAAAATAGGTCGGTCCGGCAGGCGGTGCAGATGCCGCTCATCTGGATCTGGCGGACGCCGGCGTCGAGCAGGCGCTGCCGGTTGGCGCCGGGCAGGTCGAAGTGGGGGCGCGGGCCGCCGTTGTCGTGCAGCAGGCTCGCGGCGCCGGAAAAGCGCGCCCGGACCTGGCCCACGACCGGCTCGCCCACCTCGTAGCAGCAGGGGCCGATACTGGGCCCGACGGCGGCGAGCAGGTCGGCGGGCCGGCTGCCGAAAGCGGCCTGCATGGCGCGGACCAGGGCGCCGGGCAGGTCTCTGACGGCCCCCTGCCAGCCCGCGTGGCCCAGCCCGATGGCCCGGCGGGCGGGGTCGTAGATGAAGATGGGGGCGCAATCGGCGTAGTTCATGGTCAGCGCACAGCCCGGCTCGTCGGTGATCAGCCCGTCGAAATGGGCGCGCCAGGTCCCGTCGTCGGCGCGGGTGACCTGGGCTACGTCGGCGCCGTGAACGAGATGGGCGTGGACGACGCTCCCGGTGTCGCGCCCGAAGATTCCGTAGGCGCGCGCGCGGTTGGCGTAGACGTTGTCCCGGCTGTCGGGCACCGAGACGCTGAGGTTGAGGCTGTCGAAGGGCGCGGGACTGACGCCGCCGTGGCGGGTAAAGACGGCGTGGCTCTGCACGCCATCCTCTGGAAAGTGGGTGAAGCGAAAATAGGGCAGATCGCCGTCGTATAGGGCCTGCATAGCGCCGTTGTGCATGGTCCTACTGTAAGCGTTGCCGGCGGGCGATGCAAGGGGCGCAGGTGCCGCCCGCCTGTCTTTCACATTCTTCCATGATATAATAGGAGTGTTCAGGAACATTTGAGCTATGACAAAACAGTCCAGCACGCGTGGCGGCACGTCGCGGCGGCGCTCGACGTCGCAGCGCTCCAGCACGCGTAAGAAGACGAGCCGCAGCACGACGCGGAAAAAGACAACACAGAAGCGACCGTCGCAGGGTCTGCAGCTGAGCACGGGGCAGAAGGCACTCATTTCTGGCATCGGACTCATCCTTTTTACGGCCATTCTGGCGCTCAGCCTGCTCAGCCCGAACCAGGGGTCGATAACCGAGAATCTTTCCCGTGCTCTGTGGAAGGGGTTCGGCTGGGGCGGCATCGTCGTGCCTGTGTTGCTGGGAGCAGTGGGATTCTATCTGGTCCTGTGGGGAATGGAACAGGCGCCCCGACTGCCTATCTTTCGCGTGGGGGGTCTGCTCCTGCTATTTGCAGCCTTTGAAGGGCTGGCTTCGCTCGCGGCTGTCGCCGGGAACAACGGGCTGAGCACCGTCTGGGAGGTTGCGGAGGAAATGAGAGGCGGCGGCTACGCCGGTGGGGCGATTGCCGTCGTGCTGATTAACGCCGTCGGGCAGGTTGGCACGGCGCTGCTGCTGGTGTTGCTGGGGCTGTTGGGCGCGTTCCTGCTCTTCGGCATCTCCCGCGCCGATATGGGGCGGCTGGTAGCCTTCGTGCGGGCGAAGCTCGCGCGGCGCAGCGCCGTTGCGGTTGGCGAGCGGGCGATTCCGGTCAACCCTCGCGAGCTGCCGATCCAGCGCCGGCCTTCGTTACGGCCCGTCGCCGACGAGGAAGCGGCTCCCCTGCCGCCCATCCGCACCCGGAGTGAGAGCCCGGCTGCCGCTGCACCGGCGAAGGCGGCAGGCCGTAGCAAGCCCGAAGAGGCGACGCTCGCCGCGCCGCCACCGGTCTTCATCACGACCGACAGCGGCGATTTTGAGCAAAAGTGGGAGCTGCCGGAGCTGGACAAGATGCTGGAGGCCGGGGGCGAGCAGGAGCTGAGCAACGCGACGATCCGCGAGCAGGTTGAGGTCATCGAGCACACGCTGGAGAGTTTCGGCGCGCCGGCCAAGGTCGTGGAGATCAATCAGGGGCCGACCGTCACACAGTTTGGCGTGGAGCCGCAGTTCATCGAGCGGCGCAACGGCAAGCGCACGAAGGTCAAGGTCGGCAAGATCGCCAGTCTGGCGGACGACCTGGCGCTGGCGCTGGCGGCGCACTCTGTGCGCGTGGAAGCGCCGGTGCCGGGCAAGGGCTACGTCGGCCTGGAGGTGCCCAACCCGCAGAAGGCGCTGGTTTCCCTGTACGACGTAATGCAGGCGCCAAGCTTCACGCGCCTGCGGTCGCCGCTGCGGATCGGGCTGGGCCAGAACGTCAGCGGGCAGGCGATAGCGGCTGACCTGGCGAAGATGCCGCATCTGCTCATCGCCGGGGCGACCGGCTCCGGCAAGTCGGTCTGTGTGAACAGCATCATCGCCTGTCTGCTGCTGCAGAACACGCCCGACCAGCTCAAGCTGGTCATGGTCGATCCCAAACGCGTGGAGCTGACGGGCTATAACGGCATCCCCCATCTCGTCGCCCCGGTTGTCGTGGATATGGAGAAGGTCATTGCCACGCTGCAGTGGGCGCTGCGCGAGATGGACCAGCGCTACCAGATGTTGTCGGAGCTGGGCGCGCGGAATATTGACGAGTACAACAAGAAAATCGTGCAGCACAACCGCCGCCCGCTGCCCAACGTCGTCATCTTCATCGACGAGCTGGCGGACCTGATGATGATCGCCCCGGAGGATACAGAGCGCAGCGTGACGAGGCTGGCGCAGATGTCGCGGGCGACGGGCATTCACATGGTCCTGGCAACGCAGCGCCCGTCGGTGGACGTGGTTACCGGCCTCATTAAGGCGAACTTCCCGGCGCGCATCGCCTTCGCCGTCGCCTCGGGCACTGACAGCCGGGTGATCCTGGACACGACGGGTGCGGAACGGCTGCTGGGGCAGGGCGACATGCTCTTTCAGAGCCCGGATGTGGGCGCGCCGGTCCGGCTGCAGGGGGCCTTCGTGAGCGACCGGGAGCTGAACCGGATCATCGACTACTGGAAGGGGGCACGCCGCTTCCGCCGGATCACGACCGAAGAGGCGCAGCCCCGGACGGAGCCGCCAACCATTCCGGCCATTCCCGGCGGCAGCGCCCGCCCGCCCCAACCTGCGCCCGTGACGACGGCGAGCACGATTCCGCCGCCACACCAGCAGCCTCTGTGGGAAGACCTGATCGAAGAGGCGGGCGAGGAGCCAGAGTACGAGGACGAGCTGGTGCCGGAGGCTATTGCGCTGGTGCGCGATCTGGGCAAAGCGTCCACGTCGCTGCTGCAGCGCCGCTTCCGCATCGGCTATACGCGCGCCTCGCGGATCATGGACGTGATGGAGGCGGAGGGCATCATCGGCCCGCCGACGGGGACCAGCAAGGCGCGCGAAGTGCTGCCGCAGGGCGAGGCAGGGGAGAGCGTCGCGGCCGGTGCGGGCGCGGACGACGGGGAGGACGAGGAACGCTTCGACGCGGTACTCGACGAGGAGAGCGGCGAGGCGGAGCTGTAGTGGCCGACCTGCAAGGGGCGGAACGCGCGCAGTACGTTCAGGAGATGTTCGCCCGGATTGCCGGGCGCTACGATCTTATGAACCGGCTGATGACCTTTGGGCAGGACGTGCGCTGGCGCAGCTACGTCATCGCCCAGGCCGCATTGCCCCGATGTGGCCGGCTGCTGGACATCGCCACCGGGACCGGCGACATCGCCGCGGAAGGCGTTCGCCAGCATCCAGACCTCACGGCGGTTGCCGCCGACTTCACGCTGGAGATGATGCAGGCTGGGCGCGAGCGCTACCCGGTGCGGCGCGTTCTGCACTGGGTGGGCGCGGATACCCTGGCCCTGCCCTTTGGCGACGACAGCTTTGACGCCGTGACCAGCGGTTTTTTGATGCGCAACGTGATCGACGTGGCCGGCGCACTGGCCGAGCAGTACCGGGTGACCCGGCCGGGCGGGCGTGTCGTCATCCTCGAATCGAGCCCGCCGAAGCGCAACCTGCTGCGCCCGTTTATCCGGCTGCACCTCGACTACGTCATCCCCACGCTGGGCGAGCTGATTACCGGCGAGGGAGACGCCTACCGCTACCTGCCGACGACGACGCAGCGCTTCCAGACACCGGCGGCGCTTGCCGTGACCATGCGCGACGTGGGCTTTGTCGAGGTTAGCTACCGTCTCTTCATGTTTGGCACGATTGGCGTGCACACCGGGCGGAAGCCAGACCGGCGCTGAGGGCTATAGGAGGTAGCGACGCGATGGCCCATATTTTCCAGATCAACATCTCCGCCGGCGGTGTGCCCAAGCAGCCGGTTCCCGTGGGCGAGGTTACGCCGCTGGGACTGAGCGGCGACGTGCAGCGCGACCGCAGGCATCACGGCGGGCCGGAGCGGGCGCTTTGCCTCTTCTCGCTGGACCATATCCTCGCCCTGCAGGCCGAGGGCCACCCCATCTATCCGGGCGCGACCGGCGAGAATGTGACCATTGCCGGGCTGGAGTGGCCGACGCTTACGCCGGGCGTGCGGCTGCAGCTCGGCACGGAGGTACAGGTCGAGGTGACCGGCTATGCCAGCCCGTGCAGCAACATTACGGCGGCTTTCCGCGACGGGGCGATTAACGAGATTTCCCAGAAGAAGTATCCCGGCCGTTCGCGGGTCTATACTCGCGTGCTGCGAACGGGAGCGATCCGTCCCGGGGACAGGGTTGTACTGGTCCCGTCCGGCGAGACGGAAGGCGACGAAACGACCTCATAAGAAAGGGCCTGCCAGCGGCAGGCCCTTTCCTTTTGCTATAGAAACGGGCGGGCGTCAGGGCGTGGTGTTGTTGTAGAACCAGTTGTAGGCGAAGTAACCGCCGGGGCTGTCCATGCGGATGGCGATCCGGTAGGAACCGTATAGCTCGGCGGGGATTGGGTAAGTCGCCGAGAGATTGCCGCCTGCGCCGGAAGCCGTCGTGGCGACCACGATGCCGTTAATGCCGCGCGTGCCCATCGGGCCCATCCGCACCGTGAAGTTGCGGTTGGGCGGCAGGTTCCGCGCGTTAACGGTCACAGACTGGTCGCGGGTTACAGCGGCAATCGAGAAGGTGGGATAACCGCTGTAGCCGCCCGGCTGCGGCGTGGCCGTTGCCGTCGCGGTCGCCGTAGGAGTCGCCGTGGCGGTTGCCGTCGTCGTCGCAGTCGCCGTTACAGTTGCGGTTGCGGTGGCCGTAGCGGTCGCGGTGGTTGTGGCTGTAGCGGTGACTGTGGCTGTGGCCGTTGCCGTCGCGGTTGGGGTGGTCGGGGCCGGAGCCGGACCATAGGTGTTGTTGTAGAACCAGTTGTAGGCAAAGTAGCCGCCACTGGTTGCCTGGAGACGAATGGCGATCTGGTGGGCGCCGCGGAGCTGGCTGGGGATGGCGAAAGTCCGCTCGATGGTGCCGCCGGTGCCCGAGTTGAAGGTTTCGACGGCATAACCATTGATCCCCTGGGTGCCCATTGGGCCCATCGTGACGACAAAACTGCGGTTGGCCGGGAAGTTCGCCGTGCGCACGGTGACGCTGGTGTCCCTCTGTACGGAGAGGACGGTGAAGGTTGGAATCGTCTGCGCGCGCTCGGCCATGTAGGCAACGCCTGCGGGCAGAGCGAAGAGCAGGGCCACAAGGAGCAGCCCTAACAGATAACCTCTCCTGTGCTTCCACAGGAACGACATGAATCGACCGTTGTCCTTGCGGGGATTGTCTGCGGCCATTGTGAGTACCTCCTGTTGTCTGCGGACCTTGCTCTGGCTTTCTGGGAGAAACAGTACCGTCGGGAAAGTCGCCACCATTTTCATCATAACGGATTTCTGGCAGAGACTCAATAGGTAAACATAAATAGATCGGGTGAGGTTCAGAATTTCGCGGAGTGGCCAACGCGTAGCCGCGCTTCCCAAACGCGCCGGCGGCGGAAGGGCGCGGATAGAATCCGCGACTACAAGAGGGGGGTGCGAAAAATGGAGCGCACTCACGTAAACTTCGACGCTCTTTCTGTATCCTATTTCATACCCGGTTCCTGTGACCGGATATATGGAGTGCAGCCGACAAAGGAGTTAGGCTATGGAGAGCCGTGATTCTGCCGGAAGGATCCGGCCTATACAGGCGTATAGCCATTATCCAGGTCTGGCCGATCTCTGCGGAAGTGGCAGCGAACGCGGGTCACACATGGAAGGAGTTTGGAGATGAATAAGAACGTCATACAGGGTAGCTGGCTGCAGCTCAGCGGCGAGCTGAAGCGGCAGTGGGGCAAGTTGACCGACGACGATTTGAAGCAGATCGAAGGGCAACGGGACAAGCTGGAAGGCACGCTGCGGCGCCGCTACGGTTATAGCAGCGCCAGAGCGAGCAAAGAAGTTGATAGCTTCCTACAGGACGCCGAAGGACGTCTCAGCGGCCTGCAGAAATTCCTGAAGCGACGGGTGAACATGGCGCAGGAGCGCGCCCACGACACGGCTGAAACGGTGCGTGACGCCGTCGGAACGGCTGCCGAGGACGTCAACGAGCAGCTCGGTATGGCAGCGCCCGACGACGTGGCCTACACGGTGGAAGAATATCCCTGGCTGGTCGTCATCGGCGCGTTCATCGTCGGCATCTTGATTGGCCTGATCGTGAGCCCGAATCTGAGCCAGCCGGGACCGCCTAATTTCAGGCAGGCAGGGTGAAGCCTGAGAATGACGAGCGGGGCCTGAACTGGCTCCGCTCGCAGTTTATCGTAGAGAACGCTGGAAGGGGAAGATGGCGACGGGGACGAGCTTGAGGTGCTGCCTGGCGAAGGGCAGGCCGACGATGGTGATGGCGAGAATGAGGGCGGACGCCAGGTGCGCCAGGGCTATCTCCCAACCGGCGATGACGATCCAGATCAGGTCGAAGAGCAACGCGAGACCGCCTTCGCGTTCTTCCTCGACCACGACTTCTTTGCCGAACGGGGCGAGGGTAGCCAGGCCCAGGCGAATTGACTGCAGCCCAAAGGGAATGCCGACGATAGTCAGGCAGAGGGCCAGGCCGCCGAGAATGTAACCGAGGGCGGCAACGAAGCCGCCGAAGATGAGCCAGATCAGATTGCCCAGAAAGTTCATCAGCTTCTCTCCTTTTCTGTGGCGGTGGCACTATCGTAAGCCCACGCAGGCCGTTCCGTCAGATTCTGCCGGCGTTCACTAACAACCAATACGCATTAACCGACTATAGGTTGCACTTGCCCGGCCGTGTGCCTGGGCTAGAATCGGCGGAGGGGCCCATCCTGGGCCGTAGAGAATTCCTGGTATGAAAGCTCGCAACGAACAGCCGCCGCTCCGGCGGCTGTGGCAGTACGCTAAAGGACACCGGAGCGCCATTATACTGGCGACTCTCTATTCGATCCTCAACAAGGTCTTCGACCTGGCGCCGCCGGCGCTGATTGGCGTCGCCGTGGACGTGGTGGTCAACCGCGAAGAGTCGTTCCTTTCGGTTGCCGGGATTACAGAGCCGGCCGACCAGCTCCTGTTGCTCGCCGGGCTGACGGTAGTGGCCTGGGGGCTGGAATCGATCTTCGATTACATGATGCAGCTTAGCTGGCGCAACCTGGCGCAGACGCTGCAGCATGACCTGCGTGTGGATACGTACAACCACGTGCAGGAACTGGAAATGGCCTATTTTGAGGATCGCTCGACGGGCGGTCTGATGGCTATCCTCAACGACGACATCAACCAGCTCGAACGCTTCCTGGACACCGGCGCCAACGACATCATCCAGGTTATCACGACGGTGCTGGTTATCGGGGGCATCTTCGTGGTCGCCTCGCCGGAGGTTGCCTGGATGGCCCTGCTGCCGATGCCCGTCGTTGTCTGGGGATCGCTGTGGTTCCAGAAGCTGATGGCGCCCCGCTATGCCGAGGTGCGCGAGCACGTCAGCCTGCTCAACAGCCAGCTGGGCAATAACCTCAGCGGGATTGCCACGATCAAGAGCTACACGGCCGAGTCGCACGAGTCGGAGCGCATCCGCAACGAAAGCGACCGCTATCGCCAGAGCAACCGCCGGGCCATCCGTCTCAGCTCAGCCTTTGTGCCGCTGATCCGCATGGCTATTATGGCCGGTTTTATCGCCATCATGCTGTTTGGCGGCTATCAGGCGCTCGCCGGGAACCTGAACGTCGGCGTCTACAGCCTGCTGGTCTTCATGACCCAGCGGCTGCTCTGGCCCCTGACGCGCCTGGGCACCACGCTGGATCTCTACCAGCGGGGCATGGCCTCCACGCGCCGCGTCCTCGACCTGCTGGATACGGAAGCGGAGATCGTCAGTGGGAACACGCCGCTGCCGCGCAGCGCGGTGCATGGCGAAGTGGCCTTTGAGAACGTGACGTTCTGCTATCGCGGCGACAAACGGCCGGTGATCAGGAACCTGACGCTGCGGGTGCCTGCAGGCCAGACGGCGGCGATTGTCGGGGCGACGGGCGCGGGCAAGAGCACCGTCATCAAGCTGCTGCTGCGCTTTTACGACGTGCAGGAGGGGCGTGTCTGCCTCGACGGGCACGACCTGCGCACGCTGAAGCTGAACGACCTGCGGCACGCGATTGGCCTCGTCAGCCAGGACGTCTTCCTCTTTCACGGCACGGTGCGCGAAAACATCGCCTACGGCAAGTTCGGGGCGAGCATGGAGGAGATCGTCGAAGCGGCAAAGATCGCCGAGGCGCACGAGTTCATCATGGCGCTGCCCCAGGGTTACGACACGATTGTGGGGGAGCGGGGCCAGAAACTGTCCGGCGGGCAGCGCCAGCGAATCAGCATTGCCCGCGCCGTTCTCTCCGATCCGCCTGTGCTGATCCTCGACGAAGCGACGTCGGCGGTGGACAACGAGACCGAGGCGGCGATCCAGCGCTCGCTGGCGCGCATCGTGGTGAACCGCACGACGCTCGTCATTGCCCACCGGCTATCGACGGTGCGCCACGCCGACCGGATTTTCGTGCTGCATCAGGGCGAGCTGGCCGAAGTGGGGCGGCACGAAGAGCTGATCGAGCAGGACGGCATCTACGCGATGCTCTGGCGCGTGCAGACCGGGGAACAGATGCCAGGGGGCAATGGACACCACCCTGCCAACGTCCCGGCCTGAGCAGCCGCCGGCAGCCGGACGCTGGCAGCCGACCGCCGCGTATTACGCGATTTTCCTGGCGCTCGGCTTGCTGCTCGCCACCCTGGGGCCGGCACTGCCTTATCTCGCGGAGCGATTGGGCCGGCCGGTCGAGGCGCTGGCGGTGCTGTTCACGGCGCGCTCGGTGGGCACGCTGGGCGGGGCGCTGCTGGGCGGCTACCTCTTTAGCCGCCTGCCGGGCCACCGCCTTGTGGCGGTGATGCTGCTGCTGATCGCGGGCGCCTTTGCGTTCTTTCCCCACGCGCCGCTGCTGGCGCTGCTCGGCGCCGTGCTGCTCGTCGCCGGGCTGAGCGAGGGGATGCTGGGCGTCGGGTTGAATACGCTCGTTAGCTGGGAGCATCCGGGGCGGGCCGCGCCGTATCTGAACGGCCTGCATTTCTTCTTTGGCGCTGGCGCCTTCCTGGGTCCGCAGCTCATTGCCCTGTCCCTGCGGCTGAGCGGCTATATTGCCTGGTCGTACGCGGCGCTGGCTCTGGTGATGGTGCCGCTGGGCTTCTGGCTGCTGCGGCTTGCCAGCCCGGCGATCCAGCGCGAGCTGCCCGGCGCTGGGAAATCAGAGACGAGCCGGGCGGACGCGCTGCTATTGCTCGCGCTGGTCCTCTTCGTGGCCCTCTACGTTGGCGGGGAGACGGGCTTTGGCGGCTGGGTCTACAGCTACGCGCTGGAGCGCAACGTGGGCAGCGAGGCGCGGGCGGCGCTGCTCAACTCCGCCTTCTGGGGTTCCTTCACCGCCGGTCGCTTGCTCTCCATTCCGCTGGCGACGCGCTGGCGCCCGCGCTACCTGATACCGGCCCACCTGCTGCTGGCGCTGGCGAGTCTCGGCGTCCTTCTGGTGGTGCGCCACCCTGCGGCCATCTGGATTGGAACCATCAGCTACGGGCTGGGACTGGCGCCCATTTTCCCGACCACGGTGGCGCTGGCCGGCCGCCGGCTGCAGATCAGCAGCCGGGTGAACGCCTGGCTTCTGGTCGGCGGCAGTCTGGGAGGTATGACGCTGCCGTGGCTGCTGGGGCGAGTCTTTGGCGCCTGGGGGCCGCAGGCGATGATCGGCGCTCTGATGCTGATTCTGCTACTGGCGTGTCTGGTTCTTTTGCCTGTGCTGCGCCGCAGGTGAGGTTCAGAATTTCGCGGGGGTGGCGGAAGAGCGCGGATAGAATCCGCGACTACGAGAGGAGGTGTAAAAGTAGAAGCGCACCCATGCCCCGCCGGCAGGTTGATCAATCGGCTTAAGAACCGTATTATCCGGGCGCAGGAGCCGGGTTCATGATTACTCAGGTACAAGGAGCTTCAAGATGGAACTTCGCCGTTTTCGATGCACGGCTCACATGAGCACCATCGCGATCTTCGGTGCCTTTGCCGTTCCCTCTTACGCCGGTGGCGGCGAGGTGTCCTCGTGAGCATCAGAACCGCCGATCTCTTCGACCAGTTCGGGACCGAGGTCCAGGTGGTGGAGCCACTCTTCCGGGACTACGGCGGCGTATCTACCTTTTCGGGCTCCATCGCCACGGTTGACGTCTACGAAGACAATCTGCTGGTGCGCGAGATGCTCGCCGAGCCGGGCAATGGGCGCGTGCTCGTCGTCGATGGCGGAGGCTCTCTGCACGCCGCTCTACTGGGCGGGAACCTGGCCCAGATGGCTCTCGACAATGGTTGGGCGGGCGTCGTCATTTACGGCTGTGTGCGTGACGTGGCCGAGCTGGCAGAGATTGCGCTGGGGGTGCGCGCGCTGGCGAGCACGCCGCGTCCCGGCGCAAAGCGCGGTCGCGGCGTCTGCGATCAGCCGCTGTACTTCGCCGGAGCCGGTTTCCGGCCGGGCGCCTACCTGTACGCCGATCAGGACGGCATACTGGTGGCGCCGCGCGACCTACTGGGTGGGGAGTGATGAGATGGCCCTCAGCATTGGTCTGGTTGGCCTGCCGAACGTCGGCAAGAGCACGACGTTTAATGCGCTCACGCAGGCGCAGATTGCCCAGGTAGCCAATTACCCCTTCTGCACGATCGAGCCTAACCGGGCTATCGTTCCCGTGCCGGACGAGCGGCTGGAGACGCTGCAGCGGCTGCTGCAGGCGCCGGAGGCTATACCGGCAACGATCGAGTTCGTAGACATCGCCGGCCTGGTACGCGGCGCCAGCCAGGGCGAAGGGCTGGGGAACCAGTTTCTGGGGCAGATTCGCAACGCCGATGCCATCCTGAATATCGTGCGCTGTTTTGACGACCCCAACGTGGCCCACATCGCCGCAGAGCCCTCGCCGAGGCACGACGTGGAGATCGTGCAGACGGAGCTGCTGCTGGCGGATCTGCAGCAGCTAGAGCGCAAGCTGGAGAAGCTGGAACGGCAGGTGAAGGCGGACCGCCGCACCTTTGGCCCGCTGCTGGAAACAGCCCAGGCGCTGGCGGCTCACCTGGAAGCGGGCTGCCCGATCAGTCGCTTTGAGGGTCAGGAACAGGAAGCATTCCAGGAGCTGGTACAGGAGATGCGCTTCCTCAGCGCGAAGCCCGTCATCTACGTAGCCAACATGGACGAAGCGAGCCTGGCGCACGGCAACGCCTACCTGCAGGAGTTGGAGGCGCTTGCGGCAGAGGAGGGGATTGCCGTCGTCGCCTTTTGCGCCCGTCTGGAGGAAGAGCTGGTCGGGCTGGACGAGGAGGAGCGGAAGGAGTATCTGGCCCTGGCCGGCGTCGAGCATAGCGGCCTCGAACAGATTATCCGTCGCAGCTACGAGCTGCTGAAGCTGATCAGCTTCTTCACCTTCAACGAGCGCGAGGTACGCGCCTGGACGATTGAAGAAGGCTGGACCGCGCCGCGTGCGGCGGGCGTCATCCACACCGACTTCGAGCGCGGCTTCATCCGCGCCGAAGTCATCCCGTATGAGACCTTTGTGGCCTATGGCAGCAGCGCCGCCGTGAAGGCTGCCGGCAAGATGCAGGTGGAAGGGCGCGACTACGTCGTTCAGGATGGGGACGTCATCTACTTCCGCTTCAATGTCTGAGCGCCGGGCGAGGTCATGACGGGAGGGCGATCCACACCACGAGGAGGCCCATGAACCAGAAGAGTGCGCTCCGCGTTCTGACCCTTGGGGCTGTGGCCGGCATGCGATCGATGTCAGCCCCGGCGCTCGTCTCCGGCTACCTGCAGCAGAAGCAACTGGCGGCGCTGGCGGAAAGCCCGCTTGCCTGGCTGGGAACCGGGCAGGCCTACATAGCCCTTCGACTGGCGGCGGCAGGCGAGCTGATCGCCGATAAGCTGCCTGGCATCCCGGCGCGCATCGAGCCTCTGCCGCTGTTGGGGCGAGCCATGTCGGGGGCGGTTGCCGGCGCTGCCCTGAGCGATGCGGATGGTGAGGATTGGGTCGTGGGGGCCGCGCTGGGCACTGCCGCCGCCGTCATCTCCGCTTTTGGGCTGTACCACCTGCGCCGGGCGCTTACCTACGGTCTTGGCCTCCCGGACCCGGTGGTGGCCCTGGCGGAAGACGGCGTCGCGCTGGCTGCCGGGAAGTCGCAGCTATAGCGCCGGGCCAGGAACCGGAGCCGGGTTGGCCTAAGGCGGGGCCATGGCGCAGCGGAAGCCGATCGTCGTGCGCGCCGCGGTCGTCTCGTAGAAGGCCCGCACCGTGACGCCGAGCTCATCCCGCGCCGTCAGCCAGGAGCCGCCGCGCACCGACTTGGAAAAACCCTCGGCCGGACCCAGGGGATTGGTGTCCGAGGCGTCGCTGTAGTAGTTGCGATCGTACCAGTCGTTTGTCCATTCGGCGACGTTGCCGAGCATATCGTAGGCGCCGACGAGGGAGCGCCCTTCCGGGTAGCTGCCTACGGGAGCCACGTCGCGGTAGCCGTCGTCGAAGGATGTGTCCAGATGCTCGGCGCTGCAGGAGGCGTCGCAATAGTTGAGCAGATCGCCGGCAAACTCATCCCCCCAGGGATAGAGCGTCTTCACCCCGCGATCCGGGTCAAAACCGGCGGCACGCTCCCATTCCGCTTCCGAGGGCAGGCGCGCCCCGCGCCACTCGCAGAACGCGCGGGCCTGCTCCCAGTTGACCCACACAACGGGATAGTCGCTGAACTCGCCGCTGTCGTAATAGTCGGGATGGTAGGCCGAGCTGCCGCGGGCGGGCGGCGTGCAGGCACCGTCAGCGACGCACTGGGCATAGGCGCGGTTGGTTACTTCTGTCTCGTCGATGAAGTAGGGATCCAGACGCACCATCACGGAGGGTCGCTCGTCGGCGTTTCCCTGGTCATTGCCGAGGCGGAAGAGGCCGCCGGGCACGTAGAGCATGCGCGATCCGGTCTTG
>Ga0123332_1001503_pt1 | contig 22829 bp, 19 predicted proteins | sample BioC12SIPDNA_4_FD_89958 | JGI IMG/M metagenome (GOLD analysis project Ga0123332, IMG submission 89958) | Anaerobic biogas reactor microbial communites from Washington, USA - Biogas_R2_A C12 SIP DNA | ecosystem: Engineered > Bioreactor > Anaerobic > Unclassified | place: Washington, USA... | reverse complement strand
TCCTTCAGAAGATGCAGCAGACCCCCGGCCTGGGCTACCAGGTGGTGGGCTTCGCGGATTCGACCGCCAACGGAGCCAGCACCGAACGCGTCATGGGGCTGCCGGTGTTGGGCCACATCGAGGATCTGCCCCAGGTCATCGAAGAGCAGGACATCCAGGAGGTCATCATCGGCCTGCCTGAGGCCACCCACCAGGAACTGGTGGGCATCATCTCCCAGTGCGAGCGTGAAAAGGTCAGCATCCGGGTGTTCCCCGATGTCTTTCAGATCATGGCCTCGGAGGTCACGATCAGCGACCTGGCCGGGCTGCCCCTGCTCACCATTCGTGACGTGGCCTTGCGCGGGTGGAAGCTGACGCTCAAACGGGTCGCCGACATCCTCGGCAGCAGCCTCTTCCTCCTCTTTGCGTCGCCGCTGATGATGCTGACCGCGATCCTGATCAAGCTCGACTCACCCGGTCCTGTCTTCTTCGTGCAGGAACGCATGGGCATGGATGCCAAGCCCTTCAAGATGCTCAAGTTCCGCTCCATGCGCGCGGATGCCGAACGGCTGGCCAATTGGACCACCAAGGACGACCCCCGGCGCACTCGCATCGGCACGGTCATCCGCAAGACCTCGGTCGACGAATTTCCCCAGTTCATCAACGTACTGATGGGCGACATGAGCCTGGTGGGCCCGCGGCCCGAGCAACCCACCTATGTCGAGCAGTTCCGGCAGAGCATCCCGCGCTACATGGAGCGCCACCGCGAGAAGGCCGGCATCACCGGCTGGGCGCAGATCAACGGGCTGCGCGGGGACACCTCGATCGCGGAGCGCACCAAGTACGACCTGTGGTATATCGAAAACTGGTCGCTCTGGCTCGACTTCAAGATCATTCTGCGCACCGCGTTCAGGGCCTTCGTCGACAAATCAGCGTACTAAACCCCCCTTTTTGACACAGTTGCGCCTTCGTGCTATCATCATGCCCGCGTTTTTAGCACTCTCATGTGTTGAGTGCTAATGAGTGCTAAGGGCTAAGCTGCAACACGATGAGTGCTAAGACGAATCCGGATCTGACGCCGCGACGGCAGGCCGTGCTGGGACTGGTCATCCGCTCCTATGTCGAGCGGGGGACCCCTGTCGGCTCGAAAACGTTCGTCCAGTCCTACGGCCTGGACATCAGCCCCGCCACGATCCGGAATGAGATGGCCGCGCTGGAGGAGATGGGCTTCCTGACGCATCCCCACACCTCTGCGGGGCGCATCCCGACCGAGTTGGGCTACCGCTACTTCGTGGAGCACCTGCTCGGCGAAACCGAGCTGCCCCTGCCCGAACAGCACATGATCCGCCACCAGTTCCACCAGGCTCGGCTCGAGCTGGACCAGTGGGTGCAACTGGCCGTGGCAGTGCTCGCGCACACGACGCGCAAGGCCGCGCTGGCCACCCCGCCGCGCACGCACGAGAGCCGGTTCAAGCACCTGGAGCTGATCAGCCTGCGCGACACGGTCGTGTTGATGGTGCTGGTCCTGATGGGCGGCACGGTCAAGCAGCAGATGCTGACGCTCGAAGATGTCTACGAGCAGGAGGCGCTCAGCCGTCTTTCCAACCTGATCAACGACCGCTTCGCCGGAAAGCGCAGGGCCCAGATCGAGTCCGAGGTGCGCGCCCTGCCCGAGCTGAGCCGGCCCATCGGACGTTTCGTCGCGCAGATCATGGACGCGGTGGACCGGCAGGGCGAGGACGCCCTTTACCGGGACGGCCTGCTTCACATCCTCGAAGAGCCCGAGTTTTCTCAGGGTTGCCAGGCGCGGGACATCGTCCAGGTCATCGAAGGGCCATCGCTGTCGAACATCATCACCACTGCCGCGCCACTCCAGATCGGCGGGCTGCAGGTGCTGATCGGTGGCGAAGGCCGGTGGCAGGAATTTGCAGACCTCGCGCTGGTCCTCTCGCGCTACGGCGTGGAGGGAGGCGCCAGCGGTCTGCTGGGCGTCGTGGGCCCGCTGCGCATGACATACGACCGCACCATCGGCGCGGTGCGCTACGTTTCCAGTCTAATGAGCGACCTGGTCGGCGACTGGTACAACACCGGCGACCGGGAAGAAGGAGAGCAAGAGGAGAATGATGGGTAACGAACAGAGCAATGAAGTCCAGCCGGCCCAGGAACAGGCGCCTCAGGAAAACCATGAATTGGCAGAGCTCGAGCAGAAGCTGTCGCAGGCAGAAGCCCTTGCGGCCGAGTACCTGGACAACTGGCGCCGGTCCATTGCCGAGCTGAGCAATGCACGCAAGCGCATGCAGCGCGAGCAGGAAGATATCATCCGCAATGCGGCCGAGCGGGTCATCGAGAAGCTGTTGCCGGTCATGGACGACATGGAGAGGGCCTTTGCCAATGCGCCTGCGGACCAGGCGGGCAGTGACTGGGTCAATGGATTCAGGTTGATCCAGCGCAAGCTGCAGGGCGTGCTGGACAGCGAAGGCGTAACCACCATTGCCGCAGAGGGCCGGCATTTCGATCCGACGCTGCACTTTGCCGTCACCCACGAGGAGGCGGACGGCGTGGAGAGCGGGTTTGTCATCGCGGAAGTGACCAGGGGCTATAAGCTGGGAGAGAAGGTCCTGCGCCCCACCATGGTCCGCGTGGCGCGGTAGCCAGATCGTTTACAGGCATAATCAACACCCGATCAAGGAGTCATTCATATGGCAAAAATCGTCGGCATCGACCTGGGGACCACGAACTCCGTGGTCGCTGTGATGGAAGGCGGCGAGCCCGTCGTCATTCCGAGCGCAGAGGGATCTCGGCTCTTCCCCTCCGTCGTTGCGATCAACCCGAAGAACAACGAACGATTGGTGGGCCAGGTCGCCCGGCGGCAGTCCATCACCAATCCGGACAACACCATCTTCTCCGTCAAACGGCTGATGGGCCGGCGCTTCAGCGATGCTGAGGTGGCGAAGGCGCGCAAGGTGCTGCCCTACAAGATCACCGAGCACACCAATGGGGATGCGTGGGTTGCCATGGGCGGCCGCGAGTACAGCCCGCCGGAGATCTCGGCAATGATCCTGCAGAAGATCAAGGCCGATGCAGAGGCATACCTGGGCGAACCGGTTACGCAGGCCGTGATCACGGTGCCGGCGTATTTCAACGACAGCCAACGCCAGGCGACCAAGGACGCGGGCCGCATTGCGGGGCTGGATGTGCAGCGCATCATCAACGAGCCGACCGCCAGCGCACTCGCGTACGGGCTGGACAAGAAGGTCGACCACAAGATCGTGGTGTACGACCTGGGCGGCGGCACGTTCGACGTGTCGATCCTCGATGTCGGCGAGGGCGTGTTCGAGGTGTTGAGCACCAACGGCGACACCTTCCTGGGCGGCGACGACTTCGACCAGCGCATCATCAACTGGGTGGCGGATGAATTCAAGCGGGAGAGCGGCATCGACCTGCGCAGCGACCGCATGGCGCTCCAGCGCCTGAAGGAAGCGTCGGAGAAGGCGAAGATCGAGCTTTCCACCGTGATGCAGACGGAGATCAACCTACCGTTCATCACCGCGGACGCCAGTGGGCCGAAGCACCTGCAGATGAACCTGACGCGCGCCAAGCTCGATCAGCTCGTGGGCGACCTGATCGAACGCACCATGGGGCCGTGCCAGCAGGCGCTCAGCGATGCCAAGCTGAAGCCGGCGGACATCGGCGAGGTCATCCTCGTGGGCGGTATGAGCCGCATGCCCGCGGTGCAGGAGGCGGTGCGCCGCTTCTTCGGCCGCGAGCCCCACAAGGGCGTCAACCCGGACGAGGTGGTCGCGATCGGTGCGGCGATCCAGGCCGGCGTCCTCGGCGGCGAGGTGAAGGACATCCTGCTGCTCGACGTAACCCCGCTGACCCTGTCGATCGAGACGCTGGGCGGCGTGGCCACGCCGATGATCGAGCGCAACACGACCATCCCGACCAAGAAGACGCAGGTCTTCTCGACCGCGGCCGATATGCAGACCGAGGTCGAGATCGTAATCGCGCAGGGCGAACGCCCGATGGCGCGCGACAACAAGATGCTGGGCAACTTCCGGCTGACGGGCATCCCGCCCGCGCCGCGCGGCATGCCGCAGATCGAAGTCACCTTCGACATCGACCGGGATGGCATTCTGCACGTGAGCGCCAAGGACAAGGCAACCGGCCGCGAGCAGAGCATCAAGATCACCGCATCGAGCGGCCTGGCCAAAGACCAGGTAGACCAGATGGTCAAGGATGCGGAGCGCCACGCGGAGGATGACCGCCGGCGCAAGGCTGAGATCGAGGCGCGCAACCGGGCGGACAACTCGCACTACCAGGTGCAGAAGTTCATGCAAGACAGCGGCGACAAGATGGCCGACGGGGACAAGCGCCAGCTGCAGGACGAGCTGGACGCAGTCAAGGCTGCACTGGATCGCAACGCGGGCTCGGATGAGCTCGAGAGCGCGACCAACAAGCTGATGGACGTCTGGCAGCAGGTCGGCAGCCGGATGCACCAGCAGGCCGGCCCGCCGCCATCCGGCGACGGCAGCGCTCCCGGCGGCGAAGAGGCTGCCGGTGGACCAAAAGACGGCGAGGATGTCGTCGACGGCGAATACCGCACGATGTAACGCGATGTAGCGCGTGATGTGTAGAGACGTTGCATGCAACGTCTCTACATCACCATCGCATGGAACGCCTCTACATCCCCCAACCGGTCCCCACATTTCTTATTCAAACCTAAATAATCTTCAACACTCTTGACAAAAAATAAAACTCGTCGTACACTCTGGCCAACGGAGGAAGCGACAGCCATGCATACGACACCCAGTCTCTGCCCTGTGTGCGGCGATAAGATCACGGTCACGCGGCTCACCTGCCCGAACTGCGATACCAGCATCGAGGGCCGCTTTCAGTTCAGCCGGCTCGAACAGCTCAGCCCGGAGCACCGCGCGTTCGTCGAGCTCTTCGTCCGGTGCGAAGGCAAGCTGAACTGGGTTGCCCAGGAACTGAAGCTGTCCTACCCGACGGTGCGCGGCCGGCTGGAAGATGTGATCCGCGCGATGGGATACGAGGTCAAGGAGCTGCCGCCCGCGGAAGAAAAGCAGCGGCTGGTCGAACAGCGCCAGACCATCCTGGACGCGCTGGCTGCAGGGAAGATCACGTCTGCTGACGCGGTGCGCCAGCTGCAGGCGTTGTGAGGCGGCGAGGAGGCTGACCATGAGCGATAAACTGACCCTATCCCCGGCAGGCATCACGGAGGTGATCCTCGAGACGCTCGCGGCCGGCGCGGTCCTGGCCGTCTCGCCCGAGGCGGAGCTGATCGAAGTGGCGGTGCGCGGGGAGGGCGCAGAGCCCGCGAGCTGGGCCATCGATGGCGACAAGGCGCGGCTCGCCGGCGGGATCGCGACCCGCGCCATCCTGCCCCCGGGCATCGCGCTGACCGTGGAGGAAAGCCTCGGCGATCTGCGCGTGAGAGAATTCGATGCCAGCCTGCGCGTGCGCACGGTCAATGGAGATCTGCGCCTGGGCAAGACAACCGGCCAGGTCACCATCGAGAGCGCGCATGCGGATGTGCGCGCTGAAGAAGTCGCATCCCTGCAGATCAATGAGTGCGAGGGCGACCTGCGTTTCAGCGCAGGAGGCGACCTCCACGTCGAGCGGATCGGCGGCGACCTGCGCGTGTCCGAGGCGGCTGCCGTGCATGCAGGCCGGGTGAACGGCGATCTGTGGGCCGAGAAGCTCACCGGTGGCCTGACTGTCGAGCGGACCAGCGGCGACATGCGGCTTGCCGCGGTGGCCGGGCCGGTCGTGCTCGGCCAGGTGGCGGGCGATCTGCGCGCGGCCGGCCTGGCCGGCGGGCTGAGCGCAGGCCACATCCATGGCGATGCGATCCTCGAAGGCCCCTTCGCGGGCAGCGAGGGATATACGGTGCGCACCGACGGCGACGCACACATCCGGCTCACCCGCGACGATGACGTGCGGCTGGTCGTGCGCGCGGCGGGCCGCATCCGGGCCACCCTTCCGCTCACGCCCACTGCTGACGGCACTCCCACCTACTCGGCATCGGTCGGGGAGGGCAAGGTCCGCATGGTCGTGACCAGCGGCGGCGATCTGCGGATCGAGGCCGCTGGCTCCTCCGGGGAAGATGTGCGGGACGGATGGGATCGCCGTCGCAGCCCGGGGTCAGACCTCTTCGGGGATCTCAGCAGCCTGGGCGACCGCATCCGCCAGCAGGTCACGGCATCGCTCGCCGCGGCAGGCATCAACCCGGATACAGGTGAGATCCACACCGGCCGCGGCCGGACCGCGCGCGGCGCGTTTAAGGGGTTCCAGCCCTCCACGCCGCCCGAGCGGCCCAAGGCGCCCGGCGCTGGGAGCAGCGCGACGAGCGACGAGCAGATGGCCATCCTGAAGATGCTGGAAGAAGGCCGGATCACGCCGGATGAGGCCGACGCACTGCTGCGCGCCCTGGGCGCTTGACATATGCCGCATGCCATTCTACACTAAGCGGCATACTGATCTGGCCGGACAGGTGTAGGAGTGGCATCTTATATCGTCAGTCGTTCCGACGCCGTACAAGAGGGCCCGCAGCCGTTCGATCCGAGCCGGCACATGCGCCAGGTCGCCGACCTGGTCGCCACGGTGTTTGCTGAGGAGTTGGACGCGCGCGGCCGGATCGCGCTGCGCGAGATGCAGGTCGTCGGCCGGCTCAGCCCAATGCTGGGCGACACGCTCAGCATGGCGCTCCTCAACGAGTACATCTCCGGACAGGTGTGGGTCGAAGACGGACGCATCGTCGGCAACGTCACGCTGCAGAGCATGGATCAGGTCGGCTCGCGGTGGCGGATCAGCAACGTGGCGGTGCTCCCATCCCACCGGCGCCGCGGCATTGCGCGGACGCTCATGCTGGCAACCCTGCGCGAGATCGCTCAACGCCAGGGAAACTGGGCGATCCTGCAGGTGCGTGCGGATAATTTCGGCGCGCATGATCTGTACCTGGATCTCGACTTCGAGGACGTGGCGCGCGATGCCATCTACCGCCTCCCGGTGCCACCGGTGAATCCTGACGGCGCGGAGAATGGCGCGCAACTCCAACCGCTGCGAACCTGGTACAGCAAGGTGGTGCAGGAGCTGGCCCAGGCCGCGCGGACGCCGCTTGCGCAATGGGCCCAGCCCGTCCGTTCGATGGACTACGAGCTCCGCTTCACGACCCTGGCCGGCGAATGGCTGGGCCGCCTGACAGGCTTCTACCGGGCCGAACGCTGGGGGGCCTGGCAGGACCGCCAGCTGATGGGCGCAGTGGAGACGATCGTAAGCAGGACGAGCGAATACGCCACCATGCGCTTCCTGGTCCGGCCCGCGGCGCGCGGCAACCTGGAGCAGGCGCTGATCTCCCGGGGGCTCCGGTCGCTCGCCCGGACCAGCTCAAATTCCGTCATCGTGGAGCATGACGGCGAACACAAGGAAGGGATCGCTGCGCTGCGCGACGCGGGCTTCCGCGTGCAGCGCGACCTGATCACCATGCGGCGGGCGATCCGGCCGCAGGACATACGGCTGTAGGAGCAACTCATGGTAAGCGCCGATGAGCGGATGCGGATCCTCAAGATGATCGCGGACAAACAGATCACGGCAGCCGAAGGCGCCCGGCTGCTCGAAGCGCTGGCCGCGGGCGAGCCCGGCTCGCCGCGCGGGGAAGAGGGTCGCGCCCGCTGGCTGCGGGTCAAGGTGACCGACCGCCACAGCGGCCGCGTGAAGCTAAACGTGACGATCCCGGTGGGCCTGATCGACGTGGGCCTGAAGATGGGCGCGCGCTTCGCGCCGGAGATCGCGGGGATGGACGGCAACGTGATCCAGTCTGCGATCCGCGACGGGGTGCAGGGCCGCGTCCTGAGCGTCGACGACGCGGACGATAACGAGCGCGTCGAGATTTATGTAGAGTAGATGGCGGCGGCGGTTCTCGCTGCCCCATCACCGCCCGGCGATCAATCGCCGGGCGGTCTGGCTGGACAGGTCAACATTCATCATCGCCGGGTAACCTATCACCCCAGCCGCTGCCGCGCATAGACCGCGGCGCCCAGCAGCACGGCATTATCCCCCAGCTCAGCCAACACGATCGGCGCGGTGCGTGCATCGCGGCGGTTCATCGCATACTGGTAGGCCACCGCGCGCACGGGCTCCACGTAGGCCTCGCCCAACGCCTCGGCCACCCCGCCGCCGATCACGATCATGTCAGGATCGATGAAGTTGAAGACCGAGCCGATGAAGATGCCGAGGTAATGCTGCGAGCGGCTGATCACCTCATAGACCAGCGGATCGCGCTTCTCGTACGCCTCAGCCAGCACACCTGACGTGATGCGATCGCGGCCCTCCCGCTGGAGCCACTCTGCCATCATGCTTTCGCGGCCCGCGCGCAGCCCCAGCCGGATGTCGCGCTCGATCGCAGTCCGGCTGGAGACCGACTCCAGGCAGCCGCGCTTGCCGCACCCGCACACCGGCCCATCCGCCAGCACCACCATGTGGCCGATCTCGCCCGCAGTCATGTGCGAGCCGCGCCAGACCTTCCCGTCGAGCACGATGCCGCCGCCGATGCCCGTGCCCACGAAGATGCCGACCATGTTCTTGACATCCCGCGCAACGCCCAGCGTCAGCTCGCCGAGCGCGCCCAGGTTGCCGTCGTTTTCGATGAACACGGGGACGCCGCTGAGCTGCTCGCTCAGCAGATGGGCGAACGGGATGTTCTCCCACCCCTCCATGTTGGGCGCGAACCGCACGATGCCATCGTCCGGGTTCAGCGCGCCCGGCGCGGCCGAGCACACCCCCGCGATGTCGTCCAGCGAGAGGTCCGCCTGTTTCACCGCATCCCTGACCGTCTTGGCCAGGCGCTCGACCACCGCATCCACGCCCTGGCCGCCCTTGGTCGCGCGCTTGGCCGTGGCCAGGATCCTGTGGTCCGCGTCCACCACGCCGGCGAGCACCTTGGTCGCGCCCAGGTCAACGCCGACCACCGGTTTCTTGGTCGCTGCTTTGCTCATGCTTCCTCCGCGGGGCTGGATTGGTTTGAGGAATTATAGCGCGAAATGCGATGAACTTCCGAATGCCCCGGCCCCGATGTAACCTGGCCCGGCGCTACCTGCACCCGGCCCGCATCGTATATTAAAGGTAGCGTGGGCGCAACCCGCGCGTTCGAACCGGGCCAACTCGACGGATCCAGGAGGAGCAGCATGAACGACGCGGCCATCAAAATCCGCAACCTGCGTAAGGTCTACGGCCAGACGGCCGCGGTGGACGACCTCAGCTTCGAGGTGGCCAGGGGCGAGATCTTCGGACTGCTCGGGCCTAACGGCGCAGGCAAGACCACCACGCTCGAATCTCTCGAAGGGATCCGTAAGCCGGACGGTGGGACGCTAAGCCTCATGGGCGTCGATCCGACCCGCGAGCCCGGCCGGCTCCGCGACCTGATCGGCGTGCAGCTCCAGACCTCGGCGCTGCCGGCCGACATGACGCCCGCGGAGGCGATGCGTTTCTTCTGCGCCTACCACCGCGTCGGGGAAAACCGGGCGCTGCTGGACCGCCTGGGCCTGGCCGAAAAGCGGAACAGCCGCTATGGCGAGCTCTCGGTGGGGCAGCAGCGGCGGCTGGCGTTGGCGCTGGCCGTTGCGCACAAGCCGCCCGTGGTCATCCTGGATGAGCCGACCGCGGGGCTGGACGTTGGCTCGCGCACCGAGCTGCACGCGCTGATGCACGAGCTGCGTGCGGAGGGGACGACCATCCTGCTGGCAACTCACGACATGGCGGAGGCGGAGAAGATGGCCGGCCGGGTGGCCATCCTGCTCGCCGGCAAAGTGGTCGCCACGGGCACCCCGCGCGAGCTGACCGCGGCTGGCGCAGGCTACACCAAGATCTCCGTACGCACCGAACAAGGCCTCCTTCGCGGCTCGCCTGACCTGGCTGCCCTGCCCGCGGTGGCAAAGCAGCTGGCGCAGGCAGAGGACTACACCGTCTTCTTCAGCACCGATCCCGGGCTCACCGTGGCAGCCATCCTGGCGCGCATCACAGAAGACGACGACAAGCTGATCGACCTGCGCGTCGAGCGGCCCTCGCTGGAAGAAAGGTTCCTGGAGCTCACCAACACGGGAGGCGCCCGATGAACGCTTTCGCGATCCACTTCGGATTCGAGTTCAAGGCCGGGCTGCGCAACGCCACAGCCATGCTGATGAACTACCTCTTCCCGCTCGGCTTCTACGTGCTGATGGGCATCGTGTTCACCCAGATCCTCCCGGCGTTCCGCGACACGATGATCCCGGCCATGCTGATCATCGCGGCCATGAGCAGCACCCTGTTAGGGCTGCCCGATCCGCTGGTCACTTCGCGCGAGGCGGGCATCTATCGCAGCTACAAGATCAACGGCGTGCCCGCGGTTTCGATCCTGGCGGTGCCGGTGCTCACCTCGATGATCCACGCGCTCATCGTGGCCGCCATCATCGCGCTGACTGCACCGCTCCTCTTCCGGGCCACGCCGCCGTCGAGCTGGGGGATGCTGGCGCTCATCGCGCTGCTGACGATCTTCACCTTCGGCGCGATCGGCGCGCTCATCGGCGTCGTGTCGCCGAGCTCGCGCGCCACCGTCCTGTGGAGCCAGCTCATCTTCCTGCCCTCCATGCTGCTGGGCGGGCTGATGATGCCTATCTCCGTCCTGCCCGCGTCCGTTCGCCCCTTTGCGGGCCTCCTGCCCTCCAGCCATGCGATGCAGGCATTTGCCGGGCTGGCGTTCGGCCAGGAGACGGTTTTCGATCCCCTCCGTTCGGTCATCATCCTGGCGACCAGCGCCATCCTGGCCTTCGGGCTGGCCATCTATCTGTTCAACTGGGACAGCCGCAATGCCGCGCGCCGCGGGCACCCACTGCTGGCGCTGCTGGCCGCGGTCCCCTATGTCGTGGGGATGTTCATTTGACCCAAGGGGGTAGTCACAGGAGTATTTCAAGACGGCCATCGACTGGCTGAAGGCGCAGCCCGAGGTGGACGGGCAACGCATCGGACTCATGGGCGTCTCCAAGGGCGCGGAGGCCGCGCCGCTGGCTGCCACCTACGGGGAGGACATTCGCGCGGTGGTAGCTCACAAGCCCAGCGCGGTGGTGGCTCACAAGCCCAGTTCGGTGGTCTGGCTGGGGCTGCCGGCCAACCGCGCGGACAGCTTCCGCGGGCCGAAGTCGTCCCGGACGAAGGACGGCCGGCCACAACCTGCGGTAGCCAGATAGCAAGGCGAGAGCACACGACAGAATCGAGGTTTCAGTTCACCTTGCCTGGGCGATCAGGGCTGCCGCGTCCTGCAAGTCGGGGAAGGCGAAGCCCTCGGTGAAGCGCGCGTAGATGCTGCGCAGAGATGCGCGGGCTTGCTCCCACTCCTCCGCCCACGCCTTTCCTTGCCGCTCGCGCAGGCGCACGATGCTCATCGCCGCGCGCAGCTCCGTCGAGAGCAGCGCCCGCTCGCGCGCCAGCCCCAGGGTCCTATCGAAGCACTCGAGCGCAGCCTCGGACACGGCAAGGCCGTCGCTTGCCAGCAGCAGCTCGCCCCGCACCCGGTGGAGCTCGGCCAGGTAGCCGAAGTCCTTCCAGGCCTTGCCCGGTTCGAGCAGGCTGTCGGCCATCGCCAGGCCCGTCGCCAACAGGCCGGCACGCACCGCACCTTCGTCACTGGGTAGGGCCGCAGCGGCGCGGAGGCAGGTGTCGGCGAAGACGAGCACGAGGGTCGCCGTGCCCGGAACCATGCCCGCACTGCGCCATCCGTCGACCCCGGCCCGCATCAACTCCACCCCGGCGGCGTGCTCCCCGGCCAGCACCATCGTTCGCCCGACGAAGACCTCGGCGAAAACCCGCCAGAGCCCGAACTCGTGCTGCGTCGAGAGCCGGTGGCACATCCTGGCGTGCTCGGCCATGGCCGCCTCATCGCGCAAGAGGAACATCAGGTCCGCGCCCATGGCCGAGGCGAACGCCTGCCCGTACACCGCGGCCCGCTCGATCGCGCCAGTCACGGCCTGCCTGCCCCGCTCAAGACCGGTGTCCGGATACCCGAGGAACCACCGGTTAATGGCCGAATAGCCGAGAGCGGCGGCTGCGAGGTCGAGCCCGATCGCGGCGCGCACCTCAGCCGACCGCTCGGGCGTGAGCCAGTCGAGCGCCTCACCGAGGTGTGCCTCCGCGTCGGCCAGGTCAAACGTGATGGTATGGTTGGCGCCGAAACGCCAGTGAGCGAGGGTGACAAAGGTGTCGTCGCCCGCTTGCGTCGCCAGGTCGAGCATCTGCTGCGCCACGGCATCGCTCTCGTCAGTCTGCCCTTTGGCATATAGGCGTTCCGCCTGCGCCGAGAGCAGCGTCAACCTGGACCGCACTTCAGCTTCGTTCGCTCCCACTTCGGCGACACGCTGCAGCGTGCCGGCCATGCCGGCGCCCCCCGGCCCACCCACGTTGCGCTGCGGCCCCAATCGGGCGACCTCCAACATTCGCTGGATCTCCGCCCGCTCCGCCGACAGCGGCTCCTTGGCGAGCAGCGCCAGCCCGTGCTCGAACCGGGCCAGGGCCTCGCGCGTGGCCGACACCCGCATGGCCTGCCGGCCTGCGTCGTACAGCGCGCGCGCGGCTTGCAGCGGGAGGCCGGCCGCCTCGTAGTGCCACGCCAGCCGCGCGCTCAGTCGCTCGCGCTCAGTCGGGTCAGCACCGGCCTGGCGGTCCAGCGCGGCCCCTACCGCGGCGTGCCATCCCGCCCGCTCGACGGGGTCTAGCTGGTCATAAAGGTATTTCTGAAACAGGTGGTGCGTGAAGCGGTAGACCGAACGTTGCCCGCTGCTCAGGCGCTGCAGCCCTTCGGGCCGGACCAATGCGTGCTGCCGAGCCAAGTTGCCACTCAAGCAGCCGAGAACCTCTCGAACGGGCACCCCAGCAAGCTCCGCAGCCAGCTCCCCCGCAAATTCGTCGCCCTGCACGCTCGCGGCCGCGAGGATCTGGCGCTCCCGTTCCGGGAGCCGGTCGATCCGTTCGGCGATAGCCGCCTCCACCCGCACCGGGAGGCTGCCCCAGTCGAGCGATTCACGGACGACCCAGCGCCCCGCCTCGTCCTTGCTCATCTCGCCGCGCTCCTGCAGGCTCCGCAGGGTCTCGACGGTGAAGAGCGGGTGGCCGCCTGTCTGGGCGAAGAGGGCGTCGCGAAACCGCGCACCCAGCCGGTTGGGCTCCGTATCGACGTACGCCTCGACGAACGCGCGGCCGTCTGCCCGGTCGAGATCCACGACGATTTCGCCCTTCACGCTCCGCAGCTCGTTGACCACGGCAAGAAGCGGGTGGCGGCCGAGTTCGCCAGATGTCGTGTCGCGCCGCCCGGCCGCCACGGTCGTCGACCGGTATGTGCTGAGCACCAGCAACGGGCTCCCGGTGAGCTCGCGGCCGAGCCGCAACAGGAATGCCGCGCTGGCATCGTCCACACGCTGCAGGTCGTCGAGGAGGAGCAGCAGGGGCTGCGCACGGGCGATGGCCGCCAGGGTGCGAAGCAACTGGTCGAAAAGCGTATCCTGGGGCAGTTGCGTCGCACCCTGGCCGTGCGCCGGCGGGGACCAGCTGCCCGGCGCCTGCCCGGCGCCCGATCCTGCGGCCCGGCGGGCAATCGAGCCAGCAGGCACGACGGACTCGACGATGTCAGGCCCGTACTCGGCGAGGGCCCCCAGCGTGAGCCAAGTAGCTGCCTGCAACCGATCGCTTGCCCGCCCCTGGGCCAGCCGCCACCCCACGTCGCTCGCCAGGTCGCCGAAGAGCACCTCGGCCAGCTTGCGCAAGAGCGCGAACGCGTTCAGGCTGCCGCCGGGGCTGCACCGCGCACCGGCGACCAGCAGGTCGGAGTGCTTGGCCATGGCGATCGCAGCAAAGGCCTCGAGCAAGGCGGTCTTCCCGCTCCCCGGATCGCCGCTGACGAAGGCCACGCCGGTGTCGCCTCCCAGCGCCCGTTGCAAAAAACCGCCCAGTTGCCCTAGTTGGTCCTCGCGCGCGACCAGCCGGGACACGGCTTGCGATGCGCCCTGTCCGGCCGGCGCCAGACCGGCCCCTACCCGATGGGCCCGCGGGTCCGGCCGCACGGCCGGCTGCACGCGGCCTGCCAGGATGTCGGCGTGCAGTCCCTGCGTGTCGCCTGCCGGCTCGACGCCCAGCTCCACCGCCAGCGCCCGGCAGCATGCCTCGTACTGCCGCACGGCTTCCTCGCGCCGGCCGGCCAACGCCAGGCTGCGCATGCAGCGCCGGTGCGCCTCTTCCAGCCAGGGTTCGAGGCGCAGTTCCAAGCGGGCAGCCTCCACCGCCCTCTCATAGTCCCCGAGACCCTCGAAATAGGCGTTCTGCGCGGCCAGGATGTCCAGCGCAAGGCGGTGGTACTGCTCCTGCCTGGCCAGCGCCCAGGCCTGGAACGGCTCGCTGTCGGGCACGGAGAACCCGGCCAGGAAGTCGCCACAGAGCACCTCGGGCAGTAGGACGGCCCCGGGCGCCTTCCCACGCGCGAAGGCCTCCAACTCCGCCACGTCCAGGCGATAGTCGCTGGCGGCGTTGAACTGCACGTCGGTGGGCGTGGCGAAGATCAGGTAGGGAGGCCGGTCGTCGCAGAGAGCCTGTCTGACGCGAAAGAGCGCCTGGCGCAAGCTTTTGCGGGCCGCCGCGTCAGGCCGGTCGGGCCAGAGCAGGCCGGCCAGGGTCTCGCGGCGGTGCGGCCGGTCCGCCTCGACGACCAGGTAGGCCAGCAGCGCCCGCGCCTTATCCGTTTCGAAGTCGTAGATCGTTTCCCCGCCCAGTTCGACCCGGAAGCCGCCCAACAACCGTACGGCGAGCCTTGTCATGGGGATACTCCTTCGAGGACAATCTGCCAACGCCATTATAGCAGATGTCACGTCCGCTGCAGCAACGAATTTGAGCAAGCAGTTATTGCTGGTGTCGCGGCTGTGGCGAATCTGTGACGCCCTTCTGGTACAACAAGCAGGGAATCCACGAAGCGTCGGACGGAGGCACCCATGGCAGCGAGCGGCAGCAATCTCGAACTGGGGGGGCAAGGCCAGGAGTACCGCTGCTTCCTGGTCCGCTGCCGGCTGGAGGACAGCGCAGACCGCAGCAGCGTTTCAGCGGGCCAGCGGGCCTGGCGCTTTACGGTCGTGCAGATGGGCGGCGATCCCGCCCGCCGCTCCTTCATCTGCCTCCGCGACGTGGCGGCCTATCTCGACGCCGAACTTACGTCCTGCGGCCCGTTGGACGAGAAAGATCCAGTCAGTATCCCGAGGAGGTCCCAGAGAAGACCCTGACCGTTCTGAGCAAGCCCATCCCGTGCGCCATCCTGTTCGCATGTCTGCTGGCGAACCCCGCCTGCACCACGATTGTCTTTGACAACAACTACACGATCAAACTGAACGGCACGCTAGCACCTTCACGGGCAACACGACGGGCGGCCGAACAGATGGCCGGTTACATCTGGAATTACTGGTGGAACTCCAGCCCATTCGTACAAACGCCCCACTTGTGCTATTCTTACCCCTGACGGACCTCTCCAGCGCAAAGGACGCGCGCATGAACGGAGCCTACGTCTACACCCCCGCCATCTGGCCGTCGCTGGCCAGCGCCCTCGTCGTTGCTGCCCTCGGCCTGTATGCCTGGCAGCGGCGCCATGACGTGCCCGCCGCGCGGCCGCTCGTCGCAGCATGGCTCTTCCGCGCCCTATGGCTGGTGGGGATCGTCCTCGAGAAGGCCGCGGTCGACCCCGGCACAAAGATCTTCTGGTTCCAGTTTCAGGTAGTCTGGCAGCTGCCCACGGTTACCGCCGGCCTGTGCTTCGTGCTGGAGTACGCGTTTCCCGGCCGCTGGCTGACCCGTCGCAACCTGATCCTGCTCGCCGTCCCCGTGCTCATCGACTTTCTGCTCAACGTCGCCGGCGGCCCGCAACTGAGCTGGCGCCAGCTCTCCGTCGGACCGGACGGCCGCGTCGTAGCGGTTCTGGCCCCGGCAGTTCTGGTCACAACGGTCTATGGCCTTGGCCTGCTCCTGGTCAATCTCGCGGTCATGGCCTGGCTGTTCGTCCGCTCCCCACAGCACCGCTGGCCCGTTGCGATCATGGTCATTTCCCAGATTGCGACCCGTGCGCTCTACGTCGTTGGCACCGCAAATGTGCCCTGGCCGGCGTCGCTCGACCCTGATGTGCTCAGCGCCCTCATAGGGACCGCAGGGTATGCCATCGCGCTGTTCGGCTTTCGCATCCTCGACCCGTTGCCGGCCGCGCGCACCTCGGCCCTCGAGGCGATGCGCGATGGCATGCTGGTCTTCGATCCGCAGTGGCGCGTCGTCAGCCTGAACCAGGCCGCGGCCAACATGACTCGAAGCTCGGCGAGTCAGAGCCGGGGCAAGCCGGCAGCCGAGATACTCCACGCATTCGGCGACCTGGCCGCGCGGCTGGCCGCGGGGTCGGATGAGTCATTCGAGGTGACCCTCGGTTCGGGAGCCGGCGCCCGCTCGTACGAGACGCATGTTTCCGCGCTGCGCGACTTTCGCGATCTGCTCGAGGGCCACCTGCTCATGCTGCATGACGTGACCGAACAGCGCCGCGCGCAGGCGCAGATCCTGGAACAACAGCAGTCCCTGGCCGTTCTGAAGGAACGCGAACGGCTCGCCCGCGAGCTGCACGACGAGCTCGGCCAGGTGTTGGGCTATGCCAAGATGCAGGCCCAGGGTGCGCGGATTCAGCTCGCCGCGCAGCAACCCGCGACCGCGGACGAGTTCCTGGCGCAGCTCATCAGCGCCACGCAAGATGCGCACGACGACGTCCGCGAATATATCCTGGGTACGAAGGCGGGGGCAGGCGGCCAGCTCGGATTTCTCCCCGCCCTCCAAGCCTATCTCCAGCAATTCGCGGCGCGTTGTGGGCTTCGCACGGAACTGATCGTCGCGCCCGTACTGACCTCCGAAGACTTCGAGCCGATGGTGCAGGTGCAGTTGCAGCGCATCGTCCAGGAGGCCCTGACCAACGTGCGCAAGCACGGGCAGGCCCACTGCGTGCAGGTGCGCTTCGAGCGGGCGGACGGTCGGGCCTACATTACCGTTCAGGATGACGGCGTCGGGTTCGACCCCGAGTCGCAGGCGACGAGCGAAGGCGGCCATTTCGGGCTGCGCTTCCTGCAAGAGCGGGCGCAGGAGGTCGGCGGCAGCGTGGCAATCGTCTCGAGCCCCGGCGGGGGGACCCGCGTCGAGGTGGAGATGCCGGTAACGCGGCGGGCAGGAGAGGGGGCGCCAGCATGAAAGTGCTCCTGGTCGACGATCATCCTCTGTTCATCGACGGGCTGAAGAACATGCTCGCCTCGAGCGGAGTCGAGGTCGTCGGCAAGGCGCGCGATGGTCTGGAGGCGCTGGAGAAGGCGCGCAGTCTCTCCCCCGACCTGATCCTGATGGACATCAACATGCCGCGCTGCGACGGCGTGTCGGCCACCCGCCTGATCAAGGCCGAGCGGCCCGAGATCCGGATCGTCATGCTCACCATGTCGGCCGAAGACGACGACCTGTTCGCCGCGATCCGGAGCGGCGCGAGTGGCTACCTGCTCAAGACGCTCGACACGGACGAGTTCTTCGCCTTATTCGAGAGCCTGGCGCGCGGCGAGGTCGCGTTCTCGCCGGGGCTGGCCGGCCGGATCCTCCAGGAGTTCGCGCGCGACAGGAGCCAGCCCCAGGCATCTCCTGCGGCCAGTGCAGCCCTCTCACCCCGCCAGGTCGAAGTCCTCACGTTGGTCAGCAACGGCATGACCTACAAAGAGGTGGGTGCGCAGCTCGGCCTGACCGAACGCACCGTGAAATATCACATGAGCGAGATCATGGGGCAGCTCCACCTGGCGAACCGGGAAGAGGTGCTGGCGTACGCCAGGGGCACCGGGCTGCTGCGAACTGACCCGTAAACGACTGCACTGTACCCCTGACTGTACTCGCACTGTACCCCCTTCCCCGGCACGGACATTCTCAAGTCGTTCGACCTGCGGTTTACTGGGCATAGCTTAAGCCTGTCCAAGAGGCTGAGCAGCGGGACGAACGGCAGCTATGCGAAGAGTTCTCCTTTACGGCAATTCCCTGGCCGTGTCGGCCGTCGGGGCCAACCTGCAAGGCTGCGGGGACCTGGAACTGGTCCGCGTGGACCCATGCCCGGCAGACACCGCAGCCGGCCTGAGCGCGCTTGCACCCACCGCCGTCATCTTCGACCGGGTCACCACCCGGCCCGACCTGGTCCTCGCACTGCTCGACCTGCTTCCCCAGGCCTTGCTGATCGGCGTCAACCCTTCCAGCGACCACGTGCTGGTGCTTTCGGCCCGCCGCGAATGGGCGGTGGCGCCGGCCGACCTCCTGCACGTGATCGACGGGGAGACACAAGAAGGAGAGGTACTCAAATGAAGACAAGATCCGGTCTGCGCATCGTCACGGCGGTCTTTTTACTGGCGGTGCTGGCGCTGGCGGCCCTACCACCCGCGGTGCAGGCTGCCTCCGGGCCTGAGGAAGCCGCCCGCAGCGCTCCGCTCGTGCGGGAGACGATCAGCGCTGGTTGGCGGCACACCTGCGCCATCAGGACCGACGGCACGGTGGCCTGCTGGGGGGCCAACGAGGAGGGCCAGGCGACGCCTCCCGCCGGGACCTTCACACAGGTCAGCGCAGGAGCCGCGCACACCTGCGGGCTGCGCAATGACGGCACTGTGGCCTGCTGGGGCTACCTCGGCGAGGAGGGTGCGATCCCCACCGGCGCCTTCATGCAGCTGAGCGCGGGGATGAGTCACACGTGCGGTCTCAGGGCCAACGGCACGATCGAATGCTGGGGAAGCGACTATTGGGGCCAGTTCACGCCCCCTTCGGGAACCTTCACCCAGGTCAGCGCCGGAACAACCTTCACCTGCGCGCTGCGGAGCGACGGCGCCGTGGCTTGCTGGGGGAGGCAATACGATGCGACGAAGCCCGCAGCGAGCCCCAGCGGGACCTTCCGCCAGATCAGCGCCCGGGGCTTCAGGGCCTGCGGGATACGGAGCTCCGGCCGTATCAGTTGCTGGAATGAGAACGGTGACTACCGCGGGAAGATCGTTTCCGACGTGAGAATCACCTACAACGACTACTCGCAGTTAAGTTTGGGCCCCTACGACATCTGCGGCCTGCGTAGTGACGGCACCCTGGCCTGCTGGGGGCATGACGGTTCCAGCGTGATACCGCCCCCCGGAGACGCCTTCAGCCAGGTCAGCGTGGGAGAGGACCATGCCTGCGGAGTGCGAACCGACGGCAGCGTGACCTGCTGGGGGTGGGAGACGGAAGATGGGCGAACGACACCCCCCGAAGGCAGCTTCGGCCAGCGGCAGGTGACCGCCGGCGTCTTCCATACGTGCAGCGTCAAGGCTGACGGCACGCTCGCCTGCTGGGGGGACAACCAGTCTCCAATTGCACCTCCCGAGGGCGAGTTCACCCAGGTCAGCGGTGGACTCGCTCACGCGTGCGGTTTGCAAGCCAACGGCACTGCCACCTGCTGGGGAAGCAATACGTACGGCCAGGCCACGCCCCCCGACGACACCTCCGCCTCCCTGCAGATCAGCGCGGGCGACCAGCACTCGTGCGCCATCCGGGGCGGTGGCACGCTGGACGATGGGTCGCCAGCGCATGGCTCGCTCGCCTGTTGGGGAGACACCTCCAGCGGCCAGACCGACGCCCCTGCGGGCGTCTTCGTCCAGGTCAGCGCGGGAAGCATGCACTCCTGTGGCCTGACGGATGGTGGCAAGGTGGCTTGCTGGGGAGACAACGCATATGAGAAGGCGTCACCTCCCGGCGACAACTTCCGCCAGGTCAGCGCCGGAGGGGGGCACTCGTGCGGCATCAAAGACGACGGGAGCCTCGTCTGCTGGGGATACGATGATGCCGGCCCATCGACGCCCCCTGAAGGCGCTTTCACCCAGGTCAGCGCCGGGGGCCGGAACACCTGCGCGCTCCGGGTCGACGGCACGGTGGCGTGTTGGGGATACGCCCGGTATGGCGTGACTACCCCCCCGCCGGGCAGTTTCGTCCAGGTCAGCGTCGCCTTCAGGACCGCCTGCGGCGTCAGGAGCGATGGGGTGATCGTCTGCTGGGGGGCGCCGAGCTCCCTGCCTTTCGCACCGGTCGGCGAAGCCTATAGCCAGGCGCTCACGCTCTTCGGCGGCACGTCGACCTACACGTTCAGCCTCCTTGGGGGCAGCTTGCCCCCCGGGTTGGAGCTGTCGGCCGGTGGCGTCGTCAGCGGTACGCCAACCGAAGTGGGCGGGTACACCTTCACCGTGCAGATCGCGGACGACGACGGCCCGCTGGCCACGCTCGACTACAAGCTGGACGTCATGAATGTCCCGCCGCAGGTCACCGCCAACCCGACCAGCCTGACCGTCGATGAAGGCAGCGAGGTGAAGTTCAGCGCCACCGCGACCGGCGCTCCGGCCCCGACCGTGCAATGGGAAGTGAGCACCGACGGAGGGACCACCTGGAGTCAAATCGATGGCGCCACGTCTGCCGACCTCGCTTTCACTGCGAGCTTTGAGCAAAGCGGAAACCAGTACCGGGCCGTGTTCACGAACGCGGCCGCCAGCGCGTGGACCGACCCCGCGAGCCTGACAGTGCACTATGCCTTCAGCGGCTTCTTCACTCCGGTGGATAATCTGCCAGTGCTGAACGTGGCCAACGCCGGGCGGAGCATCCCGGTCAAGTTCAGCCTGGGGGGCGACCAGGGCCTGAACATCTTTGCGGCTGGCTACCCGACGGTGAAGCTGGAGGCATGTAGTTCCACCACGTCTGACGCCATCGAGACTTACGTGCAGGGGAGCGGGCTGACCTACGATCCGCTGACGCAGCAATACAACTACGTGTGGCAGACGCGGAAGGCGTGGGCGGGCCAGTGCGGGAAGCTCCAGATCGTGCTGGTGGACGGGACGCTGCACGAGGCGGAGTTCCGGTTCAAGTAAGGGCGCTACCTGAAAGCAGAAAGGATCAAGGGAGAATCATGAAAGGCAAATTCTTCGGTGCAACAATGCTCGTCATCGTGCTCGCGCTGGTGCTGGCAGTGCCCGCATCGGCAGGCAAGCCGCCGCCGCCGGCGGGACCTATTACGGTTACTGTCGGCTCATGGTCCTACAAGAACATATGCGCCAAAGGCATCTGCCAGATGGCCACCGATGTCACCGCCCGCGGCATAACCTGGAGCAACGCGTCCGCGGCAAACCACCTCATCGCCGGCTTGTACATCTGTGATGTGGGTACTGCGCCGGGTCCGGGCATGGGTGAGGGCTGCGTTAACTGGACCGAGAGGTACCGGCAAAGCATCACCGCTACACAGGGAAAGCTGCCGAGCAAGAATTTCACCGTCGAGTGGTCGGAGTGCTACGACTACTATCCGGCCATCCTTCTGGTGAACGTAACGGATTCCCAGACCGAGGTGTTGGCGAGAGCGTTAGGGCCAAAGATCGCGGGGTTCTGTTTTTAACCCCGATTCGCGACGAAATCAGGAGGGTCTGGCAGCTGGCCAGGGGGCATAAGCAGCCAGCATGAATAGACGTCAGGACGGCGCGGCACACGTCACAGGCCGCGCCGTCCGACGCGTTCCTGGCCGCGCCCCGGTCAAGGGCGTAGCGCGGCCATCATGTCCAGCAGCCGTGTCGTCGTGTTCCAGTTGCGAATGGTCATGCTCTGATACACCGGCAGGCCGATGAGCCGGCTCAGACGGCTTTGGGTGGCCCTGCTGATGAGCCGCGACGAATAGAGCACGCCCCTGCCCGCGAAAACCTGGTCGACCCCCTCTTTGATGGACATGCTCTTCATGGCCTCGGCTGAAGTCAGCGGCTCCTTCAGAAAGATGGCATCGTACCGGTAGGTGGACGGGTCGCTGCCGAAACCGTCCGGCGCATGCGCGACGATGTCGCTCATCTCCTCGTGCGAGCGCGTCACCAGCCTCGAATCATAGCTGAAGCTCTGCGACAGAGCCGCTTCAAGCAGGCCGGTCAGGCGCGCCTGGTCCCCCTCGTCCGCGCGAAAGATGACATTGCCGCTCTGGATGTACGTGCGAACATCCGTGAAGCCCAGCCCGGTGAAAAGCACGGCCAATTCGGTCATCTTGATCAGATTCTTGCCGCCCACGTTGATGCCGCGCAGCAGGGCCACATACAGGCTCATACGCCCTTCTCCCTCGAAACCTCGACTGGCACAGAATATAGGGACAAATATGACACAAGGTTGGCCCATGCGCAAGTCGGCATTACGACCGCATCCTTCGACTACGGGCCTGCGGCCCTCCGCTCAGGACGCTCCTCAGACTCCCCCTCTTCGCGCCTTCGCGCCTTCGCGTGAGCCGTCTCCGCGTGAGCCGCCTCCTTCGACTGCGCCCCAGGGCGACCGCAAGGGTCGCCCCTACGCTCAGGATGCTCGCCTTCGCTTGCGCGAAATCCGTGCGCGCAGGACCCTGGCCAGGTGGTATACTGTCGGAGAGATTCGTTCGCTGCCATCGGGACACTGAAGGCGAAAGGAAGGCCGCCACCATGATCGCCCACCGCAAGATCACCCTCTGCATGCAGCTCATCGCCGTCATCCTCATGATCGCAAGCGCGGTCCCGGCATGGGCAGACAGCGCGATGCCCCAAAACAAAGTTCCCGGAAGCGTCGAAAGCACGGCGCGGCGCCTGATGCACGACCTGACAAAGGCGGGCTATGAGGTCGGCCGCGGCTACTTCAAGCTCTACACCCAGAGCGATTGCCCGTACTCCTACGAGGTGCTGCGGACCTGCCTGGGGAACAACCCGGCTGCGCCGTATATCATACCTATGCTGCCTGCCTGGGGG
>Ga0123332_1001495_pt1 | contig 22891 bp, 17 predicted proteins | sample BioC12SIPDNA_4_FD_89958 | JGI IMG/M metagenome (GOLD analysis project Ga0123332, IMG submission 89958) | Anaerobic biogas reactor microbial communites from Washington, USA - Biogas_R2_A C12 SIP DNA | ecosystem: Engineered > Bioreactor > Anaerobic > Unclassified | place: Washington, USA... | reverse complement strand
GCCATCCGCGCCATCTCGACCAGCAGGTGGCGGCGCAGCGCCGTGGCCTCGTCCTCGGTGGCGGTGCCGGCCAGCGCCGCGGCGTAGATCCGGGCGGCCTCGGCGTCCTCCAGGGTCAGGGTCACCACGTCGGCGTGGCTGTGGTCGCTCGACACGGCGCCGTGCTCCACGAAGTAGCGACGGCGAGCCTCCAGGGCCCGGAGGAACCCGGCATACTCCCCGGTGTCCTCGCCCGAGACCTCGGCGAGCCGGGCGACGGACTCGGCGAAGTCGGCGCGGCCCGGCTCGAGGTACTTGTCCGGCCGGAAGGTCGGCAGCACCCGGTGGTGGAAGGAGTCGTCCGCGGCGAGCGCGGCGTGGTGGGACAGGTCGTCGCAGGGGTCGTCGGTGGTGGCCAGCACCGAGATGCCGAACCGATCCATCAGCGCGCGCGGCCGGAAGTCGTCGTGGGCGATCACCTCGGCGATCCGGTCGTAGCTGGCGTCCGCGGTCTCCTCCGACAGCGGCTCGGTGACCCCGAAGATGCCGACCAGCTCGTCCTCCAGCCAGTAGCGGACCGGCGTGCCCAGGAACAGGTCCCAGTGACGGCACAGGTGCGCCCACGCCCGCCGCGCGCCGGCCTCGTCCAGCTCGGCGCCGCCCACCCCGAGCTCGGCCAGCGGCACCCCGGCGGCGTGCAGCATCCGGAAGATGTAGTGGTCCGGGGAGAGCAGCAGGGAGGTGGGGTCGGCGAAGGGCGTGTCCTGCGCCAGCCACTCCGGCGGCACGTGGCCGTGCGGGCTGATGATCGGCAGGTCCTTGGCGGCCGCGTAGATCTCCCGGGCGATGCGACGCGTGCTCGGATCGGCCGGGAGGAGCCGGTCCTGGTGGAGTCCGGTGGGCGACATAGATCCACCTAAGCCGATTCCCCCGTGGACGTCTAGGGCTCAGGGCAACTCTGGGCAACCTGTGGACGCCCGGCCGCCATTCGGCGAGCCTGCACTTGTTCTTCCGCGCCGACCGGGCCAGAGTTGGCGGGGAGACTCCCCCACCATTCTCAGCAGGAGGCGCCAGATGACCACGACAGCCGCTCCACTCGCCCAGGTGGGGGTGATCGGCCTCGCGGTGATGGGTTCCAACCTCGCGCGTAACTTCGCCTCCCGCGGCCACACCGTCGCCGTCTACAACCGCACCTTCGAGAAGACCGAGGTGTTCAGCACCGACTTCGGTGCCGAGGGCGCCTTCGTCGCCACGCCGACCCTCGAGGAGTTCGTCGCCGCGCTCGAGCGGCCGCGCAAGATGATCATCATGGTCAAGGCCGGCGCCGGCACCGACGCCGTCATCGACCAGCTCATCCCGCTGCTCGAGGAGGGCGACATCGTGGTGGACGGCGGCAACGCCCACTACGAGGACACCCGCCGCCGCGAGGAGAAGCTGCGCGGCATCGGCCTGCACTTCGTCGGCGCCGGCATCTCCGGTGGTGAGGAGGGCGCGCTGAAGGGCCCGAGCATCATGCCGGGCGGCAGCCCTGAGTCCTACGCCGCGCTCGGCCCGCTGCTGGAGGACATCTCCGCCAAGGTCGACGACGAGCCGTGCTGCGCCTACATGGGCACCGACGGCGCGGGCCACTTCGTCAAGATGGTGCACAACGGCATCGAGTACGCCGACATGCAGTTCATCGCCGAGGCCTACGACATCCTGTCCGCGGCGGGCATGACGGCCAGGGAGATCGCCGAGGTCTTCCGCCAGTGGAACACCGGCGACCTGGACTCCTACCTGATCGAGATCACCTCCGAGGTGCTCGACCAGGAGGTCGACGGCCGGCCCCTCGTGGAGGTCATCACCGACCAGGCCGAGCAGAAGGGCACCGGCCGCTGGACCGTGCAGATCGCCCTCGAGCTGGGCGTGCCGGTCAACACCATCGCCGAGTCCGTCTTCGCCCGCTCCACCTCGGGGCACACCGCCCTGCGCGAGGCCTCCCGCGGGCTGGCCGGGCCGGACCGCACGATCGCGGTGGACGACCGGGCCGCCCTCGTGGACGCGGTCCGGGCGGCGCTGTGGTCGTCCAAGGTGGTCGCCTACGCCCAGGGCCTGGACCAGATCCGCACCGCCAGCGAGACCTACGGGTGGGACGTCAACATCTCCGAGGTGGCGCGCATCTGGCGGGCCGGGTGCATCATCCGCGCCAAGCTGCTGGAGCGGATCCGGGCGGAGTATGCCGGGGCGAACCTGACCACGCTCCTCGCCGCCCCGAGCGTGGCGGCCGAGCTGGGCAACTCCCAGGACGCCTGGCGTCACGTCGTGGCCGTGGCCACCACCGCCGGGGTGCCGGTGCCGGGCTTCTCCGCCGCGCTCGCCTACTACGACACCGTCCGCTCCGAGCGGCTGCCGGCCTCGCTGGTGCAGGGTCTGCGCGACTTCTTCGGGGCGCACACCTACCAGCGCATCGACAAGCCGGGCACCTTCCACACCCTGTGGTCCGGTGACCGCAGCGAGGTGGAGGTCTGAGTGGTCGACGTCGAACGGCTCCTGCCCGTGGTCGAGGTGACCCAGGGCGGGGCCGCTAGCGCGGCGCCAGCCAACCTGCTGGTGGGGAGCGGCCCGCCCCTGCAGATCGCGGAACGGGTCGACGCCCACCAGGAGGTCTCCCCCGAGGTCTCCGCGCTGATCGACCGGGTCTCGGCGCACCTGCCCGCCGAGGGCAGGCTGGGCGTGGCCTACTCCGGCGGCGTGGACTCCACCACCCTGCTGGCCGTCGCGGTCCGGGCGCTGAGCGCGGACCGGACTGTCGCCATACTCGGTGTCTCGCCCAGCCTGGCCACCGCGGAACGGGCGGCCGCCCACGACATCGCCGGCCAGATCGGGGTCGGCGTGGTCGAGGTGCCCACGGACGAGGGGTCGTCGGAGGCCTACCGGGCCAACGGGCCCGACCGGTGCTTCCACTGCAAGGACGAGCTGTTCACCCGGATCGGCGACGACGTCGCGGTGGCGCACGGGCTGAGCGCGATCAGCTACGGCGAGAACGCCGACGACGCCGTGCGGCCCGACCGCCCGGGCGCCCGCGCGGCCACCGAGCACCTGGTGCTGCGGCCGCTGGCCGACGCGGGACTGACCAAGGCCGACGTGCGCGCGGTGGCGGCGGCGCTCGGGCTGCCCAACGCGGACAAGCCCGCCGCGCCGTGCCTGGCCTCGCGGATCCCGCACTTCAAGGAGGTCACCCCGGAGAAGCTGAGCCAGATCGACCGGGCCGAGGCGGCGGTGCGCGCGCTGGGCTTCTCGGACTGCCGGGTGCGCCACCACGACGACGTCGCGCGCCTGGAGCTGACCGACCACGAGCTGGCCCGCGCCGCGGATCCGGAGGTGCGCGCCGCGCTGGTCGAGGGCGTCCGCGCGGCCGGCTTCCGGTTCGTGGCGCTGGACCTCGTCGGCATCCAGTCCGGCGCCTTCACGATGCCGCTGGTCACCCGTGACTGACTCACGGAACGGCGACCGGGCGCACGGTGTGGCGGCCCCAGAGGCGACCGGGCGCACGGTGTTGCGCTCTCAGGCCCCACCGAGCGCGCCGTCTGGCGGTCTCGAGGGCATCGCCGAGTTCGACTTCGGCCGGGCCGCCCGCCGCGGCTATCCCGAGGCGGTCCTCTGCGAGGGCAAGACGATGGACCACCTCGTGGCCATCGCACGGGCCGTGGGCGACCGCTCGAGCTCCAACGGGCACGAGCCGCTGGGCACGATCCTCTTCACCCGGGCCTCGCCCGACCAGGCCGAGGCAGTATGCCGTGAGCTCCCCGGCGCCGTCCACGACCCGGTCGCGCGGATGGTCGCCTGGCCGGGGCCGGCGCCGGAACCCAGCGGCGGGACCGTACTCGTGCTCTGCGCCGGGACCGCGGACATCCCCGTCGCGCGGGAGGCGTGGCTGACGGCCCAGCACCTGGGCCGCCCTGCAGAGCTGGTAGTCGATGTGGGAGTGGCGGGACTCCACCGCGTCCTGGCACGGGTCGACCAGATCGCCGCCGCGTCGGCCATCGTCGTGGTGGCTGGCATGGACGGGGCCCTGGCGAGCGTGGTGGCGGGGCTGGCCTCCGCACCGGTAGTGGGCGTGCCCACCTCGGTGGGCTACGGCGCAGCCCTGGACGGGCTTGCTCCGCTGCTCTCGATGCTCAACGCGTGTGCGCCTGGCGTGGCCGTCGTCAACATCGACAACGGCTACGGCGCCGGGCACCTAGCTGCGCAGATCGCGGCCAGCGGCTGACCCTGGAGCTTCCGGATCCTCAGCCGTCGCTCCGCTCATAGACGTCAGGGATGCCGTCATCGTCGAGGTCGACGCTGTCGGCCTCCTCGACGCGTCGGTAGTGCCGGTTCCGCGCGGTCAGGATGATCGACCCGACCACCGCGGCCAGGAGCGATGCGAGGAAGATGCCGACCTTGGCCTGGGCCCCCATCACTGTGCCCACGCCGAAACTCAGTTCGGCGACCAGGAGAGAGACCGTGAACCCGATGCCGGCGAGGCCGGCGACCCCGACCACGTCGATCCAGCGCAGAGACGGGTCCAGGCTGGAGCGACTCACCTTCGTGACGAGATAGGTCGTGCCGGTGATGCCGATCAGCTTGCCGAGGACCAGTCCGGCGATGATGCCGATCGTCACGCTGGAGCCCAGCGCGGAGCCGAGCCCGTCCAGCCCGCCGATCGCGACGCCTGCGGAGAAGAAGGCGAAGACCGGGACGGCGAAGCCGGCCGAGATCGGTCGGAGCCGGTGCTCGAACACCTCGGCCAGGCCGTGCTCGTGCTCGCCCTCCGGCTCGCCCTTGTCCGGCCTCAGTCGAGCCGGCACGGTGAACCCGAGGACGACGCCGGCGATGGTGGCGTGGATGCCGGAGGCGTGAACAAACGCCCAGAACACGGCCCCGATAGGCAGGAGCAGGACCCAGGAGAACACCCGTTGGTGGCGGAACAGTGACCGCCGCTGACGTGCGAGCAGGGCGTAGGCCGTGAGCGGGACCAGCGACCACAGCAGCATCGGGAGGCTGATCCCGGAGGAGTAGACGAACGCGATGATGAGGATCGCGATGAGGTCGTCGACCACAGCCAGGGTGAGCAGGAAGATCCGGAGCGAGGGAGGCAGGTGCGAGCCGATGATCGCCAGGACGGCAACAGCGAAGGCGATGTCCGTCGCGGTCGGGATCGCCCACCCGCGCAAGGCCTCCCCGTTCCCCCAGTTGATCGCGACGTAGATCAGTGCGGGCACCATCACGCCACCGAAGGCTGCGGCCACGGGCACGATGGCCCGGTCCCACTGACGCAGGTCGCCGATCATGATCTCGCGCTTGAGCTCGAGGCCGACCAGGAAGAAGAAGATCGCCAGCAGTCCGTCGGCGGCCCATGTGCCGAGGGTCAGCCGCAGGTGCCAGGGCTCGTAGCCGATCTCGGTGTCCCGGAGCGAGAAGTAGCTGTCGGCCCAGGGCGAGTTGGCCCAGATGATCGCCACCACGGCTGCCGTGACCAGGAGCATGCCACCGACCGTCTCCTTGCGGAGCACGTCGCTGATCCGGACGACCTCGGAGTAACTCCCCCGGCCGAGCGTGGTGGGCTTCTGCGGGGGATGCTGGTCCTCAGACATCGGTGTCCTTCGTGGCTCGGCGACATGACGCCGACCAGACTTCCCGGCACACCACGGCACACTGTATCGGACGGGCACACGCGCCCTCAGGCGCAGCCCGCCCCGCTCAGTCGCTTAGTCGCTCAGGAGGCCGAGGGCATCCGGGATCCACAGCGACAACGGCCCGATGTAGGTCACGAGCAACAGCCCGCCGAACAGGGCGAGCAGGAACCAGACCAGCTTGCCCACGACCGGTTCGATCCCCATGCCCGCCACCCGCGCACCGACGAAGAGGACGTTGCCGACAGGGGGTGTGATGACGCCCATGCTCAGGGCATAGACGATCACCGTGCCGAAGTGGACCGGGTCCATGCCCCAGGTGCTGACGATCGGCAGGAAGATCGGGGTGAAGATCAGGATGGCCGGGGTCGGGTCCATGAAGGTGCCGACCAGCAGCAGGATGACCAGCATCAGGAAGAGGATGATCTGGGGGCTGTCCGTCAGCCCCAGCAGCGCGTCGGACACGGCGTCCGGGATGTGCGAGAACGACATCACGAAGGACAGGGCGGTCGAGACACCGACCAGGAGCATGATGATGGCGGTGGTGCGTGCGGCGTCCAGCAGCGCCTTGGGCAGATCGGACAGCTTGATGGTCTTGTAGATGAAACCCAGGACCAGGCAGTAGACGACGGCGATGGCGGAGGACTCGGTGGCGGTGAAGATGCCGCCGACGATGCCGCCGATGACGATGATGATCATCAGCAGGGAGGGCACCGCGCGCCAGAAGACGAGCAGCGCGTCCTTGAGCGGGAGCCACTGGCCTGGCTGCGGGTTGCTGAACTTCCGGTAGGTCAGCATGACGATGACGATGCAGGCCACCGCCCAGATCAGGCCGGGGATGATCCCGGCCATGAAGAGGGCGCCGACGGAGGCCCCGCTCACGAGTGAGTAGACGATGAAGGTGTTGCTCGGTGGGATCAACATGCCCGCCGGCGCCGAGGCCACGTTCACCGCGGCGGACCACGACTTGTCGTAGCCCTCCTCCTTCATCCGGGGCGTCATGACTGTGCCGATGGCGGCCGCAGCGGCCACGGCCGCGCCGCTGACCGCTCCGAACATCGCGTTGGCCACGACGTTGGTGTTGGCCAGGCTCGCCGGCATCTTGCCGACGAGCACCTTGGCGAAGTCGATCAATCGCCCGGCGATGCCACCGGTGTTCATCAGCACGCCCGCCAGCACGAAGAACGGGATGGCGAGCAGGGTGAAGGAGTTGATGCCGGTGAACAGCCGCTGGGAGGAGACCAGCGCAGCCTTCTCGAAGTCCAGCAGCACAACCGCTGCGAAGAACGAACCCAGGCCGATGCTGACCGCGATCGGGACCGAGAAGAGGATCCCGAGGGCGATCGTCCCGACCAGGACGACGGCTGCGATGGCAATGGGGTCCATAGCTCACACCACCTGGGGGTCTTCGTCGACGGCAATGGCTTCCTCGGTGTCCCGCAGGACGGCGAGCAGGTGATAGATCGCGTAGAAGGCGATCATCGCACCACAGATCGGCATCGCGAGATACATCACCCCGACCTGGGTCGGCAAGGCACTCAGCGACTGGTTCCAGGCGCCGTTTGCGGCGCGGATCCCGCCGTAGACCAGGACGGCCACGGCGAAGAAGATGATCGCGAGCTGCACCACCACCGCAACGACCTTCTGCGCGGCGGGCGAGAACTTCTTCACCACGAAGTCCACGGCGATGTGGCCGCGCTCGGAGAAGACCAGCGCGGTGGCGAACAACCCCACCCAGACGAAGGTGTAGCGGGCCAGCTCCTCGGTCCAGGCACTCGGGCTGTTGAGCACCTGACGGGTGAACACCTGCCAGACGACCACCAGCACCAACAGTGCGAACAGGGCGACCGAGGCGAGCTGCAGCACCCGGTCGAGACCCTTCTTGATCGGTTCCACGTCAACCCTCCTGCCCCGGCGCCGCGGCGCGGATCTTGTCGTAGAGTTCCCGCTGCGTCGGCGTGGTGAGGAACTCGTCGGCGAGCGGCGCGAGGGCCTCCTGGACCTCCGCCTGGTCGATCTCGATCCATTGGGCCCCGCCGGCCTTGGCCCCGTCGATCGCCTCCTGGGTGGCGGCGTCCCACAGCTGGGTGTGGTCCTGGTAGGTGTTGATCCACTCGTCCTCGAGCAACTGGCGGTCGGCCGGGTCCAGGCCCTCGAGCATCTCGGTGCTGGCCACCATGTAGTCCAGGCCCACCAGGTGGTTGGAGTTCGTGTAGTACGGAGCCACCTCGAAGTGCTTCTGGGTGAAGAAGGAGACCTCGTTGTTCTCCGCGCCGTCCAGCACCCCGGACTGCAGCGCGGTGTAGACCTCACCGAACGCCATGGGCGTCGGCGAGCCGCCGAGCGCGCGGATCATCGCCAGGTTGAGCTCGCTCTCCTGGACCCGGATCTTGACGCCGTCCAGGTCCGCGAGCGAGGAGATCTCGTTCTTGACGTAGATGTTGCGCGAGCCCTGGGTGAAACCACCCATCACCGTGATGTCGTTGCTGCCCTCCAGGGAGGTGTAGAGGTCACCGACGATGGCCGGGTCGTGCACGACGGGCATCTGGTGCTCGACGGAGTCGAAGACGCCGGGCATGTTGAGCACCAGGAAGTCGGCGCTCAGGTTCTCCATCTGCGAGCCGGAGATGATGCCCAGGTCGATGATGTTGTCGCTGAGCAGCTGCAGCACCTCGGCCTGCGCGCCGAGCGTCTCGTTGGGGAAGATGTCCAGACGCATCCGCCCGTCGGTCTGCTCCTCGAGCCGGTCGCTGTAGTTCGCCAGCGCGACGTAGGACGGGTGGGTCTCTGTCTGGTTCAGCGCCACCCGGAGGATGATCACGTCGCTGCCGGCACCTCCTCCCCCGCATGCAGTGAGGCCAAGGCCCACCACCATCACCGTGCCGAGTGCCACGATCCGAGGCCCCATGGGCGCCCCTTCCGGAGGAGACAACTTCCGGTCACCCTATGGCGTTGCGCCGCCCTTGGCCATCCTCTGCGGGTAAAGATGTGTCCCCGTCACCGCAGTCCGGGTGGTTCCGCCCAGTTGACCCGATAAAGAGGAGGACTCCGTGCTCCCGGGTGAGATGACGACGACGGCCCGCCCCGAGTCCGGGGCAGGCCATCGTCGGCGATCAGTAGGTGACGGCGCCCTGGGAGGCGGAGCCGACCAGGCGGACGTACTTCGCCAGCACGCCCCGCTTGGACCGGTCCGGCGGTGCCGGGGGCGCCCACACGGCCCTCCGCTGGGTCAGTATGTCGTCACTCACCTCGAGCTCCAGCGTCCCGTTGGAGACGTCCAGGACGATGCCGTCACCGTCCTCGACCAGGGCGATCGGGCCTCCGGTCGTGGCCTCGGGCGCGATGTGCCCGACGCACAGCCCGGTCGTGCCGCCGGAGAACCGGCCGTCGGTCACCAGCAGCACGTCCTTGCCGAGTCCGGCGCCCTTGATGGCCCCGGTGATCGCGAGCATCTCCCGCATGCCCGGACCGCCCTGCGGACCCTCGTAGCGGATGACGACCACGTCACCGGTAGTGATGGTGCCGTCCTCCAGGGCGTCCATCGCGGCGCGCTCGCCGTCGAAGACCCGGGCGGTGCCGCGGAAGACCTCGGAGTCGAAGCCGGCCGACTTGACGACCGCACCCTCGGGGGCCAGGGAGCCCTGCAGGATGGTGAGCCCGCCGGTCTTGTGGATCGGGTTGTCCAGCGCCCGCAGCACGGTGCCGTCCAGGTCCGGCGGCGGCACGTCGGCCAGGTTCTCGGCCACGGTCTTCCCGGTGACGGTGAGGCAGTCACCGTGCAGCAGGCCCGCGTCCAGCAGGGCCCGCATGACCACGGGGATGCCGCCGACCCGGTCGACGTCGACCATCACGTGCTGGCCGAACGGCTTGACGTCGGCCAGGTGCGGCACCTTCGCCCCGACCCGGCGGAAGTCGTCGAGGGTCAGCTCGACCTCGGCCTCGTGCGCGATCGCGAGCAGGTGCAGCACCGCGTTGGTGGACCCGCCGAAGGCCATCACCACGGCGATGGCGTTCTCGAAGGCCTCCTTGGTCAGGATCTGGCGCGCGGTGATGCCCTTGCGGAGCATCTCGACCACGGCCCGGCCGGAGGCCCGCGCGATGCCGTCGCGGCGCCGGTCGGTGGCCGGCGGGGCCGCCGACCCGGGCAGCGCCATCCCGATCGCCTCGGCCACGGCCGCCATCGTGTTCGCGGTGTAGAACCCGCCGCACGCGCCCTCGCCCGGGCAGATCGCCCGCTCGATGGCGTCGACGTCCTCCCGCGACATCAGGCCCCGCGCACAGGCGCCGACCGCCTCGAAGGCGTCGATGATGGTGACTTCGCGAGTCGACCCGTCGGAGAGCTTCGCCTGCCCGGGAAGGATCGTCCCGGCATACACGAACGCGGCCGCCAGGTCGAGGCGAGCCGCAGCCATCAGCATCGCCGGCAGGGACTTGTCGCACCCGGCCAGCAGCACCGACCCGTCCAGCCGCTCGGCCGACATCACCGTCTCCACGGAGTCGGCGATCACCTCACGGGAGACCAGGGAGTAGTGCATGCCCTCGTGGCCCATGGAGATCCCGTCCGAGACCGAGATGGTCCCGAACTCCAGCGGGTAGCCGCCGGCCTCGTGCACCCCGTCCTTGGCGGCCTTGGCCAGCCGCTCGAGCGACAGGTTGCAGGGGGTGATCTCGTTCCACGACGACGCGACGCCGACCTGCGGCTTGGCGAAGTCCTCATCGCCCAGGCCGACGGCCCGGAGCATGCCGCGGGCAGCGGCACGCTCCAGGCCGTCGGTCACGTCGCGGGAACGCGGCTTGGGATCGGCCGACTCCCCCGAGCTGACGCTCGATCCCGTGGTGGCAGAAACCTGCTGGGTCACCGCGCCGCAGTCCCCTCGACGTAGTCGGAGTCGTGGGACTTCACCCACGACATCATCTGGCGCAGCTCGCGGCCGACACCCTCGATCGGGTGGGTCTCGCCCTCGGAGCGGAGCTGCTTGAACTCCGGCGCGCCAGCGTCCTGGTCCTCGATGAACCGCTGGGCGAAGGCCCCGCTGCGCACGTCCTCCAGGACGGCCTGCATGTTCTCCTTGACCTTGTCGTCGATGACCCGCGGCCCGGAGACGTAGTCGCCGTACTCCGCGGTGTCCGAGACCGACCAGCGCTGCTTGGCGATGCCGCCCTCGTACATGAGGTCCACGATGAGCTTGAGCTCGTGCAGGCACTCGAAGTAGGCGACCTCCGGCTGGTAGCCGGCCTCGGTGAGGGTCTCGAAGCCCTTCATGATCAGCTGGCTCACGCCGCCGCACAGGACCGCCTGCTCACCGAACAGGTCGGTCTCGGTCTCCTCGGTGAAGGTGGTCTTGATCCCGCCGGCGCGCAGGCCTCCGATGGCCGCGGCGTAGGACAGCGCCAGGTCCCAGGCGCGCCCGCTGGCATCCTGCTCCACCGCGACCAGCACCGGCACACCCCGCCCGTCGACATACTCACGGCGGACCAGGTGACCCGGGCCCTTCGGGGCGACCATGCACACGTCCACCCCGGCCGGCGGCTGGATGTAGTCGAAGCGGATGTTGAAGCCGTGGCTGAAGAAGAGCGCGTCGCCCTCCTCCAGGTGCGGCTCGATCGCCTCGGCGTAGAGCTTGCGCTGGGTGTGGTCCGGCGTGAGGATCATGATCAGGTCGGCCTCCTGGGCCGCCTGCTCCGGGGTCACCACGCGCAGACCCTCGGCCTCCGCCTTGGCCCGCGAGCGCGAGGTCTCGGGGAGACCGACGCGCACGTCCACCCCCGAGTCACGCAGCGACAGCGCGTGCGCGTGCCCCTGGCTCCCGTAGCCGATGACCGCGACCGCCCGGTCCTGGATCAGACCGAGCTCGGCGTCGTCGTCGTAGTACATCTTGGCCATGTGAAGTCGTTCTCCAATTTTGGTAGTGGTTTTGCTGGTCGATCCCGCATTTTCGTAGCGGTTTTGCTGCGGGTTCCGGAGGGGGTCAGGCCCAGGCTGCCGCCATGGCGCCGACCGGGCGCGGGCCGTTGTCGTTGATCGCCCACAGCTGGTCGCGGATCGCGGCCGGGTCGGACAGCTCCTCGATGTGGATGACCTCGATCAGCTTGTCCAGCTGGCTGGTGACCTTGTGCAGCTGCTCGTCGCCCACGTTCAGGACGATGGTCATGCGGGAGACCTTGGGGTCCTCGGTCGGGCCGACCACCAGGTGGTCGATGTTGAAGCTGCGGCGGGCGAACAGGACCGAGACCCGGGCCAGGACACCCGGATTGTTCTCGACCAGGACGGACAGTGCGTGACGGCTCATGCTGTGCTCCCTAACGGGTTGGCGTCCCCGCGGTGCCGCGGCGACGGTGGTATGTCGTGTGCTCGGCCGGCGTCGTTGCCGACCGGTGAGTCTGTGGTGGGCCCGCGCAACGCGGACCGGTCGTGTGGTCGTCTAGCTGGCATGCCCGGCCCCTACCCGGACTCGGGTAATCAGGAGGCTGTGGCGGCCGTGGCGGATGCTCATCAGTCGTCCCATCAGTCGTCCTCGTCGAAGTGGGGGGCCAGGTCGCGGGCGTACTTGATGTCGTCGTTGCTCGTCCCGGAGGCGACCATCGGCCAGACCATCGCGTCCTGGTGAACCTGGAAGTCCACGACCACCGGGACGTCGTCGATGGCCATGGCGGCCTCGATCGTCTTGTCGATGTCCGCCGGGTCGGTGCAGCGCAGCGCCTCGCACCCGTAGCTGCGGGCCAGCATCACGAAGTCGGGCACGTGGATCGGCGCCCGCACCTCCGGCCGGGACGGCGTCCCGCGCAGCCCGGTGTTGCTGTAGCGCTCGTTGTAGAACAGGGTCTGCCACTGGCGGACCATGCCGAGGGTGCCGTTGTTGATGATGGCGACCTTGATCGGGATGCCCTCCACGGAGCAGGTGGCCAGCTCCTGGTTGGTCATCTGGAAGCAGCCGTCGCCGTCGATCGCCCAGACGGTGGCGTCCGGGCGGCCGACCTTGGCGCCCATCGCGGCCGGGACCGCGTAGCCCATGGTGCCCAGGCCGCCGGAGTTGATCCAGGTCCGCGGGTTCTCGAAGCCCAGGTAATGGGCGGCCCACATCTGGTGCTGCCCGACGCCCGAGGCGTAGACGGCCTCCGGTCCGGCGATCTGGCCGATCCGCTGGATGACCTGCTGGGGGGCGACCTGACCGTCCGGCGCCGCGTCGTAGGACAACGGGTAGCGGGCCTTGGTGCCCTGGCAGAAGGTGACCCACTCGGCGTAGTCCGGGGACGCACCGACCTCGACCTGACGCCGGAACTCGGCGACCAGCGCCGCGATCGTGGGGCGCAGGTCGCCCAGCAGAGCGACCTCCACGTCGCGCACCTTGCCGATCTCGGCAGGGTCGATGTCGGCGTGGATCACCGTGGCGTGCGGCGCGAACGAGTCGCGGGCACCGGTGACCCGGTCGTCGAACCGGGCGCCGAGCGCGATGATCAGGTCGGACTTCTGCAGGGCGGCAACGGCGGCGACCGTGCCGTGCATCCCGGGCATGCCCAGGTGCTGCGGGTGGCTGTCGGGGAAGGCCCCGCGCGCCATCAGCGTGGTGACCACCGGCAGACCGGTCGTCTCGGCCAGCTCGAAGAGCTCGCGGTGCGCCCCGGAGCGGATCGCGCCGCCCCCGACGTAGAGCACCGGGCGCCGGGAGGAGGTCATCAGGCTGACCGCGTCCCGCACCGCCGGCGCGGCGGGCTCCAGGACGGGGCGGTAGCCGGGCAGCTCCAGGTCGGCGAGCGGGGTCCGCGCGGTCCGGGCGACCAGCGCGTCCTTGCTCACGTCGACCAGGACCGGGCCGGGCCGCCCGCTGGCCGCCAGCCGGAAGGCGCTGGCCACCGTCGGCGCGATCAGGGCGGGGTCGGTCACCAGGAAGCTGTGCTTGGTCACCGGCATGGTGATCGAGCGGATGTCCGCCTCCTGGAAGGCGTCCGACCCGATCGCGGTGCTCGGCACGTTGCCGGTGATGGCGACCATCGGGACCGAGTCCATGTTGGCGTCGGCCAGCGGCGTGACCAGGTTGGTCGCGCCCGGGCCGCTCGTGGCCAGGCAGACGCCGACCTTGCCGGACGCCGCGGCGTAGCCCTGGGCGGCGTGGCCGGCGCCCTGCTCGTGGCGGACCAGGAAGTGCCGCAGCTCGGGGCGGGCGTACAGCGCGTCGTAGAGCGGGAGCACCGCGCCGCCGGGGAGCCCGAAGATGTGCTCGGCCCCTACGGCCAGGAGCGCGTCCACCAGGGCGTCGGCTCCGGTCGTCGTGCTCGGCACAGCGGCGGTCCGGGCCGGCGCTGCGTTGGTGGGCTGAGCGGTCATGTTCTTCTCTCTGGCTGGTTCGGGGTATAAAAAAACCTCCGGCCCGGTGGGCAACGGAGGTAGGACGCGTCTCGGTATGGCTACCGCGCGACGCGCCCTGTGGTAATAAGTACGATGCTGAAACGCATGGACATAACCATGCACCTAGTTGAATCTTTTTGCAAGGGCCATTTTCTGTGAGGCCCGTCACAGGCCCTCCCCCCACCCCCGACCGGGCGCGCGGGGCGTCGCCCCCACACCCCACCGAGCGCACGGGGCGTCGCTCCCACATCTTGCCGAGCGCATCGAGACCCAGCTCAGCCCGTCGCCTAGGCACCCGGTGCGCTCGTGGGGAAGTTCAGGGTCGTTGCAGGGCACCGGATGGACCCATGGGACGTCCTATCCGTGCCGGCCACAGTAGGGAGCGACGCTTCACGCGCCCGGTCGGCCCTGAGAGCGCAACCCCACGCGCCCGGTCGGGTCTGAGAGCGCAACCCCACGCGCCCGGTCGGGTCTGGGAGCGCAACCCCACGCGCCCGGTCGGGTCTGGGAGCGCAACCCCACGCGCCCGGTCGGGTCTGGGAGCGCAACCCCACGCGCCCGGTCGTGGGGACGGCATACTGGCGGCAGCGAGAAAGGGGCGGCAGTGATCGCGGACGTGACGGACGACCAGCGGGTCCAGCGGCGGGGGCGGATCGTGATCGTGGCGATCATCGCGCTCTTCCTGCTGGCCTGCGCCGCGCTCGGCGTGTTCCTGTGGCAGCGACAGCAGCACGAGGCGCAGCTCGACGCCCTGCGCCGCACCGGGCTGCTGTCGGTCGGGGCGCCCGACTGGGGCTACCCCATCCACTCCGTGGAACCGCTGGAGGACAACGTCGGGCTGGAGATCCGATACGCCGACGACGACGGCGAGCCGATGACCGGCGTCCGGGCCCTGAACCTGCGGGCCGGGACCGACGCCGACCTGTGCGCCCTGCTCGCCAGGGCCGAGCCGGCGTTCGCCGAGCCGGACAGCTGCGAGGTGGACGGACTCCGGCTCTCGGCCTCGCTGGACGGGCCCACCACGATCCTGAACGCCGAGGGGGAGCTGCGGGCCGCCACCCTGGTGGTCCTGGTGGCGCACCCGGCGGAGATGACCGCCGAGGAGATGGGCGTGTGGGTGAGCACGACCAACCTCACCACGGTCGAGGGGCTGCTGGACCGCGTGGGCTGAGTCGGCCGCCCGGAACCGTCGGCCGCCCGGGACCATCGGCCGCCCGGAACCATCGGCCGCCCCGGACGCGCACTCCGCCCGGGACCTACGGCATACGACAAGGGCCTGCGGAGGAGTCGGCACACTGACTCCTCCACAGGCCCTGTCAAGCTGTGGCGCTCAGCGCATCACGCGTCGATGTCGACCGAGAGGTTGCCCGGCACCCGCTGCTCGGCGCCCGCCCGGTAGGCCGCCTCGATGGCGGCACCGACCTCCTGGTCGATCTGGGTCCAGTACCAGAAGACCCGGCTCAGCACCGGCTCCTCGACGTCCGCGAGCGAACCCACGACCGTCTTGACGAGCTCCTGGCGCTCCTCCTCGGTGTAGACCTCGCGCACCAGGGTGTGCGCCTGGCCGAAGTCGTCATCCTCCGCGTGCAGCGTGTAGGCGGCGCGCACCATCTGGCCGTCGGCCTCCCAGCCGGTGTCCGAGATGCTCTGCTCGTCGGCGTAGGGGCGGCCGTAGGAGTTGGGCGAGTAGACCGGCGCGGCACCGCTGTGGTGGAACTGCATCGCGCCCTCCTTGTCGTAGGAGTTGGTCCTGGTCCGCGGCGCGTTCACCGGCAGCTGGTTGAAGTTGGTGCCCAGCCGGTTGCGCTGCGCGTCCGGGTAGGAGAAGACGCGGGCCAGCAGCATCTTGTCCGGGGAGACACCGGTGCCGGGCACCGTGTTGGACGGGCTGAACGCGGCCTGCTCGATCTCCGCGAAGTGGTTGGTCGGGTTCTCGTAGAGGGTGAACCGGCCGACCGGGATCCGCGGGTAGTCCTTCTTGGACCAGGTCTTGGTCAGGTCGAACGGGTTGAAGCGGTAGTCCTTGGCCTCGTCGTAGGGCATGACCTGGACCTCGAGGCGCCAGCTCGGGAAGTCGCCCCGCTCGATGGCCTCGAAGAGGTCGCGACGGTGGTAGTCGCTGTCACTGCCCGCGAGCTCGGCGGCCTCCTCGTTGGTCATGTTGTGGACGCCCTGCTCGGACAGCCAGTGGTAGACGACCCAGAACTTCTCGCCGGCCTCGTTGACCCACATGTAGGTGTGCGAGGAGTAGCCGTTCATCTCGCGCCAGCTGCGCGGCAGGCCACGGGGGCCCATCACGTAGGCGACCTGGTGGGCCGACTCCGGCACCAGCGTCCAGAAGTCCCACTGCATGTTGCCGCTGCGCAGGCCCGAGTCGGGGGTGCGCTTCTGGGAGTGGATGAAGTCAGGGAACTTCATCGGGTCGCGGAGGAAGAAGATCGGCGTGTTGTTGCCGACCATGTCGAAGTTGCCCTGCTCGGTGTAGAACTTCAGCGCGAAGCCGCGCACGTCGCGCCAGGTGTCCGGGGACCCGAGCTCGCCGGCGACGGTGGAGAACCGCGCCATCATCGGGGTCTTGACGCCCTTCTGCAGGAAGCCGGCCTTGGTGTACGCGCTGACGTCCTCGGTCACCTCGAACTCACCGAAGGCGCCGGACCCCTTGGCGTGGGGGCTGCGCTCCGGGATCCGCTCGCGGTCGAAGCGCGCGAGCTTCTCGACCAGGGCGACGTCGTGCAGCAGCAGCGGGCCGTTGGCGCCGAGGCTGAGGGAGTGGGCGTCGGACTGACGGGGCGCACCGTTCTCGTGCGTGCCCCCGGCATAGGTGGCGTGGTCAGACAAGGTCGTCATCCTCCGTGGTGTTGGTGTGGGTGGTCTTCGTGGGTGTGGTCTTCGTGGCGGTGCGGTCCGCGCGGCAGGTCGGGCAGAGTCCGGAATAGAGGACGTCGGCGACCTCCACGTCGAACCCGTGGTCGTGGCTGGGCAGCAGGCAGGGGGCCTCCCCGACGGCGCACGGCACGTCGAGGAGCGCGCCGCAGTCGCGGCACAGCAGGTGGTGGTGGTTGTCGTGGGTGTCCAGCTCGTAGCGGGAGGCGGTGCCCACCAGCACGCGCCGCACCAGACCGGCGTCGGCGAGCGCGTGCAGCACGTCGTAGACGGCCTGCCGCGACACCGGCCCCTCCAACTCCTGGATCCGGGCGTGCACGGTGTCGGCGCTGCTGTGCGGGGCGTCCTCGAGCGTGGTCAGGACGGCCAGGCGCGGCTTGGTCACGCGCAGACCGGCAGTCCGCAGGGCACCGGCGTGATCGAGTATGCCGTGACTCACGCTGCCCTCCTCCGTCTCGTTTGGACTAAGTCCAGTTTAGTAGATTTCTGGATAAAGTCCAATCTCGTTGTGCTGCGCCTCGCGGGGTCCGGGTCGCGTCGCTGAGCACCTCCCAGCCCGCGGCTGCCGGGGGCCCGGGCTCACGGCATACTGTCGGCATGGCCGATCACTTTGACGTCGTTGTCCTCGGTGCTGGTCCCGGTGGGTATGTCGCGGCGATCCGCGCGTCCCAGCTGGGCAAGAAGGTCGCCGTCGTGGAGAAGAAGTACTGGGGCGGGGTCTGTCTCAACGTCGGCTGCATCCCGTCCAAGGCGCTGCTGAAGAACGCCGAGCTGGCGCACACGCTGAACCACGAGAAGGACAAGTACGGCATCGAGGGCGACGCCACGATGTCCTACGCCCCGACCCACCAGCGCAGCCGCCAGGTGTCCGCGGGCATCGTCAAGGGCGTCCACTTCCTCATGAAGAAGAACAAGATCACCGAGGTCGACGGGTGGGGGACGCTCACCTCGCCGACGGCGATGAGCGTGGAGCTCAACGACGGCGGGACCCAGGAGCTGACCTTCGACCACCTGATCCTGGCCACCGGCGCGACCACCCGGATGATCCCCGGCGTGCAGGTCAGCGACAACGTCGTGACCTACGAGGAGCAGATCCTCGACGAGAACCTCCCCGGCTCGATCGTCATCGCCGGGTCGGGCGCGATCGGCGTCGAGTTCGCCTACGTGATGGCCAACTTCGGGGTGGACGTGACGATCGTGGAGTTCCTGGACCGGATGGTGCCCACCGAGGACGCCGAGGTCTCCAAGGAGCTGGCGCGCCACTACAAGAAGCTCGGTGTGAAGGTGCTGACCTCCACCAAGGTCGAGTCGGTCGAGGACACCGGCAGTGGGGTCAAGGTGACTGTCTCCCCCGCCGCGGGCGGCGACAGCCAGGTGCTCGAGGCCGACCGGCTGCTCTCGGCGATCGGCTTCGCCCCGCGCCTGGAGGGCTACGGCCTGGACGCGATCGGCGTCGAGACCACGGAGCGCGGGGCCATCGCGATCGACGGTCGCGGCCGCACCAACGTCGAGAACGTCTACGCGATCGGCGACGTCACCGGCAAGCTGATGCTGGCGCACACCGCCGAGGCCATGGGCATCGTCGCCGCCGAGACCATCGCGGGCGCCGAGACCCAGGAGATCGACTTCGACTTCATCCCGCGCGCGACCTACTGCCACCCGCAGATCGCGTCGATGGGCTACTCCGAGGAGCAGGCCAAGGAGAAGGGCTTCGACGTCAAGGTCGCCAAGTTCCCGTTCTCGGCCAACGGCAAGGCGATGGGCCTGGGCGAAGGCGTCGGATTCGCCAAGATCGTGGCCGACGCCGAGCACAACGAGATCATCGGCGCCCACATCATCGGCCCGGACGCCACCGAGCTGCTGCCGATCCTCAACGCCGCCCAGACCTGGGACCTCACCGCGGACGAGCTGTCCCGCGTGGTCTTCGCGCACCCGACCCTGGGCGAGGCCGTCAAGGAGGCCCTGCACGGCATCGCCGGCCACATGATCAACCTCTGACCCTCTCGCCCTCCCCGACCGGGCGCACGGCGTTGCGTCCCAGGACCCGACCGGGCGCACGGCGTTGCGTCCCAGGACCCGACCGGGCGCACGGCGTTGCGTCCCAGGACCCGACCGAGCGCACGGCGTTGCGTCCCAGAGGCTGACCGGGCGCACGGCGTTGCGTCTGGGAGACTCACCCATGGCCGTCAACGCGACCTGGGTCTGGGTCCGGGAGAACCGCCCCGTGGACCCCGACGCAGCCGCCCGCTTCGCCCGCGACCACGGGGTGCGGACCGCCTGGGTGAGCGTCCCCTGGGCCGGACCGGACGAGCGCGTGCGGGCCGTGGCCCAGGCCCTGCGACTCCACGGGATCGCGGTGGTCGCGCTCGGTGGCAGCCCGGACTGGGCCGAGCACCCAGAGCGGGCCGGGGACTGGGCCCGGCGCGCGACGGCCGGGAACGCCTTCGGATCGGTGCACCTGGACATCGAGGCGTGGACCCTGCCCCACTGGTCGACGGACGCTGACCGCCTCCTCAGTGGGACCGAAGCGGCGGCCAGGCTGGCGACCACAGCGACCGGGTCAGCAGTCGAGATCGACCTGGCCCCGCACCTGGCACGAACCCACCCGCACGGGTTCGCCACCGTCGCGCGGGCGGCCGGGGCTGTGACCCTCATGTCCTACCGCGCAAGCTCACCCGCGATCCTGGCGCTGGCGTCACCGGCCGTGAAGGCGCTGCGCGTGGTGGGGCGCCCCTACCGCCTGGCGGTCGACACCCTGCCATCCACCAACCCGGACACGACCTTCGCAGGCCGGCACACGGCATACCTCCAGGCAGTTGTCACCGACGTCGCCGGCGAGCTCGCGGCCGACCCGCGCTTCCGCGGAGTGGCCGTGCACGACGTGCGGGGATGGCAGGACCTGCCGCGCACCGGCTCCTGACGGGGAGGGTCCCGGCACGCGATCGGGGTGGACTACTGTCCCGATATGGCGCGCCAGTATCAGTTCCGCACCGTCGACGGGGTCGAGACCGTCCAGATCGCCGTGCGCGGACGGCAGGTGCTGGCGCGGCCCATGCTCAACTTCGGCCCGGCCTACACCCGCGAGCAGCGTCGCGCCCTCGGGCTCCAGGGGCTGCTGCCGCCCGCGGTGAACTCGATGAACGAGCAGCTCAAGCGGGTCTACCGGCAGTTCGCGAACAAGCCTGACGCGCTGAGCAAGTACGTCTATCTCAACCAGCTCCAGGACCTCAACGAGATCCTCTACTACCGGCTGGTGGCCGAGCACCTCGACGAGATGCTGCCGATCATCTACACCCCCACCGTCGGTGAGGCAATCGAGGAGTTCAGCTCGACTTTCGACCGGGCGCGGGGGATCTACCTGGCGATCGACAACCCCGAGGACATCGACGAGGCGCTCGCCGCGCACGGGCAGGGGCCCGACGACGTCGATCTGCTCGTGGTCACCGACTCCGAAGGCATCCTCGGCATCGGCGACCAGGGCGTGGGCGGCATCCGGATCGCCGTCGGGAAGCTCGCGGTCTACACCACCGCCGCGGGGATCCACCCGCTGCGCGGGGTCCCGATCGTCCTCGACGTGGGCACCGACAACCCGGCGCTGCTCAACGACCCGGCCTACCTGGGCGCGCGGCACGCGCGGGTCCGCGGCGAGCGGTATGACGAGTTCATCGCCACCTTCGTCGCGGCGGTCCAGCGGCACTTCCCGAAGGCGCTGCTGCACTGGGAGGACTTCGGCGCCAACAACGCCCACCGCATCCTGGACACCTACCGTGACGAGCACGTCTCGTTCAACGACGACATCCAGGGCACGGCTGCGGTCGTGGCCGCCGCCGCGATCGCGGCGGTGCGCGCCAAGGGCGAGCAGATGAGCGACCAGCGCGTCGTCATCCACGGCGCGGGCACCGCGGGGATCGGCATCGCCGACCTCATGCGCGACGTCATGGTGCAGGAGGGGCTGCCCGAGGAGGAGGCCGCGCGGCACTTCTGGGGGCTGGGCAGCCGCGGGCTGCTGCACACCACGGGGCCGATGCGTCCCTTCCAGGAGCGCTATGCCCGGCCCTCGGAGGAGCTCTCCTCGTGGGTCGTCGCCGAGACCGGGCACTACGACCTGGCCGACGTCGTCCGCAACGTGAAGCCGACCATCCTCATCGGCACCTCGGCGCAGGCCGGCTCGTTCACCGAGGCCATCGTGCGCGACATGGCCGCCGGCTGCGAGCGGCCGATCATCATGCCGCTGTCGAACCCGACGACCAAGGCCGAGGCGGTGCCGACCGACCTGCTCGCGTGGACCGACGGCAAGGCGCTCATCGCCACCGGCTCCCCATTCGGCTCGGTCGAGCACCGCGGCACGACCTTCGAGATCGCGCAGGCCAACAACGCCCTGGTCTTCCCCGGGATCGGCCTCGGCGTGGTGGCCAGCCGGGCCACGAAGGTGTCGGACCGGATGATCGCCGCGGCCTCCCGCGCGGTCGCCGAGATGACGACGGCCAAGCGTCTCGGCGCCCCGATCCTCCCGTCGATGCAGCAGCTGCGCGCCGTTTCCGCGGCGGTCGCGGTGCGGGTCGTGGAGGCCGCCGAGCAGGAGGGGCTGGCCACCGTGAAGCTCGCCACCCCGATCCAGGACATCCAGGACCTCATGTGGCAGCCGGTCTACCCGAGGGTCGAGGTGGTCACCGAGATCACCGAGCCCTCGGCCCGCCCGACCGACCCGTAGGCCACCCCGACTCCCGACCGAGCGCGCGGGGCGTCGCTCCTGAGCGTGACCGAGCGCATCGTATGGCGATCGGTTGCCTTCTCTTCGACGCCCCACGCGCCCGGTGGCCGCCCTGAGCGCAACGCCGTGCGCCCGGTGGGGCGATTTTTCGCAACACGACGCGCTCGGTCGAAGTGGGTGGGAACCGGCGGGGAATGCGCTGCGTCACAGTGCCGACACCGTCGTCAGCCCTACTCGACCCGGAGGCGCAAAATGCCTCGTTCCACCCTCCCCGCACTGCTCACCGTCTCACTGCTGGCCGGGCTCGCCGGCTGCGCCCAACCCCCCAGCGCTGATCCCCCGCGCTCCGGCTCACCGGGCACAGGGCCCAGCGCCACCACCGAACTGGACGACGAGGCGGCCAGGGAGGCGATCGCCGCGCTCCCCGCCTCGCTCATCGAACGCTTCACCGGGTGCGAGGACCTGCTCACCTACTACAAGGCCAACGCCCTGGAACTCGTCGGCCCGTGGGGGCTGGGCAACGGCTACGGATACGGCTGGGCCACGGCGGACGACGCCGAGGAGGCAGCCTCGGACAGCGCGGGGGTCGCCGGCAGCGGGGGCGGCGGCGAGGCCCCGTCCCACTCCACGACGAACGTCCAGGAGGAGGGGGTCGACGAGGCCGACATGGTCAAGACCGACGGCCGCATCATCGTCACGACGATGAACGGCAAGGTCCGCGTCATCGACGTCGCGTCCGCCGAGGTGGTCAGCACGATCCGGATGCCCTCACGGACCGCGGACTCCTCCTACCCCCACGAGCTCCTCCTCAACGGCTCGACCCTCGTGGTCCTGTCCTACGAGGAGACCTACCACGCCGTGACGGACAACTCCGACAACACCTACCCGGCGTTCGGGGCCTCCCGGACGCTGGTGACCACCGTGGACCTGAGCGACCCCGCGGCTCCGCGCACGCTCGGGTCGATCCGGGTGGAGGGTTCCTACGTGTCGGCCCGGATGATCGGCGAGACGGTCCGGCTCGTCATGCAGAGCGAGCCGGCGGGCCTGAAGCAGACCTACCCCACCGACGGGACCATGGCGGCCGAGGACGAGGCCGAGACCCGCAACCGACAGCTGATCCTTGACTCGACCATCGACGACTGGGTGCCGCACGTCCAACAGCTGGACCCCGACGGCAGGGCCCTGTCCACCGACCAGCTCCTGGACTGCGACGACATCTCCCGGCCACGCGACCCCGCCGGCCTGTCCACCCTGTCGGTGCTGACCTTCGACGTCAGCGCCGACTCGCCCAGCCCCACCTCCACGACCGGACTGGTCGCG
>Ga0123332_1001491_pt1 | contig 22905 bp, 17 predicted proteins | sample BioC12SIPDNA_4_FD_89958 | JGI IMG/M metagenome (GOLD analysis project Ga0123332, IMG submission 89958) | Anaerobic biogas reactor microbial communites from Washington, USA - Biogas_R2_A C12 SIP DNA | ecosystem: Engineered > Bioreactor > Anaerobic > Unclassified | place: Washington, USA... | reverse complement strand
TGGCGCTATTGTGCGATGCGACATGAACGAGCCTTACAGGCTCGCCTCGAATGCGAGGTGACCGCTTCCCCAGGGCTTCACCCTGGGCTGTCTTCGGCTCTGAGGCTCTCTTCGAGCCTGAGCATGAGCCTCAGCCTCAGAGCCGAAGGCAGGCTCGAAGAGAGCTCGCCGAAGTCAGGGGGCGACCGCTACCGAGAACACGCCGGTCGCCGCGGGCCGTGTGCCCCGCCCGCGAAGGCGATTTGCGGGTGGTGAGTACGTCGCTGACGCGCCGCATCCCCGCGCTCGCGCTTGGGGCTCGTTGGCGTTTGGCGCTCGTTGATCGCGCTCGCGATTGGGGCTCGTTCATTGCGCTCGCGATTGGCGCTCGTTGCGGTCGCTCCCTCCGCCACCAACAAGTTGGTTTGGGGCCGGCATCCACGAATTGGCTTGATCGGGCATCAACGAAGGTGACCTGCTTCGGCATCGGTCGGCGGACGAGGGCTCGCGAAGGCTTCTGCTTTGCATCCCCTTCGATGTTCGTCTAGACGCCGCTGCGACGTTTGTGGACGTGGATCATCTGTGGTGCGCCCCGCAATCAACAGAGGGCGGTATTGCGGCATTCCGGCCACATTGCTGGTAACCATACCTTGCACCGAGGCTTAGGCCCATCAGCGTGGTCTCGCTTGTTGCGTCTGGGCAACAGGACGGGGCAATCATGCTGTCGGCGGTGGGCGGCCAGCAAAGAAAAGTCGAACTGCAACTTTCGACTTGTCCGCATCTTATGGGAACAAGCGACGCAAGGTTCAACTTGCGAGCCACCCGGCACGGGACTTGCAGGTAACGGGCTATCAGATCGAAGCGGGCAGGGTCTCTGCACGTGACCCGCCCTGGTGCTTCCGGGTGGAAAGAAAGCCTCTGGGGGGGCGGATCTGTGTGATTCACCCCGTACGACCTATCGGAGTTTGTTTCGCGGCGATCCAGTCCTGGCCTCTGGGTATGGCGCTTGCGCTGCGTCTACAGCTGAGCGGGATGTGTCGGATCTATGTGCCGGTCCAACGTCAGCCGTCGCAGGCATGGCTGCCGAGCGAGGCGGGGAGAGCGTTCGCGCCCGCCTGCTGGTGGGATGCGGAGGTGAAATGGCGTGCATGGACCGCGCGTGCGCCGTTCGCTTCCGAGCAGGTGCGCTGGTGGCCCAGTTCGGAGCGGCTGATCCCTGCCCCTCTTGCCGTACCGCCGGAGCCGGATCAAGAGGTAGAGATCCCGTGGCCGCCCTACGGGGGACTGTTGAACATGTGGGCGTAGACGAAGGCCGTTCAGATCGCCAACGGACAATGGGAAGAATCACCTACCAGGCGCCGACGCGAAGCAGGCCTGTCACGAATCAACTTGCGCCAACAGCAGACTCTGCACGGTGCCGCTGAGGCAGGTGCCTCGCGTTGCACTCCCAATCAGCATCGTCAGCGTGCAAGCCCTCGTTCCATTCCGTGATGTCGCACGGCGGCCAGACTCATGCGCGGCGAATACTCACCAAACACCCCAAAGTGAGCAGGACCAGCGTCGCGGGTTCGGGAATGGATGACTCGACGACGAAGCTAATGATGGCGTTGTAGCTGGGGACATCATTCCACACAGCCAACTCGCCAGGGAGGCTGGGATTCCAGAAATACTGGAGACACCATTCGTTCCCGCCGGAGTTGTTCGGTTCGCCGGTCGCCCATGCAGTGAAGCTCCAAGGTTCACCAGTGACCCACTGCCAACCCAAGGCCGGATCTCTGTAACCGCCCAGCCAAGGCCCCTCCCAGTTGTTTGCGCCGTCGATGATCCACAAGTCGTTGTTGCTGCCGACTTCGGTCTCGTTCCAAACGAAGTCGTTCTCGGCGGCGCTGGTGATGGTGGCGAGGTAGCCTCCCGGCAGTATCGTAGCCGCCGTATCTCGTGCCGCGGTCCAGTTGATTCCTGCCGGCACATGAACCACCTGATACCAATGGCCATTACCGCCGTCTTCGAGCTTCCACTGAACTGGTGGCGCAGCCGAGACGGTCAGAACCCAGAAAACCAACACCGCCACTGCCTGGATTACAGATCTGTACATCTCTCAACTCCTTTGCCTATAACCCGCCAATCCGCAACTCGCCCACGCAGGCATCCGCGTCGACTTCGGCCAGCGATCAGCGCATCCTGTGAGACTTCCAACCGCCTCCCGCATCGCAACACCGCAGGCGCCCTGGTGAGCCTGGCGAAGCCCCTGTGCGGAGCTATGGCTAAGCAAGACATTTGCAGCGCATGGTACGCGAAGAGACCGGCCAAGTCAACCGTAGGCACAGATTATCAGCTGTTACTCATTTAGCATGCCTCGAATATAGGCTCAAGACACCCACTAGGTAGCAATTTCTCGCTTTTCACTTTAGCCGGGCGTCATCACGGGGGCCGCGGGCGCGGAAACCCGGTGGATGCCGGTTCATGCGCGGCGAATAGCGAACGCTTGGATCCGGCGAACAACGTCGTCGATCTCGGCCTGTGAGCGGAAACCGATAGTGAAGCCGCTCAGGTAGGTTTGCTCCATGGCGAACTTCAAGGCGGGCTCAATCTGCTCGGGCTGAAGACCGCCCTCACCGAGTATCTTCATGCCGTAGACGGCTTTGCCGCGAGCATCGGCCGCCTGGAGCACCTCGACGACCTTGGGCACCTCCTGCGGCTTGCCCACATCCATGAGCATGGCGAAGGGGTTGATGCGGGCAAGCATCACGTCGACCCAGGGTTCGTCCACGGCTGCCCGCAGCGCATCAAGGCTGTGGAAGGAGCATCCCACTGCCCGAACCAGGCCCTTCTGCTTGGCCTCGCTGAGCACGTCCATGGCCCCGCCGAGTTTCTTGGGCCAGTCACCGTCCATCAGGCAGTGCATCAGAAAGACGTCGATGTAGTCCGTGCCGAGTTCCTGCCGAATGCGTTCCAGGTCCGCACGCATGCCGTCGGCGGTACGGGCGGATGACTTCGAGGTGATCACCACGCGTTCGCGGTCGACTTCTCGGAGCCCCAGGCGAAGGTACGAGTGCGTGCCGTACAGATCGGCCGCCTCCCACCAGCGTACGCCTTGGTCGAATCCGTGCCGCAACATGCGGACGAGGCCGCGTTCGCCGAGCTCACGTTGCTTGCTCACCTTGGTGCCGGTACCGATGGCCAAGCGCGACGGGGTCACGCCGGTGGAGCCGAGCTTGACGGTATCGGTAGCCGACAGGACACGGTCCGGCGGTGCGACGGTGGGCCGGCTTGCCGCGACCACCGTGTCCGCTCTTGCTGTCCATGCGCGTCCGGTCACGGCTGTTCCGATGGCCGCGCACGCCTGGCCGATGAATGTTCTTCGATCAATGGAGCTCATCGTCTGGACCTCCTGTCGTCGAGGGGCGGTCGCCAATCGCCGGCCTACCCCCTGAACCGTGGGCACATCACGGTTGACCATTGTACTCGGTCGGTGCGGGCTCGGCCTAGCCTGGCGTGGTGTGGTCTTGGCCGGTGGGGCACGGCTCGGTGGACTCACACAACCGACCTAGCAAACGGTCATCAGCCCTGCTGTCAACCACGCTACGCGTCGGGATCGGCCTATCCGTGTTCTTGGGACAGTCTGCTGCATGGGATCATCGCGGCACAAGGGAACAGGCACCTTCGGGGGGTGCCCTCGTCGACAGTGGAAGCACGGTGCCGCTCGGAACCGGGCTTCTTTCCGCCCAAGACTCCTGGCGACAACACCGGCCTGCTCACGGGTACGCGAAGAGTTCGGTTGGGCCACCAGCGGTCACAGAGAAGCCCATCCGGGGAAGCTCAACACGTACCGGCTATCTTGGATCTTAACTCGTGCGGGAATGCGACTCCGGATGACCGCGTGGCAGTTGTCCGATAAATCCTCGGTCCGCAAGGTCGATCGAGCATTTTGCCTTGGGCACCCGCCGATTCGCCATAGCGAAATCAGGTCATCGCCCCTGCGAGTCGATAAAAGCAGGCGTGAGCACAATGCCTGCGGGAGTTCGAGATGGCCAGCTTTCCCAGAACTTACGGGATCGTCAGGGACGGCCGGCCCACAACGGTCGCCGTGTCGGACCCTGATTCCCTGCTGGCGCTGCGTACCGAGCTGGAGCTGATCCAGCAGTTTGGGGCGGATGCGTCTCCGGGCTTTCGAGAGGCCCTTCAGAGTCGGCTGGAGCAGCTTGACACAGAAGCGGACACAGCGGCCCGGAGCGTCGTTGCGGACATGTGCACGATCCTGGCTGACGCGACGGCGCCGGCCAATGGGTTGGCGATTGCCTGCATCGACGCTGACTTTCCACAGATCAGAAAGGCGCTGAACATGGCATCGATCAGGAAGGAACGCAACAAGTTTCGCAAGGATGTGGCCTCGGAAGTCCACGAGTCGGGCCAGGAGAACGTGGACGAGTTGGCGGCGGCGTTTGCGGAAGCCACCGCGGAAATGTCCGGATCACAGACCGGCGCAGAGGAGTCGCCGGAAGACCTTCTGACCGACGCCGACCAGTTGCTGGCGGAGCTCGGCGATGCGGACAAGGAAAGCGGCCCTCCGACGGTAGAACCGACAGGCGAGGCTGCGGTCGGCCTGGCGGGTTCCGAACAGGAGTTGGCGGAGATCGCGGAGGGATTCGAAGATGCGGCGAACCAACTCGACGAGCTAACCGAGTCACTTGGCCGAGAAGTAGGCAAGCCGGAGAGCCTGATGGAGCCCACGGATGTGGGATGGGATCAAACCCAGGAGGAAGCCGAGACTGACTTGACCGGACTGGACCTGTCCGCGGACAACACTGCTTTCTCGGATCCTGCGTCGGATTTTGACAAGCTGGCATCCGAGGCGGCGGCGGCCGCCGCCGATGAGCCCGAGGACGCCGCGATGACTTCCTGGCTGGACGGCGAGGAGAACAGGCCCGATGCTGCCGGCACTGACAGCATCGATGAAGCACAGGTGCCCGGCGGGGAGCCACCTATCGACCTTGCCGACTTGGTCTCCCAGGTTACGGATACGCAGCCGTGGTGTACCGAGGAGGCCGATTCTGAATTGGCGTCACTGGAGATGGGCGAGATTCCCTGTTCGCCGGAAACGGTGGCAGCCGAGGGGCACAGCGAAAGCCCGACCGCATCGGTACCGGTGGAGAGTGAAGCTGCCGCCCCGGCGGGTTGCGCGGAATCCGAGTTTCGTCGGCAGCTCACGGAAATCCGGACGACCCTGACGGCGCAGATGGATCGGCTCGGCGAGTTGATGACTGCCGCGGAGCAGCTTCACCATCGAGCCCGGCACACGCTGCAACAAGCGGAACAACTGCGTACAGCGGCCAAGCAGGCCCACACGGCGTCCTGCCAATACACCGCGATTCAGAGCGAGGCGGATCGTGCTCGTGCGACTTACGAGCAGGCGCAGCAGAAGGCCGCCCAGGCACGTCAGGCATGGGAATCGGCCCAGCGAGCCGCCGATCACGCGGCCGGCCTCATCGACCATTCGACATAAAGCTTCGCCCTTTCCTTCTCGCGAAACCTCACACACTGCAACTTGAGCGGGCAGTGGGCTCACGGCGTGGAAACACACACGCCGGACGGTATGATACGTGCCCCGGCCGGTCGTGCCGCCGTGAGCTGCGCGACGGGCCGCGGGTGGTTCTGTTCGCGGAGAATCCAAACGTCCCGATCACAGGAGGCCATCAATCCATGATGAAGGCAATGTTGATCCTCGTGGCATCCGTTGCGGTGCTGGCACAATCAGGAGTACCGGGCATGGCGGAGACGATCCCCACCGAGCTGCGCTGCGAGTATCTGACCAATCCGCTGGCGATTCAGGCTTCCCAGCCGCGTCTAAGCTGGGTGGTGACCTCGACCCAACGCGGGATGATGCAGAGTGCGTATCAGATCCTGGTGTCCAGTAGCGAGGAAGGGCTGGAGCCGGGGCGAGCGGATCTCTGGGACAGCGGACAGGTCGCCTCGAACGCGACGAGCCAGATCGCCTACGCAGGCCGGCCGTTGCCCTCGCGACAGCAGGTGTGCTGGAAGGTGCGGGTGTGGGACGGCGCCGGCAAGCCTTCGGCGTGGAGCAAGCCTGCCACATGGCGGATGGGCTTGTTGGCACAGTCCGACTGGAAAGCACAGTGGATCGGCAGGCAGGAATCCCCACCGGCCGATCAGCCTCTGCCCGCGCTGCCGGCCACCATGTTGCGCAAGGGTTTCCGCCTCGCGGACCAGCCCCGGCGGGCCATCGCGTATGCCTCAGCGCTGGGCCTCTACGAGCTGAGCATCAACGGGCGGCGCGTTGGGGAGCAACTCCTCGCCCCGGAATGGACGAACTACCACAAGCGTGTGCAGTACCAAGCCTATGACGTGACGAGCCTGCTGCAGTCGGGCGAAAACGCGATGGGCGCGTTACTGGCTGACGGCTGGTACGCGGGCCGATTGGGTATTTCACATATCGTCGAGAACGGGCCGGTGCGGGGCCATTACGGCCGTCATCCCCGACTGCTGGTGCAACTCGAGATCGAGCACGCGGACGGTCGGGTGGAGACCATCGTCTCCGACCCCTCCTGGCGGGCGACCACCGCGGGACCGGTTCGCAAGGCGTGCATTCTGGACGGCGAGGTGTACGACGCGCGCCAGGAGCAGCCCGGGTGGGACCGACCCGGATTCGCGGATGTATCGTGGGAGGCGGTCGGTGTCGCGGGAGAGGTCAAGGCGGCGTTGGTCGCACAGCCGAACGAGCCGATTCGCGTGACCGAGGAACTTCGGCCGGTGGCGATCAACGAGCCTGCCCCGGGCGTGTATGTGGTGGACTTCGGGCAGAACCTGGCCGGCTGGTGCCGTCTGCGGGTCCAGGGGCCGGCCGGCGCGACGGTGACGCTGCGGCACGCCGAGGTGCTCGAGCCCGACGGAAACATCTACACCGATAACCTGCGGACAAAGGTCCTGAGTGGTGAACTGGGCGCCCGGCAGACGGACCAGTACACGTTGCGTGGCGAAGGTATCGAGCAGTATGAGCCGCGGTTCACGTACCACGGGTTCCGCTACGTTGAGCTGACGGGCATGCCCAAGCCGCCGACGAAGGACACAATCATCGCCCGAGCGTTCCATTCCGCGCCCGCGATGGTCGGGGCGTTCGAATGCTCCAGCCCGCTGCTGACCAAGCTGATGCGGAACATTCAGTGGACGCAGCGGGACAACATGCACAGCATTCCGACGGACTGCCCGCAGCGGGATGAGCGGGTGGGCTGGACGGGGGACATTGTAGCCTTCGGCCAGACCGCCTGCTTGAACATGGACATGGCGGCGTTCCTGAACAAGTGGCTATACGATCTGCGTGACGACCAGGCGGACGACGGGCGGTACCCCGATTTTGCGCCGCACCCCTTCGACCCGAACGCCCGCTTCTCGGGCGCGGCAGCCTGGGGCGACGCGGGGGTGATCGTGCCGTGGATCGTCTACGTCAACTACGGCGATCGCCGTCTGATCGAGACGCACTACGAGTCCGCGAAGCGCTGGGTCGAGTACGTTCACAGCCAGAGCCCACAGGGGCTATGGACCGGTCAGCGAGGCAACGACTACGGCGACTGGCTGAACGGGGACACGCTGATCCTCGAGGGCTACCCGAAGACGGGCGCCCAGGTTCCCAAGGAAGCCTTCGCCACGGCTTTTCACGCGTACACAACGGTGCTACTCTCGCGCATGGCGGGCGTGCTGAACCGCAAGGAGGACGCGAGTCGCTACGCGGATCTCGCCCGGCAGGTGCGTGAGGCCTTCAACCGAGCCTACGTGGCCCCGGACGGCAGAATCGCGGGTAACACGCCCGCCGGCTATGCCTTGGCTCTGGATTTCGGCCTGCTCCCGCCCGAGCATCACGAGGCCGCCGTGCGTTACATGATCGAGGGCATCGACGCCTACAAGGGCCATATCTCGACCGGATTCCATACCACGGTGAAGCTGATGCTGGCCCTGACCCGCGGCGGACGGAACGACGTTGCCTACCGGCTGATCAACAACCGCACCATCCCCTCCTGGGGCTACACCATCGATCAGGGCGGCACGACCATCTGGGAGCGTTGGGACGGGTACGTCGAAGGCCGGGGCTATCAGGATCCCGGCATGAATTCCTTCTGCCACTACGCGATCGGGGCGGTCGGTGAATGGATGTACCGGGTCATTCTCGGGATCGCCCCGGACGAAGAGACGCTGGCGTACAAGCACGTGCTGATCGAGCCGCGTCCGGGCGGGGGATTGTCCTGGGCCCGCGGGCACTACGACTCGATCCGCGGTCGGATCGCCAGCGAATGGCGTGTCGAGGGAGGGTCCATCGCGATGACGGTGAGCATTCCCGCGAACGTATCCGCGACGGTCCGCGTGCCGACGTCCAACCCGACCGGCGTCACCGAGGGAGGACAACCCGCGACACAAGCCCAGGGCGTGACGCTGCTTCGCACGGACGAGGACGCGGCAGTCTACAAGGTGGGTTCGGGAACCTACCGATTCGTGGCGGAATACGCTCAGCAGTGAGCGTCTCAGGGCACGTCCTCGCCTGTCGGCTGGAGGATGCAGATATCGCCGACGGTCTCGCTGACGCGGTAGATGCCCCGCAGGAGCTTTGCCCGCGGACCGAAGAAGGATTCCGCCTCATCGAAGACCGCACGATGAATGGCCAGCAGATCCCCTCCGCCGCGAAGGGATTCCGGCACGCGGGCGAGGATGACCGGCGGGCGTTCCGCGTCCAGGGCGAGCAGGAACTCGTCGAACAGAGGACGAAAAGCCTGGTTGGGAATGATGAGTCGATGGGCTGCTGGTCGCTCGGCCAAGTAGTAAAGCCGCGGCTCGTTGATGAAGCAGGCGATGGGATCGGTCGGCCCGGTCAACTCGCGCACCCGCTGGGCGGCAAGCCGCGTTGTCGAGTAGAGCGGATAGCGGGGTTTGTGGCGGGTGATCCGGTCGTAGTGGTCATCCAAAGTCATGGCACCCAGAACGCGAGGGTGACGACTCACCGCGGTCATCTTGCCACCCCACGCGTGGCCGGCCAGCAGGGCCACGCAGGCCAGGCAAACCAAAGTCCATGCCCGGTGCCGCGCGGAGGCGTCTGAGAAACGCCCACGAGAACGACTCCGGGAGATCAGAGCCGCGTCCATGGAGAAGAGCTCTTCCGTCGGCTGGACTGCCGATCTCCGGCGCTCAGGGCGATAAGCGGCCAGTTCATTGGCCGCCAAGTACGCCAGACAAGCCAACAGCGGCGGGAAGTGATAAAGGTAGAACTGGCCCTGCAGGGTGATGGCCGTGAAGACCGCCCCACCGGTCAGGGCAACCAGGCGCCAGGTGCGCGAACGCCCTCCCCATGCCCGTATCAGCACCGCCCCACCCGCAGGCAGCATCAGGCCACCGACGATGGGCAAGAGCGACTGCCAGGCAGGCCATACCCAGATGCTCAGCAACGCCGCCGCTACCGCGACCGCCTTGATCCACGCGGTCAGGAAAAGGCCCACCGCGAGGCGGCCTCGGCGGCCATCAGCACCAAGATTCCATCTTCGACCAGTAGGAAGTTCTTCGTACAGCAGCCAAGCCACCGCTCCCGCGAGCACGACCGCGATCGGCAGGACCGCGATGAACAACTGCCGCATGAGCAGCGGCCCCTGGATGTAGCCCGGCACATCCGCACGGGTCATCGCCCGCACGAAGCCATCCCACCAACCCCAGGCGGTCATCAGGGCAGCCCCGGCCCCGGCCGCCAGCAGAAAGCCCGCGTTGAGGCCTAGCCACGATCGCCATGCCCGCCAGCCCTCGCCACGCTCCAACCACGCCTCGGCGAGTGTCCAGCACCAGAGGACGCCGAAGATCAAGCCCAGCGGCGGTTTGATCGCACAAATCGCCAAGCCCATCGCGCCTGCCACCACATGGGCAAGCAGAGAGCCGCCGGCCCCGGCCCGTCGCGACGAGATGGAGACCACATGCAGCGCGAGCAACATGGGCAGCGCGGCAAAGCCATCACGCTGGGCGGTGTGCACGTACCCCCCACTGTAGTATGCCAGGGCATAGAGGGTCGCGGCCAGCCAGCCGACGCCCCATCGCCGACTATCACGGCCAACCAACAGCACCAGCAGAGCCATCGTCACCAACTGCCAGCCGGCATCAAATACCCTCAAAGCCAGCGGCGATCGCCCCACAAGCCATGTGCTCAGGGCATGGATACCCAGCACGCCTGGAGCGTTTTGATCCCACACGTCAACGTACATCCGCTCGCCGGCCATCACGCGCTCGGTGACGTATTGCCAGAAAGCCTGATCGTACCCAATCGGATCAAAGAGGCTGCGACTCAGCGAAACACAGAACACCACCGCCCAGATCGTTGCGAGCAGCACGGTGCCCGCGCGCACGCCAACCCGAACCCCCGAAGTGGGGATCTCGTGCAGACTCAGGGTGGAACTCACCGATGTCATGGACGGCTGCCACCTCAAGGCGAACACGTCGTTGCTCAAGAGCCTGCACGCAGCGCTGCTCACAGAGCGGTGCCACACGAGCGAGCCCACCCCTTCCGCACTGCTCATAGAGCAGTGCGAGGCAAAACGCGGCGTCGGCCGTCCCATAACATCGGCTTGACGGGCAACCGACTTGGGTTAAATGAATGCGGGCCGTCCGCTATCCGATAAGTACCGTGGGTGTATGGGACCGTGAGGCGTCGCCTCACCGAAGTGCCCGGCTCCAGCGTGAGGTGTCGCCTCACCTGATACGGCAATCGCCCCGAGCCAAGGATGGCCGGGCTGAATTCCACGGAAGGAACTCGTCCGTGGCGGTAGAATGCTCCATCGTCGTGCCGCTGTGCAACGAGGAAACTCGTCTGCCCGCCGTCCACCTGCGTCTCACCGCGGTAATGCGTCAACTGGCGATCCCCTACGAGATCATCTACGTAGATAACGGGAGCGACGATCGCACGGCCGAGGTGCTGGGTACGCTGCACGAGCAGGATGCCGGGGTACGCGGGATTGTCCTCTCGCGGCGGTTTCGGGCCGAGGCAGCCGTCTGTGCCGGGCTGGAAGCCGCAGATGGCCGGGCGGTCATCTCGTTCAATCAGGATCTCACCGCTCCCCCGACTGTGATCCCCTCATTGATCGAAGCCTGGTGCCAGGGGCATGAGGTCGTCTCCGCTCGACCGCGGCGCCGACAAAGAGCGCTTGGGCGAGTCACCGCCAAGTACGGACGCCGTATCCTCGGCATGGTGAGTGAGATCCCTCCCGCCGACGACGAAGGCACACTGACTCTGATGGACCGGCGAGTCGTGGAGGAGTTCAACGGCCTGCCGGAACGCACCCGATTCCTCTCAGGCCTGCGGCGGTGGGTCGGATTCCGCCACACAGTGATCGAGTACGACCAACGGCTGCACCTCGACAGCACGGGCGAGCATCCGCTCCGACAACGGACGCGGGCGGTGATCGAGACCCTTTTCGCCTTCTCCAGTATCCCGCTCAAGGCCATCACGGTGGGCGGATTCCTGACCACCGGGCTGGCATTCGGAATCATGGTCGGCGGGCTGACAGCCGGCGAAGGGGAGCACGCCCCGCTTCTGGTGGCCGGCTGCGCGTTGGGGCTACTGGGCGGCGTTCAATTGATCGGAATGGGCATCCTCGGCGAGTACCTCGTCCGGGTCTACCGCGAAGTCCGCGGCCGCCCCTTGTACGTGACGCGTCGGCGCATCGGCTTCCGCCCCCATCCGCAGCCGGTACGCAACGTCGTCCAGTTTCGCCGACCCATCAGTGGGGGGGCGACGAAGGCAACGACAGAGCTGAAGCGCAATGAAAACCGTATCCAGGAACTGACCGCCCATCGGATCGGGCAGGAACACTGACCGGCTCGTTTGCCGCCGCGTACACTTATGGAAGCACACTACTATCTCGAATACAGCCGCATGGAGCGCGAACACTGGTGGTTTGAGGGCCGGCGGCAGATTCTCGGCTCCGTCATCGACCGGCTGACTGGTTCCCACCGGCGCCCGCGGATCCTGGATCTCGGCTGCGGGACGGGCGAATCCTCGCGACACCTGGCCCAGTTCGGGCGGGTCACCTCGATCGACCTGAGCGAGCTGGCACTGGGATTCTGCCGACACAAGGCCCTGCCCCGGCTCGTGCGCGGCGACGCCGTGCATCTGCCCTTCGCCGAGGGAGCGTTTGACCTGGTCTGCGGGCTGGACATCCTCGAGCATCTCGCCGATGAGGAGCGGGCCCTGGCGGAGATGATGCGAGTCTGCCGACCCGGCGGGCAGGTGCTCGTGACCGTGCCCGCGCTCCCCATTCTCTGGAGCCGGCACGATATCGTGAACCATCATCAACGACGTTACCGCAAGGGGCAACTGCGGAACGCGGTGGCTCGCTCCGGGCTGCGCCCCGGCATTCTCACCTACTTCAACACCTTCTTACTGCCTCCGACGCTGCTCGTCCGGTTGGGCGGCAGACTCGTCTCGCGGCCAGCCCCTCCTTCCGAAACGCACAGCGATCTGGCATGCAGCACTGGTGGAATCTTCTCGGGACTCCTTCGCCGAGTATTCGCCATGGAGCGAGGACTCGTCGGGCGCGTCCCTTTGCCGCTGGGAGTCTCACTCCTGTGCGTGGCCACGAAGCCGGGTGAAACCTGTCCGGTGGAGCCTGCGGTCGCGGCCCCCCGGCGAAGCTGGGCGGACAACATCCTCGATCGATTCGTTCGCCCGCCGCGGCCGCTGACCGATACGCGTTGAGCCGCCCGCCATCACGGCCGTGCCCGACCACACATCCTCGTCTACAATCCTCTGCGGCGACAGATAACGCAGGGCATCGTCGAGGAATCGACATGAGCAACCATCTGGAATCCGAGGCTCCACAGACCCTCGAAGGCTGGTACGCTCTGCACGATGCGTATACCGTCGATTGGCCCCATTGGTACCGCCTCAAGCAAAGCGAGAGGGATCAAGCGATACAGGCGGCGACCGCCTGGCTGGAGCTCGCGGACACACAGGATCACGGTCACTCGGCGGCATACAGCCTGCTCACACAGAAAGGTGACCTGCTCTTCATCCATTACCGTCCACAACCCGAGGATCTCAATCACGAGGAGCTGGCCTTGCGTCAGACCACGTTGTTCGAGTATCTTCGCCCCGCGTACTCGTTCCTTTCGGTGATCGAAATCGGGCTCTATGAGCTCACCGCCATTGTCCTGCGCAAGCTCGCCGACCAGAGCATCACGCCGGAATCGCCGCAGTACAGCGAACTCTTCCAAACGGAGATGAGCAAGCAACGTACACGGGTCGAGACGCGGCTCTTCCCCGCGATTCCCGACAAGCGATACCTCTGCTTCTATCCAATGAGCAAACGTCGCGGCGAGCAAGTCAACTGGTATACCCTCCCCATCAACGAGCGCCGCGACCTCATGCGAGGGCACGGGCGAATCGGACACAAGTACCACGAAGAGGTGATCCAAGCCATCGGCGGAGCCATCGGCCTGGACGATTGGGAATGGGGCGTCAGCCTCTTCGCCGACGACATGCTCCTTTTCAAGAAGCTGATTCACGAGCTGCGGTTTGATCCCGCCAGCGCCCGCTACGCCGAGTTCGGCCCGTTTTACCTCGGCATCCGCCTGCCCACCGCGCAGTTCTCCGCCTTCCTGGCGGGCAATCTGAAGCAGTTCACGCAATAGCGTAGCGGTTGCCCCCCGTGGCGACCGGCGCGCTTGCTGGGATCCAGCGTCCTCCAGGGGCGATGACTGCCACACAACTTCGTGAAATGCTCCAGCCCAAGCCGAAGCGCCAAGCAGGTGAAATCCGCCCCCTGGCGGTCGCGGTACCCAATGACCCCGGCGGGCCGGAGTCGCCCCGGCTCGTAGAAGCGGGCCGTCTCGACTGACTCGGTCCGCCGCGGCCGCAGGAGGGTGTCTCCTGGATACTGGAAACACCCCCGGCTTTCGCTATGATAGGTGCTTGAGCATTGCATCGAGGCGCCCGTAGCTCAGCAGGATAGAGCACCGGTTTCCTAAACCGAAGGTCGTGCGTTCGAATCGCACCGGGCGCGTTTGCATTTTGCCCCGTAAACATGCCGAAAACCCCTGATTCTGTTGGGTTTTTCTACCCCCCCCCGATTCGCTCTTTACTCCACCAGACTCCGCCGAACGTCGCCGAACTGCGCGGCTTAGTGACAAGCTAGGTGACAAGATTCTCCGGGGGTCGGGCGTGTCGGTCCCGGTGGCCTCGAGCGCTTGGCCGGCAGACACCGCCAGATCGGGCAGGGCCGCCAGGGCGTCGGCCAGCTCGCCGCGTCGGGAGTGTGAGTACCGGTCCATCGTCAAGGTGATCGTGCTATGCCGGGCGAGCTGTTGGGCAATCTTCGGATGAACACCGCCGGCCGCCAGGTTGCTTATGAACGTATGCCGCAAAGCGTAGAAGTCCGCGTACCGGCCGGCCTCATCGACGTACGACAGGAAGCTGGTCGCTTCCCGCTCTGTCCGATCCGTCGGGGTGGGGGCCTCATCCAACCATGCCGCTCGGGCGTCGGCCAGATCCGCCCGGAACATATCAGCCACGTCGTACCGCTCGGGCATCGTGAACGCCGGGGCATCGGGCAGTCTCCCCGCCAGGTGATCGCGCATCATCGCCACCGTCTCGGGGCGCAGAGGCTGTACATCTTCCCGCCTTCGCTTGCTGTATCCCGCCGCTACCGTCACCGATGGATCGCCCACGAGCTGGAAGCTACTTGCCGTCAGACTCCGCGTCTCGCCGGGCCTCAGGCCGGTTTCCGCCGTGAGTCGATACAGAGCCGCCCGCTCGGGGCCGGTCATCTTGTACCGCTCGGGGGCTTCGGTGGTCACAGCCAGTAGTATCCGCAACTCATCGACCGACAGGGCACGTCGATCATGCCGACGATCCATCCGCACGTTCACCCCGGACAGGTGGGCCAGCGGGTTGTCCATCGCCCGACCGTCGCGGACCATCCACCGTGCGAACTGACGGCAGGCTTGCAGGTAGAAGTTGTGCGTCTGGGCGCTGATGCCCCGCTTATCCCCATCATCCCGCCTTAGGTCCGCCAGGTGGCGCTGCAGCTTGCTGGCCGATACGTCCGTCCAGAATCTGAACCGGCAGGCCGCGAATGCCGCCGTCGCCCGCTCGACCAACTGGTCTACATACCGGGCCGTGTTGCCCTTGGCCATTAGGGCCGCTTTCCAGTCCGCCAGGTGATCGCGTAAGGGCTTACCCGCCGCCCCCCGATCCGCCGTCAGGATGCCCCATCGGACCAGAGTCCGCCGCGTCGTGGCCGGCATCGTTTCGACAAACCGGGCCAGCTCGGGGGGCATCGTGTCGCCCGTCGCCCGGATCGTGTTCAAACGGTCCACCAGTCGGGCCGCGGATTCGCTCGCCTTCCGGTCCTTGAACAGCGGGAGCCGCCGCAGTGCGCCGGACCAGTCCACGAATACCCCGTACCACTTGGCCGACAGTCGCCGCTCGCCGTCGGTGGTGTAGCCGATTCGCCGTACTCTCATGGTTCACCTGTCCTTGATCTGACGTGTTCACCTGTCAAACATGCCAAGACAACATAACTTGGCATCTTTGGCGCCGCCACCCCCGAAAAACCGCGTTCTTGCCCCCGTCAGTCCAAAGATGCCAAGATGCCAGGTTGTTTGTCCTTGGGGAACTTGGCATCTTCGCTGGGATCTTCGGCCGCGGGTCCTTTCCCGACAGGGGCATCATCATCATCATCCCGCCGGGGGCATCATCATCATCATCATCCCGACAGGGGCATCATCATCATCATCCCGACAGGGGCATCATCATCATCATCCCGCCGGGGCCTCAGGCAACGCCCATACCCACCCGCCGCCGAACTGCGGCGCCTTGCGAGGCTTCACCCGGAGTTGGTCCTTCGCGCGATACATCGTGGTGGTCCACGAGTAGCCGGCCGCCTTGGCCTCATCTTGAATCTGGGCGACGGGCATCGGCCCATCCGCCAACAGCTCCGCCAGCCAAGCCGCCGCCGCGTTGCGGGCCTCGGGCTTCGGGCCGGGTCGATGATCGCCGTTGCCCAGCTCCAGGGCCTCATCCGCCCGCATCGTCACCGGGGCCGATTCCCATGTCACCCGGCCGTCAGTGATCGCGAACGCCAGACCGCCGCCGTCGGGGGCGAGATTGTTCTTCACGGGCAAAAACAGCCGCCGCTCGGGATGGTCCTTGTCGCTGGTGACCGCCCAGGCCGACCGTACCGCCGCAATGAACGCCAGACTCCCCATCGCCCGGTAGATCGCGCGTGCGGATGATGCCTTGCTCAGGTGCGTCACCATGACCACCGCCGCCCCATGATCGGCCGCCAGCTTCGTCAACGGGGCCAGCAGCCCGCGAACTTCGGCGTTTTTGTGGGAATCCGTCGACGCCAGGTAGGCCGACACCGGGTCGATGATGATGAGGCGACAATCAGGCATCCGCTGGAGCGCTTGGGCGAGCTGGTCCACGTCCGCCAGCGTGAACATCCGATCCACGGGTCGGCCGTGGTCATCCACCCGACGGATGCTTTCCATAATCTGCACTCGCCCCAGGGCCGCCCCAGCAGCGTCCAGGCGGGGCCGGATCGTGTCGGCCGCATCATCTTCGGCGTTGATGACGATCGTGGACCCCAGGGGGGCTGGGCCGCTTCCATCGGGCCATGGCGCACCGGTGGACACCCGCGCCGCCAGGTCCATCGTCACCCAGCTTTTGCCAAGTCCCGGATCGCCGAAGATCAGGGCGAGCTTGCCCAGGGCGAGCCGGCCGGGCCACAGCCAGCGCACCGCCTCAGGTTGCACGTCCGCCAGGCAGCGCAGGACAGGTCCGCCGATCAGCTCCGCCGCGTTCAGCTCCGGGGCCGCGTCGGCCAACTCCAGGATCGCCGCTCGGATCGTCTCGGGTTCCTCCGTCCGCCGGGCATCGACGTACTCGACAAGATCGCCCTTGGCCGGCAGACCGGGTAGATGGACGATCCGCACACGAGCCGCGGGGCGGAGCTGAACCAGTCGCCGGGCCACGTCGTGGGCGTACCGCTCGCCTTTGTCATCGTGGTCGGGCAGGATGATGCACTCCCGGCCGGCCAGCGGGGTCCAGTCGCTCTTGCCCGCAGACTCCGCCCCGTGGGCCGACGTGGTGGCCGTCAGGCCCAGGCTACGGGCCGCGTCGGCCGCTTTCTCGCCTTCGACGATGCACACCGGATCGGGCAGCTCCGCCAGGTCGGGCAGGTGGTACAGGGGCAGCTCGCCCGGTGGATCGCCGATCCGCCAGCCATCGACCGCAGGATGAACCGGCCGGTAGTCTTTCTTCCCATCACGAAGCCGGAATCGACCGACGATGAAGACCTCATCGCCGTCCGCGTGGTGGTATGGCCACTGTCCCACCAGCTCGCCGCCGGTCGCCGGGCAGACCGCCTCGAGCGCGTCTTCGGCCGTGGGGTATGCTTTCCCGTTGCGGGCCACGTGGACCGTGGGGCGAGCTGTTCGGGATGATCGTCGGGCAGGGGCCGCCGTCGCCTCAGTCAGTCGATGCACCCACCCCGCCCCCTTGTCACCAGCGCGCTTGCCCGATTCCACCCGCGTACAGATCGCCACCGATCCATCCGCCGACACCATGCACCAGTCGGGCTTTTCACAGATCGGGCAGGGGCTCGCCTTGGTCACTCGCCGCCAGTCAGTACTAGATGCCATCGTGCTCCCTCATCATGGTTGCCCAGCGGGTCGCGCCGGGGCATCCGGCCGCCACCCAGGCGTGCAGCTCATCGACGCGATAGCGGCAGCATCGGCCCAGGCGGATCGGGGCAGGACCCAGTTGTCCAGCTCGTTTCATCGCGTAGAAGTGTGACGATGATATGCCCAGCATCCGGGCCGCCCCGTCGCTGTCCACCGTCAGGGGGTCGTGGGCCTCAGGGGGTGGTCGCTTCGTCTTCTTTCTCACGTCGCCGCCCCCCCGGCCGTGTCGGCCGCCGTGGTGACCGCCCAGACCGTCGCCGACCGCCCGGAGCTGGTGCGCCGCCGTCGGCCGGAGTCTCGGACCAGCAGCAGCCGGACCAGCTCCACCCGTCGCGGAGTCTCGCTCTGAGGCTTCAGACCCAGGGCGAGCTGCGCTTCCTCATCGGTCCCGCCGTGCGCGCCGCGTTCGATGAAGAACCGCAAGACGAGCTGACGTTGCCGGGCCGCGTGTCCGCGGATGCACCGGGCCGCCTCACAGCTCGTGGCGCTCGAGCTGACGGCAGGCGGATGCAGATAGCCTTGTCCGGTGCGGTCAGGCGGTGTAGGATGATGTTGGCAACCATAATCCCCCCCGGCCGCCGCGTCCCGGTGGTCGGGGGTTCTTTTTGTCTCATCCATGTTTCACCTCGTGTTGTTGGGGGTTTGCCCGGGCTCGCTCGGACAGCGCGTGGGCTACCGCATCCACGTTGACCAGCATCCGCCGACCAGCGCGTAAACACGGAATCCGCCCAGCCAGGGCCTCGGATCGCAACCACTTTGCAGGTACGCCCAGCCGCGTGGCCGCATGTCGCAAAGCGATGAACGCTTCAGGGAGTGTGTTGGTGCTCATACTGCCTTTATGGACGCGCAAACCGGCGCAGGCAAGAGCTTTTCTAAGGGTGCGGGTTTTATTCGGATCTTCGGGTTATAATCGGATCTTTGGGTGATCCTCCAGGGCTTTCTTGCACGCTTCGCGATTGGCCTTAGTGGGGCTGCGATCGGCAATCATCTGCAAGATCGTGCGGGCCTCACGGACCGAGTACCGATGATTCTTCTTGCCCCGTTCCGGGATCGGTACGCCGGCCATCTTTGCGTACTTGTTCAGGGTGTCGGGGCACACATCGGCCATGGCCGTCAGCTCGCTGGGGTAGAGCGTCCCGGATTCTCCGCCGGGGCTCGGGGAATAGTCTTTCGTGGATGTCGCATCCGGTCCAGGCTCATCGGCAGTCGGGGGGGGCATCGGGTCGGATGAGTCCGATAGGCCGTCCCCTTCCTCTTGCTGGTCCCTGTCCACCCATTCGTAGTGGTCTTGGAACCACCGAACAAACCGTTGCGCCTCTTGGTATGCATAGAGCATGGTATCCCCCTCTTCCTCTTCGATGCCCTCGGCTTCGTACTCGGCACATTCCGCCAGAAACTCATCGCAGGCTTTCACTTGTGGTGGCGTCAGATCCCCCGTCGGCACTATCCACCAATAGTCTTCTTTGGATGGTGGGGTTTGTGTGCTCTTATCGCGCCTCTTGAGTAGCCTGAATGTTCTCTCAAGATGCTCAACAACGTACTCCGCCAGTTGGTAGTCATCCGTGGCAAACACCGGCGTGTACTGTTGAGCCCGGATCAGGGCTGGCCAGTGGTTCAGGAAGATGTAGAACCGATCATCATCATCTACCAGATCATCGAAGCCCTCGTCTGTTTCCTCGTTGGCGGGATCGTGCGGGTCGTGTTCTTCGGGCATGGGTTCACCTGTCCTTACGGGCCGATCCACGGGCGGGGCGTGGACAGGTGATTGAACCGCCACCGCCCGGGGATCGCTTGGCCGGTAGCTACTCCGGCCGTCCCGCGTCTCATCTTACCCCGTGATCCCCCCGGCCGTCACCCCCAGCCCTCATGTCAATCCCGGTTCTTTGTGGACACGTTCTCCGGGCCGTCGCGATGATCTAACCGCCCGCCGTCCAGACCACGCAACCCGAACCCGAACCGCCAAAAAACATCATTACACCCTCGCAGACGGCGCGATTTCTGAACCGCGCGCCGCCCGGGGGGGCCAGAAAGAACCTACAGCTCGCAGGGCGATGTGGCCCCCTACTCCCGGCCGGCCGTCGCCCGGACCATCGCCGTGATCGCCGCCCGGATCGCCTCAGGCAGCGTCCCCCAGGCATCGACCACCGCCACCAGCTCGGGGTCCGCAGTCCCGCTTTGACGCCACGAGACTCCGCCGCCAGGTGACAAGCCAGGTGACAAACTTCCGGGTGGGTTGTCGTAAGTCCCGCCCGGATCGTCGGTTGCCGACCGCTCCCCCCGGTTTCCTAAACCGGGGGTCATAGGTTCGAATCCTATCGGGCGCGGTTCTTCCATGCCCTGCGAGCATACCGAACATTCCCGCCCATGCTGGCCACTCGGCGTAACCAGCCATCGACTCCTTGCACCATCAAGATCCGCCGAATGGCGTCGGACGCATCGGGTGGGATCACAACGGCTCCCAACACAGCCGGCCTGATAAAACCCGGGCGAGGCTACTGGCCGGCGATAATGAGATCCAGCCGTTTGCTGTGTTCTTCGGGCGAGAGATCGCCGCCTTCGATCGTCATCCAGCCGTCGTAGCCGACGCGGGCCAGCGCCTCACGCACCGCGGGCCAGCGGACGCTGCCGTCGCGGATGTTCACGAACTTCCCTCCGCCCGCCGGGTCGGACGCATTCAACAGGAAATCCTTGACGTGGCATTTGGCGATGAGCCCGCCCAGTTCGAGGATCCAGTCCGTCGATCGGGCGTACTTGACGTGGTTGCCGATGTCGTAGTAGGCCTGCACCCACTTGCTCTTGAACGAGGCGACGAAGTGCCGGAAGATCTCCGGCCGCACCCACAGATTGTTCCACACATTCTCGACGCAGATCACCACGCCGGTCTTTTCGGCCAGGGGAATAAGCCGTTCGATGGCCTGGCGGGAGGTGTCGATCGCGTGATTGTGGGCCTTGATGTACTCGGCAAACGGCTCGTTGTCGCCGTAAGTGACCTTGCGCACGTGGCCGGTGGCCGGGTCGAAATCGTAGCGGTACTCCCAGGGACGCGGCATGTTCCCCGCGATCCGGCAGGGCACGAGCAGAACCGTGTCGGCGCCGTAGGCCTGGGCCGCCCGGAGAGCGTCCTCGGTGGTGGCGATAGACTCGGCCACTACCGTAGCGTCCGGGTCATTGAACTTCGCCCAGCCGCGGAGCACCGAGTGGATCTCCATGCCCAGTTCCTCGGCGATCTTCCGGCATTGCTCCGCCTGCTGGACCGGCACGATGCCCGCCTCGACGCCGTCGAAGCCCGCTTCCTTGAACGCCCGAAGTTGCTCGGCCTTGGGCTCGCCTACGATGAGGGCCTTCTTCATGCCGCTCTTGGCGACCGGCTCAGCCGCGCGAGCCTCATGCCGGGCGGTCAGCGCCAGGTTCAGGCCCGCCCCAACGCCAGCGGACATGGCCAGAAAACGCCGTCGGTTCATGACGTCATCCATCCTCAGGCTCCTTAATCGAACGGGTCGAAGGCAGTGCGCACCAGCAGGTGCCGTAGCCAACAACGACTATAGGCCCGCCCACGGCACCGTGCAACCAGCATGCATCGCGGAAGCTGCCCGTCGAGCCGTGATGCGTTTGTGGGCGTGCTCTCGTTTCTTGTGGTAGGATCATCCGTGGTTTGGAGTCCGCGGGACTTGCCCGACGATGGCCTTAGGCCCAATCGCATCGGGTGCGTTTGAGTCATTGGAAACGCATGCGTCACATCATCATCGGCGACATTCACGGCTGCTACGCGGAGCTGATGGACCTCCTGCAGAAGGTGGGCCCTGGAGACTCTGACCGGATCGTCAGCGTGGGCGACATGGTCAACCGCGGCCCGGCCACCGAGAAGGTGCTGCGGTTCTTCCGCGACGAGCCCAACGCCACCGCCGTCCTGGGCAACCACGAGTGGGAACACATCGAGGCATGGTTCGCCCGGGAATCGCTGCCGCCTGCCCACGCGGCGGCGCGCGAGCGGCTTGGCGCGGACTACGGCGAATGGATCGACTGGCTGACCACGCTGCCCGTGCACCTGGAACTGCCCGAAGCCCTGATCGTGCATGGCATGCTTGAGCCCGGCATGACCGTGGCCGCCCAACAAGACTCGGTCATGCTCGGCACCGCCGCGGGCGAGAAGTACATGCGCCTGCGTTACCCAGGGTTATGGTACGAACACTACCTGCAAGCCGCACACCAGCACTCCCTCCAGAGCCAAGTGTTCGCTCACTCGCAGCCCACTGTCCGTGGACCTTCGGAGTCTAAGCCGCTGATCGTCGGGCATCACGATTACCTGCGTACGGGTGAACCGCTCGTCCGGGAGGGTCGGCTCTACGCGATCGACACCGGCTGCGTACGCGGCGGCCGCCTGACCGCCCTGGTGCTTCCCGAACTCCAGGTGGTATCCGTCCCAGCCCACTCGCACCATTGGCCGCCTTGAGCCTCCCCTGCCGGTCCCATAAGATGACGACCAGTCTGCCCGGCCACGGGCATAGGCGTCTCGGACACACGTGATGCGAAGGAGCCGCTGATGATGAAGGTCGATATCTGCCTCGCCCTGGGATTGGTCAGCCTGTTTGTGCACACTGTGGCTGCCGCCGAGGTCAACAAACACTACCCTACGAACCGCGAGCCATTGATCCCCAGCCGCATGGTGCCCTTACCGCTAGGTGCGGTCAAACCCGAGGGCTGGCTGAAAGACCAGCTCGTCGTGCAGGCCAACGGGCTGACCGGGCACCTCGACGAGTTCTGGCCCTCTCTGGCCGCTAATCCCTGGAAGGGCGGCGACGGTTGGGAGCGACCGCCCTACTACCTCGACGGGCTGGTCGGCCTGGCATACCTGCTGGAGGACGAGCGGCTGATCAAGAAGACCCAATCCTGGATGGATTGGATCGTCACCAGCAGCCGAGGCAATGGCTGGTTCGGGCCTTCCCAGAACAACGATCGCTGGCCCCTGGCGGTTGCCCTCAAAGTGCTCACGCAATACCACGAGGCCACCGGCGACCCACGAGCCCTCTCCGTGATACAGAACTACTTCCGCTTCCTCAAGGATAACCCGCCCGACTGGCCTGATAACTCCTGGCGCGGCGTGCGGGCCATGGAGCATGTCGTCACGGCTTTCTGGCTGCATCGCCGCACCGGCGAGCCCGACGTGCTCAACGTCGCCCGGTCCATCTTCGAGAACAGCTTCGACTG
>Ga0123332_1001489_pt1 | contig 22932 bp, 25 predicted proteins | sample BioC12SIPDNA_4_FD_89958 | JGI IMG/M metagenome (GOLD analysis project Ga0123332, IMG submission 89958) | Anaerobic biogas reactor microbial communites from Washington, USA - Biogas_R2_A C12 SIP DNA | ecosystem: Engineered > Bioreactor > Anaerobic > Unclassified | place: Washington, USA... | reverse complement strand
CTTCCTCGACGGGTACGGCCGCCACCTCGAGGTGAGGACCGTGATGGGCGGCCTGCTGCCCGCCTGGAACGGCTTCGCCGACCGCGCCAACGGCATCGGCCGCCCCGCCGACGTGGCCGGCCACTGGCGCGAGGTGGGCGAGGCGTCGCGCATGCCCATCGACGGCTCGGTGTGGCGCCGCGACCCGCTCGCCTCCTCCTACCCGCCCTCGCGCGTCTACCTGGTCCTCCGCGAGCGCGACCCCGAGCTGGCACAGCGCTTCCTGCGCGCCGCGCGCGAGGCCGTCTTCGCCTTCGACCGCAACATCGCCGATGCCGGCGTGCTCACCGAGCTGGTCGACGGCCTCGGGCTCGACGGCGCGGCCGTGGTGGCCGAGGCGAGCTCGGAGGCGGGCGAGCGCCTGCTGGAGCGCGACATCTCGCTGGCGCGCGAGCTGGGCGTGCGGGGCTTCCCCACCCTGGTGTTCGTCGATGACGACGGCCGCGGCGTGAAGGTCGGCGGCGTGCGCGGGCTCGGCGACTACGTCCAGGCGCTGCAGGGTCTGCTGGGCGAGGCGCCGCGCACGCGCGAGCCCCGGCCGCTGACCGCGCTGCTGGCCCGCGAGGGGCGCCTGTTCGCCAAGGAGATCGAGGTGTACTACGACGTGGCGCCCGCCGAGCTCGAGGCCTTCGTGGCGCGCGAGCTCCCCGCCGGCAGCTTCCGCACCGGCGCCGTCCTGGGCGAGAGCTACTTCGAGCCGGTCAGCGCCTGACCCGCGGCGGGCGCCTCAGCCCGCCAGCCCCAGCCACGCGAGCGTGCGCCAGCCGTGCGCCTCGAACGCCGCGTCGCCGTGCTCGCGCGCCCACACCACCGTGGAGAGGGCGCCGAGCGCGGCGGTGCGCCGTAGCAGCTCGAGCTCCTCGCTCGTCAGCTCGCGGCCGTAGCCGGCCAGGAACGCCTCGCGCAGGTCGGGGCGGCGGCGCCACAGGTCGGTGTGGAGGCGCTCGAAGTCGTTGAGGTAGAGGTCGGGCCGCGCGTGCTCGAAGTCGATCACGACGAGCTCGCCCGCCGGGCTCAGGAGCCAGTTGCGCGGCGTGTAGTCGCGGTGGCACGCGCGGCGCGCCACCCGCCGCAGACCCGGCAGCGCCTCGGTCGCGGCCGCCCTGACGTCGGCGATCACCGGCTCGGGCACCGTGCCGCGGGCGCGCTCCGCCCAGGCGTCGAGGCGCTGGCGGAAGGCGTCGGCGAGGGGCACCGGGTCGGCGTCCTGCACGTCGAGCCCGTGCAGGCCCGCCAGGTAGGCGCCGGCGCGCCGGTGGACCTGCCGCTCGTGCTCCGGTGTCAGCGCCAGGTCCTGTACCAGCGCGCCCTCCTCGAAGGCGAAGAGCAGCGCGCGCGGCGCCTCGGCGCGCCAGGCCAGCAGGGCGGGCGCCCGGGCCGGTGCCTCGGCCGGCGCCGGCCCGGCCGGCAACGCTCCGGGCGCGGGCCGCGCAGGTGACGCCTCGGGCGCGGGCGGCGCTGGCTGCGCTTCGGCCGCGAGCCGCGGCAGCCACTCGCGGTTGGCGGTCAGCTCCTGCTGGAACTTGCGGCCCTGGCGGTGCGCCTTGAGCACGGCGCGGCCGCCGGGGCCGCGCAGCTCCCACACGGCCGACTCGCCGTGGTCCCACGACAGCTCGCGCACCACCTCGCAGGCGCCCAGGCGCTCGGCGGCGAACGCCAGCAGGGCCGGCGCCGGCCGTGCGGGCTCGGGCGTGGGTAGGGAGGTGGGGCGCGGCACGGGGCGACAAGATACCAGGTCGGCGGCGCTCTACGCGGCGGCGCCTCGCGGGCCGACCCGCGCGCCCCACCCTCCGAGCGCTACGGCCGTCCCGTGGGCACCGGCTTCGGCGTCAGGCTGGTGATCGGCGGCAGCACCGGCTGCTCCACCACCGGCTGCTCGCCCGTGAGGGTGCGCAGGAAGGCCGTGATGGCGGCGACCTCCTCGTCGGTGAGCTCCTGGCCCAGCTGCGCCGAGCCCATGATGCGCACGGCGTCCGCGAGCTCCCACACCACGCCGGAGTGGAAGTAGGGCGGGGTCAGCTCGATGTTGCGCAGCGTGGGCGACTTGAAGGCGTAGCGGTCGGCCTCCACGTTGGTGATGCGGAAGCGGCCGACGTCGTCGGGCGGCAGGATCTCGGCGTCGGGGCGCTCGATCACGCCGAACGGGTAGTAGTTGGTGCCGCCCACGTTCACGCCCATGTGGCAGCCGGAGCAGCCGCGGTTCATGAACAGCTCGAGCCCCTGGCGCTCCAGGTCGCTCAGCGCCGCCGTGTCGCCCTCGAGGAAGCGGTCGAAGCGCGCGCCGGGGGTCAGCAGCGTCGACTCGAACACCTCGATGGCCAGGGCCATGTTCTCGAACGTCACCGCCTCCTCGGCGTCCGGGAAGGCGGCCTCGAACAGCTCCACGTAGCGCGGCATGCTCATGAGGGTGTTGATGACGCGCTCGGGCGTGTTGTTCATCTCGAGGGCGTCCTGGATCGGCCCCGTGGCCTGCGCGGCCAGGTCCTCGGCGCGCCCGTCCCAGAACTGGGCCAGGTTGAACACCGCGTTGAGCACGGTGGGCGAGTTGCGCCCGCCGCGCTGCCAGGCGTGGCCGATGGAGCGCGGCTGCAGGTCGACGCCGGCGGTGCCCAGGTTGTGGCAGCTGTTGCAGCTGATGAACCAGCTCGAGGAGAGGCGCGGGTCGAACCACAGCATGCGGCCGAGCAGCTCCTTCTCGGGCGAGTAGGGGTTGCCCTCGAGCACCGGCGGCTCGGTCGGGAGGGGGCGGAACACGGCCTGCGCGCGGACGAGCAGGTCGTCGCTGGTCTCGGGGGCGGTGGTCGGGCTCGTCGTGTCGCTCGCGTCGGTCGGGGGCGCCGCCGGGGGCGGCTCGGCCGCGCCGCCTTGCAGGAAGGCGATGCCGAAGAGGCCGAGCACGAGGGCGAACGCTACCGCGGTGAGGGCGCTTCTCATCCGTCTGCTCCTGTTCCGACCGTCCCGCCGCCGGCAAGTCCGTCCGACCGCTCCGCGGGCGGCCGCTGCGGTCTGCCGGCATGATAGGGACTCCCGGCGAGCCCGCAGGCGCGTCTGTCACCCGTTCGCGTCGCTCGAGCGGGAGCAGAGCGAGGGCCACGGTTCACGCAGCTAACCGGGGCCGCCACCTTACTCATCTCCCGAGCCCGCCTACTGGGCCGAGCGCCGGCCGACCCGGCCGCCGCGCTCCTTGGAGGTGCACATGGGTAAGCTCGCACGTTCGTTACCGCTGCTGACGCTCCTGGCCCTGGCGCTGTTCGCCTTCGCGCAGGACGAGACCCAGCCCCAGACGCAGGCGGCGCCGGCCAGCGACCAGCTCGACGAGCGGTTCGTGCCGGTGGCAGCCGACGCCGACCTGTACGAGATCCGCTCCTCGCAGCTGGTGCTCGAGCAGGCGGCCGACGACCAGGAGGTCGCCGCCCTGGCCCAGCGCATCATCGACGACCACACCGCCAGCAGCGCCCGCCTGGCCGAGATCGCCGGCGCACTGGTGGTGGCGCTGCCGCAGGAGCCGAGCGCCGAGACGCAGGCCAAGCTCGACCAGCTGCAGGCCTTGAGCGGCGCCGAGCTGGTGGCCGCCTACCTCGAGCAGCAGGAGCAGGCGCACTTCGACGCCATCGCGCTCTACACCGCCCAGGCCGAGACAGGCCAGAACGAGGAGCTACGCGCCTTCGCGCAGGAGACGCTGCCGGCGCTGCAGCAGCACCTCGAGATGGTGCAGTCGCTGCGCACGGCTCGCGACGCGCAGGCCGGCGGCGCCGGGTAGCGCCGGCCGGCCGGTCAGCGCATGCCGGGCGCCGGTGATGGTGGCGTGCCAGCATGGGGCATGGCACAGCGCACCCGCGAGGCTAGGCACCCGACCGTGGCGCGGCTGCTCCTCGCGCTGGCGCTCGGCCTCGCGGGCGTGGCGAACGGCGGCGAGCTGGCGCGGCTGCACCGCGAGCTGGTCGGTGAGGCGCCGCCCGCGGCGCCCGCCACCGAGGCGCCCGCGGACGCCCGCCCCGGCTTCATGCCGCTGCAGCCGCTCCCCGAGCGCACGCCGGTGCCCGCCATCGAGCGCCTCGGCTTCGAGGCCCTCCCCTGCCGCGGCACCTGCCCGGCGTTCACCGTGGTGTTCCAGGCCGACGGCACCTTCCGCTACGTCGGCGAGCGCCACGTGGCGCGCCTCGGGGAGGGCAGCGGCCGCGTGCCCACCCACGCCCTCGAGCAGGTGATGCGCTACGTGGAGGCCATCGGCTTCCGGGAGCTCGCCGACACCTACCCCACGCGCTTCGCCGACGTGGCCACCACCTACACCATGGTCGACTGGGGCGACGCGGTGAAGGTCGTCGAGAACCAGGGCGGCAGCGCGCCGGCGACGGTGTGGGGGCTGGAGCAGCTGCTCCAGGGGCTGCTGCGCGAGGCGCAGTGGGACTGACGGGCGCGACCCGCCGCTAGCGCGTGAGCGGCGCGACCGCCACACTACGTGAGGAGCGGGAGGCGCTTACGCGCCTCCCGCTCACGGGTCCGGGGACCGCCCCCGGGCTCACGCTCGCTCAGTCGTCGAACGTGGTGATGTTGCCGTCGCGGTCGATGCCGCCGCGCAGCGGGATCAGCTCCTCGGCCAGGTGCCACTGGATGCGCGGCAGCGCCTGGGGCCCGAGGAGGGTGGTGGTGCCGTTCGGGTCGGTGTCGATGTAGACCACGACCGCGCCGGCTTCGGCCATCGCGGCCAGCTCGACCATCACGTCGTAGGAGACCGGCACGCCCACGATGTCCACGTAGTCGCCGAACGTGCCCGTGGTGGGGGCCATGCGGTCGTCGCCGTCGCCCTGGTTGCCGATGATCACGGCGCTGGCGCCGGCCGCGAGCGCGTTGGCCGCCTTGACGCCGAAGGCGCACTCACCGCGGCGCAGGAGGGCGATGTTACCGGCCGGGAAGCTGGCGAAGTCGTCCATCTCGCAGCCGCTCGTGTTGGCGGCGGAGCCGAGGTTCAGGTCGACGGGCGTGATGGCGGCCGTGACCTTCCCGAGCTTCGAGTTGGTGTAGGCCGACGCGAAGTCGAACTCGATGGCGTAGTCGAAGGCGTCGGGCGACACGCGGCGCAGGCTGGGCAGCGCCGGCACGGACCAGTCGTCGGCGGCGTCGAAGTCGACGACGTAGCCGAGGTCCTGGAGCGCGCCGATGGTCACGCGGCTGAGGGGCTCGCCGCCGCCCTGCGCGTAGCCGGTCATGAGCTCGTCCTGGAGGTAGATCTCGCGCCAGTGGCTGTCGGCGGTGCCGCAGCCGCCCGTGTTGGCCAGCGGCACGGTGACGGAGTCGGCCCCGTAGAAGACGTGCCAGGCCTCGGCGCCGGCCGGGCCGGTGTAGCGCGGGTCCTCGCGCTTGGCCACGTCGCTGCAGACGGAGGTGTTGGCGGGCGCGCCCTCGATGAAGCCGTGCTCGCGGAAGAAGACGCGGCTGATGCCGAGCACGTGGCCCATCTCGTGCATGATCGTCTCCTTGAACCCCTCGAGGTCCTCGAAGAAGCCGCCGGGGCCGAACTCCGCCTCGTCGAACTCCATGATCCCGTAGATGGGCAGGAAGTGGTCGGGGCCGCCGGTGCGCACGTAGTAGGCGCCGGCGCGGGCGAGCACGCCGCCCGGACCGTCGATGGCGACCTTGGCGGCGTCGATGATCACGTCGTCGAGGTCACCGACGATGCCGGGGGCGCCGGGCGTGACGTCCGCCTCGGTGAGCACCAGGCCCGGGATGTCCTCCAGGTCGCCGACGATCGCCTCGGACCAACGGTCGGCGGCGGCGGTGAACACTTCCTTCTCGGCGTCGGTGAGGCTGTCGTTCCAGAAGCGCAGCGTGATGTTGAAGCCGCTGTTGTCGGGCTCCGGCAGCTGCGTAGGGGGCGCCGGCGGGGTGGCGCCGTCGGAGATGACGTTGCGGAAGCTGCCCTGCTCGGGGCCGCACGGCGTGCCGGGCGCGCCGCAGGCGCTGGTGACCACGTAGTACTTCTTGTTGGAAGCGAGCTGCGCCACGATGCGCGAGCGTCCGCCCGTGGCGGTCGACCAAGAGTGCAGGTAGTCGTCGTTGCTGGCCACCAGGTTGCGCTCGGGCCGGCTGGGGTCGAAGCGGTCGACGTAGAGGTTCAGGTAGCCGTCGTAGTCCTGGACGCTGTCGATGGCGTAGTAGTCGGACGTGAAGGGCCGGAACTCGTAGACGTGGTAGCCGACCGTGCGGCCCGCCGCGTCGAGGGCGCCGTCCTCCGGTCGCACGAACGTGCCCTGGTCGTTGCTGCCGTGGTACGCCGTGTAGTTGCCGCGCGCCCAGTAGGTGGCGCTGTCGGTGGTCTTGGCGTCGGGCGACAGCGTGTTCAGGCCCCCGGACGCGAGGTCGAGGACGTACGCGTCACCGAACGCCGAGAAGGTGGCGTACGCACCGTCGGCGGTGATGAACGGGTGGTCGAGGCGCACGCCGCCGATGAGGTCGACGAACACGCCCTGCTCGACGTCGATCAGCGAGAGGAACGGGGTGCCGTTCCAGATCTCCTGGAACATGATCTTGCTGCCGCCGTACGCGAGGCTCGGGTCGAGGAGCTCGACGCCGCGGTAGTGGAGCGTCAGGCCCTCGAGCGACAGGCCTCCTCCCATGAGGCTGAGCTCGAGGGTGGCGAGGCCCGGGAAGGGCCCGTAGCCGAAGTAGCTCGCGAACGCCCCGCCCTGGTCGATGAAGGCGACCGTGAAGCCGTCGCCGCCCACCGAGGGCTGCGCGCTGACGAGGGGCAGCCCGGTGATCGTGCGCCAGACGTCGGTGCTGAGCTCGAGGTAGCCGCCCGCGTCGTCGTGGTACCAGACGAGCGACGGCGCGTCGGGCGTGCCGCCCTGCCACACGAGCGCCCGGCCGTCGAGCGACATCGAGACGTCGCGTTCGTCGGCGTCGGGGGTGCGCGTGCTCGAGACCTTGCCGCGCTGTACGTCGAGGAGGTACAGGTCGTAGTCGCCGTCCTTCGACTCGGCGACGAAGGCGAGGGCGCCGCCGTCGCGGCTCACGGCCACCGACTGGATGTGGCGCTTGCCGCTGTAGACGGTGTAGTCGCCGCGCCGATGCGCGTTGTTGTCGTCGTCGAGGTCCACCAGCCGGATGGCGTAGGTGGCCCCCTTCTGCTCGACGTAGGCGAGCCAGCCGCCCAGGTCGTCGTGCCCGCGCGCGAGGCCGGCGTTGCCGCGGGTCGCTTCGAGCTGGCCGCGCGTCGTCATCGGCGCGCCGCTACGGTCCTGCGCCGAGAGCGCCGGCGCCGACAGCTGCTCGAGGGGCGCAGCGGCCAGGTCGATGGTGGTGGCCGCGGCCTGTAGCGTCTCGGCCGCGTCCAGGTCGGCGTCGGTGAGCAGGGCCACCTCGGTGGGAGCCTGTGGCGTGCCGCAGGCCGCCAGGAGGACGACCAGCAGCGCTCCTAACCACGTGATACGGGTTCTCTTCATCCCTTTCCTCTCCTCAACGAGCTACAGGGGGATTGGCCTCGGGACTCGACAGAGGCTGGGACGCTCGGGTAGCTCGCTGTGAGCAGGTTCTTGCATACGGGTTTCTAATCCATGACTAATCCGTCCGTAACCTCGTGTGGTAGGGCGTCCCTCGGCCCTGACCTTCGGCCGTACCACCGCAGGAGCCGCGTTCCGGGCCGGGTCAGGACCCGAGAAGCGGACCGCGCCGCCGCCGGGTATCGTCAGGAGCGAGGCTAGCGAGCACGCCGCTGCCGCAGCCCCCGCCATGGAGGTGAGGCATGCCCGATAGCGCCGACAAGACCGCGAAAGCCACCAAGCGCAGCCGAGGCAGCGCCCCGGACGGGGCGGAGGGCAGGTTCTCGGCGGCCGAGAAGGCCGCGATGCAGGAGCGCGCCCGCGAGCTCAAGGCCGAGGCGCGGCGGGCGAAGAAGGCCCAGGCGTCGGAGGCCGACCTGCTCGCGAAGGTGGCGGAGATGGACGAACCCGACCGCGCCATCGCCGAACGCCTGCACGCCATCGTGAAGGAGAACGCGCCGTCGCTGACGCCCAAGACGTGGTACGGCATGCCCGCCTACGCCGACGCCAGCGGCAAGGTGGTGCGCTTCTTCCAGGCGGCCGGCAAGTTCGACACGCGCTACGCCTCCTTCGGCTTCAACGACAGCGCCAACCTCGACGCCGGCGCCATGTGGCCCACCGCCTTCGCGATCACGGCGATGACCCCCGAGGTGGAGCGGGAGCTCGCCGCGCTGGTGAAGCGCGCGGTCGGCTGAGCCCCCACTGCCGCTCGGGGCCCGGCGCGACGGCTGGCGGGCGCCGCGGGCCGGGTAGACTCGCGGGGCGCCGGCCCGCGGCTCGACCCCCGGGCGCGCGCACCGGAGGCCGCGCGTGGGCTTTCTACTCGCGATTACACTGACCATCCTGCTGGCTTGGACGCTCTCCCGCTTCTGGCGGACGGAGCGCCCCGCCGCGTCGTTGGCCGAGGGCGAGGTGGAGCGGCTCCTCGAAGCGCTCTACCGCGACGGGGTGCGGCTCGGCTACAAGCGCGCCTGGGCGCACCAGCTCGAGGCCGAGGAGCAGCGCGTGCGCACCTTCGTCAGGCGCCGCACCACCACCATGCTCCTCGCCTGCGGCGCCGCCCTGGTGGCCGCCTCGCTGCCGCTGCTGGCGGCGCTGGACCTGCTGCCCGACCAGGCCGCCTGGCTGCCCGAGCTGCCGAGCTGGCAGTGGCTGCTGCTGGCCCTGGCGGCGCTCGTGACCTTCGTGACGCTGGGCTTCGTGCTGCGGCCGCAGGACTACCGCGGCTACTTCTCGACCCGCACCGCCACCGCCGTGGAGCTCTCGCGCCTCAGGGCCGAGCTCGACGAGCTCGTCGCCGGCCGGTTGGCCGAGCAGCTCGACGCCACCAAGGCGTACCTGACCGCGCTCAACCAGGAGCGCTTCGAGGCGGGCGTGGCGCAGGGGCGCGAGGCGGCGCGCCTGGAGCGGCGCGGCCTGGGCGGGCTGATCGACGAGGCCACGCTGCAGACGCGCGTGTCGTCGGCCGCCAACGCCGCGTACGTGCAGGGCCGCGACGACGGCCTGGCCGAGGCGCGCGCCGAGGCCAACCAGCTGGCCGCCGAGGCCTACTCGCGCGGCGTGAGCGACGGCGAGCGCGCCGCGATGGCGCAGGTCGAGGCGCGCCTGCGCGCCGAGCGCGAGTCGGCCTACCGCTCGGGCTACCGCGCCGGCCAGGCGGCCGCGGGCGCGGACCAGGCGCGCGCCCCGCGCTCCGCCGGCGGGCCCGGCGCCACGGCGCGCCCACGCACGCGCCAGGAGGCGCTGGCCGTCCTCGAGCTGCCCGAGACCGCCAGCCTCGCCGAGGTCGAGCAGCGCTTCCGCGAGCTGCGCGCCTCGCTGCACCCCGACGCCTTCCGGGCGCGCAAGCTGCCGACGGTGATGGTGCGCTTCGCCGAGGAGCAGTTCAAGGTCGTGGGCGAGGCGTACGACCTGCTCAAGCGCTGAGGCGCAGGGACCCGCGCGAGGGGTCGTCCACTGCCCACGCCGGTCCGCGCGACCTGCGCGTCGGGCGCGCCGTCGCCCGGTGATAGAACGAAGAGCATGAACGCACCCGCTGCCGAGGAAGTGCTGGCCGTCTACCTGACGTTCCCCGACGCGCAGGTCGCCGAGCGCATCGCCACCGAGCTCGTGGAGAGCCGTCTAGTGGCGTGCGTCAACCTGCTGCCGCCCGCCACCTCTCTGTACCGCTGGCAGGGCGAGCTGGTGAAGGAAGCCGAGGTGGTGGGCGTGGCCAAGACCACCCGCGCGCGCCTGGCCGAGCTCACCCGCCTTGTCGAAGAGCTCCACCCGTACGACGTGCCCTGCCTGGTCGCCTACCCGGCGGTCGGCGGCTCCGAGCCGTACCTCGCCTGGGTGAGGCAGGAGGCGCGCGGCTGAGGGCGCCCAGGCGGCCCGCCGCGGCCGTGGGCTGACCCCGGCGCCTCGCGCTGCGCGCGGCGCTCCTGCGACACCCTTGGGCGGTAGCGCTGACGGGCTAGCGCTCCACGCCGGGGGGCGCACACGCTGCGCCACCACGAGGCGGTGCTGGCCTGCCTGCGCGGGAACGGCTTCTCGGTGGCGGACGCCGCGCGCCTTCTCGCTGCTGGACGCCTACGTCGACGGCTCCGTCCTGCAGGAGCTGGCGCTCCCGTTCCGGACGCCGTCCGCGACCGGCACGCTGCCGGCGGCGGTTCATGCTCGATTCATCCCCTCCCCCCTACCCTCCCGACGGCGCCCGAGAGGGCCGCGAACGGAGAGGTAGACGATGAAGCACTGGAAGAGCCTGATGATCACGCTACTGGTGGTGGGGTTGGCCGCCTGCGGCGGCGCCGCCGTGCCGGGCGGCCCGCACGTCCCCGGCGAGCCGCCCGACGGCGGCGACGGCGGGAACGGTGGGGACGAGGCGATCGCTTCGAGCCGCTTCTTCCTGTTCACCGGCGACGACGTGCGCAACACCGCCGACCCGACCATCGAGGTCGACGCGGACGGGGGCGTGCACGTCCTGCTGCCAGCGAACGCCGTGGGGGACGCCTTCTACGCTTACTGCCCGGCCGACTGCGCCTCGCAGGACGCCGTGTCCGTGGCCGCGCTGCCGACCGTGGGCACGGTGATCAACGCCATGCTGGCGCTCGACGCTACCGGCCGGCCGCACGCGCTGCTCAGCACCTACCTGCGCGTCTACTACGCCACCTGCGAGGGCGATTGCCGCTACGACGACGCCTGGACGGTCAGCCCGGTGCTCGAGCACGGCGGCGGGTTCGAGGTGAGCGGTGAGGCGTTCGCCCTCGACCCCCAGGGTCGGCCGCGCTTCCTGATGCACGCCTACCGCTCGCTCTACCCCAGCGGGGAGCCCGAGCTGGCCACCTACCTCGTCGGCTGCGACGCGGGGTGCCACGACGCCGGCGCCTGGACCCGCTACCTGATCGACGACACCTACTCCTGGACCGAGACCACGCTGCGCTACACCGCCGACGGGCGCGCCCGGGTGGCGACGGCGCTGGGCCTGCCGTGGAGCGACGGCTTCGCGCTGGCGTACTTCGAGTGCGAGGCGGCCTGCGAGGATGGGGACAGCTGGGTCGGCGCCGACCTGGGGACAGCCTACGCCGACCCCCTGGTGTCGCAGATGTTCCCCGCCATCTCGTTGGCTCTCACCGCAGGCGGCGCGCCACGGCTGGCCCTGCTGGCGGCCAACCAAGCCGAGGGCGGGGCGCCGGCGCTGGTCTACCTCGAGTGCGAGACGGGCTGCACCGGCGACGCTTGGGAGGGCAGCCTGCTGATCGGCGGTGCGGGCGCCCAGGAGCTCGGCGCCGGCCTGGACCTCGCCCTCGACCCGGTGGGTCGCCCGCGCGTGGCGTACGTGGCCGCCTCGAGCGTCCTGCTGGCGTACTGCGACGCGGGCTGCACGGGCGCGGGCGACGGGTGGGAGCTCACGGCGGTCGAGCTCGCCGCCGACATCCCCGCCGACGAGGTGATCCCGTACCACAACTGCACGGTGGCCGCATGGCTGCTGCGCGAGCCGTCGCTCGCCATCGGCCCCGACGGCCTGCCGCGCGTGGCGTACCGCGCCGACGACGTCAGCGCCCCGGGCGGCCCGCAGGACCCTACGCACCCGCCGTGCCGCGCGGGCGCCGACATGAAGCTGGCTCGCTTCGCGCAGCTAGCCAGCTACTGAGGCCGCGACCCGCAGGACCTTCTCCATCGGCCTGCCCTTGGCGAGCTCGTCGACGAGCTTGTCGAGGTAGCGGATCTCCCGCATGGTCGGCTCCTCGATCTCTTCGACGCGCACCCCGCAGATCACGCCCTTGATCTGGTCGCGGGCTGGGTTCATGCGGGGTGCGCGCGCGAAGAAGGTCTCGAGGTCGGTGCGGTCGGCGAGGATCGCCTCCAGCTGCGCCTGGCTGTAACCGGTCAGCCAGCGGACGACCTCGTCGAGCTCGGCTTTGGTGCGCCCCTTCCGCTCCACCTTGGCGACGTAGTGGGGGTACACGCTCGCGAAGCTCATGGCGTACACGCGGTGGTTCCTGGTGGCCTTCATGGGCGCCGTCCTCCTGCAGTGGAACGCTCCGGGGCCGCTCCGCCGGCCCGCGTCCCGTAGGCTGCACGATACCGCCTGCGCGCGATGGTGGCTTCGGGCCGTTAGGGCGACGCGGGCCGGTAGGTGAGCACCACCACCCCGCTCGACAAGGGCTCCGAGTTCACCAGCTCGAGCTCGACGCGCTCGGTGAACAGCGGCCGCCCGCGCCCCAGCGCCACCGGGTGCACCATGAGCCGGTACTCGTCGATCAGGCGCAGGGCGGTGAGCTGCTGCACCAGGCTGATGCTGCCGTCGAGCTTGATGCCCTTCTCGGACCCCGCCTTGAGCCGGGCGATCTCCTCGGGCTCGATGCTCCGCAGCACGCGCGTGCCGTCCCACTCGGCCACCTCGAGCGTGCGCGAGAAGACGACCTTGTCCATGGCGTTGAAGCGCGCGCCGATGACCTTGTCGACCTCCGGCGCGTCCGGGTTCTCGGGGGCGTGCGGCCAGTAGGCGGCGAAGCCCTCGTACGTCTTGCGGCCAAGCATCAACGTGTCGGCGCGGTCCAGCTGCTCGACCATGTAGCCGGCGCGGTCGTCGCCCATGATGATCCAGTCCAGGCTGCCGTCCTCGGCGGCCACGAAGCCGTCGAGCGTGGTGGCGAGGATCACGTGCAGGTCGCCCATGTCAGCACCTCGGTGTCCAGCGGCTCCGCGGAGCCGTCGGGGGGTCGTCACATGGTGCCACATCCGCCGCCGGTCGCGCGGGGCGCCTCCCGTGGCGCCGCCTCTGGTACGGTCGGACGCCATGACGCCGGAACGCCTCGCCGCCACGCTGGAACGGCTCCGCGCCGCCGGGGGCGCGCCACCCGCCGACCTCTGGGAGCTCACGGAGCTGATGCTCGACCCCGCCTGGCTAGGCCACCCCGACCCGGGCCTGCGCGACGAGCTCGTCTACACCACGCTCGCGGGCTGGCTGGCCAGCGGCGCCTACACCCCGGAGCAGCTGCGCCGGGTGCTCGCCACCGCCACCGACGAGCGGCACCTGTTCGAGGGCCTCGGCGCCCGCGACGGCCTCTCGGTGCTGACGCGCTCGTTCTCGGTGCTGCTGGTCCCTCCGGTCCTGGCCAGCCACCGGCGCCACCCCTTCCTCAAGCCGGACGAGGTGCGGGCGCTCGCCCAGACGGTGGAGCGCTACCTGCTGGGCGAGCGCGACCTGCGCGGTTACCACGAGCGCCTCGGCTGGCTCCACGCCGTGGCGCACGCGGCCGACGCGGTGGGGAGCCTGGCGCGCTGCTCCGAGCTGGACGCCGCGGAGGTGCTCCGGCTGCTGGCGGTGCTGCGCACGGCGGCCGCCAGCCAGCACCACGCCTACGCCCACGGCGAGGACGAGCGCCTGGCACAGGCGATGGTCGACGGGCTGGGGCGCGCGGAGCTCACCGCGGCCGACCGCGCTGCGTGGCTGGACGGCTTCCGCCCCCTGGTGCAGGCGTGCGCCGAGCTGGGGATGCCCGACGGCTACGCGCGCTTCATGAACGTCAAGCACGTGCTGCGGGCGCTCTACTTCCTCGTGCACGGGCGCACCGAGGCGTGGCAAGAGCCCGTCGCCCACGCCACCGTGGCCCTGCTGGAGGAGTTCGCGCGGCTGTAGCGGGCCCTGGGGCGCACGGCGCGTGACGCCTGCGCCCCAGGGCCGGCACACGAACGGCCTCGCCGTCCGCTCGTAGCGCCCGGCGAGGCCGTCGTGAGCGCTCAGTGGCAGCTGCCGCCGCCGCTCGCGCCGTCCGTCCCTTCGCCCAGGTCGTCGCTGCGCCCGGCGAGGACGCGCGACCACTGGGCCGTGGGGCGCCCCTCGTGCCGCATCTGGTCCCCGCGCGAGCCCCAGTACTTGGGCCAGCCCTCGGGCGAGTCCTCCCAGTGCTCCTGGCGCCCGTAGACCGTGCGGTCCAGCAGGCCGTACGACGGCGCCATGATCTCGTTGCCGCGGCCCGTGGTGAAGTAGGTCTCGAACACCCGGTCGCCGTGGCGCAGGTAGCTGGCGAGGATGCCGAAGTGGCGCCCGGCGATCAGCCGTTCCACCGAGCCCTCCGGCACCGAGTACCACGGCATCGGCCAGTCCATGAACGCGTGGTAGCGCGAGCTGACCTCGTACGCCCCCTCGCAGAAGACCGCGAAGGTCACGCCGCGGCTGTGCAGGTAGGAGAGCTCCGTGACGTGGGTGGTCGAGAAGGTGCAGCCCTCGCACTGGCCGGCGGCGGGCTTGCCCTCGTGCCACATGTGGTAGTAGGCGATCAGCTGGTCACGGCCCTCGAAGGCGTCGAGCAGCGTGACCTCGCCGGCGGCGCCCACCAGCGGCGTGCGCGCGTCGACCTCGGCCATGGGGAGGCGGCGGCGCTCGGAGGCCAGCGCGTCCCCGGCGCGGGTGTGCGCCTTCTCCTTCACCCTGAGGGCGTCGATCTGCGCCCGCCAGGTAACGCGGTCCGTGACCGGCGGCAGGGGCAGCGTCCTGGCGCCTTCCGTCTCGCGGCGTTCCTCCAGCATCGTCTTCCTCCATGGTCGGCCTGCACGACACCCGGCAGGGGCCTCCTGGGCCCCTCGGTGTGCGGCCTGAGCTCGCGCGTCCTCGCGAGCTTGTCATACGCAAGCACGTTGCGTCAAGGCAAGCGCGCGGTATCATCCGAAGCGATGTCACGGCGAAGCTACGGACAGTTCTGTGGCCTCGTGCGCGCGGCGGAGCTGGTGGCCGAGCGCTGGGCCCTGCTCATCGTCCGCGACCTGCTGGTCAGCCCGAAGCGCTACACCGACCTGCTGAACGGCCTCCCCGGGATACCCACCAACGTGCTCGCCGCCCGCCTCAAGCAGCTCGAGGAGGGGGGCGTGGTCCGGCGCCGGCTCGACGACCGCGCCGTGCTCTACGAGCTCACCGAGTACGGTCAGGAGCTCGAGGCGGCGGTGCTGGCGCTCGGGCGCTGGGGGGCTCGCATGCTCACCGAGCCGGCGCCCGACGAGGTCGTCACCCCCGACTCGATGGTCATGGCGTTCCGCTCGACGTTCCGCCCGGAGGCCGCCCAGGGGCTCACGGCCAGCTTCGAGGTCAGGCTGGGCGAGATCGCGCTGCACGTGCACGTGGAGGACGGCGAGGCCCACGTCGACGCGGGGGCGGCGCCGGCCCCCGACCTGGTCATCGAGACCGGCCCCGCGATCAAGGCGCTGATGGCCGGCGAGCTCACCCCCGCCGAGGCACGCGCCAACGGGAGCGTGAGGCTGACCGGCGACCCGCGGCTGCTCGACCGCTTCGCCGCGCTGTTCCGCATCTAGGCGGCCGGGCCACCCCACGGTCGCTCGAGCGATAGGCTGGTGCGGTGACGACCCGGAGCCCCGCCACCGTCCCGCCGCCGTCGCTCGCCACCCTCACCACCCTGAAGGTCGGCGGCCCCGCGCGCCGCCTCGTGCGGGCCGCGGACGAGGCCGAGATCGTGAGCGCCGTGCGCGCGGCCGACGCGGCCGGCGAGCCGCTGCTCATCGTGGGCGGCGGCTCGAACCTGCTGGTGGCCGACGCGGGCTTCGACGGCGCCGTGCTCCTGATCGAGCAGGCCGAGGCGGCGCTGACGCCGCACGCCGCCGGCCCGGGCCACGTGGACCTGCGCGTGCCTGCCGGCCAGCCGTGGGACGCGCTGGTGGCGGCCACGCTGCGGCGCGGCTGGGCGGGGCTGGAGGCGCTCTCCGGCATCCCCGGTCTCACCGGCGCCACGCCCGTGCAGAACGTGGGCGCCTACGGCGTCGAGGTGGCGCAGCTCCTGCTGTCGGTGCGCGCCCTCGACCGCGAGACGGGCGAGGTCGTGACCTTAAGCCGCGAGGCGCTGGCGTTCGGCTACCGCGACTCGCTGCTCAAGCGCACCACCGTGGGCGCCTCGCCGCGCTACGTGGTCCTGAGCGTCGACCTGCGCCTGCGCGAGAGCTCGCTTAGCGAGCCCGTGCGCTACGCCGAGCTGGCGCGCGCCCTGGGCGTGGCGGTGGGCGAGCGCGCGCCCGCGGCGCAGGTGCGGCGCGCGGTGCTGGCGCTCAGGGCGGCCAAGGGCATGGTCTTAGACCCGGCGGACGCCGACACCACCAGCGCCGGCTCCTTCTTCACCAACCCGGTGGTCGACGCCGCCGCGGCCGCCCGCCTGCCCGAGGGGGCCCCGCGCTGGCCCGTAGGGACGGGGCCGGACGCCCGCGTGAAGCTCAGCGCCGCCTGGCTGATCGAGCACGCCGGCTTCGGCAAGGGCTTCGGCCTGCCCGGCAGCCAGGGCCCCGACGGCGTGAGCGGCTTCGACGTGGCCCAGGGGCGCGCCTCGCTGTCGACCAAGCACGCCCTGGCGCTCACCAACCGCGGCGGCGCCAGCGCCGCCGACCTGCTGGCCCTGGCGCGCACGGTGCGCGACGGCGTCGAGCGGCGCTTCGGCGTGCGCCTGGAGCCCGAGCCGCTGCTCGTGGGGTGCCGCCTCTAACAGCACCGTCGCCCTCGCTAGCGTTCGTGACGAAACAGAACGGCGCGCGCCCGTCAGGTGCTACCTTCCAGAGGTACACCGCTGCCGGTAGTCGACCCATGGACACCACCTGGAGGGCTCGATATGGCGAACACCGACAAGGAGCTCGAAGACCTGCGCAAGGACCTCGACGGCCTCAAGGCGCAGCTCAAGGCGCTGGCGAACGACGGGGGCGACGTGCTGGCGTCGGCGCGCAGCAAGCTCGAGGCCGAGGCCGAGCGGCTCATGGAGGGCCTGAAGAGCGCCGGCTCCTCCGCCGCGCGCACGGGCGAACGCCTCATGCACAAGACCGAGGACCAGATCGAGGAGCACCCCTGGGGCGCCACCATGCTCGCCCTGGGCGTGGGCGTCGTCCTCGGCATGATGCTCCGGCGCAGGTGAGCCGCGGCGGTGCTCAAGCGCGTCACCGACTACCTGATCGCCCTGCTCGACCTGCTTGAAGCCGAAGCGAGCGGCCTGCGGGTCGGCCTGCTGCGCACGGGCACGGCCCTGACGCTGGTGTTCGCCGGCATCGCGCTGTTCACGGCCGCGGCCGCCGTGTTCGGGTGGGCGCTCTACCTCACCCTTCTCCCCTACTGGGGCCGCGCGGGCGCGGCGGCCGCCTGCGGCGGGCTGCTCGTGCTGATCGGAGGGGGGTTCCTGTGGGCCGCGAGGTCACGCGGCAGGAACTGAGCCGCTCGAAGGCGCGCGCTCGCGAGCTCGCGGCCCAGCTCGACCAGCGGCTGGCGCGCGACCGTCGCGTCGGCGCGTTCGTGCTCGGCCGGCTGCGCCGACGGCCGCGCGGGCTCGTCGTCGCCTCCGCGGGCGCCCTGGCGGGGCTGCTGCTCTGGCGGGCGCTGAGCGGACGCAGGCGCTGAGCGGCGCCCGGGCCGCGCCGAGCGGCTGGGTCGGGAGGCTACGGTGGTGAGGTCGGCGAGAACCGCTCCGAGCGCGTAGAACAGCAGCGCCGACACGACCCACGACACGCCCAGGCTTGGGGCTGCGCCACCTGGCAGGGCTGGGGCGCCTAAGCGGACCTGACGGTCAGGAGGCCGTAGACGGGTAGGGCGAGCACACCCAAGCGGATCCGAGCGGTCGTGCGCGCGGCCATGATGCGCTCCTCGTCACCGCTCGAAGGGGTCGCAGGGACCTGGGGACGACGCGACCCGCGGAGGCGGCCTGGACAGCGCCCGACCAGCGTCTGAGATGACCGAGGTCCGAGGTACAGGGGCGCGGACCCTGGCGGCATGGCGGATGGGCGCGGGGCGCCGAGGCGGGTCCGCTTCAGCAGGTGAACACCGACCAACAGATCTCGTTGCGTGCTCGCTGGTCGTCTAGGACGAGCTCGCGGATCTCGTCGGGGAGCTGCTCGCGCTGCCAGCGGCACTCGCGTCGCCCAGCGCTCTCCGCGTCCCGAGTGGCGGCCGCGCGCGCGGCCTTGATGGCGTAGGCTGCGGCCCCGAGCTCATGGGCAGCGACGTGGGCGACCAGCGCCGCCTGAGCGGCCGCGTAGGCCGCGTACCGCGGCGCGCCCTTCAGGGGTCGCGCGGCGGTGTTGGCGGCGCCGCCCACGGCCCGCGCCTCCATCATCTTGACCTCGCCGCGGACCCACGCCCGCGCCGCCTCGATGGCCTGTCTGGGCCGCAGGTCGTCCGGTCGCTCCGCCTCGAAGAGGTGGAGCACGTGCTCCGCGCAGACCGCCGCCCACTCCGCCAGTTGCCGATGGTGGGGGTCGGTGAGCGTGCCTCCGCGCCGAACGGTGATGAACCGGGGGTCTCGGACCTTCGGGAGGATCACTCTCGGCCCGCCGTCAGGCCGCCCGGTCGGTCACGCGGTGCCGTTCGGGTTGTCGATGAGGAAGCGCCAGCCGTGCTCGTCGTCGTGGACGGCGACGTCGGCGGTCGCGCCCGACATCGCCACGTCCGAGCCGTCGGGCCCCTCGCCGGTGATGCTCCAGTCGGCGACGGCGAGGCCGTGGTCACCGGACTGGTAGACGTGCCGCACGTTCATCTCGATGGGCAGGTTCACGCCCAGGAACCGCTCGAGGCCCGAGCGAACGTTCGCCTCGCCGGTGAGCGCCTGGCCCGGCGCCGGCACGAACACCACGCCGGGAGCCATGAGCGCCATCAGGCCGTCCACGTCACGCGCGTTGAAGCGCTCCGCGAAAGCCAGGTTCAGCTCGTTGAGTTCGGTGACCTTGTCCGCCATGGTTAGGCCCTCCTCGCATCATCGGCGGTGGCGTGGGGCCGGCGCGGTGATGGGGGTGGGGACCCGCAGCGTCCTAGGCGTCGCCGTTCGCTGCGCGCTGGCGTCTCACGATGATGCACGGCAGGCCGGCCGTGACGTTCAGGAACCGGTCGACGGTCGCGATCTCCGTTCCGTCGCAGCCCAGCAGCAGCTTCAGCTCCGCGTCGCGCTTGAACAGGTCGAGCGTGCAGGCGACGGCCGTCACCGTCCGCCCGCCGCCGCCCAGCCACACGTCGATGCCGGCGCCGTCCCCCGCGGTGGTGCCGACCAGGTAGCCGTAGTCCAGCGGGTAGATCAGCTCCGGCCTCCGCGGGTGGGGCGTGCCGGCTGGCCGGTCGACGTGGTCGGCGCTGCTACGCACGAGCGCGCCGCAGGCGTCCCAGAAGGCTTCGTCGAAGGTCGGCATGGACTGCATCCTAAGCGTGACGCTGCTGCAGGCCTACGGAGCCGTGACCTAGGGCGCCGGTCGGTACCTGACGACCGCTTCCACGCGCTCGGGGTCGAGCGCCATCGGTACCAGCCAGCGCACGCTCGGCACGGTGGCCGCGGTAGGGACGTCGCTCACGGGCACCAGGCGAACGACCTCGTCCTCCATGGTCCGGGCGGCCTGGGCGTCCCCGAACGCGCGGGAGCAGTGCACCACGCCCCAGGCTACGTCGGCATCTCCCGGCGACCGGCGGAAGCCCGAGCGCGTGCAGGAGCCGGCGTAGCTGCCAGCAGCCGCTCGCTTGGCGAGACGCGTCACCCACGCATGCCCGCTCGACTTGTAGTAACGTGCCGCAAGAGCATCCCCAACCGCTCCCACATCACAACCAGAGGTTGGCCGTGAGCGCTGGAAGCGCCGTGGCGGCAGGAGGAACGAGCTGATGCGCAAGTTGCACCTTCGCTACGGCGTGCCCATGGTCGTGCTAGCCTTCCTGGCCGCGTGCGGCTCCAACGGCTCCACCCCGCCGCCGCCCAAGTTCGAGGTCGAGTTCCCTCAACCCAGGCCGCTGACCGTCAGCGCCACCCAGGACGCCGACCGCACCGTCAGCGAGCTCATCCCCCTCGGCGGCGGCGTGCTCGAGGTCGTCGGCGCCGACGGTACCGGCTACCGCCTCACCGTCCCGGCCACGGCGCTCCTGGCCCCCACCACCGTCTCCATGACGCCGCTCGCGAGCGTCGAAGGCGCTCCGGTGACCGGAAGCATGCACGGCGTGGCCCTGATGCCGGCCGAGCTGCGCCTCTACGACGCGGCCACGCTCGAGATCACCCCCGCCAGCGGCGACGCCACCAGCGCCATCGGCTTCGCCGCCCGCAGCGACGGCAGCGACTTCCACCTCGCGCCGCCGGCGCGCACCGGCGGCGCCGGCAGCGTGACGTTCGACCTGTTCCACTTCTCGCTGCACGGCGCCTACCTCGGCACCGATGCGGCGCCTTACGCCATCCACGGCTCGCCGAGCGACTTCATGCCCCTCGACTGGGAGGGCTGGCTCTCGCAGTGGCTCAGCGACCTGCTGGCCAAGGAGCGCACCGCTGAGCTCCTGGGCGAGGCGGGCGACCCCGAGCTGGCGGAGAAGCTCGAGGCGATCCTCGACTACCTCTTCGAGCTCGCGATCGCGCCGCATCTCGAGGAGATGGCCAACAACTGCGCCGGCGTCGAGCAGCACGGCAGCAAGGCGCTCGGCTGGCTCAGGACCACGCAGCTGGTGGGCATGGGCGCCACCTTCGCCGCCAAGGCGCAGGAGGTGGAGGGCGCCGTGCGGAGCGGCGCCCACGACTGCTGGGAGCGGGCCATCCAGCCCTGCATCCCGCGAACCGGCGCCGGCCCGCAGGTGCTGAAGGCGGCGCGCCTCAACCTGCTCCTGGGCGGCAGCAGCGACCTCTACGACCCCGCCCGGGAGGACCTCACGTGCGAGACCGATCCCGAGTGCGTCCGCGTGCCGGACGTCACCTCCCTCCGGGTCGACCTCGGCTTCGACCACCAGATCGGGTGCCGTGTGGGGCCGATCGGGCCCCACCGGTAGGCTCGGTTGCGCTTCGTTACCTGAGGCATGGTTCGCGGCTGTCGGCCCAGCGCGAGGTCCGATGCAAGGCATCAGGCAAGAAGGTACCGGCACCAGTCGCGTCGCTCCCGCGCAGAGGCGCGCTCCGTGGCAGGTAGCATGAGCGTTCGCAGGCCGCGCTCGCGGGGTGCGTTGCACCGCGAGTCGCTTCCTGCGAGAGCGGGGCATCGTGAAGCTCGAAGACCGCATGGCCACGTCCGACCCCGACGGCCCCGCGCTAGCCGAGCTCGGCGACTGGTTGTTCAGCGCCGGCGGCGACGAGCTGGCGAAGGTGAGGACCGCGCGGGAGGCGTTCACCAGGTTCTTCCAGCCGAGCCCAGCGCTCAGCGGGCAGGAAGAGGACCGGATCGAAGCGTTCGGAACGCTGGTCGACGGCTTCTCCAGGAACGCGGAGCTCGACCGGGCGGCCGTCGACGGCAGCATCCGCAACGGCGGACTGCTGATCGATACGCCGCGAGCGACGCACGAACGGTACTACGTATTCTCCGTAGCGGAGAGCGGAACGCCGCGGCAGGTGCTACGGCCCGGCTACGTCCACCTCCTCGAGCGGGAAGGGTTCGTGACCAGCGACGCCCCCGTGCGCTTCGACGAGTGGCACCGGCAGGAGCCGGTCCGCGTCGTGAAACGCCTGCCGGTCTCGACCGAGGACTTCCTCTTCCGCGACGCCATCGCGAGGCACCCGGACGAGCCGACGTCGGCCACGTGGTGGAACTACCGGAAGCGGATCTCGGCCCTCTGAGCGACCCTACCGACCGGTGGCGTAGCACGCCGCTACCTCACGCGTGACGCGGGTTCACGAACGGGGCACGGGCCCGCTCGCGAGCGACCATCAAAGCGCGGACGCGAGGGCGTCGTCGGCGGGGAAGCCTGGCGAGCACCGCGTGAGACCGCGAGGGCCGCCGGCGCCGCGCTCTAGCGCTATCGTGAGCCGAGATGTTCCGGGACAGACGCGTCCTAACCATCCTCAACCCCGCCAGTGGCGGCGGGTCGCGAGAGGACCTGGTCGGCTCCGTCGAGCTTAGCCTCCGTGCTCACGGTGCCGCTCGTACCGAGTCGCGCATCACGCAGGGGCCCGAGGACGCGTTCGCCTGGGCGGGTGCTGCCGCAGACGAAGGCTTCGATGTCGTCGTCGTGGGCGGCGGCGACGGCACCGTGACGGCGGCCAGCCACGGAGCGCTCCGCTCGGGCGGAGGCATCCCCATCGGCATCCTGCCGCTAGGCACCGGTAACGGCCTGGCTCGGGTCCTCGGGTTGCCCCTCGAGCCCGCCCGAACCCTCGACGCGCTCGCCAGCGGACGCATCGTTACGATCGACGCTATCGACCTCCCGACCCACGACACCATCTCCCTGCTCTTCTTCGGGGCGGGCCTCGACGCCAAGATCAACCGCGACGCCGACGAGGGAGAGAAGACGAGGCTCGGACCGTTCGCCTACCTCAAGGCGGCCGCCAAGAACCTGCGCCGGACCCGCAACTGCGACCTGACACTCGTGGTCGATAGCGAGGAACGCCGCCTCCGCGGTCACAGCGTCAGCGGCTTCAACGCGACCCGGCTGGACGTGGCGGGCATCCCAGTGGGGCCGGACGCCGATCCGCACGACGGCCGCCTGAACCTGACGGTGTTCGAGTCGCGCAGCTACTGGCGCACCCTGGGGCAGGTCCTGCGGCTCACCAACCGCGCTGCCAGCCGCGGCGACCTCGAGCTCGTCCGCAGCCTGCGTCTCGAGTCGGTACCGCCGTTGCCGGTCCAGGCCGATGGCGACGTAGTCGGCGAGACCCCCTTGGAAGCGCAGGTGCTCCCTCGCGCCTTGCGCTTCATCGCGGCGGCAGAGTACGCGGGCGATCGGGGTGGTGCGGCTAGCTAGAACCGCGGCTCGCGCCGGCCCCGGGCGGACCGGCGCTAGGGCTCCTGCCCCGGTCGGTGATGGTCGAGGGCGCCCGCGAGGTGGTGGTCCCGGGGCGCCCTCGAGGGGTCGTGGGTGCGGCCGTCTCGGTTGGGGTGGCTGCGCCGAGGCTCGGGGGTGGTCAGTACCTGGAGGGGAAGAGGCCTTCGGTGCAGATGACGTAGTTGAGGGCGGCGCCGT
>Ga0123332_1001483_pt1 | contig 22974 bp, 15 predicted proteins | sample BioC12SIPDNA_4_FD_89958 | JGI IMG/M metagenome (GOLD analysis project Ga0123332, IMG submission 89958) | Anaerobic biogas reactor microbial communites from Washington, USA - Biogas_R2_A C12 SIP DNA | ecosystem: Engineered > Bioreactor > Anaerobic > Unclassified | place: Washington, USA... | reverse complement strand
CGGTGTTGCCGGTCAGCAATGCCGCCGCGGTCATGCCGGCGGCGATCGCCAGGGGAAAATTCCACGGGCTGATCACGGCGGCCACGCCGCGCGGCTCGTACCACGCCTCGTTCCGCTCGGCGATGAATCGGCCGAGCCGCTTCGGCTGGAACAGCCCCACGGCAAGGCGGGCGTAGTACTCGCAGAAATCGATCGCCTCGCAGACGTCGGCGTCCGCCTCCCGCCAGGTCTTGCCCGCCTCGTGGACGACGATCGCCGCCAACTCGTCGCGCCGCCGCCGCATCCGCAGCGCCGCCCGGACGACGATCTCCGCCCGCTCAAACGGATCGCGCCGGCGCCAGCGGAGAAACGCCTCCGCGGCCCGGGCGACGGCCCTTTCCACCGCCGATGGATCGGCCTGGACAGGGGCGCCGGGGGCCGCAGCGGTCTGGACGGCCCGGGCGAACGGCTCGCGCTGGTCGCGGTCGGCGAAGTCGCGGAGCGGCTCGTTCAGAAACGGCTGCCCATTGCCGAGGGATTCCACCGCGCAGCTGAGCTCGTGCCGCCGGGCGGCCCGGTGGAGGAAACCGTCTTCGGCCGGTTCCGTCGCCGAGGCGGCTCGATGGGGCGACGCCAGAAGCTGCATCGGATCGAGCTGCTCGGAAAACCCGGCGCGGAGCCACGACTCGTTCGACGTGTTCTCCAGCAGTCGGCGGACCAGGTAGGCCATGCCCGGAATCATCTCGCCCAAGGGCACGTACTCGCGGAGCCGGAGCTTCTCGGCGAGCAGGGCGGCCTTGACCTCCGCCGCCATCCCGTAGAGCATCTGGAACTCGACCGCCTCGCGCGGCAGGTTGTGGTGTTCGAGCAGCGCGAGAATCCGGGCGATCGAGCGGAGGTTGTGCGACCCCGCCGCCAGGCAGACGCCTCCCTCTCCGCCCGCCCGCGGCGCGGAGCTGAGGATGATCTCGGCCACGCGTTCAAAGCTGGCGTCGGTTGCCGCTTTCTTCGTCCACACCGGCAGCGGCCAGCCCATCTGCTCGGCATGGACGATCTCATAGTCCCAGTAAGCCCCTTTGATCAGCCGCACCGTCACCCGCCTGCCGCTGCGGCGGGCCCAGGCGATCAGCCGCCGGGCGTCGTCCTCGGCGCTGCGGAGATAGGCCTGGAGCGCGATGCCCGCGGGAAAGGCAATCTTCTCCGCAGACCGTTCGAAGACTTCCAGCGTCAACTCCTTCAGGCCGTGCTGTTCCATGTCGAAATTGACCGCCACATTGGCGTCGCGGGCGGCTTCCAGGAGCGGCAGCAGGGCGTCTTCCAGGCGTTGGACCGTGCCCGAGAAATCGGCCGGATCGAGTCTCGGATCGAGCGAACTGAGCTTGACCGACACGCTTCCCCGCGGCACCGGTCCGAGATGATCGTTCTCGATCGCTTTCCGTTCGGGCCAGGCGGGCGTGCGGCCGCCCAGGGTTTCAATCAGCTCGAGGTAGCGCTGCCGGTAGCGGTCTGCGTCTTCGCGGCTGAGGCACGCCTCGCCCAACAGATCAACGCTCGCGGCGACGCCGCGCCGCCAGAGGGCCTCCAGCTTCCCCATCGCCTTGGCCGGGTCGGTCCCGGCGATGAATCGTTCGGCCAGCGCCTCGATCCGGTTGCCGACCGTCTTGCCGAAAATCGTCCTGGCCGCCCCGCTCGCTCGCAGCACGAGGCCCATTCCTGGTGGCATCGTCACGCCCGGCAGACTCATGTAGTCGATCAGGCAATCGCGAACCGCCTCGGCGGATTGCAGGGAAGGGTAGGCGTCGACGAAGCGGAACATCTGGACCTTGAATCGGGGGTCCTTCAGAGACCAATCCATCAGCAGGTCGGACCAGAACCGGGTGGAAAACAAGCCGCCGTGCTCGCTCCGCGCCGAGGCGAGCAAGCCCCGGCCGATCTCCTGCGTGCGCCGTTCGACCAAATCCACGCTCGTCATGGTCCATCCTCCGCCGCGCGAGGTGCAGGGTTTCTTGAATTGTACTGATCGATGCGCTTTGGGAAACGCTGCCCGCCGGTTCGCTTCCGCCACTGAGCAAGGAGTGGGCCGCGGAGATTCAAAAACGTTCGGCCGAATACGATTCTGGTTCGACCGCAATGGTGTCGTGGGAGCAGGTCAAGGCCGAGGAATTGCGTCGAGTGGGTGTCGCGGTGCCGGATGCTTCGCATTGACTCTCCGTTTCGTATTGTCTATCGAGTGGTGGACCACCGCGTGCTCGTCGTGGCGATTGCACACGCAAAACGGCACCCCGGCTATTGGCGCCAGTGAGGGCAGTTCCCGGATTCTCCGGCGGCGAGCCGCCAGGATCGGAATAATCTCTGTAAGCGACTCCGTGGTGGACGAAAAGCCGCCTTCTGGCACCCCCCCGGTCGTGGGGCGTGCTTGCGGCCCCACCCTAGGCGGCCGCCGGTTTTCCGCGCTGGCCCTGGCTTCGAGCGGCCCATTATCCGGCCGCAGTGCCCAGAAGCGTTTGACTGGACGCGTTTTCAGTCCCAAAGTTGGTGAGGGGACAAGGACTTATGCCGAAGGAAATGCCGCGAGGCGGCGCCCCGAAAACCTGGCGGCACAAGAGATCGAACCCGAGGCACGAGGAAACGCACTGATGGCGGGTCGCGCGGGCAAGCCAACAAGGCAAGATCGGCGGGCGAGCGTTGCGGCGAGCACGATGCTGATCCTGGTGCTGGGTCTCGGTGGCGTCCTGGCGCTGGTCCGGATCGTTCAGACGATCGGCATCCGGGCTAGTCTTCAAGACGAGGCGGACGAGACGGCCTTGGCCGTCGCCGCGGCACTTGCGCGGCAAGCCGAACCGTCCGGGCCGAGTTTGTCCGCGGCCGCCGCCGAGGTCGCCGTTGGCCGGTGGGATGCCGCCCGCCGCCGATTCGTCGCCACCCGGTCCGGCCCGAACGCCATTGAAGTCACCGTTCGCGGGCCGCAGGCCGAGAACAGAGCTGGCAGAGGCTGGCTCGCTCGTGTCATTGCGCCGTCACCCGCCGCCACAGCCACGTCGGCCGTTGCGGCGGTCCGCCCTCGCGACCTCGTATTTGTCGTCGATCTCTCCAGCGCGATGGCCGCCGAGTCGTTGGCGGCGGCCGAGCGGCTCGAATCGCGGCCAGGCAGCATTCAGGCATACGACGCCGCAGTGCTCGGCGGTCTGTACCAGGATCTCGGCTATGAGTCGTTTCCCGGTCCGGACGAACCGCTCGGGGCGCCTTGGGGCGCGGGCTGGGACGCCCTGGCGGCGGTGGATGGTCCGCTTTCCCACGCGGCAGTCCCCGCGAAGTATCGAATCGAGCCCGGCGATCCCATCTCGGTGCGACGCGAGAAGGCCGGCGCCGCGGTGATCGACCGCCAGATTCTGAAATTGATGCCCAGGGCGATGCCCGACCCGCAGCTTCCGGAAAACCGCCGCTATTGGCTGGCATATCTCGACGATCTGTCGGGAGCGGAAGGAAGCGGGGCGAAAATCGGCTACGCCAGCTACGTGCGGTTCATGCTCCGCCGCGGACGGATCGAGCCAGCGCAGGGCCTCTATGTGCCCTTGTCGCAGCACAGTCGGCACTGCCCCTGGCACCTCGAACAGGTGGGTGGCGGTTCGTTGCGGTTCCCCCCCCGGGTTGAACCGATGCACCAGGCGCGCCGCGGATTGGCCGAGGCGATTTACTCGCTGGCAAAGCGGAACGGCAGCGACGGCGATCCGGCGGCGAGGGACCGCGTGGCAATTGTCTCGCTCGATTGGCCCGCCGGTGCCGCGCGCGTCCGGCAGGCGCTGACGAGCGACTACGGTTCCGCGCTTCGCGCCGCCGTCCGGCTGCAACCGGCGGGCGTGAACGGGTCGTCAAGTCAACTGGAAACAGGCCTTCGGTTGGCGGATCAGCTCCTGCGCGAGGCCTCGGGGGGCGCGGCCGGCTGGCGCGGCGCCGAGCAGATGATTGTCCTCGTGACTGCCGCGGGCACGGAGCCTGAGCGCCGAGACGGCACTCTGAACACGGAAACCCGCCTCCCGGACCACGTCGTCTGCGTCGGCCGGGGCGCTACCCCGCTGCGTGCCGCGCTGGAGAGGATTGTCGAGGCGGCGCCCGTGGCCCTGGTGCGCTAGAACCCGCCGCAACGGCGCCGGTCAATTTGCCGTGCGCCGCAGATTGGAGAACAGGCGGGCAAAATCCTTGCTGCCGACCTTGGGAAGCGCGCGGCCAACGTGCATTTCCAGCTCGGGCGAACCGGCGTCGATGGCAATCGCTTCACAAGTTCCGCCGTTGAACGTCCGCTTTGCCGGCGTCCCGCTGCCGGCCCGATCCGCTGCCTGTTCCTTCGCCGCGGGCGCGGGCTGGCCGGCGTAGCGATCGACGATCACTTCCTCTTCCTGGAAGTCTTCATTCAGCAGATCGACCGGATCGTGGTAGACGAGATTCACCTCGGGAATGATCCTGCCGGCCGGTTCGAATCGATCGCCGGGATCGTCGTCCAGACCGACAAGCGTGTCGCTGAGTGCGTCGAGCTGCCGGCCGGATCGTCTGATCGCGTCTTCCGCGTCCGGGGCGACACGGAGGGTCGGCGGATCGTCCTCCGGCCGTGGAACCTCGACGCCGCCGGGTTCGTTCCTCGCCCCCGGCTCGATCAAGACTTGCCCGTCGTCGAGCTTGCCGAACTCAATTATCGTCTCGCGGTCTTCCTGGAACTCGGCACGGGACGTTGCGGGCAGTTGCTGGAGCTCGGCCCAGGCTTCCACAACGGTTTCGCGTCCAATGGAATCGTTGCCCGCGGCACAAGCGCGGAGCAAGGCGTAGTCGCAGAGTTGGTTGATCAGCCGGGGAACCCCATCGGTCGCCTCGTAGACCGCGGCGCAAGCATCCTCGGAAAACAGGTCGCGCGGTGCAGTCGACGCCGCGGCAATCTGCGCGCGGATGCACTCGCCCGTCTCCGTCCGGCTGAGCGCTTCGAGGTAGCACCGGGCGACAATCCGCTGGGAAAACGATTCGAGTTTCGGGCTGGTCAATTTCTCCTCAAGGATCGGCCCGCCGAGGAGGATCAGCCGGGCGCAAGGTTGCCCATCGGCAGACAGATTGGTCATCATCCGCAACTCGTCGAGCAACCGCAGGGCGAGCCCGTCGGCCTCGTCGACCAGCAGGAGCATCGGGCGCCGCTTGTCTTCATCGCGACTAAGACAATCGAGCAGCACCAGCCGCAGCTCTCCTTCGTCCATCTCGCGAAAAGGCCGCCGCAGCCCGTGGAGAATCGCCTGAAGCAGCGAGCGCCGCGACTCCAGGCGGCCGCTCGGCAGCTGAACCACGCGCATCTGGCCGGCGAATTGTTCGCAGAGCATTTCTCCCAGCAGGCTCTTGCCACACCCGGCCGGCCCGACCGCAACTCCCACGCCCTCGCCCCTCTGAACGCATCGGGCCAGAGTCTGCCGTGCATACTCGATCGCCGAGGCGGGATAGTAGAATGTGGGCTGTGGAACGGATGGGAAAGGTCGACAGAAGAGTCCAAAACTAGCCTCGTACATTGCCTAGCCTTCCTGGCTCATGTATACCATGGGGGTGCGCGTCTCCAACGCGCGTTCCCTGGGCGGGTTGACAAGGGTTGCCTTTCTTAGATTCGGCACATCCGCCTGCCACAATTCAATGGCGTCGAGCCGATCGCCGCCGCAACAACGGTTTTTGGGCGCCGCTTGCACGTCACTTGGCTCTCGATCACGATGGATCGAGCCTCGGCGCGCGTCTCGCCGGCGAAGCAAACGGAAATTGTGGGAGGATGTTGAGATGAAAGTCGGAGCGTTTACCAAGAGCTTCAAGGACTGGGATATTCCGACGGTCTGCCGGCGTTTTCGCGAGATCGGCCTCGACGGTTTAGACCTTACGGTCCGCCGGGGCGGCCACGTCGAGCCGTCCCACGTCGCCGAGCAGCTCCCCGCCGCGGCCAGGTCGGTCCTCGAAGCGGGTTCGGAGATCCTCTTCATTACCACCGACATCACCGAGGCCACGCCGGAGGCGGAGCGGACGTTGTCGACGGCCGCCCGGCTGGGAATCACGCATTTCAAGCTGGGTTACTATCGTTATGGGCCGTTTGGCAGCCTGGCAACGCAATTGGATGAGACGCGGCGGCGGATCGGCGGCGTGATCCAGATGGCCAAGAAATTCGGCATTCTGCCCTGCGTCCATATCCACTCGGGGGCGTACATCCCATCCCACGGAACGCAGCTCTACCAGCTCATCAGCGAATACTCGCCCGACCAGGTCGGCGCCTATGTCGACATGCTCCACACGGCACTGGAGGGCGGCGGCGACGGCTGGCGGCAGGGGCTCGATCTGTTGGCGCCGTGGATTAAATTGGTCGCCGTGAAGAATTTTCGCTGGGTTCAGGGCGATCGCGACAAGCACGGCCAGGTGCGATGGAAGCGCGTGGTGGTGCCGATCGCCGAGGGAATCTCCCCGCTGCCCGACTACGTGGCGACGCTCGGAAAGATCGGCTACGACGGAATCTACTCGCTGCATAGCGAGTATCAGGGGAGTGCGAGCTTCGCGGATCTCGATGCGGAAGAGTGCCTCAAGCAAACGGCCGCGGACCTGGCGTTCTTCCGGGGCCTGTTCGATTAGGAACAGTCACGACAAAATGGATTCCCTCTCTCCGTAGAATGGAACGCATTCCAGTTCACCGGCAAGACGGAGTGAGTCTTGGACACGACCCGCCCGAATCAACTCCCTGCCACGGATCGCTGGCGATCATGTTCCGGGTGAAAATCTGCGGCATCACCAATGAAGAAGACGCCCGGGCCGTGGCCGCTGCGGGTGCTGGCGCCGTGGGGCTGAACTTCTATGAACCGAGCCCCAGGTTCCTCAGCCCGGCAAGCGCCGAGGCAGTCGTCAGGGCCTTGCCCGCCGAGGTCGTGAAGGTCGGATTGTTCGTCAATGCTCCGGCCGAGGCGGCCGTCGCCACAGTCCACTCGCTGGGGCTGGATCTGATCCAGATTCACGGCGATGAACCGCCCGAGTACCTCGCCGCATTGGGCGATCGGCCCGTGATGCGGGCGTTGCGGCTCGGCCCCCTGGGGCTCGACCCGATCCTGGAGTATCTGGAGGACTGCCGGCAACTCGGCTGTCTGCCGCGGCGAGTGTTGATCGATGCCTACCGGCCGGGCTGGTACGGCGGCAGCGGCGCGACGTGCAACTGGACTGTTGTTCAGAAATACCCCTCGGCGGCGTGGCATCCGCCGCTTGTGCTGGCCGGCGGGCTGACCGCGGAGAATGTGGCCGAGGCGATTCAGCTGGTCCGCCCGGCGGCTGTCGACACGGCCGGCGGCGTTGAGGCCAGCCCGGGAAGAAAGGACGCTGGCCTGGTTCGCCAGTTTATCCAGAACGCGCGCCGAGCGTTCGAGTCGCTGCGCTAGCCCGCCTGGGCTGTCCAGGTCACAGGGCTTCTCCTGGTTCCCCAGCTCCGGCTTGGAAACCCGCGCCCCCTGCGGCAAACGGCACACGCCACTGCCCGTTCGGGGCGCATCACGCCCCCCTGGCCAACCCGGCCTCAAGCTCGTAAGATCGAGGGAATGCCATTCAAATCGACCGCTCCAGCGCGTGACCGAGGAGGTTTCCGTGTCGCAAGTTGAGACGAACGTGCCGTACAAGGTGGTGGAGTGTTCCGCCGAGGAATTCAGGAAGCTCGCCGAATTCGGCCACAAAGAGATCATGCTGGCGGAAAACGAGATGCCAGGGCTGATGGCGTTGCGCGAGCGATACGGACCGCAGAAGCCGCTTCAAGGGGCGCGGATCGCCGGTTGCCTGCACCTGACGATTCAGACGGCCGTGCTGATCAAGACGCTGCGGGCACTTGGCGCCGAGATTACCTGGACGAGCTGCAATATCTACTCGACCCAGGATCACGCCGCAGTGGCGATTGCCGATCTGGGGGTTCCGGTGTTCGCCTGGAAGGGGGAGTCGCTCCAGGATTACTGGGACAACATTCTCGCGCAACTCGGCTCGTTCGAGAACGGCCGGGGTCCGACGATGCTGGTCGACGACGGCGGCGATCTGACGCTCTTGATTCACAGGGGGGCGGCGTGCGAGAAGGCGGGGCACGTGCCCGACGCCGAGTCTGTCTCGCACATTGAGGAGAAGGCCCTGCTGAGGACGCTCCAGCGGAGCCTCGCGGAGGATCCCCAGCGGTTCACGCGGATTGCCGAGGAAATCCGCGGCGTGAGCGAAGAGACGACCACCGGCGTGCACCGGCTGTACGAGATGCACGCCAAGGGCGCGCTGCTCTTCCCCGCAATCAACGTCAACGATTCGGTGACCAAGAGCAAATTCGACAACCTCTACGGCTGCCGGGAGTCGCTGGCCGACGGGATCAAACGGGCGACCGACGTGATGATCGCCGGCAAGGTGGTCGTCGTCTGCGGCTATGGCGATGTGGGCAAGGGCTGCGCCCAGTCGATGCGATCCTATGGCGCGCGGGTGCTGATCACGGAGATCGACCCGATCTGCGCGCTACAGGCGGCAATGGAGGGTTTTGAGGTCGTGACGCTGGAAGACGCCGCCCCGGTGGGCAACGTCTTCGTGACTTCGACCGGTTGCCGCGACGTGATCCGCCCCGAACACATGGCGAAGATGCGCAACGACGCCATCGTCTGCAATATCGGCCACTTCGACCTGGAGATCGACGTGGCCGGCCTGGAGGCCTATCCGGGCGTGGAAAAGACGAACATCAAGCCGCTGGTGGACCGCTACACGTTCCCCGACGGCCACGCGATCCTCCTGCTGGCCGCCGGGCGGCTGGTCAACCTGGGCTGCGCGACGGGGCACCCCTCGTTCGTCATGTCCAACTCGTTCTCGAACCAGGTCCTGGCTCAGATTGCCCTCTGGACCGAGCCGGAGAAGTACCCGCTGGGCGTGCACGTCCTGCCCAAGAAGCTCGACGAGGAGGTCGCCCGGCTCCACCTCGAGCAGCTCGGCGTGAAGCTCACGAAGCTCACGCCGAAGCAGGCCGAGTACCTCGGCATTCCCGTGGAGGGCCCATTCAAGCCGGATCACTACCGGTATTGACGGACGATGCTTCGGGCGGTTCACGGACACGACCCTCTTTCCCTAGCCAGCAGCAGCATGCCAGAAATCCAAGCCTTTCGCGGAATTCGATACAACCTCGGCCATGTCGGATCGCTCAGCGATGTCGTCGCCCCTCCCTACGACGTGATCGATGAGACCCTGCAAGATGACCTGTACAAGAAGCACCCCTGCAATGTGGTCCGCTTGATTCTCAACCGGATCGAACGCGACGACGACGAGGCCAACAATCGGTACATCCGGGCGGGTCGTTTCCTGAAGAATTGGAGGGAAGAGGGCGTCCTGTTCCAGGAGGCCGACCCGGCGATCTATGTCTACCACCAGGAGTTTGAGGCCCAAGGCCGGGTATTCCTGCGCCGCGGCTTCATGTCTCGCGTGCGGCTCGAGCGATTTGGCCAAGGGATGATTTTTCCCCACGAACAGACCCTCAGCAAGCCCAAGATCGACCGGATGATGCTGACGGCGGTCTGCAAGGCCAATCTGAGTCAGGTGTTCGGGCTGTATCCCGACAAATCCTGCGAGGTCCAGGCCCGCCTCGACGCGGCGATCGCCGACCAAACGCCGCTGGTCGCCACGGACCATTTGGGCGTCACCCACCGGTTGTGGCCGGTGACGGATCTGGCCGTGATTGCCGCCGTGACGGCCATGATGGGCCCCAAGCCGGTCTTCATTGCCGACGGGCACCACCGCTACGAGACCGCCTGCGACTACCGCGACCAGGTCTACGACAGCGGCTTCTTGAACGCCGAACACCCCGCCAACTACGTGCTCATGCAGTGCGTCGCGATGGAAGACGCCGGCCTGGTCGTCCTGCCGACGCATCGCCTCCTGCCGGACGTGCCGGCGTTGTCGGCCGGGGAACTGGCGGCCAGACTGGGCGATCTGTTCACAACGCGACCGGGCGGCGAGGAACCCGGCAGCGCCCAGGCGGTCTGGGAGGATGTGGAAACGGCCGATCGGCAGGGCACGCTGGCTCTCTACACACGGAAAGACAAGCTCTGGACGATCGTCGAGTTGACCCCCGCCGGCCAGGAGAAGATGGATCAAGTCGCCGCCGATCGCGACCCGTCGTGGCGGCAGTTGGGGGTGAGCATTCTTCACCGGCTGATTCTCGAGACGCTACTCGCCCCGGGGACAGACCTCCAACCGAAGTATGTGCACCTGGTCGACGAGGTTGTCGAGGGGCTCGCTTCCGGCGACTATCCCTTGGCCGCGCTGGTCATGCCCGCCACGGTCGATCACATCCGCCAGGTCAGCATGGCGGGCCAGCGAATGCCCGCCAAGAGCACGTATTTCTATCCCAAGCTGCTCAGCGGACTGGTCATCAACCCGCTGGAATGATCGCCGAAACAATGCCATGTTTCACGTGGAACGGGCCTGGGCGACCTCTGCGGGTGAGGGAAACACAACGTTTCACGTGAAACGCAAGGGGCGGCAGGTTGCAGGTCACCGACCACCTGTGAGCTGCGGCTGCATAGCTTCCCGCCCGCATTTCGCCGCGGAGGGGGCAGCCAAAAATCAACCCATCGCCGAGCGCAGCGGCGACAGCCGGGCAGCTTTGCCCTGCGTGGGGAGACTTCGGCGCGCAGGCCCCCATCCGGCGCGTCCCGATGGACTCTGAACTGCCGCCCTGCCGAACTGGCATTTCCTGATTCGGCGGTTCCAGGTTACAATCCTCGCCGCGCGGAGACGGATAACAGGGAGACCGCGCTCGGCAAGGAGGCCGAAAGGTTGGGACGCATCCTTTGCGTGGCAAATCAGAAGGGTGGCGTCGGCAAGACGACGACCGCCGTGAATCTGGCCGCCGGGCTGGCGAAGTCGGGCGCTCGCACGCTGCTGGTCGATCTCGACCCGCAATGCAACGCGACCTCGGGGCTGGGCCATGGCCCCACCGCCAGTCACGCCCTGGTCTCCGGCCAGCCGATCCTCGAAGCCGTCGAACAGACGAGCGTGCCGGACCTGGACATCCTCTCGGGCAGCCGGCGTTTCGGCGACATCGAGGCCCTCGCCCGCGATGACGGCCCCAAGGCCGCGACGTTCGAACAGCGGTTGATGGCCACCGCGAACGCTTACGATTTTGTGTTGATTGACTGCCCCCCCTCCCTTGGCCAGCTTACCAAGACGGCCCTGGCCGCCTCGACCGAGGTGTTCATGCCGATCCAGTGCGAATACTTCGCGATGGAGGGCCTCGCCCAGATGATCGAGGTCATCCGCGAAGTCATGGAACGCCCGGATCGCCGGCTTCAATTCGGGGGCATCGTGCTCACGATGTACGATCCCAGCCTGGAATTGACGCACGAAGTAGAAGCGGAAGTGCGCGATTTCTTCGGCGAGATCGTTTTTCATTCTGTCATCCCTCGCGACGTGGCCGTGTCGGAGGCGCCTAGTCACGGGCTGCCGGTCCTTGACTATGCTCCGCGGGCACGAGGCACGCGCGCCTATGTCGAACTCTGCATGGAGGTGCTTGAACGTGACTAAGGAACGGCGTTTGGGACGCGGGCTGGAGGCCCTGCTTGGAAAGGTTGCCACGCAACAGGCGGAGGAATCACTTGACGGGGCCGCGCACACACGCTCGCCCCTGCCGCCGGGCGGTCCAGCGATGGCCGCCGCGGCCGAGCCGGAATTCGCAGCGCCGCACAGCGAACGGGCAGGCCGGCAGCCCGCGGAATTCCCCGAGAATACCGCCGAGAGCCCTCCCCGCGCGGACCAGCGGTTGGAGTCGGAATCGCCCCCGAATCCCGCCGAGGCGGACAGGCCGGCGCGGGTCGACATCCGACAAATCGACAGCAATCCTTTCCAGCCGCGGCGGGACTTCGGCGATGCGGAGCTCGACAGCCTGGTCGACAGCCTGCGGTCGCATGGCCTCCTCCAGCCGCTCGTCGTCCGCCGGGTGGGCGAGCGGTACCAGCTGGTTGCGGGCGAACGCCGCCTCCGCGCCGCGGCAAGGGCGGGTTGGACGGAGGTGCCGATCCAGCTGATCGAGGCCGACGACCGCCAGACGGCGGAGTTGGCGATCGTCGAGAACCTCCAGCGCAAGGACCTCAACGCGCTGGAAAAAGCCGCTTCGTTCCAGCGATATCTCGACCAATACGGCGCGACCCAGGAGGAACTGGCCGCCAGGCTGACGATCGACCGCTCGACCGTGGCCAACCTGATCCGCCTGCTCGAACTGCCCGACGCGGTTCAGCAAGCCGTCCGCGAAGGGCGGATCACGCCGGGCCACGCCCGGGCGCTGCTGCCGCTGGGCGACGAGCGCGAGCAGATCGCCTTCTGCCAGAAGATCCACGACGAGGCGCTCTCCGTGCGCAAGACCGAGACGCTGGTCCAGGAGACGATCCGCGAGTCGGACGGCCGGCAGCTCCGCGTCGTCGGAGAGGCGGGGGCGGGGCGGCCGATGCGGCGGGTCACCAGCGAGCACGTCGCCGCGCTCGAGCAGACCTTCCGCGCGGCCCTGGGGTTGCGTGTGGCGATCACGCACAATAGCCGCGGACGGGGAAAGCTGGTGGTGTATTTTGGCGGACACGACGACTTCGCCCGGCTCCAACGGCAGATCTGCGGCGTCGATCAGGAGGAACTCCGCAACCAGGCCGGCTGATGAACGCCGCCGGCAATCGCCGCCGGCAATGCCGGCACTGCTAGCGGTCAACCGGTTGACCTTGACCGGAAATCAATGGTCGCGCTATACTCCACCCCCCGCGCGCTTGCGGAAGAAGTCGAGTCACGGAAGCACGCGCTTTGGCAAACCATGGTTTACGGAGGAACCACAGATGACCCCAACGAGAACGGATCGGGAAGAACTCGCCCGCTCGCGCCGCCGGGCGCGTTCCGGGCGGCAAGCGATCATCCTGGCAGCGGCGGCAATCGCCGGCCTGGCGGCCGTCACGGCCTTCGCTGCCCAGCCGGCCGGCCCCCAGCCGCCGGCCAAGGATGCCAAGCTCCAGGTTGTCGCCCGCGTCAATGGCGAAGACATCTCGCGCAACGAGCTGGCCCAGGAGTGCCTCCGCCATTATGGCGAGGACGTCCTCGAGCGGATGACCAAGAAGTACCTGATCATCCAGGAGTGCCGGAAGCGCCAGATCGAGGTCTCGCAGGACGAGGTCAACGCGGAGATCCACCGCATGGCGACGCGATTCAGCCTCCCGGTCGATCAGTGGCTGACGATGCTCAAGCAGGAGCGCGGGATCAGCCCCGTGCAATATGCCAACGACATCATCTGGCCGACGCTGGCGCTGAAGAAGCTTGCCGGGAGCCAGTTGCAGATCACCGAGGAGGAGGTGCGGAAAGAATACGAGAAGTATTACGGTCCCGCGGTCAAAGCTCGGATGATCGCCTGCGGCACCCTGGAGAAGGCGCAGCGGATCTTTGCGGTCGCCAAGGCGAATCCCGACCAGTTCGGCAACCTGGCGAAGGACGAATCCGAGGATGTCAACAGTGCCAGCGCTAAGGGCCTGGTCAATCCGATCCGCCGCCACCTGGGTTTCAAGGAGATTGAGGACGCGGCCTTTGCGCTCAAGGAGGGCCAGATCTCCGAGATCATTAAGGTGGCCGGCCAGTACGTGATCCTCAAGTGCGAGGGCCATCTGCCGGCGCGGAGCATCAAGCTCGAAGACGCCCGCCCGCAGCTCGAGGAAGCGATTCGCGATACCAAGCTCGGCATCGTGGCCAACGGCCTCTTCGAGGACCTGAAGAAGAACGCCGAAGTCGTCAACGTGCTCAACGATCCGGTCAAGAGCAAGCAGATGCCGGGCGTGGCCGCGCTGATCAACGGCTCCAAGGTGAGCCTTGAAGAGTTGGCGGAGATGTGCATCGAGCGGCACGGGGAAGAAGTCCTCGGCGGCACGATCCAGCGGCGCCTGCTGGAGCAGGAGTGCAAGCGGCGCCAGGTCACCGTGAGCGAGCAGGAACTCGACGCGGAAATCGCCCGCGCGGCGGCCCAGATGATCGAGACGAAGCCGGACGGCAGCCCCAACATCGAGAAGTGGATCGAGCTGATCACCCGCCAGCAAGGCGTCTCCGTCGAGGTCTACCGCCGCGATGCCGTCTGGCCCTCGGTGGCCCTGAAGAAGCTGGTTCGCGGCAGGGTCGAGGTCACCGAGGAAGACTTGCAGCGCGGGTTCGAAGCGAACTACGGCGAGCGGGTCCGCTGCCTGGCGATCGTGCTCGACAACCATCGCCGCGCCCAGGAAGTCTGGCAGCTTGCCCGCGCCAATCCCACGCCCGAACATTTCGGCGAACTGGCCGAGCAATATTCCGTCGAGCCGGGGAGCCGGGCACTGCGGGGAGAGGTCCCGCCGATTCAGCGCCACGGCGGGCAGCCGCTGCTGGAGAAAGAAGCCTTCGCCCTCGCGCCCGGCGAACTGTCAAGCATCCTCCAGATCGACCAGCGGTTTCTGATCCTGCTCTGCGAGGGGCGGACCAAGCCGGAGCCGGTCAAGTTCGAGGAGGTCAAGGAGTATCTCCACGCCGACATCTTCGAAAAGAAGCTCAACCTGGCGATGGCCGATCACTTCCAGCAGCTCCGCGCGCAGGCGACGATCGACAACTACATCGCCGGCACGACGCAGGCGCCGCGGAAGGCGGTGGAAATGCAGCCTCCGGCGAGAACCGCCGGGCGGCCCGTGGACCTCGGCCCCCATTGAGAAATGCCTCAGCCTCCGTTAGCGTCGATCGCTGGGGCTGGCGGGCGGGAGCGGGCGGATCGACGGCGCGGCGACGGCGCCGGCCCGAGGTGAAACGCCCAAAAGGGCCGGGTTGCCGGCGGCAGGCGCTCCACGATTGGGCAGCGGCATCGGCGTGGAACTGCCCGGCGGAGGCGCCGCGAGCGGCGGATCGGCCGGACGCTGGGCGACGCGGGCGGCCGGGTCTCTGCGCTGCCCATCCGCCGCCCGCAGCCGCTCGGCCCAGGCCCGCGCCTCCTTCAGCGACGGGTCCCTGGCGGCCGCTTCGGCGAACATCCGCGCCGCCGCTTGGGGGTCGCCCGCCTTGTGCAGCAGGTAACCCATGTTGTAGCAGGCGATCGCTTCGGGATGGACGGCCTTGAGGTGCGAAAACGCTTCGTCGACGCGATTCATTTCAACCAGCACGGTCGCCGCGTTGTTGCGATAGAGGGGCTGTTTGGGCTGCGACTGGATCGCCTTGCCGAGCGACGCGATCGCTTCGGCCAGCATGCCGCGGCGGGCGTAGCAGATGCCCAGATCGTTGTGCGCCACCGCGCTGGCCGGCTTGGCCTGGACGGCGCGGCGATAGAGCTCCATCGCCTCCTCGAGCTTCCCTTGGCGGTCGAGCAGGTGCCCATAGGCAATCAGCGTCTCGAAGTGCTTGCCGTCGAGATTCAGGGCTTCCTGGTAGTGATGCTCGGCCTTCTCCGAATTGCCCGCATCTTCCGCCATCTTGCCCACCGAAAGGTGAAGCTCGGGGCTCGGCCGGGCCGGCACCGAGAGCGAGATCGGGTCGGGGGCCTGCTCGATCGTCATCTGCGGCGTCAGTGCCCCGGTGAGCTTGCTGAATCCGCTCTTGATCGACGCGGAGAGCTTCCCCACGGCCGACGGTTCGGACGTTCCGGTCCACGGGGCTGAGGCGGCCTCGCCGGCCGCTGCCAGCCCCAACGCCAGCATGCCCGCGAGGATCGAGATCAAAAACCTCCCCACTCCGGTTCCTCCGTGACAAAGAAACGCTGGCCCCATCGGTTGACAGCAACAAGAGGAATCGGCTGGGAAGGCTCTGCTACTTAAGTCAAATCAGCAGGCTGGGAGAGTTTTGTTGATTGCGACAAGCCTCTGCGGGGCCAACGCTTGAGGTCGTCCCCAACGCCGATCGTAGAGCGGTCGTTTTCGCCCCCTGCCGTGCCTTGCCCGACCCCCTCCTCCCCGCCGCTGGGTGGGAACAAATCCTTGACATCCGGGGTGACAACTGGCACAATCAATAGCTTTGCCTTGTTTCTTTCGGGGTTGGGAATAGGAAACGCCATGCCCGCGACTGCAATTGTCGGAACGCAATGGGGAGACGAAGGAAAGGGTCGCATGGTCGACCTGCTGGCGGCCGAGGCGGACGCCGTGGTCCGGTTCCAGGGGGGGGCCAACGCGGGCCACACGATCATCAACGACCTGGGCAAGTTCGTTTTTCACCTGCTCCCCTCCGGCATGCTCTCGCCACACACGGTGAACATCATCGGCACGGGGGTGGTTGTCGACCCGAAGCGGCTGGCCGAGGAGCTTGACAAGCTGAAGCGTTCCGTGGCGGAGACCGGGCGGTTGATCGTTTCCGACCGGGCCCACGTGGTCCTGCCGATCCACCGGCAGATCGAAGAGGCCCTCGACCGCTCGCCGAAGATGCTCAAGTATGGCTCGACCAAGCGGGGCATCGCCCAGGCGTACCAGTTCAAGGCGGCCAAGGTCGGCTTGCAGGTCGGCGAGCTGTTGGCCCCGGAAGCCGAACTCCGCGATCGCCTCGAAGCGGCGGTCGAGTTTGCCAACATCTTCTTCCGCGGCCTCGGCCAGGCCGAATCGACCGTCGACGAGACGCTCGAATATCTCCGCCCCCTGATCGAGAGGCTCGCCCCATATATCGCCAACCCCGTGCCGGCGATTCGCCGGCTGCTCGCCGAGGGCAAACAGGTTCTCGTCGAGGGCCAACTCGGCACGCTGCGCGACCTGGATTGGGGCATATACCCTTACACGACCTCGTCCAACCCGATCGCCGGGTTCGCCACCGTCGGCGCTGGAGTCCCGCCGGCGGCGATCGAAAAGGTGCTGGGGATCGTCAAGGCCTACAGCACGTGTGTCGGCGACGGGCCGTTCGTGACCGAAATTTCCGGCGAACAGGCGGACCGTATCCGCCAGGTCGGCAAGGAATACGGCGCCGCCACCGGCAGGCCGCGGCGGATCGGCTGGTTCGACGCCGTGGCCACGCGCCACGGGGCAATGATCCAGGGCGCCACGTCGCTCTGCGTCACTCTGCTCGACGTCCTCTCCTGCGTGGAGACGCTCCGCGTCTGCACCCGCTACCGCGTCGGCGACGACGAGACGGACGAGTTCCCCGTCTTCCATGCGCTGAAGCGGGCGGAGCCGGTTCTCGAAGACATGCCCGGCTGGAGCGTGCCAATTACCGAAGCCCGCAGGTTGGAGCAGCTCCCCCGAGAGGCCCGCGACTATCTGGATTTCATCGAGGCATCGGTCGGAGTCCCCATCTCCCACGTCTCCGTCGGGCCGAGCCGCGAGCAGATCATTTACGTATAGGCTCGACCAACTCGAGCGTCGCCCAGAGGCTCGGGTCCTCGCGATAGGGCAGGGGAGCCCCGGCCGAGAGCGTCTGCTCCCCAAGCTCGCGGTCGATCACCGCGTAGGTGAATCCCAGGCGGGGATGCTCGGCAGGATCGTAGCCGGTCAGCGACGCGGCCGGCAGAAGGACGTCGAGCCGGTAGCCGCCGGGGAGTCTCTCGCTGCGGGCTTGCAGCAGGCCGTCGGCGATCGCGGCGGGATTGTCGCGCGCCCGCGGGATCGGCATCCACTGCACGAGCGGCTGGTCCGCCCGGCCGCCGCCGCCAAACGGCAGTGCGATGAACCAGTGGCAGAATCGCGAGGCCCGGTGCACGTTGTGCACGTCGCGCGTGTCAATCCAGAGCTGGAAGGAATCGCTGTCGCCGATGCGGTTGATCCGGCACCAGGGAGACGCCTGCTTGCCTTGAACATGCACGGAGAATGCCAGCCCGCTCGCGCTCCAGGCCGCGCGGACGTCGGCAAATACCGCGCTGCCCTCCAGGTCCTGGAGTCCAGCGAGCCGGTGCCGCTCGCCGAGCGCGGCGCCTTGGTCCGACCAGAGCGGCTCGCTCTGGAAGCAGGGGACCGAGAAACGGAACAGGAAGCGGGAAGGCAGCATTGGGAGGGTTCAGGGTTCGGGGTTCAGCCTTTTACACGATCTCGTTCCCAAGCTTGAGCTTGGGAACGCGCGCCTCACCTGGTCATTCAAACATTCGTCATTCCTTCGACATTTGCCTTTCGACCTTCGTCATTCCCCCTAGTGTCTCCCATTCTCGGCCACCGCGGCCTGGTGCCGGCCGAGGAACTCGGCCAGCCGGCCGCGGTCCACGTCCTCAAGGGAGCGGAATTTCAGGCGGATCAGGTCCGACTCGGACCGCTGGGCGTCGAGTTCCGGCTCGTGTCCGAGCTTCCGCACCTGGCCGAGCGTGAACCGCCCTTTCGGGCCGGCGAGCACGAGGTGCACGGCGTCGGGCTTCTTCGTCAACAACGTCGCCCACGGTTCCTTCTGCTCGTTGAGGTAGAAGGGCACGAGGATCTTGTTGTTCCAGAGGGCCTGCGCTTGGGGCGCGGCTTCGACGAGCAGCTCCTCCAAACGCTGGAGAACCTCGTTCGCCCAGCGCACCCTGCCGCGGGGAAATCCGCGCCGCGTGTAATGCCAGCGCCGGCCCAGGACTTTCCAGGGCATGATGTCCTCGGGATTCGTCCCGACCCGCGCGGCGTACTTGGCGAAGCCGGCAATCGCCTCATCGAGGAACTTGCGGAACTCGGGGCGGTCGATCTCGCCATAGCTGTGGACCCGCAGCTCGATCTCCTGCCAGGGGCCGCGGAGGTTCCTGCACCGGGTCCGCGGCTCGGTCCCGTAGAGCGGCAAATCGGGCATCTCATTAAGCGGCTTCAGGTCGAGCCGGGCGACGATCTCCTCCCGCTTGAACGTGCCCCGCGTCGTGCGGAACTTCATCTTCAAGAGCCACTCCTCGCCCGTGATCGCGTGAAAGAACCAGCCGTCGGACTTCTTCTTCCCGCGGATTTCCACCACGCTGCGGTCGTTCCAACCGGTCTGGCTGAAATGGTCCGATTCCTGGATCCGATCGACCACGTCGGCCAGGATGCGGCCGTCCCAGCGGGCCGGGTTGCCGTTGCGACCGACGCGCTCGCGGGTGTGCCAGCGGCGGCCGTCGATCTCCCACGGCATCCGCGCGTCGCCGCCGACCTGGTTGATGTCCAGGTCGCCGGCGAGCCGCTCCTCGGCGGCGGCGAAGTCGTAGACGGTTCGCTCGGCATGCGGCCCCGCCTTGAGGACCGGGCCGAGCGCCTCGCCGGTATGGCTCCGCATCAGCGCCGCCGCCGGCGATTTCGCCCCCCGCGCGCGGCGCGCCTTGCGGGCGTGCGCGGCGACCTCTTCGGGCGTTCCCGCGGCGACGATCCGCCCCCCCTCGTCGCCCGCCTCCGGCCCCATGTCGATCACCCAGTCGGCGGTCTTGATCACGTCGAGATTGTGCTCGATGACCACCACCGTGTTGCCCAGGTCGACGAGCCGATTGAGCACGTCGAGCAGCTTGGCCAGGTCGTCGAAGTGCAGCCCGGTCGTCGGCTCGTCGAGCAGGTAGAGCGTCCGACCGGTGTCGGGCCGCGCCAGCTCAGCCGCCAGCTTCACCCGCTGCGCTTCGCCGCCGGAAAGCGTCGGCGCCGCCTGCCCGAGCTTGACGTATTCCAGCCCCACGTCGCAGAGCGTTTGGAGGACGCGGCGGATCTTGGGGATGTTCTGAAACAGGTCGAGGGCCTGCACGCACGACATCTCCAGCACGTCGGCGATCGACTGGCCGTGGAACTTCACCGCCAGCGTCTCCAGATCATAGCGCCGGCCCCGGCAGGCGTCGCACTCCACCCAGACATCCGGCAGGAAGTGCATCTCGATGCGGAGCTGCCCCGCGCCCTCGCATTTCTCGCAGCGGCCTCCGGCCACGTTGAAGCTGAACCGCCGGGGGGAATATCCCCGCAGCTTGGCCTCCGGCAACTGGGCGAACAGCGCTCGGATCTGGTCGAACACCCCCGTGAACGTCGCCGGGTTCGAAGTCGGCGTCTGCCCCAGCGCCTGCTGATCGACGCGAATCACCTTGTTCACCGCCTCCAGACCGCGAATCGCATCGTGGGCCCCCGGCGACGTGCGGGCGCGGTGCAGCAGCCGGGCCAGGGCGCTGTACAGGACATCGTCGACCAGCGAGCTCTTGCCGCTCCCGCTCGGGCCGCTGACCACCGTCAACGTGCCCAGGGGAATCCGCGCGTGGACATCCTTCAGGTTGTTGTGCCGGGCGCCGACGACTTCCAGCCAGCCGCCGCCGGGCGGCGCCGGCGGCTGGGCCTTCCTGCCCCGGGAGGCTCCGGCCATGCGGCGATTGCTCGGCACGGCAATCGCCTTCTTGCCCGACAGATACGGCCCCGTCACGCTCGCGCCGCTCCGGGCGACGGCCGCCGGCGGCCCCTGGGCGACGATCTCTCCGCCGAAGCGGCCTGCCGCCGGCCCGAAATCGAGCAGCTTGTCGGCGCTGGCGACGACCTCCCGGTCGTGTTCCACGATCAGCAGCGTGTTGCCCAGGTCGCGGAGCTTCTTCAGTGCCGCGATCAGCCGCCGGTTGTCGCGCGGATGGAGCCCGATCGTCGGCTCGTCGAGCACGTAGAGCACGCCGCAGAGCCCGCTGCCGACCTGGGCCGCCAGGCGGATTCGCTGCATCTCGCCGCCGGAAAGCGAGGGGGCCGGGCGGGCCAGCGTCAGATACTCCAGGCCCACGTCGACGAGGAACCGCAGCCGGCTCTGCACCTCGCGGATCAATTCGCCGGCGATCTGCCGCTCGGCGGCCGCCGGCTTCCACGCCGCAAACCAGTCGAGCAGTTTGCCCAGCGGCATGCGGCACAGCTCGTCGATCGTCCGATTGCGGAGTTGGACGGCCGCCGCGTCGTCGCGGAGCCGGCTGCCGTTGCACATCGAGCACTCGACTTCCCCCACCAGGTGCTCGAGCCGCGCGCGGAACGAAGGGGACATCCGGCTGGCTTCCTCCAGGGCGGGGTAGAGCCCTTTGTACTGGAACCGCAGCAGCGGAGTCGAAGGGATCGACGTCGAACCAGCGGTCGCCCGCCCCGTGCATGATCAGCCGCCGGTGCTTGGCGCCCAATTGGTCGAAGGGCACGTCCAGCGGAATCCCCGCCGACCGGGCCAGCGCGGCGAGCAGGAGCGGGAACAGGCGTCCCTGGGGCGATGGCCAGATCGCCACCGCCCCCTCGGCCAACGTTGCCTTGGGGCTCTTCAGCAGCGCGGCCGGGTCGGCGCCGGTCTGCACGCCCAGCCCCTCACAGGCCGGGCACCAGCCGAGCGCGCTGTTGAAGGAAAAATGGTGGGGCGAGAGAGGCTCGAACGACCGCCCGCAGCGATCGCAGGCGAAGTGCTGGCTGAAGACCTTCAGCGGCCACTCGGCCTCGGGCAGCTCGCGGTCGGGAAACGCCACGTGCAGCACGCCCTTGCCCAGCGCCAGGGCGTTTTCAACCCCCTCGGCGATTCGCCCCCGGCTGTCCGGACGGATCACAACGCGGTCGACGACGATTTCCACGCGGTGGCGCCGCCGCCGATCGATGTCGGGAACCGCGTCGAGGGCATGCACCCGGCCGTCGATCCGCACGCGGACGTAGCCCGAGGCGCGGATTTCCTCCCAGAGCGTCTCGTACCGCTGGCCGACCGGGACCTCGACCGGGGCCATCAGAAAGGCCGCCGTGCCCGGCCGCTGCGCCATCACCTTGGCGACGATCTCGTCCGTCGACTGGGTGCCGATCGGCAGATCGCACTCGGGGCAATGGGGCTGGCCGAGGCGGGCCATGAGGATTCGCAGGTAGTCGTAGATCTCCGTCACCGTGCCGACCGTCGAGCGGGGTGAATGCCCGGCGTGCTTCTGTTCGATGGCAATTGCCGGCGACAGGCCCTCGATGTGCTCGAGTTTCGGCTTCTGCATCTGGCCGACGAACTGCCGGGCATAGGCGCTGAGGCTCTCCACGTAGCGCCGCTGCCCCTCGGCGTAGACGGTGTCCATCGCCAGCGAGGTCTTTCCCGAACCGCTCGGACCGCAGCAGACGGTCATCCGGTCGCGGGGAATCTCCACATCCAGGTGCTTCAGGTTGTGCTGCCCCGCCCCGCGGAGCTTGATCGCCGTGGCCGGCTGAACATCCGCCGCCGCGGCGGCCGCGGCACGCGGCGGTCGGCTGCCGATCCCGAGCACCGCCCGCAACGCCTGGCCGGTGTGGGAGCCCTTGGTTCGAGCGACCTCTTCCGGCGTGCCGGCGGCGACCAGCCGGCCCCCAGCCTTGCCTCCCTCGGGCCCCAGGTCGATGATCCAGTCGGCGGTCTTGATGACCTCCATGTTGTGCTCGACAACCAGCACGGTGTTGCCGGCGTCGACAAAGCCGTGTAGCACCCGCAGCAGCAGCTCGATGTCGGCAAAGTGCAGACCGGTCGTCGGCTCGTCGAGCAGGTAGAGGGTCCGCCCGGTGCTGACCTTGATCAACTCGCGGGCGAGCTTGATCCGCTGGGCCTCGCCGCCGGAGAGCGTCGGCGAGGGCTGGCCAAGCTTGAGGTAGTCGAGCCCCACGTCGTGGAGCGTCTGGAGCTTGTGGCGGATCTTGGGAACGTTCTGGAAATGCTCCAGGGCCTGTTGGACGTCCATCTCGAGGACCTGGGCGATCGATCTCCCCTTGTAGCGGACTTGCAGCGTCTCGTGGTTGAAGCGGTGCCCTTCGCAGACCGGGCAAGTCACCCAGATGTCCGCCAGGAAATCCATCTCAAGCCGGTTCGCCCCGTTCCCCTCGCAGGCCTCGCAGCGCCCGCCGGCAACGTTGAAGCTGAAGCGGCCGGGCTTGTATCCGCGGGTTTTCGCCTCGGGCAGTTGTGTGTAGAGCAGCCGGATGTCGTCGAGGACCTTGATGTACGTGGCCGGGTTCGAGCGGGGCGTGCGGCCGATCGGCGACTGGTCGATCGCGATCATCTTGTCGAGGCGTTCGAGGCCTTCGATCGCCCGGTGCTTTCCGGGCGCGCCGATTCCCCCGTTCAGGTCGCGGCGCAGGGCCTCGACGAGGATGTCGTTGACCAGCGAGCTCTTGCCCGACCCGGAGACGCCGG
>Ga0123332_1001482_pt1 | contig 22984 bp, 22 predicted proteins | sample BioC12SIPDNA_4_FD_89958 | JGI IMG/M metagenome (GOLD analysis project Ga0123332, IMG submission 89958) | Anaerobic biogas reactor microbial communites from Washington, USA - Biogas_R2_A C12 SIP DNA | ecosystem: Engineered > Bioreactor > Anaerobic > Unclassified | place: Washington, USA... | reverse complement strand
GTACCTCTACAAAGAGCCAGAGGTCGCCGGAGCGGGCCACCAGATCCAGCTCCCCCTGCCTGCAGCGCCAGTTGCGATCGACGATCGTGTAGCCCTGGCCTTCCAGGTGCAGCGCCGCGACGCGCTCCCCCCAGTCGCCCAACTGCCGGCGACGATCCTTACCCGCCATCGCTTCGATCCGGCGGCCTGAGGAGGCGGGCAAGCTGCTCGACGAGCGGAGTCGCCGCGCCGGCCCCCCAGCGCCCGTGTTCCCGCTCGCGAGCCAGATCGGGGCGAGTCCGGCGCAATTCCTCGTATAGCTCCACTGTCTCGGCCACCGTCTTTCTGATGTCGTACCGGCTGCTGGCGGCACGGGCGGTGCAGCCCATCTCCCTGCGCCGTGAAGCATTGGCAGCGAGGGCGATCATCGCCGCATCCAGCCCGGCCGGGCTGCTGCTGAGGTAGCCCGTCCGCCCGTGCTCCACGGTATCGACGATGCCCGGCGACGAGACCGCCGCCACAGGCAGGCCGGCAGCCATGGCCTCGATGACGGTCAGGGGATGGACCTCGCTGACGGAGGCAGTGACGAAGAAATCGGCCGCCGCCAGATAGTTGCCTACCTCCTCATAGGGGACGCTGCCGGCGAAATGTACGGCGTCCTCGACCCTGAGCTGTGCCGCCTGCTGGCGGAGATCCGCTTCGGCCGGACCGTGGCCGATCAGCAGAAGATGCAGCGCAGGCTCGACCTCGCGGGCCAGGGCGAACTGCTCCAGCAGCCGGGCGACGCTCTTTTCCGTCGCCAGCCGGCCGGCGTAAACGGCCACGATTGCCTCTGCGGGGATGCCGAGAGAGGCGCGCGAGCGCGGCGCAGGCGGATGCCAGAAAGGTTCCAGCGCGATGCCGTTGGGGATGACCCGGATGGGCCGGCGCACGCCAAAGTCGCGCATGACGTCGCGCACGCTGGCCGATGGAGTGATGATCACGTCACAATAATCGGTGAACTCCGGCCAGATCTGGCGCATGATCGCGTCGGCTGCCGGCTGGGGCAGCGGAATGTAGGCCCCGGTGTAGAGGTCGTAGCGGGTATGGTTGGTGTAGACAATCGGACACTGGCCGTAGCGATGGGCCATCTCCACGCTCATCAGCAGGTGGTGGCAGTGGATGATGTCCATCTCGCGGAGCCGCTCGCGCGCCTCCCGGTTATAGCCAAAGGTGGCGTAGTAGCCAGTCTTGCCCAGGGGAATGGCCGGCGAGCGCACGACGTTTGTATCTTCGCCGGCGGGGTCCGGCTCGCCCAGGGTGAAGACGGTGACCTCGTGGCCCAGCTCCTCCAGCGCCTCTTTGTACAGCGCGACCATCCGGGTGACCCCGTTGATCACCGGCTTGTAACAGGCTGTAACCATGCCGATTTTCATGGCGGGAAGGGCGGCTCTCCTCTAGCGCGCCGGCGGCTTCTGCTGGCCCGAAAGCAGGAGCTGGTACTGGCGGATCGTCAGGCCGGTGTTGCGGATTTTCAGGGCGAGGTCGGCGGCGAGGTTGCGCATGATCTTGTAGCCAAGCTCCGGGTAGGTGTCGCAGAGACGCATCAGCCGGTCGCGCGGGATGCACAGCAGCTCGGTATTGTCCTCGCTCGCCCGGATGGTCGCCGAGCGCACGCCCTGATCGACGAGGGCAATCTCGCCAAAGACCTGCCCGGGGCGCAGGCCAGTCAGGGCTACAGGCTCCTGCTCCGGCTGGGACGTGATGACGCCGGGGTTCATCAGCACCTCGATGGCTCCACGGACGATGACGTAGAGGTCGTCGCTGCCCTCGTTTTCGCGGAAGAGCACCTGTCCCCGCCGCAGAACCATTGGCTCGCAGAGGGCGGCGATCAACTCCAGCTGGGCGCTGCTCAGATTGTCGAAGATCTCGGTCAGAGAGAGGGTGGCGGTGACACTGCGTTTCATCGACGGGCACCTTCCAGGCAGGGGGAGCTGGCGTCTGCGAACATTCTAACATAGTGGCCATAAGGCGACAATTGCCCGCCCACCGGAGCGCCTTATAATGTGTGCCTGGACGAAACCAGCAAGGAGGAGACGATGCGACTTGTCATCGGCGCGGACCACGCCGGATTTGCCCTGAAGGAGAAGCTGCGGAAGCAGCTGCAGGCGGCGGGACACGAGATCGTTGACGTCGGCGCGTATGAATATAATCGCGACGACGATTACCCCGATTTTGCCGCGGCGGTGGGGCGGGCGGTCGTCGCCGGCGAAGGGGAGCGCGGCATCCTCGTCTGCGGCAGCGGCGTAGGCGCCTGTATTGCCGCCAACAAGATCGACGGCGTGCGCGCCTGTCTCTGCCACGACATCTACTCGGCTACCCAGGGTGTAGAACACGACGACATGAACGTGCTCTGCCTGGGGGGCCTGATCGTCGGCGACGCGCTGGCCGAAAAGCTGGTGCAGGGCTTTATCGGCGCGCAGTTCATCGCCGAGGGGCGTTTTCAGCGCCGTCTCGATAAGGTTCTGGCTCTGGAGGATGAAGCTGATAGCCGTTAGCTGTTGGCCGCCAGCCGTTTGCCGTCAGTCGTCGTCTTCGTCGTCGAGGGTGAAGCCAATCTCGACAGTCACCTGGAAGTAGGCGACCTCGCCGTCCTCAATATAGCCGCGCGTCTCAACGACCCTGAACCAGCGCAGATTGCGCAGGGTCTGGCTGGCCCGCCTGACGGCGTTGCGGATCGCGGCGTCCATACTCTCGGCGGAAGAGCCGGTCAACCTGATGATCTTGTAGACATGTTCGTCCATCGTTCCTCCTTAAGCTAGAGATAGAGACTGCCGGGCCAATTTCTCTTCTACGGTCAGGCGGCATCCAGGCTATCGATAGCATCACGGATGACGCGAGCGCTGCGCTGGAGCGCCGCCGATTCCGCGTCGTCGAGGGGCAGGTGGAAGGTCGCCAGCACGCCGTCCCCGCCGACAAGCTGCGGCAGGCTGATGGTGACGTCCTCCACGCCCGCCACGGTCTCCATCGGCGTGCAGACGGTCAGGATCGCCCGCTGGTCGCGCAGGATGACGTGCACGATGCGGGCCAGCGCCGCGCCGATCCCATAGTAGGTCGCTCCTTTGCCTTCGATAATCGCATAAGCGGCATCACGGACCTGGTGCTCGATGTCATCCTTTATCCCGGCTGTCAGGGGGACGCCGTGTAGCCCGCAGAAGGTCGCCAGCGGCAGGTTGCCGACGTTGACCAGCGACCAGGTGAGCACTTCGGAATCGCCGTGCTCGCCGACGACGTAGCCGTGGATGTGGTTGGAATCGACGCCGACGTGCGCGGAGAGCAGCGCGCGGAAGCGGGCCGTGTCCAGCGTCGTGCCCGACCCCAGGACGTGGTGGGACTCGACGCCGCATTCACGCGCATAACGGGCGGCAAGGTGGGTCATGATGTCCACAGGGTTGCTGGTGACGAGCAGGATCGCCTGGGGGGCGTAGGTGAGGATGTTGCAGACGACATCCTTCATGATCGCCGCGTTACGCTCCAGAAGCTGCAGGCGGGTTTCGCCGGGCCGCTGGGCGACACCCGCCGTGATGATGACGATGCGGCTGCCAGCCAGCTCCCCATAGTCGCCGGAGCGGACTTTGAGGGCGTGGGCGAAGGGCACAGCGTGACTCAGATCGGCCGCCTCGGCCGCCGCGCGCTTTTTGTCAAGGTCAACAAGGACAATCTCGCGCCCGATACCCTGCATGAGCAGGGCGTAGGCGGCGGTCGCTCCCACATTGCCCGTACCAATGATGCCGATTTTCACCGGGGTTACCTCCGTGGGCTGTCTGTGGTTCTGACCGGCCTTCCGCGGGCCGGACAGGCGTTACTGGCTATGGTCAGCTTAGCAGGGACGCGGGAGGCGGTCAATCAATTTGTCACAAAACGGCCGGCGATCTCGTCTTAAGGGGTAGAGACGAGGGCAATCCTCGACACAAGGAGATGATACGATGTTGAACGGAAATCACGAACAACACGACGTTATCGTCGTCGGCGGAGGCCTGGCCGGGCTGAGCGCCGCCGCGTATCTCGCGCGGGCCGGCCGGCAGGTCACTGTGCTGGAGAAAGGGCGGCGTCCCGGTGGTCGCGCCCGCACGCGCGAGCGCTACGGCTATTTCTTTAACCAGGGGCCGCACGCGCTCTATGCCGGCGGGGCAGGGACGCAGGTATTGCAGGAGCTGGGCATCGCCTTTCGGGGCGGCACGCCGCCGCCGGCGCGCATCCATCTTGAGCAGGACGGCCGGCTCTACGCGATGCCCGGCGATATGCGCACGCTGCTGAAGACCCGGCTGCTGACGTTCTCTGAAAAGATGGCTTTCGGCCGGCTGATGATGCAGCTCCCCGGTCTGGACGCCGAGGCCGTCGCTCAAATGTCTACCCGGGCGTGGGTCGAACAGCAGAGTTCCTCGCCGGTTCTGCGAGACGCTCTGCTCACCCTCCTGCGCGTCGGCAGCTACACAGCCGCTCTGGACAGGCTGAGCGCCTCGGTCGCGCTGCGGCAGATCCAGCTCATTCTGGATGAAAACGTGCTCTACCTGGACGGCGGCTGGCAGACAGTCGTGGATGGGCTGCGGCGCCTGGTGGAAGCAGGGGGCGGGCGCGTCGAAAGCGGCGTCCGCGTGGAGCGCATCCACGAAGAAGCAGAGGGCATGGTTCTGCACCTGGCGGGCGGAGAGCAGTTGAGCGCCGCCGCCGTCGTGCTGGCGGTTGCCCCCCAGGATGCCGCGCGCCTTCTGCCCGACAACGCCTACCTGGGTGCGGCTGCTGCGAGCGCCGTGCCGGTCCGCGTAGCCACGCTTGACCTGGCGCTGCGCCGCCTGCCCCGGCCGGACCGCGCCGTCGTCTTTGGCGTTGACCGGCCGCTCTACCTGTCGGTCCACTCAGAGTTCGGCCGGCTGGCGCCAGACGGGGCCGCGCTGATCCACACGGCTCGCTACCTGCAGCCAGGCGAGATCGCGGGCGACGAGACTGAAGAGGAGCTGCTTGCGTTGCTGGACCGCGTGCAGCCCGGCTGGCGTCAGGAGCAGGTCACCCGCCGTTTCCTGCGAGAGCAGACGGTGGTATACTGGCTGCCGGCTGATGGTGGCCTGCGGTCGCGGCCCGATGTCCGCCTGCCGGGCAGCGACCGGATATACCTGGCCGGCGACTGGGTCGGCGACGAGGGCTGGCTGGCCGACGGCAGTTTTGCCAGTGGCCGGCAGGCCGCGCGCCTTATCCAGCAGCAAAGCGTACGACAGGAGAAACTGACTCCGGTTCATGCCTGACACTCAGCGCGACGAAGCGTTTACCACCTTTCGCCCCCTGCTCTTCAGCATCGCCTACCGTATGCTGGGCAGCGCCATGGATGCTGAAGACATGGTACAGGACACCTATCTGCGCTGGCAGCGGGCCGGGCCCGACCCTGTGCAGGAGCCAAAGGCTTTCCTGACGACCGCTATCACGCGCCTGTGCATTGACCACCTGCGCTCGGCCCGCGTCCAGCACGAGAGCTACATTGGCCCCTGGCTGCCCGAGCCACTGCTGACGGCGCCGGGAGGCGGCCCGGCCGAGAAGGTTGCGGAGCGGGAATCGCTGTCGATGGCTTTTCTGGTCATGCTGGAACGGCTCTCGCCGGTCGAGCGCGCCGCCTTCCTTCTGCGCGAGGTGTTCAACCACGACTATGGCGAGCTGGCCGACATTCTGGAGACCAGCCCGGCGAACGCCCGGCAGCTCGTCAGCCGGGCGCGGCGCAAGCTGGGGGGCCTCCGGCCGGATAAGGCGCGCTTCACCGCCGCGCCCGAACAGCAGATGGCGCTGGCCGGGCAATTCGCGCAGGCGGTGGTGAGCGGCGACATGGATCGCGTGCTGCGACTGCTGGCGCCCGACATCCGTCTGGTCTCCGATGGCGGCGGCAAAGCCGCGGCGGCGCTGCGTCCCATCGAGGGGGCCGAGGCGGTGGCGAATTTCTTCTTGCGGCTGGCGAGAATCGCGCCGCCCGGCAGCGCGGGGTCGTTTGCCTGGGTCAACGGGCAGGTCGCCCTCGTCACCTACGAGGACGGCGAGGTCACGACGGTCTACGTGCCAGTGATCGAGGACGGCCGGATCACCACGTTCTACGCGCTGCGCAACCCCGACAAGCTGCGCTCGCTGCCCCGTCAAGATGAGGCGCCGGGGGTGTTTCCGCTGGCTTAGCAGCCGCGGCCGATCTTGACACGCCCCCGGCCCCATGCTAGTATGTGGCCCATAACCGCATAAAGAACGACGATGAATCGGAAGAGTAGCCTGCGTAGCGGGTCCCAGAGAGCTGGTGCTGAGGCTGGAACACCGGCGACAGCGCCGCAGGGGAATGGACCGAGGAGTTGCCGGGGCGAACGGTCACTCTATTAGCTCCGGCCGGAAATGCCACCGTTACCGGGCATAGGTCTCGCCGCAGATGGGCTGGACCGAAAGAGTGAGGCTGGCTTTGACGACATGGAAACGCGCTTTTCACGGCGCGTTTTTGGTTGGCGAAGCAGCCTAAGCCGGGTGGCACCACGAGAAGGAACGCTCTCGTCCCAGCAGGGATGAGGGCGTTTTTTGTTGGTAATGGATTGCCGAAGGAGGTTTGAGATGAGTGAGCAGGTGAAATATCTACTGGACGAGAGCAAGCTGCCGCGCGCGTGGTACAACGTCAACGCCGACATGCCCGTGCCGCCGGCCCCCGTGCTCCATCCGGGCACGATGGAGCCGGTCACGCCCGATTTCCTGAGCGTGCTCTTTCCGATGGCGCTGATTGCCCAGGAAGTGAGCGCCGAGCGCTACATCGAAATCCCGGAGCCGGTGCGCGACATCTACCGGCTGTGGCGGCCCACACCGTTTTACCGCGCCCGCGGGCTGGAAAAGGCCCTGGATACGCCGGCTCACATCTACTACAAGTATGAAGGCGTCAGCCCGGTCGGCTCGCACAAGCCGAACACCGCCGTCGCTCAGGCCTACTACAACAAGATCTCCGGCACGGAGGCGCTGACGACGGAAACCGGCGCGGGCCAGTGGGGCTCGGCGCTGGCGATGGCCTGCAGCTTCTTCGACATGGCCCTCGAGGTTTACATGGTGAAGGTCAGCTACGAGCAGAAGCCTTACCGGCGCATCATGATGGAAAGCTTCGGCGCAGAGGTTTTCGCCAGCCCGACGGAGCGCACCGAGTATGGGCGCGCGCTGCGGGCCGAGCATCCTGACAGCCCCGGCTCGCTGGGCATCGCCATCAGCGAGGCGGTCGAAGCGGCGGCGACCAGCGGCGGGCGCAAGAAGTACAGCCTCGGCTCGGTGCTCAACCACGTGCTGCTGCACCAGACCGTCATCGGCGAAGAGACGCTGCTGCAGCTGGAGATGGCGGGCGAATATCCCGACATCGTCGTCGGCTGTACGGGCGGCGGTTCCAACTTCGGCGGCATTGCCTTCTCCTTCCTGCGCGAAAATCTGCTGAACGGGAAGCAGACGCGCCTGATCGCCGCCGAGCCGGCTGCCTCGCCCAGCCTGACGCGCGGGCGCTATACCTTCGACTATGGCGACACGGCGCGCATGGCGCCCGTCGTCAAGATGCACACGCTTGGCCACACATTCGTGCCGCCGGGCATCCACGCCGGAGGCTTGCGCTACCACGGCATGTCGCCGCAGATCAGCGCGCTCGTGGACGCGGGCTATATCGAGGCGCGGGCCGTCAGGCAGCTACAGACCTTCCGCGACGGGCTGACCTTCCTACGCAGCGAGGGCATCATCCCCGCGCCGGAATCGACCCATGCCATCGCCGTGGCGATGGACGAGGCGCGAGTCTGCCGGGAAAGCGGCGAGAAAAAAGTAATCGTCTTTAATCTGTCGGGCCACGGCCATTTCGACATGACCGCGTATGACGCCTACCTGAAGGGACGGCTGCAGGATTACGCTTATCCGCAGGAAGAAATCGAAGCCGCGATGCGCGACCTGCCGCAGGTTGCGATGGCGGCGGACTGAGAGGAACGATGACCATCGCAACCGAAAGCAGGGCGAGCAGCAGCGCCGCCACCGGCGACGGTCTCTACAGGCCCGACCTGGCAACATTCCGCGATCTGGCGAGTGGGCCGGCGAATCTCATCCCGGTCTATCGCGAGTTCGCCGCCGATCTGGAGACGCCGGTCAGCGTCTACCTCAAGCTGATGGACAGCTTCGGCCCGAGCTTCCTGCTTGAATCGGTGGAAGGCGGCGAGCAAGTCGGGCGCTATAGCTTCGTCGGCGTCGCCCCGCGAGGGATGGTGGCGCTGCACGGGCGAGAAGTGCACCGGCAGCGTGGCGATGGGGAGGTTGCCGTGCGCGAGCTGGAGCCGGGCGAGGATATCCTCGACGTGCTCAGGGCGGAGCTGGGCCGCTTCACGCCGGCCGACGTGCCCGGCCTGCCCCGCTTCAGCGGCGGCGCGGTCGGCTACCTGGGCTACGACGTGGTGCGCTTTTTCGAGAAGCTGCCGGAGACAGCGGAAGCGGTGGTACCCATCCCCGACGCCATTTTCCTGCTGGCCGACACGCTGGTCGTCTTCGACCACGTGCGGCACCGGCTGATGATCCTCGCCAACGTGCGGGTGGACGGCGACGTGGAGGCGGCCTATGTCGAGGCCATCCAGCGCATCGAGCGGGTCAGCGAGCGGCTGCTGCGCCCGCTGCCGGCGGTGCCCCGGCGGCGGGCGGGCCGGCGGCTCAGCGAACCGGCGCCGCTGGTCTCCAACGTCAGCCAGACGCGCTTTGAAGAGATGGTGGCCCGGGCGCGCGAGCACATCGCCGCGGGCGACATCTTCCAGGTGGTGCTCAGCCAGCGGCTCAGCCGGCGCACCGACGCCCACCCGTTCGCCGTCTACCGGGCGCTGCGGATGCTGAACCCGTCGCCGTACATGTTCTACTTCGACTTCGGCCGTTACGACCTGCAGGTCATCGGCGCCTCGCCGGAGATGCACGTGCGGCTGGAGGGCGCGACCCTGGGTGGGGTCGCGGGCATCGCCAGCGTGCGCCCCATCGCCGGCACGCGCCGCCGGGGCGACGACGAAGCGGAAGACAACGCCCTGGCCGAAGAACTGCTGGCCGACCCGAAGGAGCGGGCCGAACACGTCATGCTCGTGGACCTGGGGCGCAACGACCTGGGCCGTGTGTGCGAGTACGGCAGTGTAAACGTGCGCCGGTTGATGGCCGTGGAGCGCTACAGCCACGTGATGCACATCGTCAGCCAGGTGGAAGGGCAACTGCGGGCGGGGATGGATGCCTTCGACCTGCTGCGGGCCACGTTCCCGGCCGGCACCGTCAGCGGCGCGCCCAAGGTGCGGGCGATGGAAATCATCGAGGAGCTGGAAGGCGAGCGCCGCGGACTCTATGCGGGGGCGATCGGCTACATCAGCTACGACGGCAGTATGGACACCTGTATCGCCATCCGCACGATGGTCATGCAGGACGACACGATCTATATTCAGGCCGGCGCGGGCATCGTCGCCGACAGCGACCCGGGCCGCGAGCACCAGGAATGTCTGAACAAAGCCCGGGCGCTGGCGGTCGCCGTCGAGCGTGCAGAAAGAGGAGAGCTATGAGAGAGCGATAAGCTCTAAGCCGTAAGCCATAAGCCATTGGCTTATGGCTTACGGCTAAAGGCTAGAAGAAAACATGGAGAACACAAACAGCAACAACAAACGCGTCGTCTTCAGCGGCATTCAGCCGACAGGGAATATTCATCTGGGCAATTACCTCGGCGCCGTGAGGCAATGGGTCGCGCGGCAGGACGAGAAGGTCAACTACTTCTGTATTGTCGATCTGCATAGCCTGACGGTGCCGCAGGACCCGGCCGAATTGCGCTTCCAGACGCGCTCGCTGGCGGCTATCCTCATGGCTGCGGGGCTGGACCCGGCGCGCAGCACGATCTTCATCCAGAGCCACGTCACCGCCCATGCCGAGGCGTGCTGGCTGCTCAACTGCATCACGCCGCTCGGCTGGCTGCAGCGTATGACGCAGTTCAAGGACAAGGCGGCGAAACAGGAGAGCGTGCTCACCGGCCTGCTCGACTACCCGGTGCTGATGGCCGGGGACATCCTGCTCTACGACGCGCACGAGGTGCCGGTCGGCGAGGACCAGAAGCAGCACGTCGAGCTGGCCCGCGACATTGCCCAGCGCTACAACAGCCTGTACGAGGAGGAGTTCTTCGTCGTGCCCGAACCTGTTATCCCGGAGGCGGGGGCGCGCGTAATGGGTCTGGACGATCCCCACGTCAAGATGTCCAAAAGCCTGGCCCACGTTCGCGGCCACGCCGTGCGCCTGCTGGATGAGCCGGACGAAATTATGCGCAGCTTCCGGCGCGCCGTCACCGACTCCGGCCGGGAAATCGTCTTCTCCGATGACCCGGAGAAGGCCGGCGTCAATAACCTACTGACTATCTACAAAGCGGTAACCGGCAAGAGCGAGGCCGACGTGCTGGCCGATTTCGCCGATGCGCGCGGCTACGGGGACCTGAAGGTGCGCGTGGGCGAAGCGGTCGTGGCCATGCTCGCGCCGATTCGCGAGCGCTACAACGAGCTGATGGCCGATCCGGCCGAGCTTGACCGGCTGCTGGCTAAGGGCGCCGAGCAGGCCCGCGCCGTGGCGACGCCGAAGCTGGACGCCATGAAAGAGATGATGGGGCTGGTTCTGCCCGGAGGCTGAAAATGGTCGTCGTTATCGACAACTACGACTCGTTTACCTATAACCTGGTGCAATACCTCGGCGAGCTGGGCGCTGAGGTCCAGGTATTCCGCAACGATGCGGTGACCCTGGCAGAAATCGAGGCGCTGCAGCCGGCGCACATCGTCATCAGCCCTGGCCCCGGCGACCCGGACGACGGCGGCATCAGCAACGAGGTTATCCTCGCGCTGGGCGAGAAGATACCTGTACTCGGCGTCTGCCTGGGGCACCAGTGCATCGGCCACGTCTACGGCGGCCGGGTATCGCGGGCGCCCCGGCTGATGCACGGCAAGACGAGCAACGTCTACCACCAGGGGCACGGCCTCTTCGCCGGCGTGCCCAGCCCTTTCCGGGCCACCCGCTACCATTCGCTCATTGTCGAAGAGCCGCTGCCCGACTGCCTGGAAGTGACGGCGTTCACCCGCGACGGCGAGGTGATGGCTCTCCGGCACCGCGATTTCCCGGTCGTGGGCGTGCAGTTCCACCCCGAAAGTATCCTGACCGAACACGGTAAGCGCATTCTCCAGAACTTTCTGGAAGGCAGGACGGTGTAAGATGCCTTTGAAAGCGGCAATTGCCGAAGTTATCAACGGGCGCGACCTGACCATGGAGCAGGCCGAGGCGGCGATGGACGTGATCATGCGCGGCGAGGCGACTCCGGCACAGATCGGCAGCTACCTGACTGCGCTGCGCATGAAAGGGGAGACCGTGGACGAGATCGCCGGCAGCGCCCGCTCCATGCGCAACCACGTGGTACCCGTGCGGCCCGCGCTGGATAACGGGGCGATGCTCGTGGACACCTGTGGCACGGGCGGCGACGGCAAGCATACGTTCAACATCTCCACTACGGCGGCCTTTGTCGTCGCGGGCGCCGGGATACCCGTAGCCAAGCACGGCAACCGCGCCGCCAGCAGCCGCAGCGGCTCGGCCGACGTGCTGATGGCCCTCGGGGCCAATCTCGACCTCGACGCCGACGAGGTGGCGGCCTGTATCGACGAGGTGGGCATCGGCTTCCTCTACGCCGTCAACCACCATCCGGCGATGCGCCACGCCATCGGACCCCGCCGGGAGATCGGGCAGCGGACGATCTTCAACCTGCTCGGCCCGCTGACCAACCCGGCCGGCGCCACCCACCAGGTGCTCGGCGTCTACGACCCGGAACTCACGGAAACCCTGGCCCGCGTGCTCGGCGCCCTGGAGAGCCGCGCCGCCACCGTCGTCCACGGCGCCGGGGGCCTCGACGAGCTATCTTTAAGCGGCCCGAACCGGGTGAGCACGCTGCGGCAGGGCCGGGTGCAGAGCACGGAGCTGGACCCGGCCGGCCTGGGGCTGTCTTCGGCGCCGGTAGAGGCGCTGGCCGGCGGCAGCCCGGAGGAGAATGCACGCATTACGCGGGCCATTCTGAGCGGCGACGAGCGCGGCCCGCGCCGGGACGTGGTTCTGCTCAACGCCGCTGCGGTGTTCAGCGTGGAAAGCGGCGACTGGGAGACCGGACTGGCGACCGCCGCGGAGGCCATCGATAGTGGGGCGGCGCTTGACGTGCTGGAGCGCTGGATCGCGCGTACGCAACAGGCGCGCCGCCATTGAGCTTTCTTATGCAACCTTTGCTCATCTGGTGTAGGCTGGAGCAAGACAACGGGTTGCGGCCTCAGAGACGGCGCGTTACTTGGAATTCAACAAATAACGGGGCATTTCCGCGAAGCACCCTTGTTGTAGAGCGATTTTTCCAAATCGCTCCCCACCGCGCAGGCGCGATTTGAAAAAACGCGCTACATCGTTGGCCCTACTGAACGATGCGACGACAGGAGAGAGAATGAGCGTTTCCAAGCTGGCCCGGCAGCGAGGCAAAATCCTCGATGAGATCATGGGCTACCACCGCGAGCAGCTGCCGAAGATCATGCGCGACGTGCCGCTGGAGGACGTGCGCGCTCTGGCTCGCATGGCCGGCCCGACCGTCAGCCTGCAGGAGGCGCTGTCCCGGCCGGGCGTGGCGCTGATTGCCGAGTGCAAAAAAGCGTCGCCGAGCAAAGGGCTACTCGTCCCGCACTATGACGCCGTCGAGCTGGCCCGCACCTACGTGCAGAGCGGCGCCAGCGCCATCAGCGTGCTTACCGACGCGCGCCACTTCCAGGGCAGCCTCGAAGATCTGCGCGACGTGAGCGAGGCGCTGGAACGGGTGCGCTCGCCGCTGACTAAACAGCGCGTGCCGGTGCTACGCAAAGATTTCATTTTCCATCCGTACCAGGTTTACGAGGCGCGGGCTGCCGGGGCCGACGCCGTTTTGCTGATCATGGCCGTGCTAAGCGATCATGACTTCCGCGAGCTGCTGGCGCTGACTCACGAGCTGAAGATGGAAGCCCTGGTCGAGGTCCACGACGAAGAGGAACTGGCCCGCGCGCTGGCGATGCCTGCCGGCGTCGTGGGCATCAACAACCGCAACCTGCAGACCTTCGTGGTCGATCTGCAGACGACGGTGCGGCTGCGCCCGCAGGTAGCGGAAGGCGTCCGCGTTGTCTCTGAGAGCGGGATTCGCACGCCGGAGGACATTGCTACGGTAGCCGCCGCGGGTGTAGACGCCGTTCTCGTCGGCGAATCGCTGGTGACGAGCAAGAACACGGCGAGGGCTGTGCGCAGATTGGTGGAGGCGGGACGGCGCCAGCGGACTGGATAATCGTCAACTGACCTGCAGGACAGCCGCGCCGCGTATCTGGCTGTGCTTGAGGCGGGCGAGCACGTCGTTCGCCTCGGCCAGCGGAAAGGTCTCAACTTCCGTGCGGACGGGAATCTCGGCGGCGAGGCGGAGGAAATCGTGGGCGTCCTCGCGGGTGAAGTTGGCCACGCTGCGCAGCACCCGCTCGCCGTAGAGTACCGGATACGGCATCTCCGGGATGGGGCTCATATGGATGGCGTTGATCGCTACGGTCCCGCCCGGGCGCAGGTGACCCAGAGCAAGGGGCACGATCCAGCCGGCCGGGGCAAAGATGACGCTCGCATCCAGCGGGGCGCCAATCGCTTCCTCCGCGCCGCCGACCCAGGCGGCCCCCAGCTCGCGGGCCAGCTCGCGGTGGTGCTCGGCGCGCGTGAAGACGTAGACCTCGCAGCCCCAGTGGATGGCGACCTGAATGGCCAGATGGGCGCTGGCGCCGAAGCCGTAGAGGCCGAGACGCTGCCCCGGCTGGATGCCGCTGAGCCGCAGAGAGCGAAAGCCAATGATGCCGGCACAGAGCAGGGGCGCAACGGCGACGTCGTCAAAAGCAGCCGGCAACGGGTAGGCGAACGCCTCGTCCACGACCATCATCTCACCATAACCGCCATCCGCGTGCAGGCCCGTAAACTCGGCGTTGGCGCACAGGTTCTCCTGCCCGGCGCGGCAGGCGGCGCAGGCGCCACAGGCCCGGTAGAGCCAGCCGACGCCGGCGCGGTCGCCCAGCGCGAAACGGGTGACGCCCGGACCGATGGCGTCCACGATGCCCACAACCTGATGGCCCGGCGTGAGCGGCAGGCGCGGCAGCTCCAGCTCCCCCTCGACGGTATGCAGGTCCGTGTGGCAGACGCCGCAGACGCGCACACGCAGCCGGACCTGCCCCGGCCCTGGCTGGGGCTCGGCCACCTCCTCCAGAGAGAGCGGCCCGGTAGCGGCCGGACCGCTGTACCGCAGCCTCATCGCTCTCATGGCTGGGCTTCAGCCTCCGTCGCGCCGGCGGTGAATACCTCCTCGGAGAAGAGGCCGATATGGCCGGCCGAATCGATCGGCGCGACGCTGATGGCGTAGTCGTAGCCAGGGTTGAGACCGGTCAGCACGACTTCGCCTCCCTCGGCGGCGCCGATATAGCGCAGCACGCGTTCTTCACTGGCCTGGATGCGAAAGGCGACGGCGTAGGAGGCAGCGCGCGGGTGCGGCGCCCACGACAGCAGGTAGGTCCCCTCAGCCGCCATAGCCGCGACGGCCGGCGCCGAGGCCACGGGCGGGGACGCCGCCATGTTGGCTACGGCGGCGACGACGAGCTGGGTCATCTGCACCAGGTAATCGTAGTCAAGACGGTCCGCCGTATCGGACGCCGTATGGCGCAGGCTGCTTGCTTCCTGTGATTCGGTAATCTTGATCGCCGGCACGCCGGCGGCGGCAAAGGCGGCCTGGTCGCCGCTGCGCCCCTGGCGGTCGAGCATCGGCCGGTGCTCGACGGGGAAGTTGGACATGTAGAGGTTGGTAATCAGGACGAAGTAGCGGGCGAGCTGGGCGGCGCCTGGCACGTCGGGCGAGGCGAAGATGAGCATGGAACGGGGCACAGCCGGGCTGCCGCCAACCGCTTCGACGTTAATCGCCGCGTCGAAGACCACGCCGTCGAGCATCGATTCCTGCACGTAACGGCGGCTGCCGAAGAAGTCCTGCCCGCCAGCGGCGAAGGCAACGAAGACGATCTCCTGCTGCCAGCCACGCGCGCTCAGGAGGCGGGCTGCTTCCAGGAGGAGGGCCACGCCGGAGGCGTTGTTGTTGGCGCCGGGCGCGGGCGCCGTCGGGTCGTTCGGGTCGGAGCCCCGCGAGTCGTAGTAGGCGGTGAGCACGATCAGGCCATTGTGATCGCCCTCGCCGGGCAGCCGGGCAATGATGTTTTGCTGGGTAGTGACCCGCCCGCCAAAGTCGAATGGGAACTCGTGGAAGGCGACCTGTAGCCGGCCGGCGCCCACGCGCTCAAACTCCTCGAAGATCCAGCGGGCCGCTGCGCCGATACCTGCCTCCTCCTGCTCCCGCGGGCTGAGGGTATGGCGCGTGCCGAAGTTCTGCAGCGTCTGGACGTAGGCGTAAAGATTCTGGCGGGAAGCCTGCTCCATCAGGCCGACAATCGCCTGATCGACCACGGGCACGGCGACGTCCGCAGTCCCGGCGTCGGTGCGCAGGCTGTTGAAAGCGACGGCATTGTCCGACTCCACGGCCGAGATGTCGGCAGTGGGCACGACCGGACGGGGCGGCGGCTCCAGCAGGCTACAGCCCGCCGCGACGAACAGAATTACCAGAAGGAGAAGAGCTGACCTGTGCTTCAAGCGCCAATTGTGGCGGGTGCGATTCCCGAAGAGCCGCACCCGCAACTCCGGATGTCACTCCGCCGGTTCAGCCGACCTGCCGGCGTTCTGGTTTGATAGGAAAGCACTCAACATCTCCACCGGTATCGGGAAGATGGTCGTCGTGTTCTGTTCGACGCCAATTTCCAGTAGCGTCTGCAGATAGCGCAGGGTCATCGCGCCGGGCTCTGAACTCATTGTCCGGGCGGCGTCCCTCAGCTGCTCGGCGGCCTGCATCTCGCCCTCGGCATGGATGATCTTGGCGCGCCGCTCGCGCTCGGCTTCGGCCTGGCGGGCCATCGCGCGCACCATCGTGGCGTTCAGCTCAACGTCCTTAACCTCGACGATGCTAACCTTGATGCCCCAGGGCTCGGTCGCTTCGTCGATGATCAGCTGCAGCCGCTCGTTCACTTTTTCCCGCTCGCTGAGAAGCTGGTCGAGCTGCGACTGGCCGATGACGTTACGCAGCGTCGTCTGGGCGATCTGCCACGTGGCGCGGTGGTAATCCTCGACCTGGATCACGGCAGACACGGGATCGACGACGCGGAAGTAGACCACCGCGTTCACGCGGACGGTCACGTTGTCGGCGCTGATTGCGTCCTGCGACGGCACATCCATCGTCACCGTACGCAGATCGACCTTGATCATGCGGTCAATCCACGGGATGATGAAGAACAGGCCCGGCCCTTTCGCTCCCTGGACGCGGCCCAGCCGGAAGATGACGCCGCGCTCGTATTCCTGCACAATGCGAATGGCCGAGGCCGCGATGCCGCCGACCACGAGCACGATAACACAGATGATTGGTCCTACACCGGTAAGCAGCTCATTTAGCATGGGTTTACTCCTCTATTCCCTGGATACGGACCCAATGTCATTATACTCCGCCCTCTGGTAGGGGCACACAGGCCCTCATGAACCTATACGTCAGCCGCCCCGACTCCGTTGCGGTCCGGCAGCCGTCAGGACGAGCCGGCGATCCGCTCCCAGACACGCGGATAATGTCTATCGTCAATCAGCTCGACGCTGTTGCCCGCCGGGTCGCGAAAGTAGACAGAGTGCGTGCCCTGGGGCCAGCTCTGTTCGTGTTCCACGGCGACGCCGTGTTCGGCAAGCCGCCGGCGCCACGCTGCCAGGCTCTCGTGGGGCACGGTGAAGGCCACGTGGCCCGGCCCCTCGGCGCCGTGGTGGGGGATGGCGCTCTGCCGGCGCTTTAGCTTGGCCCGGTCAAACAGGATCAGGGTGGAACGCTCTCCGGTCTGCAGGAAGCTGGCGTCGTCGAAAGAGAGCGACAACGGCAGGCCCAGCACCTCCTGGTAGAAGCGCGTCGCTTCGGGCAGGTCGTCCACATAGAGAACCGCTTCGGCAATATTCTCGATCTTCATGCTGGCTAACCCTCTCCTGCGCCCAGCAGATGGGCGCGGATGGATTGTATGTGTTCGGGGCCTGTGCGGCAGCAGCCGCCGATCAGGCTGGCGCCGGCAGCCCGCCACTGCTCGCTCAGCGTGCCAAACTCCTGCGGCTCGGACTGGCCCAGCCAGCGCCGGTGGATGGCGTCATAGGTTTCGCCGGAGTTGGGATAGACGAGCACGGGCTTGTGAGTCACAGAACGGGCAGTGCGGATCAGCGCCGGGATGAAGCGGGGCGCGGTGCAGTTGACGCCAATCGCGACGATCTGCGGCAGCGGCGCCAGCAGTCCGACGACCTGGGCCAACGGCGTGCCGTCGTTGAGATGGGCCTCGTCCCGGCAGCTAAAGCTGGCCCAGACGGGCATCGAGGTCGTTTCCGGCAGCAGGCGGGCCAGCGCCTGCGCTTCGACGCCGCTGGGTATGGTTTCGCAGGCCATGAGATCAGGGCCGGCCTCCGCCAGCAGATGCCAGCGCTCGCGATGGAAGTCAAACAGGGCGTCTGCGTCGAGGTCGTATGCGCCGGTATACTCGGAGCCGTCGGCGAGGAAGGCGCCATACGGGCCGACGCTGGCGGCGACGAGCGGGCGCAGCCGGTCGCCGCGTGGCCCGGCCTTTTGCCAGAAGGCGTCGCGCGCTTCCCGCGCCAGGGTGACGGCCCGCTGCAGGAGAGCGACTGCCTCGTCCCGTGACAGCCCGGCACGCATGAAGCCGGGAATCGTCGCCTGGTAGCTGGCGCTGATAATGCAGTCGGCGCCTGCTTCGAGATAGTCGATATGGGCGGCGACAATGGCCTGGGGATCGTCGCGCAGGAGCCGGGCCGACCAGAGATGGTCGCTCAGGTCGTGCCCCCGCGCTTCGAGCAGGGTGGCGAGGCCACCGTCGAGGATGAGCATCCCCTGCCGCTGTAGAAATGGGGCCAACGGATTCTCAACCATAACAGCCTATCCCAGACCAATGACTGCCGAAGGACGCGATGGAAAGAGCACGTCGAGCAGCACCTCGGCCTCTTCGCTCCTCACACCGACGTCGGCGAACGCGTGCCTGAGCTCCTGCAGGCTGCGGTGGCCAAAGAGAAGGTGCAGGAAGGTGAGATCCGGAAAGGTGGCGTCGCCCGCTTCCAGCCTTTCGGGCACAAAGCTGCCGAGCTCTTTCAGGCGGCCCTGCTCAAAGACGAGCGCCAGATGTTCGGTGAAGAGGTTCAGCCGCAGCGTGCCGCTGAAGCCGGCGATTACGCTTCCGGCCAGGCGGCGCTCCAGCGCGGGCGCGATGTGGCGCAGGAAGGCGCGCAGATCGGGCACGCGCACGTACCAGGCAAAGGGCGCCCGGTCCGGCTGAAGCAGGCGAGGCAGGGCATCGTAGGCCGGATGGTGGCGGCAGCCCAGGGCGAAGATGATCTGCGGCCGGGGTTTGCCCTCCGGTGTCTTCTCCACTACCTGGCGAAAGAGATAGTGGGCGGCGCACAGAGCAACGTCGCGCAGCGAGCAGCCCGGCCGGGCAGCGATTTCGCGCAGGTAATAACCTTCTGGATGGGTAAAAAACTCGAAATAGCCGGCCGGTTCGCCGTCCGCGCGGCGCTGCACGACGTAGAACTGGCGCCGGTTAACCGTCCTCTCCAAGGCGACGCACATCTCGTAGTGCAGCTCTCGCGCGTCGCGCACCCGGCTGACCAGGAACGGCGCGGTAAATATGGCATAGAGCGTCTGCAATAGCGGAAGATCGGCTTCGGTAGCAGGCCGCACTTCAAAGGGATCGGGGTCGGGCCGCTTCAGGCGCTGCGCCCGGTCATAGGGTAGGAGGCGCTGGCCTCCCCGGTCGAGAGCCAGCTCGTAACCAAAGCGGCGGTAGTACCACGGAATGCCGGTAATCGCCTGCACGAGCTCACCGCGCGCCGCGCTGAGGCTGTGAGCAATCTCCATTTGCCGTTTGACCAGGCCGCGGCGCCGGTAATCGGGGTGCGTGCCGATCAGCTCCGGCCGGCCGACGGCAAAGGGGATGCCGTCATACTGCCAGGTCTGGCTGATCAGGCAGAGGCTGCTGATAATGGCGCCGGCAACGTCGGTAACGACAGTGAAGTCGCCCGGGCCGGTGGTCGGATGGCGCCCGCTCATCAGGTCGCGCGTCCAGTCTGCCAGCCAGATCTCGGGATCGTTCTCGTAGTCGTCGCTGTGCATGGCAACGTTAAAGTGGGCCAGCGCCTCGACATCCTCTGCCGTCGCCCAGCGCAGAGTCAGGCCATCGTCGAGAGCGCGCGGGAGGTTGTTTGGTTCATTCATCGCTATCTCTCTCCTGACTCCTGATTGTAGCACAGGCCGGCGCCGGGGACGCTCCCGGCTGAATCGACAAACAGGGTGCTAGGCACGTAGCCGATCGAGTACAATAGAGGTTGAGCAACGACCCACAAGGAGACGAGCACGACGATGACCACTATCTTCCTCACTGGCTTTCCCGGTTTCCTGGGTTCTGCGCTGGTGGAGCGGCTGCTGCAGCGCCATCCGGCGGACGTCACGGTCACCTGTCTGGTGCAGAGCAAGTATCGCCCCGATGCGGAAGCGCGGGCGCGCGCCATTCTGTCCGGGCGCCCGGGCGAAGCAGGCCGCATCCGCCTCGTAGACGGCGACATCACCGTTCCCGATCTGGGCCTGGGGGAGGGGTACGCAGCCCTGCAGGAGGAGACGACGGAGATCTTTCACCTGGCTGCCGTCTACGATCTGGCCGTTGCGCGCGACCTGGCTATGCGCGTCAACGTGGACGGCACGCACAACGTGCTCAGCTTTGCGCGCCGCTGCCCCCGGCTGCAGCGCTTTCAGTACGTCAGCACCTGTTACGTCAGCGGTCGCCATCCCGGCGTCTTCCGCGAAGAGGATCTGAGCGTCAGCCAGAGCTTCAATAACTGGTACGAAGAGACGAAGTACCTTGCCGAAGTCGAGGTGCAGACGGCGAGAGGCGAAGGGATGCCGGTGACGATTTACCGGCCGTCCATCGTCACCGGCGACAGCCGGACCGGCGAGACACAGAAGTATGATGGACCTTACTACTTCATCCGCTGGATTCTCAGACAACCGGAACAGATCGCTTTCCTGCCGATGGTCCCGAACCCTGACCGGACCCGTGTGAACGTGGTGCCCCGTGATTACGTGATCGACGCCATCGCCTATCTCAGCGGCCTCGAACGCTCCGCCGGCAAGGTCTACCATCTTTGCGACCCGAACCCGCTGACGGTGGCCGAGATGACCGCGCTGCTTGGCCGGGCCACCGGGCGGCGCCTCGTGCGCGTGCCGCTGCCGAAAAGTGTAGCCAAGTCGTCGCTGGAATACCTGCCGGGGCTGGAGGCGTTTATGGGCATCGAGCCGGAGTCGGTGGAGTATTTTGTGCTTCCGACGCGGTATAGCTGCGAGAATGCCCTGGCCGATCTGGAGGGCAGCGGTATCAGCTGCCCTCCCTTCGCGGATTACGTGGACAACCTCATCGCCTTCGTGCGCAAGCACCCGGAGATTCCGTCGGCGGCGATGGTCTGATGGCCCAGCACATCGGGGGAGCGAGATGGAAGCTCGCGATCCGGCCGGCTAGGAGCCGGTCAGCTCCTCCAGCCGGCTGACGTAGCTCTCCAGGACGGCAAAGGCCGCTTCGACCGGCTCCGGCGAAGTCATGTCTACACCGGCAAGCCGCAGGGCATCGAGCGGGTAAAGGCTGCCGCCGGCCTGCAAGAAGGACAGGTAGTTGGCGACGGCCTCTTCGCCGCCAGCGAGCACGCGCTGCGCCAGGGCGTGGGCGGCGCCAATTCCCGTCGTGTACTGGAAGACGTAGAAGTTCGAGTAGAGGTGGTTCGGGAACTGCGCCCAGGTGATGCCGATCCGCTCGCGGTCCATTTCCACCTCGCCGCCATAACCCTCGGCAAAGAGATCGGCCATCAGGTCGATGAGGGTATCGGCGGAGAGCGCTTCGCCCCGCTCCACCCGCTCGTGGATTTCCAGCTCAAAGCGGGCCAGCGTGGGCATGATGAAGAAGTAGCGATGGAAGTTGGACATCGCTTCTTCCAGCACGGCAATCTGGAACTGGGCGTCGTCCTTGCTTTCCAGCATGTGCGCGCGGACCAGCGCCTGGTTGAAGTTGGAAGCGACTTCGGCGACGAACAAGGTGTAGCGCCCGTAGATGAATGGCTGGTGCTTCCACGAGAGATAGGAGTGCATGGAATGGCCCAGCTCGTGGGCCAGAGTGCTCAGGCTGAACAGGTCGTCCGTGTAGCTCATCATGATGAACGGGTTAGTGCCCGGCACGCCATAGGAGAAGGCGCCGCTGCGCTTGGCGACGTTCGGGTATTTATCGACCCAGCGCTCTTCGACCAGACCCCGGCGCATGACGCTCACGTAGTCGTCGCCCAGTGGGGCCATGCCGGCGCTGATCCACTCTATCGCTTCGTCAAAGGAAACTGCCGGGCTTTCCGGGGTGAGCGGTGCTTTGATGTCGTAGACGTGCAGCCTGTCGTAGCCGAGCGCCCTGCGCCGCAGCCGCCAGTAGCGGTGCCACAGCGGCAGGTGGCGGCGGAAGGTGTTGATCGTCGTGTGGAAGACTTCGGTGGGGATGTTGTTGGGGTAGAGGGCCGCTTCGAGCGACGAACGATAATTGCGCGCGCGGGCAAAAAAGACGTCTTGCTTGACGCCAGTGGCGAGGACGTTGGCCATCGTGTTCTTGTAGGCCAGGTAGGCGTCAGCGTAGTTTTCCCAGGCGCTGCGGCGCACCTCGCGGTCGGCGTGGGTTAACAGGGCGCCGATGTTGCCCTGTGCGATGTCGATCAGCTCGGGCTCTGGATCAGAAGTCGTCGCCGGCACAAAGGAGAGGTCGGCGTCGGCCAGAATGCGGTGGGTAGCGGTCGCCGTGCCGAAGGGGTCCGAGAGCTGTTTGAGCAGCGCTTCTACCTCTGGCGAACGGACGTGCTCGCCGCGGCGCAGAATAGAATCGAAGAAGTGCTCGTAGATTGCCAGCCGCGGCTCGGCGGCCATCCACTCCCTGAGCGTGTCTTCGCCGAGGGCCAGCAGCTCGGGCTCGGCGAAGGCGATGGCGGCAAAGACGGCGGCCATAACCGCGCGCGCCCGATCCTGGCGGGCGGCGGCCTGCTGGTTGGTCGTTTCCACGCTATGGCCCAATGCGGCGTAAGCCATCACCTGGGAGGCGTCGCGCAGCACCTCTTCCATCAGGGGCAGCCACTCGGCCAGAATATCGGGCCCTTCGCCGAGCCGGCCTTTGTAGGCCGCCAGCTTCTCCAGCCGGGTGGGCATACCGCTTGCCGTTTCCTCCCAGGCTGCCTCAGTCGGGAAAATGCTTTCCAGGTTAAAGGTATCGGCGACGGGGATTTCCTCGCGTTTGCGTACGGTTACGGTCACGGTCAATTCTCCTTTCTTGTTCGCATCTGACACGATTTCCGCTGCCGCTAATTGTAGCCAGATAACGGCGTCCCGTCCGCTGGCACTTTGACGAGAGGTGAGAACTGGATGAAAATGATTGGTGCGTGCGCACTGTCGCGTAAGATAAATGTAGAAAGCGCCGGCATCTTACCAGATTCCAATGCGCCAAAAGCAAACTTATTTATAATAAGGGCGGCAGGCTATAAGGACTGCCGTCCCGGAAGTTGAGGAAAGGCATAGGAGTGGTTAGCGGCGAGCGGCAGCACCAGCGGTTGCGACGTTAACCCGAAAGGAAATCGACATGTTACTCTGGCTTCTCTATACGACCGTGGTGTTGACTGCTTTCGTCGGGATGGGCCTCCTGCTTTACCTGCGGAAGCGCCTGCAAGAGAGACAGGCGCAGTTGAAGCCAATGCCCGTGCGGGCACATCGCGAGTATTAGTCCCGGGGATG
>Ga0123332_1001480_pt1 | contig 22997 bp, 21 predicted proteins | sample BioC12SIPDNA_4_FD_89958 | JGI IMG/M metagenome (GOLD analysis project Ga0123332, IMG submission 89958) | Anaerobic biogas reactor microbial communites from Washington, USA - Biogas_R2_A C12 SIP DNA | ecosystem: Engineered > Bioreactor > Anaerobic > Unclassified | place: Washington, USA... | reverse complement strand
GCCCGGGCCGGCAAAGGAGTCTAAAATGGCGGATGCAATGCTAGAGACCATCGAACTGACCAAGAGCTTTGCCGTGCGGCGCGGGTTCTTCGCCTCTCGAAAGCTGCGCCTTACCGCGGTCGATCGTGTATCGCTGACCATCGACGAAGGCGAGACGCTCGGTCTCGTGGGAGAGTCGGGGTGTGGCAAATCGACCCTCGGCCTGACGGTCATGCAACTTCACGAACCGACCAGCGGAACTGTGCGTTTCGATGGCGAGGATCTGACAACCATGACGCCGGCCCGCCTGGGTCAGACGCGGCGGAAAATGCAGATGATCTACCAGGACCCCTACGCCTCGCTCGATCCACGCATGAACGTGGAGGAAATCCTCGTTGAGCCCATGGTCATCCACGACATCGGCACGCGCGCCGAACGCGTTGAGCGGGCCATCGAGCTTCTGGATACCGTCGGGCTCCCGCCGGATGCCCTCGGGCGCTTCCCCAGCGACTTCTCCGGGGGACAGCAGCAACGCATCGGGATTGCACGGGCCCTTATGTTGCAGCCGAAGATGCTCATCTGTGACGAGCCGGTCTCGTCGCTGGACGTCTCGGTTCAGGCCCAGATTCTCAACCTGCTGCGCGACCTGCAGCGTGAGCTGAACCTCACCTATCTCTTCATCTCGCACAACATCGCAGTCACGCGCTTCATCAGTCGCCGCATCGGCGTGATGTATCTGGGACGGCTAGCCGAGGTCGGACCGAGTGAGGCGATCATCGAGCGCCCGCTACACCCCTATACGCAGGCACTCGTCTCGGCTGTGCCCGACCCACGTCCTGCCGAGGTCCGCCGCAGTCGACGGTTGTCCGGTGACGTCCCAAGCCCCATCGAGCGCCCGTCGGGCTGCGCCTTCCATCCTCGCTGTCCCATCGCGCAAGAGATCTGTTCGCACGAGGAACCGCAACTGCGCGTCCTGGGGCCCGACCACCTCGCGGCTTGTCACTTTGCCCGGGCTGTCAGCGGCGCTGACAGCCGCCAATGAAGGAGAAGCCATGTTCCGTTTCATCTTGATCCGCATCGGTGGCCTGGTCGGTGTGCTTCTCGCCGTTTCGCTACTGACTTTCTTCCTCATGCACGCGGTCCCTGGTGGTCCATTCGACGCCATGACTTCCGCGACCGCACAGATGATCCCGATCGAACTCGTCGAGAACATGGAGAAGCTGTACGGTCTCGACAAGCCACTCTGGGTCCAGTACTGGATGTTTCTCAAGGCGGCACTGCGCGGCGACTTCGGCTATTCCTACTACGCTTCAGGTCGCACGATCAACGAGCTGATCAGGGAGCACTGGCCGCACTCGATCCAGGTGGGCCTGATGACCCTGGCGTTCTCCGCAGTCGTCGGCCTAACGCTCGGCATCATCTCCGCCATGAATCCCGGCAAGTGGCCCGACTACCTCGGAACCGGGGTTTCGCTCTTCTGTATGACGGTTCCGTCGTTCGTCTTTGCCAAACTGATGCAGTACGTCGTGGCCGTCAAGCTGGGCTGGCTGCCAACCTCCGGTTGGGAGGGCTGGGCCGAGCCCAAGTACTGGGTCATGCCCGTCCTCGCCAACTCGTTGGGCCCGGTTCTCGTCCTCCAGCGTTACACCCGCTCGGCCATCTCCGACGTTATGCGCTCCAACTACGTGCGGACGGCCCGCGCCAAGGGGTTGAGCGAGCGCCGGGTCGCGCTCATCCACATCTTCAAGAACGCTCTCACCCCCGTTGTCACCGTCGCTGGCCCGATGACGGCCAGCCTCATTACGGGCTCCATTTTCATCGAGGGCATCTTCCGAATACCCGGTCTGGGATGGTACACCAACGTGGCGCTGGGGCGCAGAGACTACCCTCTGATCCTGGCGTCTACCCTGCTATGGACCACGCTGATCAGCATCACCTACTTCATCACCGACATCATCTACGCGCTGCTCGACCCTCGCGTGGCCTTCGTGAAGGAGCGTTAGTATGGCGACCACAGCACTGACGTCATCGTCCTCACTGCCTGCCCGCCGCAGCGTGGGCCAGGCCTTTTGGACCCGCCTGCGTCGCAACCGCAAGGCTATGATAGCGCTGGGGTTCATCATTCTCGAGATCCTCATCGCCATCTTTGCCCCTTTGGTCGCGCCTTACGATCCCAGCGAGAGCGATTACAATGCGCTCTGGTCGCCGCCAACAGCCGAACACTGGATGGGAACCGACGACCTGGGGCGCGACGTGATGAGCCGCCTGATCTACGGCGGGCGCGTCTCGATTAGCGTCGGCATCCTGGCCCAGGTCACGCAGGTCCTGATCGGCCTGCCCATCGGCGCCATCGCGGGGCTCATGGGACGCTGGGTCGACTACGCCTTCATGCGTCTCATCGACATCCTCTCCTCCATCCCCAACATGCTCCTCTATCTGCTGATGGTGCTCGTCTTACCGCGCGGCTTCGTCAGTATCGTCGTTGCGTTGAGCGTCACCGGCTGGATCGGCATCGCCCGGCTCGTGCGGGGCCAGGTTCTATCGCTCAAAGCCACCGACTACGTCCGGGCTGCCAGGGGTATGGGGGCCGACACCAAGCACATCATCAAGTCGCACCTCATCCGCAACACACTATCGCCCGTGGTCGTCTCCATCACACTGGGCATTCCCGGGTCGATGATGGCCGAAGCCGGCCTCAGCTTCCTGGGCCTCGGCATCACCCCACCCATGAGCTCCTGGGGGCAGATGATGGGCCTCTATCAGGCCTACATCCAAACCTCGTGGCACCTCACCGTATTTCCGGCTCTGGTTCTGTCGGTGACTATGCTGGCATGGTTCACGCTCGGCGACGCGATGCGCGACGCCTTTGATCCCTCAATCCAGACATAAGCGAGAAATCTCGATATGACGCCATCACCCACCTTCGACCACCACGACACCATCCGCTCCGCCTACCCCGGCCTGAGCGCAGGCATCTACCTCAACATCGGCACCTACGGCATCATGCCACGGCCCGCGCTCGAGCAGTACCTCGCGCTCGTCGAGGACTTCGAAACCTACGGCCTCTTCAGCACAGCGGGCGTCGGCCAGAAAGCCGAGGCGACGCGTGAGGTGCTCGCGGCCCTGCTCGGCTGTGGGCCGGCCCAGATTGCCTTCACCGGCAACGCCACCGACGGCACCAACCTCGTCCTCGCCGGCCTGGCGTGGCAGCCGGGCGATGAAGTGATCACCACCGATGAGGAGCACGAGGCGATCAACCACCCGCTCCTCTACCTGCAGAAGAGCCGCGGCATCCGTATGCGGCGCGTCCAGGTGTCTCCCGACCCCGAGTTGATGCGCGCACGCGTCGAGGCTGTCGTCTCACCACGCACCCGGCTCCTCGCCTTCAGCCACGTGACGTGCGAGACGGGGACGCGGCTGCCGGTCGCTGAGCTCTGTGCCTGGGCCCGCGAACGCCACCTGCTTTCCCTGGTTGACGGGGCCCAGTCGCTGGGCGCGATCCGCACCGATGTAACGGCCCTGGGCTGTGACTTCTTCACCGGCAACGGGCACAAATGGCTATGTGGGCCCAAGGGCACGGGTCTCTTCTACGCCTCTCCCGAGACCCTTGGACAGCTCTCGCCCGCCCACGTCGGCGCCGGCTCGCTGGAGAAGGCCGATGTCGCCACCGACCTCGCGGAGCTATGGCCCTCGGGACGCCGGTTCGAGTTCGGCACCCGCGCGACCACGCTCTACGGCGGTCTGGGATACAGCCTGGCCTGGCTGGGATCGCTCGGCTGGGAGGCCATCGAGCGCTACGTCGCCGCGCTCAGTGATGCGCTCAAGGCGCGCATCCTGGACCGTCCCTACCTCCGCCTCCTGACGCCGCGCCCGTTCGACCACGCTGCGGGCCTGACGACCTTCGTGATGGATAGCTGGGACGCCGGCGAGGTCAGCCGCGAGCTATGGCGCCGGGGACATATCCGCGTGCGCGTCATTCCCCACTACAACGGTATTCGCATTTCGACCGCACACTTCAACAATCCGGCCGATCTCGACACCCTAATGGCCACGCTAGATAGCCTGGCAACCCGCTAGAGGAGCCGTATGAGAACCACCGTCCAACAGCACAACGGGACACCGACCCTTTTCTTCGACGACCGGCCGGCCTTTGCGAGCTATCTTTGGGCTAACGGCCCCACCGTCGACGGCTACCCCGTGGCCGATGTGGCGCGCGCCTATGCCGCGGCGGGCATTCACATCTACGCCTTCGACGTGGGTGTGGGCGGCCCGGCGCCGGAATGGTGTGGGCCCGGCCCCGGTCGCGATGGACACTTCGACTTCTCCGCCGTCGAGGCGCGGTATGGGCGCATCATCGAGGCCGACCCCGACGCGCGCTTCCACCTGCGCGTCCATTTCGAGATGGGGCGCGACGCCGGCAAATGGTGGCGCGACCTCTATCCCGAGGCGTGCGAGGTCGACTCCCGGGGCCGGCGATCCACGCAGTCCTTCGCCTCCACGATCTGGCGTCAGCAGGCCAAGGCGTTCATCAGGGCGCACATCGCCCACCTGCAGGCAGTGGGCCTGGCCGACCGGGTGGTGGCCTACCAGGTGGGCGCAGGACACACGGGCGAGTGGGTCAAAGGCGACACGTCGATGGGCACGCCGTGTGGCGACTACAGCCGGCCGATGCGCGGCCACTTCCGTGTCTGGCTACGCCGCACCTACCACGATGACGTCGCAGCGCTCCGCGCCGCCTGGAACGAAGCCAGCGTGACCTTTGGGACTGCCGTGGTGCCCGCCGAGGCGGCGCAGTTGACCACAGACCATCTGTCGTTCAGAGACCCGCGGACCGAGCAATCCGTGATCGACTACTACCACTGCCTGGCGGAGCTCTGCGGCGACCTGGTCGTCGACTTCTGTCGCACGGTGAAGGAGGCCTCGCAGGGGCAGATCGCGGCGGGGGCGTTCTACGGATACCTGATGGAGCTGGCCTGGAACGCCGGCTTCTTCGGTGAGGGCCCCGATTCGTCGTATACCACAACCCAGCGCAGTGGCCATCTGGGCCTCTCCAGGGTGCTCCGCTCCCCCGATGTCGACTTCCTCGTAAGCCCCTACAGCTACGGCTTCCGCGGGATCGGTGGGCTGGGCTGCTCGATGCTGCCGCTGGAATCGGCACGGCGCCACGGGAAGCTCGTTATCTTCGAGGATGACACACGCACCTACCTCGGCCCCCCCGACGTCGGCTTCGGGCGCGCGCCCACCCTGAGCGATAGCGTGGCGATCCTCCAACGCAACATGGCCGAGGTCCTGACCCGCGGGATGGGCATCTGGTGGCTGGGCCACGCCCACCACATCGACCCGGTGCAGGAGCCTGCCTTCGGCCCGCTGCTCGCCCAGTTCCAGCATCTGGGCACCTGGGCCCTCCAGCTCGACCGCACGCCGAGCGCGGAGATCGCTGTCGTCGTCGACGACGAGAGCTACTACGTCGAGTCGTTGCGCAACGATCTCGATTTGCCCTTGATCTTCCAGCAGCGGCTGTGGGGCCTGGCGCGACTTGGCGCTCCCGCAGACACCTACCTGCTTCAGGATTTGCTCGAGGGGGCGGTGCCACCCCACAAACTCACCATCTTCCTTAACGCCTTCTACCTCGACCCGGCTCGCCGGGCCGCTCTGCAGCGCCAGCTCTGCCGCGATGGCCAGGTCGCGCTGTGGCTCTACGCACCTGGCTATATCGACCAGGCGCCCTCGCTGGACACCATGGCAGCCCTCACCGGCTTCACCTTCGGCAAGGGCGACCGGCCGTGGCCGATGGCGATGCACATCCTCGACTTCACGCATCCGATCACCCAAGGATTGGCCCAGGACCTTTCGTGGAGCGCCGGAGGAGCAATCGGGCCGATCTTCCACCTGGAAGATCCGGAGGCCACGGTTCTGGGGCAGGTCGTCTACTCGCAGGGGCGCTGCAGGCCCGGCCTTGGCGTGAAGGCCTTCGACGACTGGACGTCGATCTACTGCGCCGTGCCCAACGTCCCCGCGCCCGTGCTACGCGGCATAGCCCGCTTCGCAGGCGTGCACCTCTACAGCGACGCCGGCGACGTACTCTTCGCCTCACGGCAGCTACTGGGCGTGCACACCGTGACCGGCGGGCCGCGGACCTTCGCGCTGCCCCACGAGGTTGAGGTCGTCTACGACCTCTTCGCGGACCAGCAGGTCGCTGCCAACACCGCAGCCTTCAGCGCAACGCTTGCGCCACGCTCCACGGCGCTCTACTACACCGGCGACGCCGGACTGATCCCTTCGCGGTAGTTGGGAAACCTTTGATCTGCTCAGAACAGCTCAAAGGTTTCCCAGCCCTGTCACAACCGTCGCGTCACCAGCGCATAGAAAAGGTCGTCTGTCCCCCGCCCGGTCTCGATCGCCAGCCGCAGCTCCTTCCGCACGACCAGGCCACAGTCCGCCAGCACCCGGTCGACCGTGGCTCGCGGGTGCTGGTAGAGCGTTGCGCCCTGGATCGTCTCCTCGACGCGGCGCTCTACGTCCATGCCGGCACCCACCATGCAAGCCAGCGGCGGCCCCTTGAGCGTAAATGTAAAGGTGCCGCCAGGGCGCAGCACGCGCGCGACCTCGCGGCAGATCGGCTCGATATCGGGGAAGAAATGCAGCACCCCGGCGGCCAGAACGTGGTCGAAGCTGGCCTCGCCATAGGGCCAGGGCGTGATAGTCAGATCGTGCTGGACCAGGTCAGCGGCGAACCCCTTCGCACGGCAGAGCGCCAGCATCTCTGCATCGCTGTCGAGACCGAAGACGGCGACACCTGCGCTCGCGAACGGCTCCGACGCTAGTCCGGTGCCGATTCCGACATCGAGCAGCCGTTCGCCAGGATGCAGGCACGCGTAGGTCAAGCCAAACAGTGCCTCCGGATGCCAGTAATGCTGGCGCGCCTGCGCGTCGTACCCACCGTACGTCGAACCGGGTGCGGTGTCCAATCGCGTCCCTCAGCGGTTGAAGATCACGAAGACGCCCTGGTACGTGGCAAACGCCACCACGCCCACCAGCACAGCCGGTAGCGGCTTGATCCGCTGCGCGGCTGCGATCGCTTTGGGGAACAGGTAGAGGAACAGCACCATCGATCCGCCATACAGGATCCACAGGATCGTGCGCCAGATGGTGGGCGAGTTGAGCGCCACTTCGTACGCCTTCAGATCGAGCACACCGATGGCGCCCAGAAAGGTGTCCGGCAGGTCGTGCAGCAACGACGCCAGCGAGGCGATGCCAATCGCGAACCCCAGGACGCTGAGCGTGTCCTCGAACGTGCCCTTCCCCCCGAAGGGACGGCTGAGCAGTTGGCCCACGCCTGCCGCGAGAATCCAGCACCCAACCATGCTGGGTGCCAGGAAGAAGCGGTTGTAGAAGTAGTAGCGCTCGGCGGGGATCGCCAGGAAAGGCTTGAATGCTGACGGCGCGCCTCCTCCGATCGTCAGAAACACATACACCAGCGTGTAGAACAGGACATTGATCGCCAGCGCGTAGGCCCCGAACCTCAGCCGCCGCTCATCGGCCACAAGCGCATCGAAGGTGCGGCGCGGGCGTGTGATCACGCCCAGGTAGTAGCTGCCGAATGATCGCATAGGGGTCCCCTTCACACGAGTTAGCCGCTGCTCGCGATAACGCCGTCGAGCAGGTCAGCGCACGCCAGATCCTCGAACGCCGTCATGCTGGCCGCCAGCCCGGTCAGACTCGGCGCCCACTTGAAAATCGACCACTGCCAGACCGGGATGAAGATGCTCACCAGAATCACAGAGAGGCGGTAGTCGTCCCAGCAGTCATCCCCGGTGTACCCCCGCACGCCCCGCGCCAGCAGCCGGTCGTGATAGCGACGCAGGAGTGGCAACTCCAGCGCGCGGCGGATCGCGGGCTCCCAGCTCGTGGCCATCATGAAGGCCAGGTCGGTACCGCCGATCGTGGGATGCCAGAACTGCCAGTCGATGAGATACGCTGCCCCAGCCTCTGGGGCCCGCGGGAAGAGAAAGTTGCCCAGGTGCGCGTCGCCGTGCACCAGAGTCAGGTTTCTGCCCGTCGCGTGCCGCCTGGAGAGGCCGGGCAGCGCCGGCAACACACGCTCGTAGACGGCGCGCCACGGCGCAGGCAGTTGGTCGCCCAACGCCGCCATGAAGGCCGTCGCACACGTCTGTGCGTCTCGCCATCCCTGTTGGCGCTCTTCAGGCGTAGGATAGGAGCCAATATCCTCACCCAGTCGCGGATGATCCCACCAGAACGCATGCAGGTCTGCCAGCGCGTCGATGGCCAGCTCGCAGTTCCGCCGTATAGGGGTGAGACAGGCGTCGTGCGTTGCTGAGACATCGCGCAGCAACAAGTGCGACGCCCCGGTGGCGGGGTCGTAGGCGGCAGCGTAGCACGGGATGGTCATCCCCGCACCCATCGCCGGGGCGACGGTGGTGTAGAAGGCGATCTCCTTGCGCACGTGGTCGGGGTCTGCGTCGCCGGGCGCTCGCGCCGGGCTCGAGAGCTTCAGGAAGAGCCGCCCCGGCGCCGCCGGATGCGCGTCGGCGCTGTAAGTGAGCGCGAGGCGCCAGGTTGTCGAGGCAAAGGTCGACTGCCCGGCACCCGGATCAACGGAGGCCACCGACCCGCGGGGCAGCGCGCCGCTGTCCCGAAGAACAGCGTTGAGCCAGTCCGGCGTGACCTGGTCGATGGCGTCAATGATGGGTCGCTCGGTCATCATGGCAATGGGTTCTCCGCCGCTAGAGACTTACTACGCCAGGCGACCACCTGGAATCGGTCCATCATACCCCCAGATGCCGCCCCAGTGCGTCCAGATCCTCGAAAGCATTCAGGGCGGCACCGTTCTCGGTGAGAAACTGCCGCAGGCGCTCGTCGAAGGCCCGGCACTGCCGGTGCAGGCCTGTCAGGTCGCCGGCGACGAGATAGGACAGCAGATCGGGGAACCCAAGTGCCGCCAGGTCCTGCTCGTACTCCACGGGGCTATTGAACCCAGTGTACTGTATGCCTCTGAACACCTGCGCCATATGGATCATGAGCTCGTGGTAGAGCGACACCAGCGTCAGGTTGAGCCAATCGCCACGTTCGCACGCCAACATCAGGTGCTGCAGGTCGCCCTTCAGCTCTGGATAGGCCGCGTCGAAGACCTCCGCGAAGGTCGTCTCGACCTGCATCGCTGCCTGCTGCTCGAGGAGCAACAGCTCGCGCGTCGTCTCCAGCAATCGTTCGGTTGCCGCCAGCAGCTCGCCGGGGTCGGTAGCGTGCGTCACCCGGCGCACCGTCCCGGCGAAGTCATCGGGCAACCTGGGCAGCGCCAGCACCTGGTCCAGCTTGCGGGTGTCGATACAGGCTTGATTGCACACCATCAGGCAGTGCAACACCGACTTAAGGATGGCCCGTGCATGGTACAAGCAGGCCAATCTGTGGCCCTTGGCTGCCTGCTGCCGCAGGAGATAGACCTGGTACCCGGTCTCTGCGAAGATCCTGTGGGCTTTCACCACCATCTCACGGCGTGCCGCAGGCTGCTGCAATGCGAGCAACCGGTCCGGCAGAGACCTGAACCGCGCGGCGACGCCTTCGTCGCGCGCATAGACGATCGCGCTCTTGAGAAGGACCGTGCAGCTCACGTCGTCCATGCCCGCCATGCGCTCCAGCGCCGACCAGTGGATCGGGTAGCAGTCGATCATTGTCTCGTCCACGATCACGGTGATGCTATGCCACGTTTCCTCGTGGACGGGCACGTAGGAGACATCGAGGTCCGAATAGGCGTGCGCGGCCCCCCTGAGCAGCGACCCGTAGCGGAAGATCAAGTCGACCTCATCGCCCAGGTCACGCAGCAGAGCCGCCTGCAGCATCTCGATCGCGCGGAGCGCGTCCACGGCCACCTCCCGTTGTGTCACTGAAGTAACCTGTCACCAGATCGTCGACGCTCGTCCAGACATCCGCCGGCGCGAGCCCCAACTCAGCCAACACCGCGCGCTCGACCGCGAGGCCGTTGCGGTGCCCCGCAAAGGCGCGCTTGAGAACCCCCGAATGGACTGCCTCCAGGTACCGCACGAGCCAATAGCCGCGCACGGTCTGGTAAGCGATCGCCTCCGCGCCCAGACGCGACAATGTCCGGTAGCTCGGCGGCGCGGTCTTCGGCGCGTGCTCACGCACCAGCCGCAGGGACGCCGGGCTGATGGTCGGCTTCCCCAGATAGCGGTCCACCGACACCATCGCCAGCCCTTCGTTCAACCACATAGGCAGCCCCAACCGCGCCGAACAGGCGTGAACCAGCTCATGGCACGCCACGTGCTGCACCTTCACTTGCGGATCGGGCTCCTCGATGTAGATGCGGGCGCCGATGCTGCGGTCGGCCTGCGCCACCAGCCGCGGCGGTTTTACCCCAATCGCCACGCGGCGACCATAGCGTTGCGTCCACGCCGCGCTGTAGGGCCACAGCCGGCGCACGCGCGGCAGCCAACCGGGAAGGGATGCTGCCAGCAGCACACGCCACGGCCACGGCGCGGATTCGAAGACGAACCTCACCGGCGCGGTCATCACGTGGATGCGACAGTTTTCTGGCGGCTCAAGTCCCCAGTCGGTGACAGCGAGCCGGATAGCCCCTTCGCAGACGCCGGCGATCAGATCCGCCGTCCCCTCTTCGTCCGGCCGATAGACAACAACCACATCGCCAACCCGGCGTACCTGCGTCGATGTATGCCTCACCCTGTTGCCTCCGGTGGGCCTGGCATCCGGGAGCGACCCGCCACGGCCCCACGGTGTGCATTGTACTGCAGATCCCAACGGCGGCTGTACGCCTGGCGCGCTCTGGCAGCGCATCGACCCACCCGCTGTAAGGCCACGCCGCGCTATCCCATGCGAGCCAGAAGACAGCTTCTCCAAGCCACGCAGCGTAGGGGCTCGACGGGCGACCCGTCCCGAGTGCAACCCCACGGCAGCTTGCCGGTGGGCGGCGTAGCCAGAACGCGCCTGAGCCCCCTCCGTTCGCCAGGGGACGGTCACAGGAACGATGCCGCTGGCGTGCCTCCATCCGACGCGGGCACGCGACCGCATCCATCGAACAGGCGATGAGGGGCAGCCCCGTCCTCTGCCGCGCCGGTTTCAGAAGACCGGGCTCCCCCTCGTGATACGGACTGTACCTACCGCGGCGCAGAGCCCTGATCGCCTCTGCACGCCGGGTCGTGCTCAGAGCGCGAGCCGGCCGGCCCTTGCCTCCTGGTCCGCCGAGACGCTGCTAACGCTTGCTGACGGTCAGCGGCAGGTAGACGTTGTGGACCCGGTCCGACAACTTCAGGACGAAGCCATCGCCTGTCGCGTTGCCGCTGTGGGCACGGATCGGGCTGGTGCTCCCATCGCCCTGCCATGTCGCGACCGAGGTCCCCGTCGCGTAGACGCCGTAATCGGTGCTCAGGGCGACGCTGGCGCCATAGTCGTCGGTCTCGCTCGCCCCGTAGAACGTGTGACGCTGGTAAGCACCGCTGCTATCCAGCTTGAGCACCACGATGTCGGCCTGGCCCGCGCCGCTGAAGGGGTGAGTCGGACTCGCACCACCATCGCCGGCCCACGACCAGGCGGACCAGCCGGTGACATACGTCGTACCGGCCGCGTCCACAGCGACGCTCGTGCCGAAGTCGTTTGCATCTGAGCCATAGAAGGTGTGCCACTGCCGCTGGCCAGACCCGTTCAGCTTCAGCACGACGATGTCGGCCTCACCGCTGTGCACGTGGCGCGGGCTACCCCACGTTGCCGGAGACCTGCCCGTAACATAGGTGCCGCCTCCTCCCCACGCAATGCCGCTGCCCGCATCATCCTGCCCGTTCGCGCCGGCAAAAGTGTGCCACTGATAGGCGCCGCTGCCATCCAGCTTCAGCACGACCATGTCCGTGTATGGGGCACCCCCGCTGAACGCGTTCAAGGGCGCTGCGTTCCCGTCTCCCAGCCACGTACTAGACGCTGTCCCCGTCACGTACACACTGCCTTGGGCGTCCGTCGCGACGCCATAGCCGGCCTCGTCGCCCGCACCGGCCCCCGCCCCGTAGTAGGTGTGCCAGTGGTAAGCCCCCTGCGTGCTCAACTTCCACACGGTCAGTTGCCCGGTGCCGTCGCCGGTATGCTCAGGGCCCCCCACTTGCCAGGTAGCATACCCGGTAACGACCACGCCCCCCAAGCTGTCCACGGCAATCGCGTTGGCCCGTCCGGGCTGGAAGAAGGTATGCCACTGGTAGGCCCCGTCGTCGTCCAGCTTCAGAGCGAACATCGACTCGTTGTCGCCGCCGTGCGGGCTCAGCGGCGCTATGTTGCCCGGGCCCTGCCACGTTCGATCCGAGTACCCCGTGACATAGATATTGCCGAGGGCGTCCACGGCAATGCCCGCCGCCTCATCGTCACCGTCTTCCGCCGACGTCGCGGCGGCACCGTAGAACGTGTGCCACTGGTAGACCCCCAGGCTGTTGAGCTTGATGATCACCACATCCCGGTCGCCGTGGTACGCGTGCAGCGGCGTCCCCCACGTCTGTGGCGTGCACCCTGCCACGTAGACGTTGCCGGCCGCGTCGACCGCGACGCCCCGGAGCTCCAGTTGATCGAGCGGATCCACGACACCGTAGAACGTATGCCAGTGGTACGTCAGGCCGATCGCCGGCGTGGCCGCAGCCGCCAGAGCGCCAGCCGTCGAGAGGCGGGGCTCTACCCCACCTTGAGCGCGGGGACAACCGCACGGCAATCCCAAGAGGACGGCCATCCAGACGACAAGAGCTGCGACGAGAAGCTTCGAGCGTAGAGCAGTCTGCATTGTGTTCCTCCTTGAGCATCTATGCGCTGTGAGATCCCCGCCTTCCCCAACGCCTGGTAGATCGCAGAAGCCCGGCACGGTGCCAGCACTCACCATCGGTCGATCGCAAGAAGCGCTACATAGGCTACCCTCGCCAGCGACAACACAGACACCGCCAAACCGCCTCACTCCTCCTCGCTGCGTCCGGTGTCCGACCGCACTGCAGCGCAGTGCTCAGTCCACCAAGATTCTGCCGTACGCCACCAGTGTCCGCAGCGCCTCGAGCGCCCAGCGCCCGCGCCACTCGGCCTCCGACGCCGCGCCTGGCGCCTGCCATGCTATCGGCCATCCCCCATCGGCCTCCTGGCGGCGCTCCAGGTCGTCCAGATGGGCCTCGATCTGGGCGTCGGTGAAGAGACCCCGCCACGGTGAGTCGGGCACGGGCGCGAAATGCAGTGGCGTCAGGCCATAGCCGCTCACCGGCGCGCTGGCGATGAAGAAGGCGGCCCCCGGAAGCGCCTCCGCGATGGCCTGCCGGACTCGCTCCCCGACCGCGCGATCGGGCAAATGGTCGGCCAGGCGTGTTGCGCCCAGCAGCGTGTGCGCCTCGGCCGGCGGGTCCTCTATCAATGCCCGGATGCACGCCTCCGAGGCGCGCTCGAGCCACGGATGCGCCGCGCTCTGATAGTGCAGCAACCCGCAGATCCCCACTGTCGGGTTCAGATCGGGAACGAGCCCCCCCTCTCCCCAATGCGCCGCGTGGGGCGCCCGCAACGCAGTTTCCAGCAGCGGCGGCACGAAGCCGTGAGCGTCTGCCACCTTCGCGAGCCAGCCGCAGAGCGGCTGCGCCAGCGCCATATCCCGGCAACCCGCGTCGTGCAACGCCTGCAAGCCCACCTCCGCGAAGAGTGGCTGGCTCCCCGCGCAGCGCAGGTCGGGCTCCAATGCGTGTCCCAGCCCACCATCAGCGTTCTGGTAGGCCCGCAGGGCACGAACCACCGCTGCTGGCTCACCTTCCTCAAAGTACACCTCAAACAGCCGCCGCTCAAGCAGTCTGGCGTGTGTCAGGATGAAGTCCTTCGCCCGACCGAACCGCATGTCGCTCATCGTTGACCTCGCTCTCTGCCTCTCACAAGATCCGCTACCAGCCATCATTATCTGATGAACGGCGTATCGTGCAAGCTGCCAGCCGCCCGGGGACCGTTCCGCGGCTCTGCGTGTCCCCCATGCACAACGACGGGCCCCGCGGGGCCCGTCGTTGTCATCCACGCGGTCGCCTACTTACCGAAGCGCTCCCGCAACACCTCTTCCAGCGTCGGCTTCCCAATTACCTGCAGCTCGTAGCGCACACGCTCCATCGGATGCTTGATGCTCAGCAGCCGCGTCAGGTCGATGGGCGTTCCCACAAGCACCAGATCGCACGGCGTGCTGTTGATGGTCTCCTCCAGGTCGTGGATCTGCTTGTCCCCATAGCCCATCGCCGGCAACACCTTGCCGGTCGTCGGATACTTGGCATAGGTCTGCGCGATCGAATCGACCGCGTACGGGCGCGGATCGATCACGTCTGCGGCGCCGAAGCGCTGCGCCGCCACGTAGGCCGCCCCAAAGGCCATCTCCCCGTGTGTCAGCGTCGGGCCGTCCTCGATGACCAACACGCGCTTTCCGCGGATGCGCTCCGGGTGATCGACAAAGAGTGGCGAGGCCGCCTCAACGACGATCGCTTCGGGATTCACGGCGCTCAGATTGGCGTAGATCTCACGGACGTCGGCGTAGTCGGCGGTGTCCATCTTGTTGATCACCACCACGTCTGCCGCACGGAAGTTCGTCTCGCCTGGATAGTAGCTCATCTCGTGGCCCGCGCGGTGCGGATCGGTGACCGTGATCCACAGATCGGGCCGGTAGAAGGGGAAATCGTTGTTGCCGCCATCCCACACCACCACGTCGGCTTCCTGCTCCGCCTGCCGCAGGATCGCCTCGTAGTCCACGCCCGCGTAGACGATGATGCCGCGGTCCAGGTGAGGTTCGTACTCCTCGCGCTCCTCGATGGTACACTGATGCCGGTCGAGGTCGGCATAGCTGGCAAACCGCTGCACGGCCTGCTTGGCCAGATCGCCGTAGGGCATAGGATGCCGCACCGCCACAACCTTCTTGCCCATCACCTGCAGTGTATCGCACACGTGCCGCGTCGTCTGAGACTTGCCGCATCCCGTCCGCACCGCGCACACGGCCACGACAGGCTTGGCACTTGGCAGCATGGTCGCCCGCCCACCCATCAGGCGGAAGTCGGCGCCCAGCGCGAGGACCTGCGACGCCTTGTGCATCACGTAGGTGTGCGGCACGTCCGAATAGGAGAAGACAACCTGCCCCACGCCGTGCGCAGCGATCAACGACTCCAGCGCGCTTTCGGGATAGATCGGGATCCCGTCCGGATAGAGCGCCCCCGCCAGCTCGGGCGGATAGCGCCGGCCCTCAATGTTGGGGATCTGCGTCGCGGTGAAACCAACCACGTCGTATGATGGGTTGTCCCGAAAGTACGTGTTGAAGTTGTGGAAATCTCGCCCGGCGGCGCCCATAATGATGATTCGAATCTTCTCCATACCCCGCGGCTCCTTTCAGAGATAATCGCCTACCAGTGCCAGCATAGTACGGCACAGCGCTCCACTCAAGTGAGCATCGATGGAGAAAGCCGCGCAGTTTGTCCTGAGGGCCGCCTCCTGGCAGAGGGAGCCCGTCACCGTGTGTAGCCGGCCCTCGACGCTAGCTGCTCACAGCCAGCGCCTCGGTCACTTCGCGCTGGCGGGGGACCAGCGCGCCCAGCACACCGTTGATGAAGCGCGGTGAGCTGTCGGACCCATAGCTCTTGGCCAGTTCCACAGCCTCGTTGATCGCCACCTTCACCGGCACCTTGCCCGCTGTGAACTCATAGAGTGCCATACGCAGGAGGTTACGATCGATCACGGCCACCTGGTCGAGCGGCCATTCGGAAGCGTGCACCTGGATATAACTGTCGAGCTGCGCGGCGTGGGCCAGTACTTCGGTCACCAGCTTTCGCGCGTAGTTGACCACGCGCGTGGGCGCGTCCTCGACCTCGCCCAGACGCTCATCGAGCACCACTGCCGGGGCGTGCCCGACGAGGTCGACCTCGTAGAGCACCTTCAGGGCCAACTCGCGCGCCAACCGGCGCTCGCCCTTCATCGATGTGGGCGTGGCGGTGGGCTCGACGCCTTGGCTACTCAGGTGTGCCTCCGGGCCATTCCTCCGGCTCTGGGTAGACGACGTCCTCGATGTGTACGTTCACGGCATCGACCGGCATCCCGATCATCTGCTGAATCTCGCGCGTCACGGCGTGCTGAACCCGGCGGCCTAACTGGAGCAGGCTCTGCTCTGGTCCGGCAACGATGTGCAGATCGACCACGACCCGCCCTTCCTTCACCAGAACCGCGACCGCCTTACCGGCTACGCCGAGGAACCGGTCGACATCGCGCTCGTCGACACCGGTAACCCCGGGCACATCAAGCGTTGCCAGCCGGACAATCGTCTCCAAAACGCTCGGTTCAACGGTCACTGCACCTGGAATGGTCATACGCTCCATGCGTCTCCTTACGCCGTCAGGCCCCGATCTCTGTAGACCGGCGTGATTCCCTGGCGCTACAAGTCAAGCATAGCGCCGTCGCTGCGCGTGTCAAGCCTCCCCCAGAAGCACAAAACGCTCGGGCCAATGAAGGCCCGAGCGTGAGGATCCACCACCTGCAAAGACCGTCTGGGCTGGCCTGCAAGATGCAGACGCGGCCTATTCCTCTTTGATCGTGATAACCTGGCGCCCACGATAGTGCCCGCAGTTCGAGCATACGTGGTAAGGCTTGACCAACTCGCCGCACTCCTCGCACGGGAGTAGCGTAGGCACCGGAGCCGTGGGATAGCTGTTCGCCCGCCGCCGGTCCCGCCGGCTACGCGGAGTTCGTCTCTTCGGAACTGCAGGCATCTTCCTTCTTCTCCCTTATCTCATCGCTTGAATGACCGCGCCACTCTGACGGTTGGGCGCAACGACCCAGCCCGTACTACGACGCACGGTCATTATACAGAAAAGCCGCGCCTTGTCAAACTCTGCTCTCGGAAAGAGCGGCCTCGCGCTCCGCTTCCAACCGGTGCAGTCCGTTCTCCACCACGCGCAGTTGGCGCGTCAACTCGGCCTGCAGCTGGCTCAGCGCATCGAAGACGTACTCGTCGGCGTCGCCACGCAGACGATCGGCCTTCTGCTTGGCCTCCTGCACAATCGCCTTGGCCTGCCGCTGAGCATCGACCACGAACGTGTGGCTGGAGGCCATTCGCTCGGCCTCGCTGTGCGCATGCGCAATGAGGCGCTCGCCCTCCTGGCGGGCGGCCTCCACCACGGCATCGGCCTCGTGGACGATCCGCCGGGCCTGCTGAACCTCCTCAGGCACAGCCTGCCGCAACTGAGCAATATAGCCCCGGATCTCGTCCTCGTTCACCATGCGGTTTCCCAAGAAGCGCGGACACTCCTCGGTGATATACCGCTCCAGCCGGTCGATGAGGAAGTCAACGTCCATACGCCCTCCTATGCTATCCACGTGGGGTGCACGCACTCTCGCCGGCGAGACCTGCCACCAGATCGCGCTTCTGGCCTAACGCGTCGAGCACGAGCGGCGGCACCATGGTCGAGACATCGCCCCCGGCAAGGAAAACCTCCTTGACAATGCTGGCGCTCACGAACGCGTACTCGTAGCGTGTCATCAGGCAGATCGTCTCGACCTCAGGACATAGTTGCTGATTCGTCAACGCCATCTGATACTCACGCTCGAAATCCGAGATCACGCGCAGGCCACGCACCAGCGTCTTGGCTCCAAGCGATTGCGCGAGCGCGACCGTCAGGCCGCTGTACGCCCGCACCTCCACATTGGGAATGTCCGCCAGGACCCTCTGCGCCAGCGTCACACGCTCTTCCACTGAGAAGAGCAGCGCCTTGCTGGGCTCCGCATACACCGCCACCACCACCTTGTCGAACAGCCCGGCCGCGCGCTGCGCGATGTCCATATGGCCCCGGTGGATCGGATCGAACGAACCCGGGTAGATAGCGATCTTCACTAGTCCCTTGCGCTTTCCCTAACTCAGGTCGCCTGGATCTTTCCAGAAGCTCTGGACCCGTTCACGCAACAGCCGGTGTTCTGGTCGGTCCAGATCGGGGTCGTCTGCCAGCAACTCCGCGGCAATCTCGCGCACCTGGTAGAGCAGTCGCGTGTCGGCAAACGTCGCCATCCGCAGCTCCGGGAACCCGCTCTGTTGTGTGCCCAGGAATTCGCCCGGCCCGCGCATTTCCAGGTCCTTCTCCGCTAACGCAAAGCCGTCGGTCGTCGCCTCGACTGCCTTCAACCGCTCCGTTGCCTGGTCCGACGCGTCCTCGGCCAACAGCATACAGTACGATTGGTGGCTGCCCCGCCCCACGCGCCCTCGGAACTGGTGCAGTTGGGCCAGACCGAAGCGGTCGGCGCCGTCGATCAGCATCACGGTAGCGTTGGGGACGTCGATCCCCACCTCGACCACCGAAGTAGCAACCAGAATGTCCAGCTCCCCTGCCCCGAAGCGGGCCATCACCGACTCCTTCTCGTCGGCTCGCATCCGCCCATGCAACAGCCCCAACCGCAGCTTGGGGAACACCTCTTCCTGAAGCCGTGCGTGCTCGTCTACCGCGGCCAGCGCATCGATCTTGTCCGACGCCTCCACCAGGGGGTAGATGATAAACGCCTGGCGTCCCTCCGCCACCTGGGTCCGAATGAACGTGTGGGCGCGCTCGCGCTCCCGCGGATGCAGCACGCGCGTTCGAACTGGCTGCCGGCCCGGGGGCATCTCGTCCAGCACCGATACATCGACATGGCCCCAGATCGTCAACTCGAGCGAGCGCGGAATTGGCGTCGCCGTCATCACCAACAGGTGCGGGTTGTACCCCTTCCCCCGCAACGCCCCTCGCTGCTCGACGCCGAACCGGTGTTGCTCGTCGATAACGACCAGGGCTAGATCCTTGAAGGTGACGCCCTGCTGGATCAAAGCGTGCGTGCCCACAACGACCTGAAGCGTTCCCTCGGCCAAGCCCGCATAGATCGCCTCGCGCTCGGCGCCCTGAACGCCACCGGTGAGCAGGGCCACCGACGGGCGCGGCTCCGGAAACTGCTCAAACAGCGCCGTCAGGCTCTTGGCGTGCTGCTCCGCCAGGATCTCCGTGGGCGCCATGATCGCCGCCTGAGAGCCACGGTCCGCCACCAGGGTCATCAACAGCGCCGCGACCACCGTCTTGCCCGACCCGACATCTCCCTGCAGCAAGCGGTTCATTGGCTCGCCCGACGCCATGTCGGCGAGCATCTCCCCTAGCGAGCGCTCCTGCGCCCCCGTGAGTGCGTACGGCAGCGCCGCCTTCAGAGCAGCGAGCCGCTCCGCATCCGTCTGAATAGCCTGTCCCGCTTGCCCCTTCCACAGCAGCTTCTGCCGTAGCAGGCCCAGCTGCAGCAGGAGCGTTTCCTCGAACGCCATGCGCCGCCGGGCGGCGGCCAACTGCTCCTGAGTGTCGGGCAGGTGTACACCCCACAACGCTTTCGATAGCGTCAGCAGCCCCTGTTGCGACCGCAACGACTCGGGCAGCGGGTCAGGAATGCGGCTGGCCCAACTCGTCAGCGCGCGGCGCATCGCCAGGCGCATCCACCGCTGGGTGAGCCCCTCGGTTAAGGGATAGATGGGCTGGATCCGGGCGTTCATCACCTCCGCCCGCCCCAGAATCTCGAACTCGGGCGAAGTCATCGTCAACCGGCCCAGGTGCTCACCAACCTTGCCGCTGATCAGCAACTGCATGCCCTGGCGGATCCGCCCTTCGAGGTAGCGCTGACCGAACCAGGTCACCTCCATCGTGCCGGTGTTGTCGGAGAGGATCGCGCTGAAGATGTGTGTGCCCCGGTGTGTCCGGCGCGCGCCGGCTTCCCAAACCGTGGCCAACAGGCTCACACGCTCGCCGAACTCCAGGCGGCTGATCGTCTTCAGTTGCGAGTAATCCTCATAGCGGCGCGGGTAGTGGCGGATGAAATCGCGAACCGTCCGCACGCCCAACCGCTCGAGCAACGCGGCACGCTTCTGCCCCACACCCGGTAGCACATCGATGGGCGCGTCTATACCGCGTCCGGGCCGTGACTCCGCCGCGGGCACCGCGGGTGCGGGCCGCGGTGAGTCTGCGGGCACTGCCGCTGCCGCCTCCGCAACCACCCCATCCTCCTCGGTGACCGCCGCCGGGCCGGCCTCCGTGCTCACCTGGGCCACAGCCTCCTCGGCCACAGCGCCAGCGCCATGCCGGGCTTCGGGCGGCTCCGCAGTCACGGCGCCTCCATCCAGCGAGCCAGGCCCGCCCCGCAGCAGCCTGCGCAAGTCTGCAACAGCTTCCGGCCTCGCCTCGGCGGCCAATCCGCTATAGGCGTCCAGCAGCCGGCCGATCTCCTCGATCCACGCCTCAGCACTCTCTCCGAACGCCTGCCGGGCCTGCCGTCGCCAGGTCACCGCGTAACGCGAGAGCCCCCCGGCGACCGCGCGGTCGTTGTAAGCGTAGTCCCGCGCCTCCAGGTCCAGCATCTTGTCCAGGATTTCCAACGGCTTCACCATACCTTGGTTTCCCCCAGTGCAGATCACTCACACCCACATCCAGGTTCCCGGACCTCGTCGGCCCGACAACCGTCCAATCTATTAGCAGAGCCCTGCGCCCTCGCCCGACGCCGCTAGGAGGTCGCCCCATCGTCGGCGATCAGGGCGACGCCCAGACAGCCCGGGCCGATGTGCGCGGCAAAGACGGCCCCGACGTCGATCACGGGCGCACGCGTGCCCGGATAGCGCGCGGCAAGGCACTCCTGCAGGTGGCAGACCGCCTCGGCGTTCGTCCGTGTGTGAAGGATCGCCAAGCGCTCCAGCGCCCCGATGGTGCTGATACGCTCGACAATCGCTCGCACCCCCCGCAGCAAAGTCCGCACACGCCCCAGAGACTGCGCAGCACCGTCGTAGAAACCGATCAAGGGCTTGATGCGCAGCAGATGGGCCATCGTTGCCGGCCCCCACCGCACACGACCACTGCGCCGCAGGTAATCGGCCGACTCCAACACGCCCAGGATGCGCGTCCGCTTGCGCAGCACCTCGACGCGCTCGACGATGCGCGCCACAGGCTCCCCCCGCGTGACCATCTCCGCAGCCGCCATCACCTGCAGGCCCACGCCCACCGAAACCTGCGCCGTGTCCACCACGTGCACGCGGCCCTGGTCGAACTGCTGCGCGGCGATGACCGCGTGGTTGTACAGGCTGCTCAATGTGGAAGCCGTGAACAGCGCGATGATCTCCTCGGCGCCTTCCGATGCCAGGCCCTCGTAGACCTTCTGGAACTCGTGGGGCGCGGGGGCCGCCGTTGTCGGGCGTTCGGACACCTGATCCAACTGCCCGTAGAACCAATCGCGGTCCAGACTCCCGTCATCCAGAAAGGTCTGCCCGTTGACCGTCAGATAGACGGGCAGCACGCGTATCTGATGTTCGTCCGCATAGTCCGGGGGCAGGTCCGCGACGCTGTCCGTCACGATACGAACGCGCGGTCCCATGCCCTACCGCCAGACGCCTTCGTAGACCACCAGGCCGAGCCCTTCCGGTCCGATGTGCGAAGCGATGATCGGGTCATACGCGACGATCGGTATGTCGAGCGAGGGCGCGATCTCCTCCAGGCGTTCGCGAAGATCTAGCGCCTCATCTAGCGGTTCGGCTTGCCCCTGGAAGATCACCATCTTGTTGACCCGCGCAAACTCCGACGCAAACTCCACGAGCTTGTCCAGCGCCCGCTCGGGGCGGCGCGCTTTCTCCAGGGGGACGATGTCGCCATCCTCGATCTCGACAAACGGGTGGATCTTCAGCATCGCGCCGAGGATCGCCTGCATGGACGTGATCTTCCCACTGCGATAGATGTAGTCGAGCGTGTGCGAGATCATCACCACGTAAATGCGCGGGATCATGCCCCGCACGCGGCGCACTACCTCCGGCAGGGGCAGGTCGCCACGTTGCAGCAGCTCGCCTGCGCGTTCTACCAGCAGCCCCAGCCCCACCGACACCGTCTGTGAATCAAGGATCGTGATGTCACAGCGCCCCAAGAAGTCACGCGCAGCAGTCCGGGCGTTCCGCAACAGGGGACTCAGACGCCCTGACGAGACGATGACGCACATCTGGTTCGTTCGATAGAGCGACCGCTCGAAGACGGCCCGGAAATCGTCGGGCGATGGCCCGACAATCTCCACCGGCTCACGGCTCTCACGCAGCTCATCGAGAAGCGCCAGGTGTCCGGGCGTCTGTTGGTCATACATGTATGTCTTGCTGCCAACGCGCGCTACAATGGGCAGCACCGTAGCACCGAGATCCCGTAGCCGCTCGGGAGACAAATAGGCGGTACCATCCGTGATCAGTTGAATTTGGGAGTTGCCGGTCACGCACGCGCTCCTGGTCTTGGGAAACTGAGTATCACACCTGAATCCGGCGTCACTCGATGGAGAGGATATAAGGGTAGTAAGGCTGTCCGCCCGCTACCACCTCGAACTCGAGATCCTCGTACTCCTCGGACAGCGCCTCTGCCAGGGCCTGAGCATCGACCTCGGTCACTTGCTCGCCAAAGTAGAGCGTCACCAGCTCGCGCCCGTCCAGGTCCGCTGCCGCCAGCAACCAACGCACGGCTTCGTCGTACGACTGCGCGTCTACGACCAGCTCGTCCTCGAGTAGCCCGATGGCGTCGCCCTCCTTCACATGCAACCCATTGATCTGCACATCACGCGTGGCCTGGGTCACCTCGCCCGTCACCACCTCCGCCGCTGACTCAGCCATCGCTGCTGCGTTCTCCTCCAGCGACGCGGTCTGGTCCAGCGCCAAGAGCGCGGCGACCCCCTGAGGGAGCGACGATGTTGGGACCACCATCACCCGCTTCGAGCTCACCTCGGCCGCCTGCTGGGCTGCCATGAGGACGTTCTTGTTGTTCGGAAGCACAATCACCTGGTCGGACGCGGCCCCCGCCACAGCATCGAGGATCTGAGCTGTGCTGGGGTTCATCGTCTGCCCGCCTTCAACGATGGCCGTGGCCCCCAGGCTTCGGAAGACGTCGGCGAGGCCTCGCCCTGTCGACACGACCACAACGCTAATGTTCGGCTTCTCTTCACTCGCGAGCAGTGCTACCGGCACGGCG
>Ga0123332_1001479_pt1 | contig 22998 bp, 16 predicted proteins | sample BioC12SIPDNA_4_FD_89958 | JGI IMG/M metagenome (GOLD analysis project Ga0123332, IMG submission 89958) | Anaerobic biogas reactor microbial communites from Washington, USA - Biogas_R2_A C12 SIP DNA | ecosystem: Engineered > Bioreactor > Anaerobic > Unclassified | place: Washington, USA... | reverse complement strand
CAAGCCTCATCGAGGACGGCGAGGTCGCCTATCCGTACATCGGCGTCACCTTCGACGGTGAGATAACCCTGGACGACCAGGAAACCTATGGACTCTCACAAATTCACGGGGCGTACGTGCTCCTGGTCTCCCCAGGTAGCCCGGCGGCTGGCGCCGGGCTGGTGGCGGCCAACGCCGAGACGGGCAGGGGAGGTGATCTTGTGATTGCCATCGACGACCGGCCCATCCGCGACTTTTCGGATCTCAACACCTATCTGGTGCTGGAGGCCGAGGTGGGGCAGACGGTTCAGCTCACGGTGGTGCGAGGCGGCGAAACGGTCACGGTGCCGCTTACACTGGGGGCGCGCCCGTGATATGACGTGCGTGCTTTCGGAAAGGCCCCAGGGCCTCCCTTCAACAGACCGGCAGGAGCCCAGGCTCCTGCCGGTCGTTCGTGGAAGACTCTGTGAGGCTGGCGGTGCGGCGCCCCAATGAAGCTGTCCGACGCAGCTGCTTCTACGACTAGTGATGGTGTTCTGCCGCGTCCGCCTCGGCCTTGGTCTTGTGTATGGTGCCGGCGGGATGCTCGGGCGGTGTATAGACCGTGTAAAGCTTCATCGCCTCCGTGTCAGAGTTGTTGATGACGTTGTGCCAGGTGCCCGCCGGCACGACGACGGCGTCGCCGTCATGGACGATGTGCTCTTCATCGTTGTTCAGGACGAACTTGGCCTCGCCTTGCTCGATCCGGAAGAACTGGTCCACGTCTGAATGCATCTCGTTGCCGATTTCCTCGCCTGGCTGCAGGCACATCACTACCAACTGGCTGAAGGGGCCCGTGAACAACACCTTGCGGAAGTAATCGTTCTCGAGGGTTTCCTTTTCGATCGGCCCAACATATCCTGTCATGGTCAAACCTCCTTGATCGTGGCATTCTCTTGACGTCTGCAAATCAGCGTAGACGAGAAGCCGTCAAAGTCAATTCCTGGGGAGGGTGTTCTATCCCAATGAAGAGCGGCTTGGTGCCTAGACCTCGACCGTGGTCGTCATGTCGTACCGCTGGCCCGTACGAGACGACTCCAGTGCTCCAGCCATCATCTCGGTGATGTGGAGCCCCCAGTCGACGTTGACGATGGGTTCGCGATCCTCAAGGATGCAGTCGATGAGGTGCTGGGTCGACTGGTGATAGTAGTTGAAGGCGCCGGGCACGGGCTGAGGCCATTTGGCCTTGGTAGGGTCACCGCGCGCGGGGATGTGGAACCATCCATCGGCATCCACACGGGGCAGCAGGTGGGTGTGTCTGGAAATGATCGACGCCGTGTAGCCCGCGCCAAACAACAGATTGCCATCGGTGCCGAAGATCTGCAACGCGCCGCCGCCGGTACCCGGTAGAACCGGGTGGTAGATCCTTCCGACGTGGCACGTACCAACGCTGCCGTCGACCATCTCGTAGAGCGAGTAGGCCTGGTCCACAGCCTCCATTTGCACATGCTGGGTACGGGGCAGGTCGACCACGACATCCCAGTAATTGGCAGCATCGGGATCCGTGACGCCCTGGAGGAACTCGTCGTATTGCTCCTCGGGCACGATGAAGGCATCCTTGACAGCGATGGTGGCCTTGGCATAGACGCTCTTGCAGGGGCCCAGGACGGTCACGATCTGCGTTGGGGCATAGGGAAGATCAAAGAGGAAGCCGCCGCTGTTCTTGGTGTAGAAGGCGTCCTGACCGTAGGGATTGCTGCCCAAGGCCGGCCCGTAGGTTGTGGGGCCGGTCCAGCCGAGCGAGAACCACAGAATGTCGCCCAGGACGCCCCGCTTGACCAGGTCGCGGAGCAGAGCGTACTCGGGGTCGAGCAGGGTGCTGGAGCTGGGTTCGACGATGGCCTTCACGCCTGCCCAGCGAATGGCTGCGGCGATGGCACGCGCGTCATTCATATTAGTGGCCAGAGGCTTCTGGATGAGGACGTGTTTGCCGGCCTCGACGGCCTTCATTGTGAAGGGGACGTGCGTACCCGGCGCGGTCAGAATGAAGACCGCGTCGATGTCGGCCCGATCGATCATCTCGTCATAGTCGAGGTACTGCTCGCGGGCGCCGAAGAGCCGGCTGCACGCTGCGGTCCGCGTCTCAAAGCGGTCGCAGACGGCGACCAGGTCGACGGTGTCCATCCGCATCAGGTAGGGCAGGTAGTAGGCGGTGGCCACCACGCCGCATCCCACGACGCCGACTCTGACCTTACGTTCAGATAAGCTGGGCATGGCGCTCTCTCCTCCGGGTTGCATCTCTCACTTCAGCCTTCGGGCCAGGATGGAAGCCGCGTTTGCACTTGACCGCCTGGCGCGCCTCATCTATGGGCTAGGCTACAGCGCATCGGGGTCGATGTCAACCACGGCAACCATGGACAGAGCCACGCTGTCTGAAGTCGCGGGCCCTTACAGGAACCGCATCCAGCAGTTGCTGCTGTAGAGGGTCGTGAAGCCGATGGCCTTGTAGAACTCCTGATCGGATCCCACGTAGGCGACGGTGGCCCCCTCCGCACCGCAGCGACGGATGCCTTCCCACACCGCCGCCTTGCCGAGTCCCATGCGGCGGTAATCGGGATCCGTGGCGACCGGCTCCACATAGGCGATGTGGTTGGTCCTGTCGTGCCACATACCGCAGAACGAGGCGAAGTTGCCGTCCGGCGCTTCCACCACGATGGTAAGGTCGTGCCGGAAGTTGGGGCCCGACTGCATCTTGCGTCGCTCCGCGATCCCGTCCTCGGGTGGCTCGCCGTCGTGGTCGAAGCCTCGCCAGAGGACGCGGTGGATCTTGCGCAGGTCGTTGTCATCCGCCAGGCTCTTCAGCCGATATCCCTCGGGGAGGGGGATCGGCGGAAACGGGTTAGGGATGATGAACCGCGAGGTCGGCCGCGACCAACCGGGCTTTTGCGCATAGCCCCTGGCCTGCACAAGCGCTTCGAACTCCGTGTCGAAATCGTTGACGTACACCTGGAGGTAGGCCTGCCCCTCGGCTGTTGTGCCACAGAGCTCGGCTTCGGCATAGATCAGCATCTCGGGCTTCACGTAGGCGTAGTCGGGATGCACCTCGAAGAAGGCTTCGCCCAGGCTGCTCTCGTAGTGCGCGACGGCGACGATACGCCCGCCATCCTCCCAAATGCGGATCTTGCCGAGGCTGGACTCATCCAACGACGGGTGGCTGTGCATATACTCCCAGGTCGGCTGGAACCAGTTCCCGTCGCGGTTGTCGGGCTGGTAGTGAGCGATCAGGAACGCGCCCACGGCGTGAAAATCTGCAGGACTCTGGTATTGCCGGTGTTTGACAGTCATCATGACCTCCAAGGATTCGTGTGTGAAATGGCTTACCCCCAGATCTGGCGCATCCCCTCGCAGCCTGCCAGTAGGTCATCGAGTGCCCCTTGCGCTTCGACATGACCGTCTCTCAGCACGATGATGTGGTCGGCGCGGCGCAGTGCGGGGCGCCGGTGCGAGACGACCAGGCACGTCGTCCCCAGCGCTTTCCCACTCCGCCCGAAGATGTTCTCCCATAGCGCCTGTTCGGTCTCGACATCAAGCGCACTGGAGAGGTCATCGAAGACCAGGAGTTCGGGCTCGCGCACGAACATGCGCGCCGCTGCTGTGCGCTGGCGTTGGCCTCCCGAGAGCTTGACGCCTCTGGGGCCGATGATGGTGTCGAGCCCGTCAGGCATGCGGGTCAGGTCGAACTCCAACGCAGCGAGGCGGATTGCGCCCCGAAGATCGACGCGATCTTCGGGCAGGCCCATCAGGATGTTGTCGCGGAGCGACTCGCTGAAGAGTTGGGGGACTTGGGCGGTGTAGGCGCTGCGCGGCGGCACGAAGAAGGACGCCGGATCCGCTACTGGTAGGCCGTTCCACAAGACGGCGCCGCTCTCGACGGGCAACAGGCCCAGCAACGCGCGCAGCAGCGTCGTCTTGCCAGATCCGACCCGCCCCGTGACGACAACGAAGTCGCCGCGGCGCAGGGAGAAACTGACCCCCTCGATGCCGCGCAAGCCATTTGCGCCTGTGCTTCCGTACCGGTACGTCAGATCGCGGACTTCCAGGCTCTTCAGCGTGTCTTCCGGAGCGTGTTCCGGTAAGGCTATCACCGGCAGTGCACCCCGTAGATAGATGGGCTTGTGCGCCAGGAGCGTGGTGCTGGCTGCCGGTGCGGGCATGGCGGGCGGATCGCCCTGGATCAGCTCGATGACCCGCCGGAAAGCGACACCGGACTGTTTGAAGCGCGTCGTGAAGCCGCCGGCTTCCACGATCAGCATCGTAAAGCTGTCGAGGCAGGTGAGAAAGAGCGCGAAGTCGCCGATGGTGAAGGCGTCGTTCCGGATCGCACTGGCGACGAGCAGGAGGATGACCCCGTGGCTCAGTGCGCCCGCCTCGTCGCACATCGCATAGAGCATCTGGTTAAGCGTGCGGTCACGGACCATCGCGCGCTGCCGGTGCCGGCCTAGCGCGTAGACGTGGTTGGCGGCATGGGACTCGGCGCCGGCAACCTTGAGCGCCTGTACCGCGCTCAGGATCTCGTTGAGCGCGCCACTGACGCGGGAGGTGGCTTCGCGGCTGATCTGCCGGTAGCGTTAAGCGTGCGTTGAGGCAACCCGAGAGATCAGGATCACAGCCACGAGCGGCAGCAACGAGAAGAGCGCGATGCGAGCCTCGATGGTCAGCATGATGCCCAGGGCGACGGCGGTATAACTGAACACCGCAACTTGGTCGACCAGCCACCCAATCAGGCCCTCGACCTCGCCGACGTCATCGCGAACGGTGTTGAGCGCTTCTCCCGGCGACCCGGGCACCGACCGCGCGCCGGGCTGGTTCAGGATGTGTGCCAGGAGGTTGCGGCGCAGCAGCCCAGCGATCGTAAAGCGGTGACGCGCGCTCACCACTGCACCGGTGCCGATCGTCACGATGTGGAAGCCGCGCGAGAGCAAGACCACGATAAGGATTCCCAGGATGCCAAAGCGGAAAGGCCGGTCTCCACTCAGTGTGTCGAAGAAGGCCTTGAGGATCAGGCGCGGGGCCAGCTCCATGATGTGGATAATCAGCCAGATACCGGCGTAGCCCAGTGAAAGCCACGGCCGGTAGGATAGCAGGCGCCAGACCATCCATAGGATGCTGGTCCGGCATTGGGCGTCTTCTGCTCGCTGCACTGCGGTAAGTGCTGGTTCTTGCGTTGTGGCAGTCATTGTGTGTCCCCCTTACGTCAGGCCAAGACCTCTGCCATCCCCGTCTCCAGCAGATGGCGGAAGTGCGAGTCAGGATCCTCAGCCAATCGAACTCGGTCGCCCATCTCGCGAATGCGCCCGTCTTCGAGGATGAGAATCTCGTCGGCCCGGTGGACGGTGTTCAACCGGTGCGCGATGACGATGCCGGTCCGGTTGGCCAGGAGCCGATCGACGGCCTGCTCGATCAGTTGCTCCGTCGCCGGATCGAGACGTGACGAGGCCTCATCGAGGATGACCAAGTCCGGATCTGTCAGGAATGCGCGGGCAAAGGCCAACAACTGGGCCTGGCCTGCTGATAAGCCGCCTCCTCCAGCGCCGAGCTCGGTGTCCAGGGCCTGCGGGAGGCTCTCCAGCCAAGGCCCTAGACCCAAGCCATCGAGCACAGCACAGATCCTGGCATCGGGGATCCCCGGTTGAAAGAGCGTGAGGTTGTCGCGAACCGTGGCCTGGAAGAGCTGGACCTCCTGGGTTACCAGCGCCACCCGCCTGCGGACCTCTCCGATAGTGATGTCGGTCACGGCAACGTCTCCGAGGCAGACTTGGCCCGCCGTGGGGTCATAGAGCCGCAAGAGCAGACGGGCCAGCGTTGTCTTGCCGCTGCCCGTGCGGCCCAGAAGCCCCAGAACTCGCCCTGGCGCCAGGGTAAAGTCGAGATCCCGCAGGACCCGATCGTCCTGACCTCCGGCGGATGTGAGGGTCTCTATCGCGGACTGCCCGTTGCTGGACCCGTTTCCTCCGCTGGCCTGTGGCATGGCATCAGCGTAGGTGAACGATACGCCCTTGAACGCGACTGCGAGGGCGCCGGCCGGCAGCGGCCCTTCACTTCCGTCGACCAGACTGGAATGGGTGTCGAAGAGCTCCTGGATGCGCGCGATTCCGGCATCGGCCTGCTGGAGCTCCGTGAGCTGCCAGCGCAGCTCGGCGATCTGCCCGAACAACAGCCCCATGTAGTCGCTGATGAGGTAGGCTGAACCGAGGGTGGTCTCGCCGCGGAGCCATAGATACCCGGCGACACCGTAAGCAACGACCTCGCCAACCGCCACCAGAGCGGCGTTGGTCATCCAGCCAGAATAGGCCGCGACGCTCGCGTTGCGGTCTATGGGCAACCAGCGGCGCAGGAACTCGAAAAGGCGGTGCATCACGTAGGGCTGAGCACCGTTGGCCCGGATGTCCTCAGTGCCCGTGAACTGCTCGCCGAGAAAGCCGTAGAACTGGGCACGGACCTCGCGCAACCTGGCATAGTAGGGAATCGCGATGTGACGCAAGCGCATCAGCACGAGCAGCCCGACGATCGCGTACACCGTGAAGCTCGCGCCTACCAGCCATCCCTCCCGGAATATCATGACGAGCACGCCGGTTGCCAGTACGCCGTTCCCGATGACGCTCAGGACGAACTGCGAGAAAAAGCTCGACAGAGCATCGACATCGCTGTCGATGCGTTCGGTGAGCTCTCCAGGGGTGTGGGCTTTGTGAAAGGTCATGTCCAACCCCAGAAGATGCCGCAGCAGGTCCAGCCGCAGGGCGTTAGTGGCGGTCCAGGCTACGGTCTCACCCACGTAGACGTTGGCGACTGTCAGGACCTGCGTGGCGGCAGCGATTGCCAAGAACGCGCTGCCCTGACGCAGCAGACTCCCTACCTGGGCACCGGCGAAGGCTTGATCCAGGAACGAACGCATGATCTGCGGGTTGACCAGGCGCAGCGCGATCTTGGCGATCAGCAGTGCGGACAGGATGATGATTCGGCGCCACTGGGGGCGAAGGTAAGTGCGCAACAGGGTCCAATAGCGCTTGATGGGTACCTTCATGGTCTGATCCTTATGCTTCCATGCACGCAAAAAGGCCACGGACGTCTGTGACGTCCGTGGCCCGATGGGTTGCTTAGGCGATAGCGGTGATGCTCAATCGACGCACTGTAACGGGAATAGCGGTACGTTCCCCAGCATCTACCGGAGATCAGCCCAGGTTGGCCTGGTGTTCGAAGCGGGCGGGCACCCAAACGGGCATCCGCCAGGAACCTGTCCGGTGGGACAGACTTCCCGATAGAGGCTAGTGAACGATGTAGAGATCCCGGCTCATTGCGTCGATCGTCTCCTGAGGATGTTTTAGATTATAGCGCCAACCTATGGAATGTCAAATCAGTAGTGAACAGATAATGACTAGAATATATTGACATTTATTGTTCATCGTGCTATAATCAAGCTAGTTCTAACGTGAAAGGAAACCGAGATGAAAAGGGAAAGCGACGAGAAGGTATACAGCGGCTTGCGTCGGTTCAACCTGATTATGGGGGGGCTGCACCTGATCCAGGGCATTCTGATGATCGTGCTCAGCAATGACACGACCTATCCGATCTTTACCAACTTCCTGAAGTTCGACCGGGCGACCTTCAGCCTGGTCCCAGACCCGCAGTTGGCTTATGAGCTCCGCTTTGGGCCGGCAGTGGCCTTGTTTCTGCTGATCTCGGCGGTAGCGCACTTCTACCTCTCAACCCTGGGATATCGGCGCTACGTGACCAACCTCAAGCAGGGGATGAATCCTGTGCGGTTCTACGAGTACGCGCTGAGCTCCTCGTTGATGATCGTCCTGATCGGGATGCTGGTGGGCATCTGGGATCTGGGCAGCATGATTCTGATGTTCGGCATCAACGCGATGATGAACCTGTTCGGCATCATGATGGAGTATCACAACCAGTATACCAAGAAGACGAACTGGACTTCATTCATCTATGGGAGCATCGCTGGGATCATCCCGTGGATCGTGATCCTGTTGTACTTCTTTAGTGCGCTGAACTCCTCTGATGCGGAGCCGCCGGCCTTCGTCTACGCGATCATCCCCACGATCTTCGTCTTCTTCAACTCCTTCGCGATCAATATGGTGCTGCAGTACAAGAAGGTGGGGCGCTGGAAGGACTATCTCTTCGGCGAGCGGGTCTACATCATCCTGAGCCTGTTGGCGAAGACGGCGCTGGCGTGGCAGATCTTTGCGGGGACCCTGGCACCGGTGTAGACCGCAGGCGTCCGTGTTCGCTCTTGGGCTAGCATACAAGCCCGGCACAGTCGTGCGTGCCGGGCTTTGTCATTGGCCCAGGACCATCTTCGGCCACGACCGTCCAGGACTTCGACGTGCGTGCGCGTCGCCCGGAGGTTTTCGGTCCGGGCCTATAGCCCTTTTCGCCGTGCAAGGTAGAATGAAGCGCACGCGTCATCGGCCCCAGTCTGGGCCCGGGTGACGGGGCTGAGTGCCCCGACGGGGGCAATTAGAGCGCAAGAAACGGAGTTTACCGCGGATCGCCTTCGCTATCATGGAGGATAGACAAGTTGGTCACCTATCACAGGTGACGCGATAGCGGAGGTGTGTCATGGTTCTAATGGAGATGAAAGAGCTCGCTGTGTTCTCAACAACATCAAGCCGCTGGGAGGCAATCGTTCGACGGGACACCGAGGCGGCCAAGGCCTTTGTCTACGGCGTAGTGACGACGGGAATTTACTGCCGGCCCGGGTGCCCCTCGCGGCTGCCGAACCGGGAGAACGTGCGGTTCTTTGATACGTGGGAGATGGCCGAGGCTGCCGGGTTCCGCCCGTGCAAGCGCTGCACGCCGCAATCGCCCGACGAGCCGGATGCGGCGACGCGGGCGGTGGTCGAGGCGTGTCGGATCATCGAGACGTCGGAGCAGGCGCCTACGCTGCAGGCGCTGGCCGATGCGGTAGGGTTCAGTCCCTATCACTTCCAGCGGCTGTTCAAGCGTATCGTGGGCGTCTCGCCCAAGCAGTATGCCGTGGAGACACGGCTCGACCGGGTACGGAATGGCCTGCACGAAGAGGCCTCTGTGACGGACGCGATCTACGGTGCCGGCTTCGAGTCCAGCAGCCGTTTCTACGAATCGGCCACGGCCTCGCTGGGGATGAAGCCGTCGGAATTCCGACAGGGAGGTGTGGGCATGGCGATCCGCTACGCGGTGACGCGGTGCTATCTGGGTTGGGTGTTGGTGGCGGCCACGGACAAGGGGATCTGCAGGATCGATCTGGACGCGACGCCGGAGGCGTTGGAGGCCCGCCTGAGGGCCGACTTCCCCCAAGCGGACCTACAGGCCGACGGCACGGGCTTCGACCAGGTCCTCGCGGAGGTTGTCGCGCTCCTGGAAGCGCCCGAGCGCGGCCTTTCACTGCCGCTGGACATCCAGGGGACGGCGTTTCAACGACGCGTCTGGACCGCGCTGCAGGAGATTCCCGCAGGATCCACCGCGAGCTACAGCGAGATCGCCGCGCGGATTGGCGCGCCCAAGGCGGCGCGGGCTGTGGCGCGGGCGTGTGCTTCGAACAGGCTAGCCGTTGCCATCCCGTGTCATCGTGCGGTCCGCAGCGACGGCGGCTTGGGTGGATACCGGTGGGGGCTCGACCGCAAGGAGGCGATCCTGGAGCGGGAGTCGGCGTAGCAGACGATCGTTGAGCGCTCCGGCTGGAGAAGGTAGCTGGTCCGCCGGAAGCGCCCCAAGTTCTACAGAGTTGTCGGTCAGCGCCCTCACACCGAGGGCGCTGACCAGTGTAATAGGGCCTCCAGCGAGATGGCGCTCTCCCAGGGGCGGCAGCGGGTGCCCGCGGGGCGCCCATTGATGTAGTACTCGGCCCAGGCGCCAACCGGGTCGGCGAGCGTCAGCGTGGTCTCGTAGAACGCGGCGGCGAATGGATGGCGCAGCTCTGTCAGGGCGTAGAGAAGCAGGCCGTAGTCATAGCCGACGGCGGAGTCGGTCCTGCCCACCTTTGTCCCATCCGCGTCCTGGTCTTGCCGTGAGGGCAGTTGCCCCGTTTTCTGGTAGCGAGCGACGAGCGCGTTGATCTGGGGTCGCAGATCCTCCGGCGGAAGCAGCCCGGTGTGGAAATAGAGCGGCGTCAGGCTCACCGACTGCAGCGCGTAGACCGTAGGTGGCGCGGCGGGAAAGGAACCAAGCGCCAGGCACGTGGGGCAGACATAGCGCCCTGTCTCGGTGTGCTCAGTCCACTCGATGCCGCGGAAGCGGCCCTCGGCGATGCAGCGCTCGCAGACGCCGTGGCGGAATCGCGGCAGCGCAGCGGACGCGGCCCGCTGAGGGTTGTTGGTGATCAATTGCCCGTCGCGCCAGAAGTTGCGGCGATAGCTGTCCTGGACGTGGTGCAGGGTTCGGTACGCGTCGGCCAGTCGCTCGTCGGGCCAGCGGCGGTGCTGCGCGATCCAGTCCAGCAACCGAGCGCCGCCATCGCAGAAGAGCAACGTCGCCTCCGCCGAGCCGTCGTTGAGCGTCGTGCGGGGCAGGATGCCACCGGCGACATAGGTCTCGTCGCCGTTGAAGGGCAGCATATCGTCGACCAGGTGCGGCACTTGCGCGTCCCAGGCCCACTCCAGCATCGGGAACACCGTGTCGAGGATCTCCTCGTCACCCCCGACCGCTGCCAAGTCGAAAGCTTGCCGGATCAGATAGCCCGTGATCTCGACGGCGTCGTTCTCGTGGACGTGGAATGCGCCGTCCACCCCGAAGGCCTGGGCATTGTGGATGCGCCCGTGGCGCTGCCAGACGCCCCAGTAGAATTGGAGGATCTCGCGGGCCTGCGCAATCTGGCCCAGCGCCAGCAGACCGCGCGAGGTACCATACTGGTCGCGCACATACCCCATATGATAGGGATAGCCCGCCAGCACACCGCCCTCGCGTGCCTGCTGCGCGCGGATGAGGACGGCGACGTCATCGCAGGTGCGCAGCAGGCGCGCTCGTTGGGGCAGGCCCTCTGGGAGGATGTCTTCCCAGTCCCTGCGGCTGCAAGCGAAGGCCTGCCACCAGGCTTGCGTGCGGGCGAGCAGGGCATCGGGAGGCGTATGGAGCGCGATCTCTGCGCCGGTAATGGCTTCCGGGTAGGCAGGTCCGCCCACCAGGAAGAGCCAGCTTTCGCCAGGTTCGCAGATCAGGTCGATCGTGTGCCCGGCTTGATCCACGACGGCCCGTGTCGGCCCGCGCCAGGCGATCTGATGGAAGATCGGGCCGGGAAACGGATAGGTGTGGTAGAACGGGAGCCCCGCGGGCGCCTGGAGCAGCAGGCCTCCGTCCGCCCCTGTCAATCGGGCACCGTTGTCGACAACCTGTGCGGGGACCGTAAGCGTCAGGCGGAAGCGCAGGGGGTCGGTTAGGCGCAGATGGCGTACCAGGCAGGGCAGGTCCGCGTCGACGAAGTCGGTGATCTCGCCGGCCGGCGTTCCCGCTATGCGCAGCTGGTGAGTCCAGATCGCCGTGCCCGGCGTCCGGTGGCCGGACGCTGTGATGCGTTCAGGCATGGCGAGGGTAAGCTGGTAGAGCGAGGGCGCGCTGTAGGGAGGGCCAAAGACCTGGGCGAGGTTGGGGCCCTGGGCGTAGGCACACAATTGCCCGTTGCCCAGTGCGTGGATCGTGCCGTCATCGGTGTCTTCGCTGCTCCAGAGGCGCGCGGTGGCGTGTGGGTCTGTCTGCATGGGTGTAGTCCCCGGTTCTCTCTGCTTGTCTCAGTCGATCAGCACGGCGGCAGAGCAGGGCGGCAGTTCAATCCCTTGCTCCGCGCTATGCCATGCACCATCGTCAACGAGTCGATAGCGATTCAGGCGTACACCGTCATCGAGCACAGCCTGGACCGTGATGGTCTGGTGTTCGTCGAAGTTGGCGATAACAACGCCCGGCTTGCCGGTGATGCGATTGATGAAGACGGCGTAGGGGTGATGCGGCTTGCCGTCGCAGGTGACAGCCGCGCCCACTTCGTGGCGGAACTCGCCGTCCCAGAAGTAGTCGCGCAGCTCGGTGCGCAGCGCATCCATCTGCTTCCCGTAGGCCATAGTCATCGGATAGTCGTCCAGGTGCCCCTTGAAGTTGTAGGGCTCGTAGCTGATCGAATAGCGGTAGAGCAGGCACTGGTTGACCATGTTGCGGTCGTCGAAGCCGGTCACGGCGGTAATGAGCGGGACATCGGGCAGCATGTAGCGGCTGAGGGGGATGTGGTGTTTGCTCTCGCTGCGGTGGTACGATACGTGGTAGGCCTCGAACTCCCAATCGTACGCCGCTTCAGCGGCGAAGAGGAAGTCCGGGTTGCGCTCGCGGGCGATGGCGGCGAAGCGCTGGATGAGCAGGCGGTCGTTGGCGTAGACCGGCGCGCCCGGGCGGTGCCCGTGGCTCTCGTCGAAGCAGAGCAGGGCCGGGGTGTGGTGCAGGCATTCATCGAAGAGAATGCCGTCGGCGCCGAGGTCGAGTGTCTTGCGGAACTCCGCCTCACAGATGCGCAGGTATTCCTCGCTCAAGAAGCACATCGGCACGAGGCGCTTGGTGTTGATGTCGAGCAACTGCGTCAGTGTCTGGTACTGGTAACCGGGGTGCACCTGATAGTCGCCGTGGGGATCCTTGATGGCGTACTTCACCAGCTCGTTGCGGAACCACTCGGTCGCCCGGTCGGCCCAGGTAAACTTCGAGAAGAGGATGAGCTTGACGCCCATAGCTTGGATCTGGGCGATGGCTTCTTTGAGCTCTTCGAATGTGCCCAGCCGTGGGTCGGGGTCGTGCGAGGGATTTCCCTGATCCTGACCGCCGAAGTTCCAGCCGGTCAGTTGGATGGCCTTGACGCCATGCCGGGCGCATTCCTCTCCCACCTTGGCCAGCTCCCGGAAGGGAATGCGGAGCTCGTCCTCCGGAGAGTTGAGGTGGATCTGCTGCCACGCGTGGGGCCCGCGCACCCAGGCGGGCAGCTCCGGCGTCTCCATCCACGTGTTGCGCCAGGCCTTATAGATGTCCACACCATGCTGCCAGCCGCCCCGGAAGGCCTCGATTGCTACCGGAGTCAGCGCGCGAGCCTCGCCGGGCAGGATATAGGGGACGTGCACCGCGGCGAAGCGTGTCGCGACGTCGTGTCCGGCAATGGTGGGCGTCTCGGGCACGCGCGCATCGATCGAGCTCCCGTAGCCGGGACGTAACTCGGCGTGCCATGCGACAAGTTCGGCGCTGGGCTCTGTCACGCCGACGTAGAGTCCCTGGTCGGCGCTGCGCAGCAGGATGTAGGGCGACATGGGCGTACCAACCCCCGCGCTCCACTGGGCGACCTGGGTCGGATAGTCGATGCCGTAGTAGCCGCGCATGTTCTGGAAGGTGGGCCACATCGGCCACTCGCTTGCTGTGGCGTACTGATAGAGGAACCCGTTGAACCACTCGGCGCCTTGGGGATGCGCCACATCGCCCAGGTAAGGGCAGTAGACGACCTCGACGGTGTAGGGGGAGCCGTTGTCGACCGTCAGCGCAAAGACGGCCTGCCGTGCACTTAGCCCAACACGCAGTGTGAGGGCGATATCGAGCGGACCGCCGATCTCTGACGTCACCCCATCCCATACAAAAGTGGCATTGCGGCCGTCAGCGGTGGCCTCCAGGGCGGTCAGCCGCTGTTTCTCGCCCAGGACGGCGTTGTTCCGTCGGCCGCTGAGCCAGTTGTCCTCCGATCGGCGCAGCGGCACCAGCAACCGGAATGAAAGCCCCAGGTGCGGGCGGTTGAGCACGGCCCAGCCGGTCTCCACGCTCGACAGGCCCACCAACGCGCCGGTCGCCCGATCAAAGGTCAGGCGCAGTGATTGATTCTCCAGGGTCAGCGTATCCATCATCCCTCCCTCGTCTCCATTCACTCGTACGCATCTTTCATTCACAATGAGGCGCTCCTCGGCCGCCGCGAGCCCCCTTCAGGCAATTAGCCTGTTTCCTCGGCGACCCGGAAGATGCTGAACAGCGCCGCTGCCACAAGATGGATGCCGCCGGCGACAAAGAAGACACCACGGATCCCGATCCAGCTCGAAAGCAGTGTGCCCAGCATCGGTGCGGCGAAGATCATAAGGCTGGCCAGCATCGTGTTGACGGCGATGAAGCTGGGCCGGCGGTCCGCCGGGCAGACTGCCAGTAACGTGTCGAAAAAGGAGAGGTTGACGCCGGTGACGAAGAATCCCTGAACGAGGGCGACCAGCGGCAGCCACACTTGACCTGGCACCAGCGCGGTAATCACCGGGTAAAACCCCACGCCAACGGTGCAGATGATGAGGGGGCGGAAATGGCCTTTGCGGCTTACGATCCGTCCCCACAACGCATAACCCGCGATGAGGGCGACCTGGTTCGTCGTCGTTTGCCAGCCGATCCACAGGTCTGAGGCACCCAGATGCCGGATCCAATAGACGCTGTAGAGCGCTGTGGCCAGGTTCAGGCCCAGACGCAGCACCGTCGTTGTCAGCTCGTAGCGCACGAAGGCCGGCACCTGCAGGCTCCGCCAGTACGCACGGATCTGGCGCCCGATGGGCTGCGGTTCCACAGCCTGTGCCTGCGCTTGAACGTTCTCCGGGATGCGCATCAGGCCCCAGACGATCATGCCCAACGAGCCCCCCACGAACGAGATGAGGAAGACGATCTGGTAGTTAAGCGGGAAGGGCAGCCGATCGAGCATGAACCCGAATGCGGCGACTGACACTGCCGTCACGATGCTCATCAGGGTCCAGCGCATTCCGTTGACGGCGGCGCGGCGATGGGGTGGAATGATCTCGGCAATGACCGCCATCCAGGATGACTCGAGCAGCGCGTTGGCGATGCCCTTGACTGTCCAGAGGCCGATGATGAGCCCCACGAGCGCGTCATGGGCCAGAAAGGGCAGCAGCGCCGTGACGAGAATTGAGCCTCGGTGGAAGGCGCGGACGATGTTAGTGAACTTCACCAGGTCGCGCTGTCGTTGCACGATCTGGCCGGAGGGAATCGAGGAGAGCGCCAAGACAATGGCGGGCAGTGAGGTCAGCAGGCTGACCTGCAACTCCGAAGCGCCCAGCCGCACGAGAAAAACCGAGATGAAGCTGAAAACGCCGCCGGTCATCACGCCCTGGAGGGCAGTATCGACCGTGAAGTACAGGATGTTGCGGTTTTCGAGCGAGAGCTGCCCGGGTTGAAGCCACCGCACGTTTGCGCGCACGCCGCGCAGCACAGCTGAGAGCTGCATGGTTGTAGGACCTCGGTGATAGTATTTGGTGTGATGGTAGCACAGGCGGGGGGATCTGGCTAGCCGGTGGCCGCTCTGGGATCCGCCGGTCTGATCGGCAAAAAAAGAGCCCGGCACATCAACGTGCCAGGCCGCCCAATCAATGGGTCGTGCAGGATTCGAACCTGCGGCCCTGGGCTTAAAAGGCCCCTGCTCTGCCGGACTGAGCTAACGACCCAAGTGGGCAGGAGTATAGCATGCGGGGATGGGAAGTCAAACTTACGGTTGTCGTTGTTGGAGGCCTGTCGCCAGGCCAACTTCATCCCAATCCTCGCCCCGAGTCTGTCCCTTCGACGGGCTCGGGGCGATCCATCTGAAGCCACCTATCAGTGGTAAGCTCCCGAAATGGCGGTCAGGCGCGCGACGTCCTCTCTGTGGGCGCGCATGCCCTCTGCGCGGGCCCTCGCATAGAACTCGGCGAGTGTGACAAACTGAGATCGTACGGGCGCCCGGCGATTGGCGTGGGGCCCGGCTATGGACGAAAGCCGTGCCACATTCTCCCTGTAAGCCTGTAGACCCTCCTCGCGTGCCCTTGCGTTGAGCTCGGCTAAGGTTGCCAGCCGGGGCTGCCTCGCCGCGAGCGCTCTCGCTTGGGCCCCGGATATGGCGGACAGTCTCACGAACTCAGAGCAGTAATCGAGTGCACTGGTCCTTGAGACCCCAGCGCAATGGTCGGCGGGCATCACCGAAAGGGGGGTCGACTCCGGGGCTCCCTGTGTTTGGAGGCGTATCAACAGCCCTCCGGTGAGCGCGATTGTCGTGATGCCCACAAGCAAAGCCCACCACCGTAGTGATCGTCTAGCTATCGGTCGTGTTTGGCGCGTCAATGCATGACCTCCTGTTGAACCTTCTCTGTCGCAGACCTCTGGTGTGGCCTACATCCTGCATACATGATAAGGCTAGGTCGTTCTAGGGCGTCTGTTGGGGCGTTTTCTAGCGTGATGCACGATGGTGAGTTTGGCGTGGGCCCAGATCTCGGCCGGCTGCGGCACGCAACTGACCCCGGACGCGATGCCCATCGCGTCCGGGGCGGTGGCTTCAATGAGTGTGCGGTGTGTTAGCGGGCGAGGAAGGTCACCATCTCCGGTGACATACTGTCAGGGCTCGCGCCCAGCTCCCTAGCCAGGCCGGTCCAGCGCGCCGCGTCAGCCATCTGAGTGCGCGTAAGCCCATTGTAGCTGCCAATTCCGGTGTAGTGTTCCGCCAAAGCTGTAAGCCGCGCGGCATCGGCGTGGTGCGCGCGGGCCAGCCGGGCTGCTTGCGCAGCAGCGTAGGACTCAGCCAGAGCCGTGAGGCGTGCAGTCTCCGCTGCTCGTGCTCGAAGAAGATGTGACTCTGGCGGCAACGCCGGTCGACTCCCAAAGTAGAGCGCGATTCCCGTCAGCCGCGCGGCCTCTGCCGCCTGGGCGCGAGTAAGGTGGCTTGGGTTGACGGAAGCCTCATAGTAGGCCGCCAACCCGGTCAGCCGGGCGGCAGCGGCGATCTGAGCACGATCTGCGGTCTCAGGGCTGTTGCGGGCGCCTTGTGTCTGTGCCCGAACCAACAGGCCTGCTAAGGCCAAGACCACGAGAAGTAGACCCAGTAACCCCCACCATCGCCATGATCGTCTGGTCGTAAACTGTGCGTGCTGTGTCATGGAAGCACCCCCCTGCTTGTCACCCTGTATTCTGGATGTCTCTCGGTGACTTACTAAGATGCAGCATACGGCACGGGCGTCCTGCAGCGTATTGTGAGGCGTTCTCCAGCGTGATTTCCTGCTTCCATAAGTGCTATAATGACAAAAGGGTATATTGGTTGCGGATGTACTTGGGGGCTGACGACGGACTGGGCGACCTGTTCGTGCGATCGCGCCGGTGGTGTTCGTAGGCGGGAGGCGGTCGATGATGATCCGGAAGGTGCTCCAGGTCCGTGTGCTGGGGCAGTTTGACGTTCGCTGCGATGATCGCGCGATCGGTATTTCCTCTCGGCCGGCGCAATCCCTCTTTGCCTACCTCGCGATGAACGCGGGGCTCACCCATCGCCGCGAGAAGCTGGCGGGCCTACTCTGGCCCGATTCGACGGAGAGCAACGCCCGGACATATCTCCGCCAGGCGCTTTGGCGGGTGCGGAAGGCGATGGAAACCGCTGGGATCAGCTGTGAGACTTACCTGGAGGTCGATGACCTGGCGCTGCGTTTCCCCGCTGAGGCCCCGTACTCGCTCGATGCTGCGGTGCTTCTCGAGTTGTCTCCTTCCGGGGGTTGGTCTGTGGAAGAACTCCAAGCCGCGGTGTCCGCCTACCGGGGAGAGTTTCTCCCAGGGTTCTACGACGAGTGGACGGTGGTCGAGCGTGAGCGGCTCCTGGCCGCCTTTGATCGCAAGATGCGGCTGCTGACCGACCATCTCCAGGCGCAGCAGCGCTGGAATGATGTCCTTGTGTGGGCTGAGCGTTGGGTCAGCCTGAGCCGGGTTCCGGAGCCGGCCTATGTCGCGATGATGACCGCCCATGCCGGGTTGGACGACATTCCCGCGATGCACATGACGTACGAGCGTCTTGCGGAGGCGTTGGATCGTGAGCTGGGGATGGCGCCGTCGGACGAGGTTTGCAGCTTGCGGGAACGCCTTGGGCATGGAACACCCCCTCTGCTTGTGCCGACCGTGCCCCTGGTCGAGACCGAGGCGTGGAGCTGTGCCCCTTCAGGGCTCGCCCCGACAACGGGTTTGCCTCCTTACAAGGGCCTAGCTTTCTACAATGTCGAGGACACGGATCTCTACTTCGGGCGCGAGCGGCTGGTCGGCGACCTTGTCGATCGGCTGCATACCTATCCACCGCTGCTGATCATCGTGGGGGCGTCGGGCTCTGGCAAGTCCTCGCTCCTGCGGGCCGGTCTCGTGCCAGCCATCATGCGCGGCCCAGAGGGTCAACGCTGGGCCGTTAGGATTCTAGACCCTACGGCGCATCCGCTGCAGGCATTGGCGATTGCTCTCGTTGGTCAAGATGGCGCCAACGAAACCCTAGCTATGGAAAAACCGCTGGAAGAGGATCTCGGTATCCGACGCGCAGTTGAAGCGCTTCTGGAGCGGGAAGGTGCAAGCCGGATGCTCTTGGTCGTTGACCAGTTCGAGGAGTTGTTCACGCTTTGCCGGGATGAGCAGGAGCGCAGCGCCTTTGTCGATGCGCTTGTGCAGGGGATTGATCCGTCGATAGATGGTGTCCTGAGCGTCGTAATAGCTTTGCGAGCTGACTTCTACGACCGTTGTGCTGACTTCCCGGCTTTGCGCGATGCACTCAGTGACCATCAGGTCTACGTGGGGGCGATGACACCTCAGGAGTTGCGCCGGGCGATCGAGGAGCCAGCCGCGCGCGGAGGATGGACCTTCGAGCCGGGACTCGTTGACTTGATCCTGCACGACGTTCGGAACGAACCGGGCGCATTGTCGCTGCTATCGCATGCGCTCCTGGAGACCTGGCAGCGTCGCACGGGATGCATGCTGACGCTTGCGGGTTATGCCGAAGCTGGCGGAGTACGCGGTGCGGTTACCCGGACAGCGGAGGCGTTCTACAACCGCCGGTTGTCGCCGCTACAGCAAGGGATTGCGCGCGCCATCTTCCTCCGGCTGACTGAACCAGGTGAAGACGGGCCGCCCACACGTCGGCGGGTGGCGCGCCACGAACTAGCGCTATCCGGGGTTGCGCCTGCGGAGGTCACGCACGTGCTTGATCTCCTGTCTGACGCCCGCCTGGTTACGCTTGGGATCGAGACGGTCGAGGTGACCCACGAGGCCCTGATTCGTGAATGGCCCACCTTGCGGCGTTGGCTCGCCGAGGATCGTGAAGGGCTCAGAATTCACCATCACCTCACCGAGGCTGCACAGGCTTGGGAAGCTTTAGATCGTGACCCGGGCGCGCTCTATCGCGGGACACGGCTTGTCCAGGCCGAGTTCTGGGCACAATCGCATGCGATGACACTCAATCCTTTGGAATACGAGTTCCTCGAGGCCGCTGTGGCCCAGCGAACGGGCGAGGTCGCCGAACATCAGGCGCAACAAGAACGCGATATCGAGGCGGCACGGCGGGCGGCGGAGGCCGAACGGGCTCGGGCCGAGGCTCACGCGCAATACGGGCACCGTCTCCGCTGGTTGGTCTTGGGGCTCAGTTGCGCGCTCTTGATGGCTGTGCTCGCGGTAGGTCTGGCGATTGAGCAACGGAGTCGTGCTGAGAGGCAGGCGCACCTCGCCCGGGCCCGTGAGTTAGCGGCGGCCTCAGTCAGTGCTCTCACCGTTGACCCGGAGTTGAGCATTCTCCTGGCCTTGCGTGCCGTATCCGAGACGACGGCAAGTGACCTACCCGCCGTACCGGAGGCGGTGGAATCCTTGCACAAAGCTGTGATAACGTCGCGGCTGCGCGCTGTGTTCACGGGGCAGGGACAGGAGGTCACCGATCTGGCTTTGAGCCCAGACGGGAAGTGGCTGGGTGTAGCGGGCCGCGGCGGGGCGGTGTACGTTTGGGACGTGAAGACCGGCCAAGCGTTGCGCGTCTTGTCAAGTGGCGCATTCCATGCGATCACTGCCGTCGCCTTCGATCCCCAAGGCACGATGGTGGCCTCGGTCGATGATCGAGGAACCATCACGATCTGGGACTGGGCCGAGGGGCACCCACTGGAGACGATGCAGGGCAGTTCGTCCGTCAGGGCCTTGGTCTTCAGCCCTTCAGGAACCCTTGTCGCTTTCTTGCGGTATGGTGAGAGTGTTCATATCTGGGACGTTGTCACCGGCCAGATCGTCGCTGAAGTTGGCGACAGCGCGCAGCAGCTTGTGGATCTAGCTTTCTCGCCAGACGGAACCATGCTGGCCGTGGCAAGTCTCCGCGATGGCGTATCGCTGTGGGATATGGCTACACGTGCACGGCTGGCCACCATTGCAGGCGCCGCGGGTGACATAACACGGATCGCTCTCAGTCCGGATGGCGATCGTATGGTGACGGCAGGCCTGGATGGCACGGCGCGCATATGGCGGCTCGATAGGCCCGGCAGCGCCGGTGAACAGCTGGCGTTGCATGGGCATCAAGGCGCTATTCTGAGCATCGCGTTCAGCAGCGATGGTCAGTGTATCGCGACAGGTGGGATCGACCGCAAGGCAAGAGTCTGGGATGCGCAGACCGGACAGGGGTTGCTAACGCTGGCGGGACATAGGAGCGATGTGGCGAGGGTAGCCTTCGCACCGGACGGCGATCTTTTGTACACCGCAAGCGGGGATGGCACGGTGCGCGCATGGAACCTCGGTCTCAACGCGGAGTATGCCACGCTCGCCGTGCCGGATGGTGTCTTCCGCTTCGCGTTCAGCCCCTCAGGAGACGTCATAGCGGCTGGCGTCGGGGAAACTGGCACGGTGTGGGTCTGGGACGTCCGTACGAAGGGGCAGAGTCGCGTCTTGGCGACCGGCCATCGTGCGCGTGTGAGCAGCCTCGCTTTCAGTGCGGATGGACGGTGGGTGGCGACGGCGAGTGATGATGCAACCGCTCGCGTTCTGCGTGCCGATACGGGGGAGACCTCGATCGTCCTGGAGGGGCACAGCGACTGGGTCAACGACATTGCCTTCAGTGCCGACAGCCTGCTTGTCGTGACGGCCAGCCGTGACCAGACTGCCAGTCTCTGGAGCGTTCCCACAGGGCCGCGAGTGCGTACTCTCGTGCCGCGGAATGCTGATGTGGTTGCGGTTGCGTTCCCCCTACTGGCAGATCCCACTACCTACAGCACCGTGACCGCCACGACCAATGGAATAGCCGCCGACCTGCTGGTCATTGGGAGCACTGCGGGTGTCGACATCTGGCGCGCAGACGGTTCCCGACAGTTGCTTGCTCTCAGGGTGGGCCCTGGCGTTGTGAACGACGTTGCCATTAACCCGGACGGGACGGCGATCGCGGCTGCCCTGGGAGACGGGACAGTCCAAGTTTGGTCGCTTGACCGGGAAGCAGGGGGGGAACTCCGCGTGGCGAGCGAGCGTTTCCTCACCGGTCACGCAGCCCAAGTTGTGGGCATTGCGTTCAGCCCCGATGGAGCACAGCTGGCTACAGCTAGCATGGACGGCACCGCCCGCATCTGGGAGGTCGCGACGGGTAGCTCGCTTCTATCACTGCATGTAGCCGACGATACGTGGTTGAGCAGTGTTGCATTCAGTCCCGACGGTCGTCTTCTGGCCGTCAGCAGCGGCCACGGGATTCATCTCTACCTGACGCACCTCGACGACCTTGCGAGCCTGGCTCGTAGCCGGCTAACGCGTGGGTTCGCGGTAGAGGAGTGCGCGCGTTATCTGCGCGAGGAGGCCTGTCCCGTCCTCGAAGAAGGCGTGACTGTGCCGGCCTCGGCTCCCTGAGTTGGCCTCTGTCTCAGACTGTAAGCGCCAGGAACTCCGGGTTACCTGACAGATGCACCGTGTCGAGGCGGTGTTTGCCCAGGTAGAAGAGATGGGCCGGGCAGCGGCAGTCGGAGGCGCCGAAGCGGGGGATGATGACCCGGAAGTCCGGGCATTCGGAGAGGGCTTGCGCCCACACACACTCAAGGTGCGCGCCCGGAGCCAGCCATAGGGCGACGGGGCACGCATGAGATCGCAGGTAATCGATGTGCCAGCGGGGACGGGGGCTGCCCATCACGTGGCGCCCCACCCTGGCTCGCAACCCCCCGGGACCCCACGCGCTGCCCACATAGAGGTAGACACCGTGCGGGAACGCCCACGTTCCCAACGCCCCGACGGGGATGCGTAGCAGGGCCTGCGCCTGCGCAGCGGGCACTTCCAGGGCGAGCCCATAGGTGCCCGGTGCAGGTGGCAGGGATCGCGTCAGGCCAACAAGAGGCGGTTCCAGAGCTTGCCCCCAAGCCACGTGAGGGCAATCCCCAGGCCCAGGACAAAGCTACCGGCGACGTCCATCAAGTTGATCGAGTGCTGAGGATCGAGTTGCCAGACCTGCGCGCCCTCCTGTGAGGGCGGCAGCGCGAGCGTGATGAGTCCCAGCAGGATGAAGAGGACCCCGGCGGCGCTGGTTGCGACCACCAGCCAATTTCCCCGCTGTAAGGCCACTAGTCCTCCTCGGGTGGCGGGACGGGTAGGTCCTCGACCGCGGTGGCCATCCACTTCTCGCCAGTCTCGATCAGCATAACGGGGATGTCCTCCCGAATCGGATACTTCCGCCCGCAGTCCTGGCAGACCAGCCAGGAGTCGTTCCGCACGAGATCGAGTATGCCAGGATCTTCCTTGTCCGTGCGGCGGGTTTCCCCACTGACGCAATAAGGGCAGCGCAGAATCTCCAGCAGATCGGCGTCAACCATGCTTCCTCCTAATCAGGATCGCTCCGTGTGTCGTCGCGATAGGCGGCGAAAGTATACCACGTCGACAGGGGCGTGCAATCGTTGTAGCTGGATTGGCTACGTCGGGGCTCGAGCGGTATGGGCGATGTTTTCGGACATGCGGGCGCCCTTGTGTGAGCCATCGCTGGACATACGGCAGCGTTGCCCTGTCTGGACCTTGGGGCGGAGGACCGACAGGACAATCCAACACGGTGTGGGATTCATTGTACACCCGGTTGGGAGGTTGCCGAACCGGACGGGGGCCGGGTGTCTGTTCAAAGGACGGGAAGGGACTTAGAAACTGGCGCGCCACCAGGCGGAGTCAGCACCGGTGTGCGCTAACCGACAAGCTCGGCGAGGTCATAGTAGCCCGGGTGCGCGCCGATGCGAGCGGTCAGGGCCACCACGTTGCGGATCGATT
>Ga0123332_1001475_pt1 | contig 23037 bp, 18 predicted proteins | sample BioC12SIPDNA_4_FD_89958 | JGI IMG/M metagenome (GOLD analysis project Ga0123332, IMG submission 89958) | Anaerobic biogas reactor microbial communites from Washington, USA - Biogas_R2_A C12 SIP DNA | ecosystem: Engineered > Bioreactor > Anaerobic > Unclassified | place: Washington, USA... | reverse complement strand
GAACACCTGCTCAAGGGTCGTCCCGTCAAGCGCCTGCTGTACAAGAAGCCCGTCGAGAAGGACACCATCACATGCCTCGACCATACCGACTTTTTCCGCAAGCAGAAGCGCGTCGCGCTGCGCAACTGCGGCATCATCAACCCCGAGAGCATCGAAGAATATATCGCGATGGACGGCTATGAGGCGCTGGGAAAATGCCTGACCGAGTACACCCCGGACCAGGTCATCCAAACCATCCTCGACTCCGGTCTGCGCGGACGCGGCGGCGCAGGCTTCCCCACCGGTATGAAGTGGAGGTTCGCCGCCGGCAACCGCGGCCAGGTTCAGAAGTACGTCTGCTGCAACGCCGACGAAGGCGACCCCGGCGCGTTCATGGATCGCTCCGTCCTCGAAGGCGACCCGCACTGCGTCCTCGAAGCCATGGCCATCGCGGGGTACGCCATCGGCGCCACCCAGGGTTACATCTACGTCCGCGCCGAGTATCCCATCGCCGTCAAGCGTCTTGAGATTGCCATTGAGCAGGCGCGTAAATACGGTCTCCTCGGCAAGAACATCTTCGGCACCGACTTCTGCTTCGACATCGAGCTGCGTCTCGGCGCCGGCGCGTTTGTCTGCGGTGAGGAAACCGCCCTCATGACCTCCATCGAAGGCAAGCGCGGCGAGCCGCGTCCCCGTCCTCCGTTCCCGGCTTCCAAAGGTCTGTTCCAGCAGCCAACCATCCTCAACAACGTCGAGACCTACGCCAACATTCCGCAGATCATCCTCAAGGGTCCGCAGTGGTTTGCCTCCATGGGCACCGAGAAGTCCAAGGGCACCAAGGTCTTCGCCCTCGGCGGCAAGATCCACAACACCGGTCTCGTCGAGATCCCCATGGGAACCACGCTCCGCGAAATCGTCGAGGAGATCGGCGGCGGTGTCCCGAACGGCAAGAAATTCAAAGCCGCCCAAACCGGCGGTCCCTCCGGCGGCTGCATCAGCGCGGAGAATATGGATGTCCCCATCGACTATGACAACCTCATCGCCATCGGTACGATGATGGGCTCCGGCGGCATGATCATCATGGACGAGGACAACTGCATGGTCGATATCGCGAAGTTCTTCCTGCAGTTCACCGTCGACGAATCCTGCGGCAAGTGTACGCCATGCCGCGTCGGTACGCGCCGCCTGCTTGAGATGCTGGAGAAGATCACCGCCGGCAATGGTACGCTCGAGGATCTGGATAAGATGGAAGCGCTGTGCTACTACATCAAGAACAACTCGCTGTGCGGCCTCGGCCAGACCGCACCGAACCCCGTGCTGTCGACCCTGCGCTACTTCCGCGATGAGTACATCGCGCACGTTGTGGACAAGACCTGTCCGGCCGGCGTCTGCAAGGGACTGCTGCACTTCTATATCCAGCCGGATAAGTGCCGCGGCTGCACCGCCTGCGCCCGTATCTGCCCGGTCAGCGCGATCTCCGGCAAAGTCAGGGAAGTCCACGTCATCGATCAGACCAAGTGCATCAAGTGCGGCTCCTGCATCGAAAAGTGCAAGTTCGGCGCGATCATCAAGAAGTAAGGAGGGTAATCACAATGGCTATGGTTCCCGTTAAAATCAACGGTAAAAATTATAACGTCGAGCAGGGCATCTCGATTCTCGAAGCCTGCCGCTCGGTCGGTATCGATATCCCGACCCTCTGCTACCTCAAGGATATCAATGAAATCGGTGCCTGCCGTATCTGCCTCTGCGAGGTCAAAGGCGCACGCTCCCTCGTCGCCGCCTGCGTATACCCCATCGACCCCCCGCGCAAAGACCGCGTCACCGGCGAGCTGATTCCGATGGAAATCGTCACCAACTCCGAGACCGTCATCAAGTCCCGCAAGATGACCCTCGAGCTGATTCTCTCCACCCATAACAAGAGCTGCCTGTCCTGTGTGCGCTCCGGCTCGTGTGAGCTGCAGAAGCTGTGCCATGAATACGGCATCGAGGATGAAAATGCGTTCGTCGGTGAGAATCCTCCCTTTGAGATCGACACCACCGCGACGCATATGATCCGCGACAACACCAAGTGCATCCTGTGCCGCCGCTGCACCGCTGTCTGCTCCAAGCTCCAGCATGTCGGCGTCATCGGCCCCAACGATCGCGGCTTCAATACCCACATCGGCTGTGCGTTCGAAGCTGACCTCGGCGAAGTCACCTGCATCAGCTGCGGACAGTGCATCAACGTCTGCCCGACCGGCGCCCTCCACGAGAAGGACGAGACCCAGAAGGTCTTCGACGCCCTCGCCGACCCGAAGAAGCATGTCATCATCCAGACCGCACCGTCTGTCCGCGTCGGACTCGGCGAATGCTTCGGGATGCCGATCGGCTCCATCGTCACCGGCAAGATGGTCGCCGCGTGTAAGATGCTCGGTTTCGACGGCGTCTTTGATACCAACTTCACCGCCGACCTCACCATCATGGAAGAGGCCACCGAGTTCCTCGAGCGCTACACGAAGAAGGAAAACCTCCCGCTCATCACCTCGTGCAGTCCGGGCTGGATCAAGTTCTGCGAGCATTACCATCACGACATGATCCCGCACCTGTCCTCCTGCAAGTCGCCGCAGGGTATGTTCGGCGCCATCGCAAAGACCTACTATGCCGAGAAAATAGGCGTCGACCCCAAGGACATCTTCTCCGTCTCCGTAATGCCGTGCACCGCGAAGAAGTTCGAGGCCAGCCGTCATGACCACACCGCCGTCGAAGGTCTGGCCGATATCGACGTTGCGCTGACCACTCGTGAGCTGGGCCGCATGATCCAGAGGGCCGGCATTCGCTTCACGGAGCTGCCCGACGCTGAGTTTGACAGCCCCTTCGGTCTCGGCTCCGGTGCGGGCACCATCTTCGGCGCTACCGGCGGTGTCATGGAAGCTGCTCTGCGTACTGCGGCTGAAATCGTCACCGGAAAGCCCCTCGAGAAGCTCGAGTTCAACGACGTCCGCGGCGTGGCCGGCATCAAGGAAGCCACCTACGAGCTTGCAGGCAATGTCATTAAAGTTGCGGTCGCGTCCGGTCTTGAGAACGCCGATCGGCTCCTGCGTATGGTGAAGTCCGGCGAGAAGTACTATGACTTCATCGAGATCATGGCCTGCCCCGGCGGCTGCGTCAACGGCGGCGGCCAACCGATCGTTCCCGCGTCCGTGCGCAACTTTGTCGACGTCCGTGCCGTGCGTGCCGCTGCCCTCTATCAGGACGACCTGAACCTCCCGGTGCGCAAGTCCCACGAGAACCCCGATATCAAGAGCATCTACGCCGAATACTTCGAGAAGCCCGGCTCCCATAAAGCCCACGAGATTCTCCACACCGCTTACACAAAGCGCCCGAAGTATTAAGTCCCATATAAAATGAACCAAACCAGTAAAAACGGACAATAGACAAAACACCCCTGAAGTAGGATAATTGAACAGCCCCAGATTGTGCTGTCCGCACAATCTGGGGCTGTTCATAAAAGAGGGAGGGTGTTTTTGTGTATTTTATTTACTTCTCTGCGTCTCTCCTGCGGATATCCACGCGGCGGATTTTTCCGCTGGTGGTCTTGGGCAGCTCGTCGACAAACTCGACGATGCGCGGGTACTTGTACGGCGCGGTCACGCGCTTGACGTGGTCCTGCAGCTCACGCACCAGCTCGTCGGACGGTTTGTAGCCGCGCGTGAGGACGATCGTCGCCTTGACAACCTGTCCGCGCTTGGGATCGGGCACTGCCGTGATCGCCGTCTCCAGAACCGCCGGATGTTCCATCAGCGCGCTTTCCACCTCGAACGGCCCGATGCGGTAGCCCGAGCTTTTGATCACATCGTCGTTGCGGCCGATAAACCAGATGTAGCCCTGCTCATCGCGCCATGCCATATCGCCGGTGTGGTAATAGCCGTCCCGGAACGCGGCGGCATTCTTCTCCGGATTGCTGCGATACTCACAGACAAGTCCCGCCGGGCGTCCGTTTTTCAGCGGGATGCAGATTTCACCTTCGACGCCGACCTCGCACTCCTCGCCGTTCTCGTCGATGAGCGTCGTGTTCATCCACGGCAGCGGCATCCCGGTCGACCCGGAGCACGGCGTCGTCCACTTCGTCGTCGCAATGAGCACCGGCGTCTCGGTCTGACCGAAGCCCTCATGAATCTCCAGCCCTGTGAACTCTTTCCAGCGGTTAAACACCTCCGGGTTGAGCGGCTCTCCCGCCGTATGGCTCACGCGCAGACTGTCCAGACGGAACTGCGACAGATCCTCCTTGATCAGGAACCGGTACGTCGTCGGCGGCGCGCAGAATGACGTAACGTGGTACTGCTGCACCACACGCAGCAGATCCGTCGGATGGAACCGGGAGCCGTAGTCATAGACAAACAGCGCTGCGCCGCAGATCCACTGACCGTACAGCTTGCCCCACGAACATTTTGCCCAACCCGTATCCGCGACTGTCAGGTGCAGATCGGTCTCCTGCAAATCCTGCCAGAACTTCGCCGTCAGGATGTGCCCCAGAGGGTACACGTAGTCGTGAACCACCAGAGACGGCATCCCCGACGTCCCGGACGTGAAGTAGCCGAGCATGATGTCCTCATTGCACGGCGCAAGCTCGCCCGTCGGACGGATGAAGTTTTCGTCGCCCGCGTCGATGAGCGCGCCGACGTCTGTGTAGCCCGCACGCGTGCCGCCGACGATGCCGCGCTCGACCGTGATGCCCTTCGTCTGCAGCTTTGCTATCGCCTCGTCCACGTAGCCGCACACACTGTCGTCCGGCACGGTTATCAGCATCCGGATGTTCGCAAGCTCAGCGCGGTAGGCGATGTCCTTCGTCGTCAGCATGTACGTCGCAGGGATGACCGTCACCCCTAAGCGGCAGAATGCAGGCACCAGTACCCAGAACTCCCAGCGGCGCTTGATCATCAGCATCACCGTGTCGCCTTTTTTGAAGCCTCTGGACCGGAACGCGCTCGCGGCTTTCTTGCTTAAAGCTGAGATTTCCGAGAACGTGAACGTCCGCTCATCGCCCTGATCGTTGCACCATACCAGCGCACGCTTGTCCGGCTCCAGCTCCGTCCATGCGTCGATGACATCGTAACTGAAGTTGAAGGTTTTCGGTACATTGATCGTGAAATTCTTATAAAAATCCTCGTAGGAGTCGAAATCCGTTCTGCAAAACCGTTCTATGATACCCATATCTTCCTCCTGCTAGATTACCACGACCAGTACGCGCGCGGGCTTGCCGCCGACCGCCTTCATACCATGCGGATTCCCCGAATCAAAGTACAGCGAATCTCCCTCACGGATCGTGATCTCCTTCCCCGCGAGATGAATCTTGAACGAACCCTCCAGACAGTAGTGGTACTCCTGCCCCGAGTGGACGTTGAGGTGATACGGCTCGTCATCCTCCGACGGCGCGATCGTCACCAGGAACGGCGATACCTTCCTGTCGATGAAATTATACGCGAGGTCTGCGTACTTATAAGCCTGCGAGCGCTCAACGCTCACACCCTTCCCCGCGCGTACGACGCTGAATGTGTGCAGCTTCGCCTGCTCACCGGTCAGCAGCTCCGTGATGCTCACGCCGAGTGTGTTCGACACATCGTACAGCACGCTGATCGGAATCTCGACCTGCGCAGCCTCACACTTTTTATATTCTGCCGCGTCCATCCCCATGCGCTCAGCCAGCTCCTCGGGCGTCAGCTCCGACAGTTCCCGGATCGCACGCAGACGTTCCGCGATTTCCTGATTGTGTACAGACATAAATATCCTCCCCTCATGTTCTTTAGAAAGACAGGGCGGGGGCAAGCCCCCGCCCGACGGTTTCTTACAATCCCATTCCGACTTGCAGCGCTTTCATATTCCAATCGAACAGCTCCGGCTTTTTCGCCGGGACGACCTTTGTCATCGTCTTCTCGATGAGCGCCGGATCATCCAGTCCGATCTCACGGATGATCTTGCCGACGAGGATCATGTTCGCAAGCTTGATCATGTTCTGCTCACGCGCAAGACCCGTCGCGGGGATAAGGAAGTTCTGCACATCGTCACGCGCGGGCTTGCGCTCGATAAGCGACGAGTCGATGAACACGCGTCCCCCGGGGACCGTGGAGTTTTCGAATTTGTCCAAAGACGGCAGATTCATTGCGCACAGAATCGTCGGATGCAGGATGATCGGCGAGTCGATCGGCTCGTCGGAGATGTTGACCGAGCAGTTGCAGGTACCGCCGCGCATCTCGGGACCGTAGGACGGCATCCACGAGACTTCGTAGCCCGCCATCATGCCGGTATATACAAGGTACTTGCCTGCGAACAGGATGCCCTGTCCGCCGAAGCCCGCAAGGAAAATCTGATGGTTCACAGACATGGCTTACTTGACCTCCTTATACACGCCCAGCGGGTAGTAGGGGAGCATGTTCTGCCGGAGCCACTCGATCGCCTTGACCGGCGACAGCCCCCAGTTGGTCGGGCAGGTGGAGACGACCTCGATGAGCGAGAAGCCCTTCCCCTCGAGCTGGTTTTGGAAGCCCTTGAGGATTGCCTTCCTGGCGTCCCTGATGTGCGGGACGGTGTCGCAGGTCACGCGCTGCAGCAGCGCCGGGCCGTCGAGCGATGACAGCAGCTCGCAGACGCGGATGGGGTTGCCGGCTTCCTTGACGTCGCGGCCAAAGGGCGTGGTCTGGGTAATCTGTCCGGGGAGCGTAGTCGGCGCCATCTGGCCTCCGGTCATGCCGTAGATCGCGTTGTTGACGAAGATGACGGTGATATTCTCGCCGCGCGTCGCGGCGTGGACGGTCTCGGCGGTGCCGATGGCCGCGAGGTCTCCGTCGCCCTGGTATGTGAAAACAACCTTGTCGGGATTTGCGCGCTTGACGCCTGTGGCAACTGCCGGAGCGCGGCCGTGCGCAGCCTGGATCATGTCACAGTTAAAGTAGTTGTACGCGAGCACCGAGCAGCCGACCGGCGCGATGCCGATGGTCTTTCCTTCGATGCCCAGCTCGTCGATGCACTCGGCAACCAGGCGGTGGATGATGCCGTGGAAGCAGCCGGGGCAGTAGTGGGTGCTCACGTCCGCGAGGGCGTGAGGTCTGTCAAATACGACGCTCATATTACTTAGCCTCCATTTCACGGAGCTTCGCGAGGATTTCATCCGGCGTGATGATGATACCGCCGGTACGTCCGGCGAACTCGACCGGGCGCGCATATTCGATCGCCATGCGCACGTCGTCGATCATCTGGCCCATGTTCAGCTCGACGTCGAGGAATGCCTTTGCGTGCGCGGCGTGCTTCTTCAAAACGGCCTTCGGGAACGGCCATAGCGTAATCGGACGCAGCAGACCGGCTTTGATGCCTTCGGCGCGCGCCTTCTTGATTGCGGACTTCACAATGCGCGACGAGATGCCGTAGGCGGTGATGAGGATGTCGGCGTCGTCGGCCATATATTCCTCGCAGCGCGGTTCGGTCGCCTCAATCTGGACGTAGCGCTCGAAGCGGGCGCGGACGTTGTCCTCAAGCTGGTCGGGCTGGAGGTAGAGGGAGTTGACGATGTTGTGCGCGCGCTTGAGCTCGGTGCCGGTGGCCGCCCAGGGCTTGTCGATGGTGCGGGTTGCAGGTTCCGGCAGAATAACCGGCTCCATCATCTGGCCGATGGCTCCGTCGCCGAGGATCATTGCCGGCATACGGTATTTATCGGCGAGGTCGAACGCGGTGGTCATCAAGTCGCACATTTCCTGGATGCTGGCAGGCGCGAAGACGAGCAGACGGGCGTCGCCGTGACCAAGGCCGCGGGTGGCCTGGTAGTAGTCGGACTGCGCGGGCTGGATGCCGCCGAGACCGGGGCCGCCGCGGGTCATGTTGACAATGACGGCGGGAAGATCGGCGCCGCAGATGTAGGAGATGCCCTCGGCCTTCAGCGAGATACCGGGAGACGAGGACGAGGTCATGCAGCGTGCGCCGGACGCCGCCGCGCCGTAGATCATATTGATCGCGGCAATCTCGGATTCGGCCTGTAAGTAAACGCCGCCGACCTTGGGCATGCGCTTGGCCATATACGCCGCGACCTCGGTCTGAGGTGTGATGGGATAACCGAAGAAGCACTTGCAGCCCGCGCGGATCGCGGCCTCAGCCAGCGCCTCGTTGCCTTTCATGATTACTTTCTCTGACATGTTGTTCACCTCTCGACCTTAATCACAACGTCCGGGCACATCGTCGCGCACATCGCACAGCCGATGCACGCCGCCTGATCGGTGCATTCCACCGCGTTGTAGCCCTTCTTGTTGAACTTCGTTTTGGAGAGCTGCAGGATTTTCTTCGGACATACCGCAACGCACAGACCACAGCCCTTGCAGTTATCTTCCCGAATGGTTAGCTTTGCCATAAGCTTTATAGATTCTCCTTTCAGATGTCGGACTCTTTATATATCATCCGTGCCGTTCAGATGTCGTAGATCACCCAATCGCGGCGCAGGTAGATGTCGATGGGCCACGCCTGCCCGATGATGCTTGTAGGGTCGGGCGTGACGGTTCTCGGATACGCCGTCGCGACGATCGGCAGCCCGGACGCGGCGGACAGCGCTTTGGCATACGGCACAGCGTCCGCGACGGTCTGAGCGGTGGTCTCGGCACCGAGGTTGGGGTTATGGACAATCCCCGTGAACCGAAGCTGCGACACGTCCTCGATGTCGCGCAGGACAAGCAGCGCGTCTTCCGGCTCCCGTGTGAGGTAGCGGTAAGGGTTCGCAACGAGCAGGAGGTCATATCCGGCGTCCCTGATCTCGCGCGCGTACTGTCCCAGGGCAATCGCGCCGGCGTCGTCTCCGCCGACGTCGAGGATACAGCGCGCGTCGGGTGTATCGAACACCGCGCGCAGCTCCCCGGGCAGCGTCGGGAGGTCGACGCTGGAGTTTGCAAGCTCCGGCGCGATCAGTCTCACGCCCGCCTGCTTGAAATCCTCCCGGAAGTCGCAGGTACGGAAGTACGGCTTCACCGTATCCATGTCCACCGCGATGACCTTCCGGTGAATGTCTGCACTGAGTTCAAGCGCGAGGTTGACGGTCAGTTGTGTTTTCCCCGAGCCGTTGTGCCCGGCGAAAATCGTAATGCGCTTGTCTGTCCGCACAGTACATCTCCCTTTTCCTCATCGAACGACGGACGCCTCGGGGCGGGATGCCTTCATCCCGGGAAGAGATATCGTTGTCCTTTGGTAATATAGTTTATCACAGCAAAAAAGCCTTGTCAACGCCAATTTTTCGGAAGAATATCCGCCTGCATTGTATATTTCTATGCAATGTGACTTTTCCGGGCTCTCCGTTAGCGCTCTATCGCTTTGACTGTTAGCACTCTCCAGTGTAGACTGCTAATATTTACAGTTAGGACATATTAATACCGCGAAATGTTCATATTTTCGCGGTATACTATAGTTGCCGTTGAAAGAGACGGCAGGAGCGCCGCGAAGTAAGCGAGCCTCTGATAAAAACTAAAAAATAAGGAGTGTTCGAGCATGTTTGATCTGATTCCGTTTGCATCCAGAACCCGCGATTTGTTTGACCCCTTCGACCGCCGCATGTTCAGTGAAATGACTGCCGCGCTCGGAGACTTCCGCACCGATATCACCGAGGAGGACGACAAGTACGTCCTCGAGTCCGAACTGCCTGGCTTCCAGCGTGAAGACATCAGCATCGACGTCGATGGTAACCGCCTTGTGATCTCTGCGCAGACCAAGAGTGAAGAGTCCGACGAGAGCAAAAAGAACTATGTACACCGTGAGCGCCGCTGCGCCAACTACACCCGCAGCTTCTCAATCTCCAACATCGACACCGACAACATCACTGCCGCGTACAACGACGGCGTGCTGACACTGAACCTGCCCAAGCGCCTGCCCAAGAAGCCGGAGACCAAGAAGATCGTAATTGCATAACCACATCCTGCGGGGTTCGGGGTATGTCTCCGAACCCCGCTTATTCAATCATCACACTTTACATAAAAAACAGGAGGGTTGTCTATGAACGCCCAGAAATATACACAGAAATCCCTTGAAGCCATCGAAGCCGCGAAGTCTCTGACCACCGAACGTCAAAACCAGACGATGGAGCCTTCTCACCTGCTGCTGGCACTGCTCGAGCAGGAGAAGGGTCTGATCGCACAGCTTGTCGAAAAAATCGGCGCGAACGCAGATACCCTCCGCAACGACGCCGAGGCTGTCGTCGACGCACTGCCGTCGGTCACCGGCTCCGGGCGTGAGGCCGACAAGTTCTATATATCCCAGGCAACCGATACCGTGCTGAACCGCGCGGAGAAGGAAGCCGAACGCATGAAGGACGCTTATGTGTCCGTCGAACATCTGTTCCTCGCATTGTTCGACGCCGACCGTCCGGTGAAGGAGCTGCTGCGGAAGTACAATATTCGCCGTGAAGACTTCCTGCGGGCACTCGCGGAAGTGCGCGGCAATCAGCGCGTTACGTCCGATACGCCGGAGGATACCTACGACGCGCTGAAGAAATACGGCACCGACCTCGTAGAGCGCGCGCGCAGTCAGAAGCTCGACCCGGTCATCGGACGTGACGACGAGGTGCGGCGCGTCATCCGGATCCTGTCGCGCAAGACGAAGAACAACCCCGTGCTCATCGGCGAACCCGGCGTCGGCAAGACGGCGATCGTCGAGGGTCTTGCACAGCGGATCGTACGCGGGGACGTACCGTCATCGCTGGCGGATAAGACGATCTTCTCGCTCGACATGGGCGCCCTGATCGCGGGCGCAAAATACCGCGGCGAGTTTGAGGAACGGCTCAAGGCGGTCCTCAACGACATCAAGAAATCCGAAGGTAAGATATTGCTGTTCATCGACGAGCTGCACAACATTGTCGGCGCAGGCAAGACCGAGGGTTCGATGGACGCGGGCAACCTCCTCAAGCCGATGCTCGCGCGCGGTGAGCTGCACTGCATCGGCGCGACGACGCTCGATGAATACCGCAAGTACATCGAGAAGGACGCTGCACTCGAACGGCGCTTCCAGACCGTGATGGTCGAGGAACCGTCGGTTGAGGACACCATCGCGATCCTGCGCGGACTCAACGAGCGCTACGAGGTCTTCCACGGCGTGAAGATCACCGACCGTGCGCTGATCGCCGCGGCAACACTGTCCCACCGCTATATCTCCGACCGTTTCCTGCCGGATAAGGCCATCGACCTGGTCGACGAGGCGTGCGCGATGATCCGTACGGAAATCGACAGCATGCCGACGGAGCTGGACGTCATCTCGCGGCACATCATCCAGTTGGAAATCGAGGAGACAAGCCTGCTTAAAGATAAGGACGATGCGTCGCAGGAGCATCTGGAGGAGATTCAAAAGGAGCTTGCGTCGGAGCGCGACAAATTCAACGCGCTGAAGGCGCAGTGGGAGAACGAAAAGAGCGCGATCGGCAAGGTGCAGAAGCTGCGCGAGGAGATCGAGCAGGTGAACCGAGACATCGAGAGCGCGCAGAATAGCTACGACCTGAACCGTGCGGCGGAGCTGAAGTACGGCAGACTGCCGGCGCTGCAGAAGGAGTTGGCTGAGCAGGAGAAAACCGCGCAGACCGACGCACATGACAGCCTGCTGCGCGACAAGGTAACGGAGGAAGAGATCGCGCGGGTCGTCGAACGCTGGACGGGTATCCCGGTGGCACGTCTGATGGAGAGTGAGCGTGAAAAGCTGCTGCACCTGGAGGATGTGCTGCATGAGCGTGTGATCGGTCAGGATGAAGCGGTGTCGCGCGTATCGGAAGCGATCCTGCGTTCACGCGCGGGGATTCAGAATCCAAACCGTCCGATCGGGTCGTTCCTGTTCTTGGGACCCACGGGCGTCGGCAAGACCGAGCTTGCAAAGACGCTCGCGCAGACACTCTTTGACGATGAGAAAAATATGGTTCGCATCGACATGTCGGAGTACATGGAGAAGTTCTCCGTGTCGCGTCTGATCGGCGCACCTCCCGGATACGTGGGTTATGAGGAAGGCGGGCAGCTCACCGAAGCGGTACGGCGTCATCCGTACAGCGTGATCCTGTTCGACGAAGTGGAGAAAGCGCATCCGGACGTGTTCAACGTGCTGCTGCAGGTTCTCGACGACGGTCACATCACAGACTCGCAGGGCCGGACGGTCGACTTCAAGAACACGATCATCATCCTGACGTCGAACCTCGGCTCGCAGTATCTGCTCGACGGCATCGACGCGGACGGCAACATCACGCCGGACGCCAGGCGCGCGTGCGAGGATCTGCTCAAGCATACGTTCCGCCCGGAGTTCCTCAACCGCCTGGACGAGATCGTCTTCTACAAGCCTCTGACGCGGTCGAACATTACGCGCATCCTCGACCTGCAGCTTGCCGACCTGAACCGCCGGATGGAGCAGCGGCATCTGTCGTGCGCTCTGACAGACGCGGCGAAGGAGTATGTGGTCGATCACGCGTACGACCCGGTCTACGGCGCGCGTCCGCTGAAGCGGTATATCCAGAGCCACATCGAAACGCTTCTGGCTCGCCGCATCCTGGCTGCCGAGCCCGCCGCCGGGAGTGTCCTCACGGTGGACGTGCGGGACGGAGAGCTTGTGCTGGTATAAACACAGCCGGTTGAACGGTTTAGATAGATTGCGGCGCCTTTGGAGTTTTCCAAAGGCGCTGTTTTTATGTTTTCGGAGGGGAAAACTGCGTCACCGCCCCGCGAGCGCCCGTACCTCGTCGAAAGTCGGACAGCTTGCCGCGCTTCCACGCCGCGTTACGCTGATTGACCCCGCCGCGTTCCCATACCGCAGACAGGTTTCCGTCGGCAGCCCGCGCAGATACGCGCCGAGATAGCCGCCGTTGAACGCATCGCCCGCACCCGTCGTGTCCACCGGTTCTCCCGGGTACGCCGGACGCTCCAGCAGGACGCCGTCGGCACACACCACCGCGCCGTGCTTTCCGTGCTTCACCACCGCCGTCCGGCACAGCGTCGCCAGCTCGCGCGCCGCGTCCGTGACCGCCGCACAGCCGGTGAGCGCCGCCGCCTCACTCTCGTTAGGGAAGAAGATGTCAACTTTCGGCAGCAGTTCCCGGACACCTGCCCACGCGCCGCTGTCATCCCAGCCCGTATCCAGAGAAACCGTCAGCCCCAGCGCGTGCGCACGTTCGAACAGTTCCGGCAGCATCGGACGCAGTGCGGTCTGCAGAAAGTACCCCGCCACATGCAGATGCCGCGCGCTTTTCAGCAGTTCGTCCGGGATATCCTCCGCCGTCAGCGTGCCGATCGCCCCCAGGCATGTCACCATCGCACGGTCACCCTGCGTCGCAAGCGAGATCGTCACGCCTGTCGGCGTATGCTCGTCGACTGCCATGTGCGACGCGTCCACGCCGAACCCCTTCAGCGTCTCCGTCAGGTACGCACCATCCGCGTCCATCCCAACCTTCCCGACGAACGCCGACCGCAGCCCCATCCGTGCCGCTCCCACCGCCGTGTTCACCGTCGAGCCGCCCATCGTCCGGTATACATCCTCCGCCAGAATCTCTTGTCCCAGTACCGGCATGCTTTTTAAATTCGTCAGCGTGATTTCAATGTTGATGTCCCCCACGGACAGGATATCATAACTTTTCATAACTGTCTCCTTATTGTCATAGTGAAGCTCCCGATTATACAGCGGGCAGGTGAACGGCGCCGCCGCACAGGAACAAAAACCGCGGCTGAGCCTCGAAGATGTCCATACCGGTATGCCTCTTATCGAAATTGAAGGAATTTACAGGACAATGAGGTTTTTGGGTGCCTTTGTGATATTTTCGCAGCCGCCGCATTTGAGAATGACGACGTCCTCGATGCGCACGCCGAACTTGCCGGGAAGATAGATGCCCGGTTCGATGGTGGTAACGGTGCCCTCGGGAAGCACGCGGGTGTTGCGGGGAGATGCGCCGTCGGTGTCATGGACGAGGATGCCCAGGCCGTGACCCAAACCGTGGCCGAAAAACTCCCCGTAGCCGGCGTCGGTGATGACCTTCCGGGCGACGGCGTCAAGGTCGCGTCCGACAATGCTGGGGCGGGCCGCGGCAATGGCGGCATTCTGGGCGTCGAGAACGATGCCGTAAACCTTGCGCATCTCGTCGGACGGTTCTCCGACGGCGACGGTACGGGTCATATCGGAGCAGTAACCGCCGGATACGCAGCCGAAGTCGAGGGTGACGAACTCACCCGGGTTGATGACGCGCGGGCCGGGGACGCCGTGGCACAACGAGCCGTTCTCGCCGGAAACGACGATGCTGGAGAACGACAGCCGCTCGCCGCCGCGGATAATCAGACGGTTATAGAGTTCGAGCGCGACGGCACGCTCGGAAAGTCCGGGCTTGATGAAGCCGAGGATATCGTCGAATGCCTGTTCGGCGATGCGCTGGGCGGCGATGAGGCGTTCGATCTCGAAGGGCTGCTTGATGCGGCGCAGGTCGGTTACAAGGCTGCCGCATGCGACAAGCTGCGCGTCGAGGTCGGCGACGGCATTTACGTAGTCCTCGTAGCGCAGGGAGCCTTCAAACGCAAGGGTATGGGCACCGTGGGCATGGAGAAAATCGTTGACGATCTGCTTATACGGACGGTCGGCGGTGGAATAGATGGGCATCGCGTCGATATGACGGGCGGCATCCTCAGCGTAGCGGAAGTCAGTGGCGAAAAGGCCGGCATCCTTCGTGGCAAGGACGATGGCGGAGCCGACATGGAAGCCGGTGACGTAGAAAATATTCTCGGGAGAGGTCAGAAGCACCGCGTCAAAGTCGGACGCGCCGATGGCTTCGCGCAGACGCCGGTAGTTTTCGGTAAAGCCGGACATGGGGATACACCTCGTTTTGTTGTTTGGTTTGCTTTTATTATAGCGGAATGCGCGGAGAATGTCAACAATAAGAAAGCACCTCCGCCTGATAAACGGAGGACTGCACGGGACCCTGCAAATAAAGAGAACCGCCGGGATCAGGCCGGCGCCGCGCACGCATCGGGCTTGAGATCATACGGCAGTCACCGGATCTTGTTGTTTTCAGTATGTCGCAGTTTCTTATCTTCACAAGGCCGTTTTCCGTTGCATTTTCTTCCCATATATGCTATACTGTCCCCATCCCACCTTCGGAAAGGAGCCTTCGTACCATGGTTCTGTCGCCCGTACAGAAAACTCTCGCCGATTCCATCATACAGGAACAGCTCTCGCGGGACATGCCCTCCGTCTTCACCCGCGACGGCTGGAGCACGTCGCTCATCCCCGTATGCGCGCAGCGGCCCTGCGGGGAAAAGCTCTCCCTCGACGGTGACTGGGCGGTTTTTCGGTGGCCGTTCCCGCGCGAGGAGCATTACTATGCCTCCCCCGATGTCTTTGACCTTGACTGGCCGCGTGTTCGGCAGCCCGGCAAGGTCTTCACGCAGGACCCCGAGACACGTCCGGCTTCCGTCCCCGGCTACGACCGCGTGACGCTCGCGCACATCGACCCCGACGACGGCGCAATGCTGCGGCGTACCGTGGAAATCCCGGCGGCGTGGGAAGGCAAACGCATCTTCATCAACCTCGACGCCGTCTATCCTGCCGCGCGCATCTACGTCAACGGGAAGCTGCTCGCCGACCACCGCTCCGGCCTGACGCCGCTCGTCGCCGACATCACCGCGTACGTCAAGCCCGGGCGTCCCTGTGTAATCGGCGTACGGCTGCTGCGCAGGCATCCGTTCGTGCAGCTCGATATGGCGCGTCACTCCGCCGAGTTCTGCGGCATCTCGCAGCCGGCGTGTCTGTTCGCGGTGGAAAAGCTGCACATCGAGGATTACTGCCTTCCCGCGGCACTCGACGACGCGCTCACAACCGGTACGCTCGCGGGTACCGTGACGCTCCGCAACGACGGCGCTCCCGCGTCCGGTACCCTCACGCTCACGTTAACCGCTCCCGACGGTACCCTTGCCGGTCGGACGGTCTGTACGTTCGACGCAGCGGTCGGGCGTACGGAGGTCGGTATGAGTCTCAGCATCCCCGCGCCGCTTCTGTGGAACGATGAGCATCCGCACCTGTACACCGCGGTGCTGACACTCGATGCGGTCGGACAGAAGGCGGAGATCATGAGCTTCCGTGTGGGATTCAAAAAACTGGTCTTCCGTGACTCGCGTGCATATCTCAACGGGCATCCGATCAAACTGCGCGGCGTGAACCATCTGACGTATCATCCGCAGTATGGGCTGTATACGCCGGAGGTTTGGCTGCGCAAAAACCTGACGCTAATGAAGCAGGCAAATGTCAACTGCATCCGTACGCACTATCTCGGCCCGCGCGTGCTGGCGGAGCTGTGCGATGAACTGGGATTCTACCTGATTCAGGAGCTGCCGATCGACTGGGGGACGCATTTTATCCACGACCCGGCATGGGTTGGCCCGGCGCTGATGCGTCTGCAGGGCGGCGTGCTGCGTGACCGCAACCATGTAAGCGTGACGGTCTGGGCAATCGGAAACGAGAACATGTCCGAGAGTCTGAGCGTTGCGGATATGGGGCGGTTCCATTTGATGCTGTACGATCGTTTCGTGAAGGTGCTGGATAGAGAGCATCCGACGATGTTCCCGCCGCCCGGGCCTGCCGGGCCGAACATCCGGGCGATTCTGGAGCTGAGTGTCGGGGATATCGCGGACACGCACTATAGCTTCAACGCGGTAAAGACCTTCCTGAAGGAAGGCAAGAGTGAGAACCCGATTGCATGGACGGCGGAGAAGGAGGTCACGACGCGTGAGGAAGCGCTGGCGCGCGGATGGAGCGGAACGTGGTTCTCTTCGGAGTACGGGCTGTGCAGCATGAACCCGGACCTTCTGACAGCCGCAAAGTACACATCGGTGATCGACGATGAGAAAACCGTCTATCCGGATGGTACGACGCCGCTGAAGGTGTTCACGGACCGTCTGACGCGTGAGTGGGGATTCATGCGCAGTGAGCCGACATGTCTGGGCGGCGCGTACTTTCCGTGGCTGTCGTCGGGTTCGTCGGAGGGTCCGGGGCATCCGTTTTCATGGACAGTGCTGGCGGAGGACAACGACTGGGGCGTGATGACGCCGGAACTGCTTCCCAAGCCCGCATACTGGGCGCTGCGGAATCTGTTTGCGCCGGTTTGGTTCCCGGCAGAAGCGGAGGTGTTTACCGGTGAGGATGAGGTCACATTCGAGGTAGAGAACCAGTACAACGACGTGAATCTCGCAGACTGCACGCTGCGGTTTACGATCGGCAACGGCACGCGCGACTGGTTCGACGTACACCCGGACATCGCACCGGGACAGGCGGGGACCGTACGGTTCCCGGTATGGAGCGAGAAGGCGCGGGAGGCTCTGGCGGAAGGTACATCACAGATGCTGCGTGTGTTTCTGATCGACCCAACGGGGTTTGTCGCGACGTCGAAGGACCTCACGGTATACACGAAGGGCCGTACGCGCGCTGAGGCGTACGAGTTCGATGTCGGCCCGCAGCCGGAGTATGTAGACCGGAAGGCTCAGTAGACAGACGGTATAAAAGAGGCTCTCCGCTGATCATTGACGGAGAGCCTCTTTATGATGCTTTGCTGCGCTGTCCTTCGTTTGTCAAACGGAGAACGGCATTTTTGATCGCTCTCATGAAAACCGGCGTCACTCCTTGATGCTTCCCGCCAGCACGCCCGCGACAAAATGCTTCTGCAGCGTCAGAAACACCGCAAGCACCACCGACGTCGACACGACCGTCGCGGCCATCAGGAGGTTCCAGAAAATCTCACCCTCGTTGCGGAACATCGTCAGCGCAAGCTGTACCGTCGTGATACGTCCGGAGCCGGTGTTTGTCATGACCAACGGCCAGGTATATTCATTCCACGCGCCGATAAACTTCAGCACCGCCAGCGACGCCAGGATCGACCCCGACAGCGGCAAATAGACCCGTACGAATGCGCCGAAGCGGGAGCAGCCGTCGAGCTTTGCAGCCTCATCCAGCTCCCGCGGGAACATCACGTAAAACTGCCGCGTCATGAACACACCGAAGCTGCCCGCGAGGTACGGCAGCATCAGACCTGCGTATGTGTCGACCAGACCCGTTCCGCCCTGCCCGAGAAGGTTGTTTCCGCCCAGCAGCGGCAGACTCCGCACCAGGACGAACAGCGGTACCAGCGTTACCTGCGTCGGTATCATCATCCCCACCAGCACCAGCACCAGCAGTGTCCGCTGGAACGGGAAGCGCATCCGGGCAAACACATAGCCGGTCAGCGCGTTGATGAACAGGCTCACCCCGGTCGCCACCGTCGTGGTATAGAGCGAGTTGAGGATGTAGCGCCCCCACGAACCGTTTTGCATTGCGGCGGCGTAGTTGCTCCACTGCGGCACCGACGGGAAAAGCTTCAGCGTCGGCGCGTAAATCTCCGCGTTGGTCTGTAAGGATACCGACACCATCATCCAGTACGGAAAAATCATCACCGCGACGAGCAGCAAAAGCAGCAGCGTACCGGGGACGCGCGCAAGCAGCTTCTTCATACGCCGTCCTCCCCGTCAAGCTGATGTCCGAGTTTGAGGTTGAGAAGCGTCACGGCAAGGACGATCAGCAGCAGCACCACGCTCATTGCGGACGCGTAGCCGAGCTTGAACTCGGAGAACGCGCGGAGGTATATCTGGTAGGTGATTGTCGTGGTGGCATTGACCGGGCCGCCAGAGGTCATCACGCGTACCGGCTCGAAGGTCTTGAAGCACTCGACGGTCAGCGTTGTAAACAGCAGATAGGAAATCGGCCGCAGATGCGGCAGTGTGATCTTCCGAAGCCGCGCAAAGTACCCGGCGCCGTCGAGCTGCGCGGCTTCGAGCAGGGCCTGCGGTACGCTCTGGAGTGCCGCGAGATACAGAATCATCACGTAGCCGAGGTTCTTCCAGACATTCATAACCACCAGACACCATAGAGCCTGCGTACGGTCGTAGAGAAACTGCTGCCGGGGAAGCCCCAGGATTGCCAGCACCTTGTTGAACGCACCGGAGGTCGGGTCGTAGAGAAAGAGCCATACGAGACTGACGGCGACCAGGGAGGTGACGTACGGCGTCATCAGCGCCGCGCGGGCAAGGTACATCCCGGCGTTTTTCCAGTTTACGAGCAGCGCGGCCGTCAATCCCAGCAGCATCAGCGGAACGATCGACCCGGCGGCGTAGAGCAGCGTGTTGCGGATAGACAACAGGAAGGCTTTATCATTTGTGAACAGCCGGACATAGTTGCGCAAACCCGTAAACACACGCGAGGAGAGGGAGTAATCCGTGAAGGAGTCGAGGATCGAGCGGACAATCGGGTAGAGTACGAACAGCGCGAAGAAAATGCCGAAAGGCAAGAGGAGCAGATACGCTTCCCTTGCCTCACGGCGGTCAAAGGTTTTCCTGCGCATGGACAAACCCTCCCTGACGGGGATTCTCATCACCCGGCAATCTCGGACAGGAGCTGCGCCTGAGCGTCGGCGAGCGCGGCGGCAGGCTCGGTGGCACCGTAAAGAACCTCCTGCACCATGTTGTTGCGGATGGTCTGGAAGGCAGTGGCCCAGGTGGTACGCGGCATTCCGACGCCGACCGCAACACACTGCGCGCGGACTTCGTTCATCGGGTCGAGCGCGGCGAACGCCTCGATCTGCGATGTACGGGTCACGGGAACATTGAGTACCTTCGCGCGGTTCAAAACTTCATCGGCAGTCAGCGCGGCAGAGATGAAGGTGAACGCGGCGTCGGGATTCTTGCAGTTCGATCCAATAAAGAGCATGTTGCAGCCGCAGAAAGTGGCGGCATCCTTGCCCTCATTGTGCGGCGGGACGGCGATGGCGACCTTGCCGGCGTACTCCTCGTTCTTGAGCATCGGGGTGAGCGCGACGTTGTTGATCAGCACCATCGCGGCTTTGCCGGTCAGGAAGGGATTTGTGTCAGACGCACTGTAGGGGATGTTGACCGACGGCAGCAGATCTGTCAAAAACTCCAGTGCTTCGGCACGCTCCGGGGTGTCGAGCGTCGGATTGCCGGCATCGTCATAGTAGAGCGAGCCGTTGCCGAATGAGAAGACGTCGAACTCGACGAAGTTGCCGGCGCTCAGCGGGAAGGCAAACCCGGCCCGTGTGATTGCGCCGTTCTCGGTGACGGTCAGCTTCTCGGCATATTCCTTCAGTTCCTCCCAGGTTGTCGGAGGAGCATTCGGATCGAGCCCGGCATCTTCGAACAAGTCGGTGCGGTAGGCGAAGACAAACGGCGTCGTGGAGTACGCAAGACCGTAGACCTTGCCGTTGTAGGTTCCGTTAGCAAGGACGGAGGGCATCAGGTCCTCACGGCCTTCCCATTTGTTGAAGTATTCGGTGATGTCCATGTACTGCCCGGCTTCAACACGCGCGGCAACAGAGAGAATGCCGTGACCGATGAGGTCATAACCGAGACCTCCGGCGAAGGAGGTGTTGAGCTTGGTTTCCATCGCCTCGCCGATTGCTGCGTCGTCGTACTCGATGACAACCGAGGGGTTATCGGCCTGGAAGCGGGCGATGAGGTCTTTCCAATAGTCGGCCTCGGCGGTGTCGTTGCCGATGCGCAGGAAGGAGAGCGTGGTCTGGTCGGCAGCCGGTGCGGCGGTTGTGGCAGTGGTTGCCGCAGTGGTGGCAGCAGTCGTCGCGGCGGGCGTGCCGGACGCGCAGCCGGTGAAGCATGCAAACGTCAGGCTCACGAGCAGAAGCAAAGCGAGAGTCTTTTTCATATTCTTTTTCTCCGCAGTTCATTTTATCCCTCATGGGACAGTAACAGTATAACGGATTCGCAATCAAAACGCAAGGCGCTCTCGGAATCTTCGTGCATAAACTGCAAAGCAAGCGGGATATTTGACAATTCTAACACTCAGAGAAGTGCCGCACGGATGTGCCCGTATGGGTCGTCGAGCGTCCCGAAACGGTCGCGGAGGATATTCTCACGGAACGGGTGACGCGCAAGCCCGCGTATGCAGCTCTCCGCGAGCGCATCGGGCATCCATCCTTCAGAGAAGTAGCCGTCGAGAAACGCGTGGTCGAACCGGAACAGCTCGCAGACGATGACCGCGCGTTCGCACTCAACGGTATCCCACGCGGCATCGGCGAAATCCAGCAGCACCGGCGTCCCGTCCGGACGGATGAGCAGATTGTCGGGGTTGATGTCGCGGTGCGCCCAGACCAGTCCGTCCGCACGCGGCACATTGAGCCGGTCGGTCAGCTCCCGCAGCCGTCGCCCAATCGTACGCTTCCCGGCATCATCGAGCGTCGGGACCATGTCCGCGAACGACGGCGCGTCGATGTAGTCCATAACGAGATAGCGCCACAATGTTCCGCAATCGTCAAACGTCCCGGACGCCCGCACGCGCGGTGCGTCGACACCGTATCTCTCCGCGCGCATCAGTCCGTCAAGCTCCGCTGCGTATTCCGGTGCACTGTCGCAGCCCGCGCACGCGGGTACGAATACCTTCGCAACGGTCTCCCCGATACGAAAGACGGCGTTGGTGCCCGGCGCGGCATTCTCGAGCGCGGTGAATGTCAGCCGTTCCTTCCGGTAAATTGCGCGGATGAGCGGCGTGAACGCGTCCCGATCCTGAAACACCCTGCGCCAGTCGTCCCATGACGATACGGCTTGCGTGAACATCGGGACGTCCTGCTCGTAGAGCGCGGAGTGATAACTTTCGCCGTAGAAGCTCTCCTCGCGGACAAACCAGAATCCCTCGGACTCGTAGAGCGCGCGAAGCTTTTCACGGTTGGCATAAACGTCGAGCCTGAGCGACGGGATTCCCATACTGCGGCAGTGGTCGCGGGCGCAGGCAAACAGCGCACGGGAGACGCCCTTCCCTGACGCATTCCGGCGTACGACCAGCTTATGGAGATACACTGCTTCATCGGGTGCAAGCTCCGGCCAGATCTCCGGGTCGTACATGACGAGCGCCATGCAGCCGACGGTCTCGCCGTCAAGGACGGCAAGTCGGAACGTCGAGGCGGGGTATTTCTGCGAGATGACCTCCCACGCCACATGCTCACGCTGCCACATCGGACGTCCCATCGCCTCCGCGCGGTCAACGGCGTCATACAGCAAGCTCTGGATTGCCGGGATATCCGCGTCGGACGCGGGACGAATGGTGAGCATAATCAATCCTCCTGATACAATCATGTCGCAGCCGTGCGGGTTGGGAACATTGTTCATGTCGATCTTATTGGAAACGGTATCCTCGGGAAGGATACCACCTTCTTCGCTTTCTTCTCAAACATGCGCATCGGACCAAAACGGAGACGGCCCGCGACGAGATCGGCATGAAGATTGGTTTCATGGGTTAAATGAAGTATAACATGAAGTTACACGAAAAGTAATAATATTTCACGAAATCTTTTGCGAAAAGTTTCTGGATAAATTATCATATTTGCCAAAAGACGGGTGGCGAGGGAGACAGAGGGACGGAAGATGGGAAGAAAACGTGCGGAAGATTGCGTAAAAAGTCAAAAAACGCTTGTCAAACGGGAGAAAACGTGGTATAATAAATTGACACAAAAGGATAACAGGAGAATACGGAAGGTACCCGCCGGAAACATGACGGGAGATATGGAGTTTACGATGTACGCGATAGGCGACAGGATTGTCCACCCGATGCACGGTGCGGGTGTGGTAGAGGATATTGTGACGAAGCGGATCAACGGTACGGCGCGGGAGTACTATATCTTCCGCGCGCCGGGAGCGAAGATCATGGTGATGATCCCGCTTGAAAGCTGCGAGGAGATCGGCGTGCGTCCGGTTGTGGACGAAAGATCGGCGCAGCGGGTACTGGAGGAGTTCCCCATCCTGAAGACCGATCCGCAGGTCAATTGGAACAAGCGCTACCGGGACAATATGCTGCGCATCAAAAGCGGGAACCTCACGGAGGTATCGCGCGTCGTAAAAGGGCTGATGCTGCGAGAACGCAAAAAAGCTCTCTCCACAGGCGAGCGTCGTATGCTCAACGCTGCCCGCCAGATTCTCCTCTCCGAGCTCGTCTTTGCCACCGGACGCACCGAGTCCGAACTCAGCACCGTTTTGGATGAGATGATACCGGCTGAAAGTGAAAATGAAGGATAAAACT